>Ga0180435_10004996_pt1 | contig 12966 bp, 11 predicted proteins | sample SS_ome_3_FD_132467 | JGI IMG/M metagenome (GOLD analysis project Ga0180435, IMG submission 132467) | Hypersaline lake sediment archaeal communities from the Salton Sea, California, USA - SS_3_S_1 metaG | ecosystem: Environmental > Aquatic > Non-marine Saline and Alkaline > Hypersaline >... | reverse complement strand
GAATGCCCATATAAAGCATAAGGCGCAGGTCCTTCATTTTACGTTTGAGCAAATGGGCTGCCACCTCCCAGTTGCCCATGTGGGACATGAGCAGAATGCCCCCCGTACCCTTGGCAACAGCCGCTTCCAAATGCTGCATACCGTGGGATGTGAAGGTCAGTTTTTTCGAACCCTGTAAAACAAACCGGTCCTGGTACACATGGGTAAAATTATGAAATTGACGCCAGGCACACCACAAATGAAACCATCGGCTCCGGTCAGGAAAAACGGCCCGGTAGATTCCGGTGCTGTTCCTCACCCGACCGGGAAAAAGAATAAAATAACCGGTGGCCACAAACCAGGCAAAGAGCTGAAACACCCACAGCCCCATGCTTCGGGATAGTGACGTAAAGAGTTTATAAAAAAAATTCCGCATGTCGTTGATTGCAGATATCTAGATCCAATAGCCCGATACTGTCTTTCCTGGATTCCGGATCTCATCTCGCTACAGGGCAAGATTCGTCCGGAATGACGGCGAAAACATCCCAAGGGCTCAGTTATTTCATCTTTAATGTTGCGCTATATTTTCGGCTGATCCTAAAGAGCAGGGCCAATAACCGCTGAGTAATTAAACGGGTGAACGTTCGTGCATTACGCATAAAATCGATAAAAGGACGAAAATGGGACACCCGCTGGGAACCCGGGGCATAGGTTACTCTGACCGGCGCCTCGATGACGGGTATGCCCGCCCGATGCGCCTTGACCAGGACCTCCAGTTCGAATTGATACCCACCGGCCTTGACATTGAGATCCATGGTTTCCGGCAGCGGATATATCCTGAAACCGCTCTGGGTGTCGCTGACAGGCGGGCCGCCCGACAGCCTTATCCAGAAATTGGAAAATTTGCGCCCGAATGCGCTGGTCCACGGTACGTTGCGGTCTGACATACCCTGCCTGGCCCCCACCACAATGGGCCTGGCCGTTTCCGGTATCGCGCGCATCAGGGTCAGGGCGTCGCCGGGATCGTGCTGCCCATCGGCATCCAGGGTAATGGCCCATGCCGATGTTTCCATTGCCCGCTGGAATCCGGTCACAAGGGCCGCGCCCTTGCCCCGGTTCGATGGATGCTGCTGCACATCAACATTATCGAGGTGTCGGAGACGATCAGCACCGCTGTCCGAGGATCCATCGTCAACGACAATGACAGTAAGATGCAGTTCAAGGGCCTTTTCCACCACTGACGCCACCGTGGAACCGTGGTTGTACAGGGGAATGACCACGGCAAACGCTTCCCTGGGATTGCTGTGGGCTGTTCTGGCAGGGGTCACGACGTTATGTAGGCCATGGCCCAGGTGCCGGGTCCCATGTGAGCGGCGGACGTCAGGGACAGGGGCTGCAATTTGATTTCAGCATGCGGGCAGATCGTCTCGATTTCCGTTTTCACCGTTGTTCCGACCCAGTCGTAATTGTCGGAAAATTCGAGCATGATAAAGGGGGTATCATTTTCATCAAATACGTCTGAGAATTTTTCAAGGGCAAACTTGAGCTGACCTTTCCGGTTTTTCGCCGTGCCGACCTTTTTGACCCCCTCGGCCGTGGGACTGACAATGGGCTTGACCCGCAAAAGCTCCCCGAAAACCGCCTTGGCCTTGGGCATCCGGCCGCCGGCCGCCAGGTACTTGAGCCGGTCCAGAAAAATGAATTCCCGACTGGAAGCCACTACTTTGTGAGCAAAGTCAATGACGTCTTGCGGCCTCTGGGCCTTGGCCGCAAATCTTGCCGTGGCTAGGGCGATGGCGCCCAACCGTCCGGAAGCGGCGCCCGTGTCAATGATGGTCAGGCGGTCGTCAGGATCATGCGCGGCTTTCCATTCCACAGCCACGTCGTAATTGCCCGTAAAGACCGACCCCACACAGAGATAAAGCACATGGTCGTACTGATTCACGACCCGCCGGTAGTACTCATGACGTTCGAACACCGACGCCTGGGACGTGGAAACCCGGGTGCCTTTCAGCATGGTGTCATAGAGTTCTGCTGGTGAAAAAATAGTCTCGGGCAGCGATTTCTGGCCGGCAATGATATAGCTGTCCAAAAGGGTCATGCCCAGTTCGCGGGCATCTTCGCGGGTCACCGAGCCGGCCGCGTCGGTCATGATATGAACCGTCCCTTTCTGCTGCTGGCGCTTGAAGTCCTTTATCTGGGAACCGAGATCGTCATGCTCCCAGTGCACAACCTCTCCCAGGGATTCGATTTGGGCCTTGGCTTCACGGGAATTGTCCGCATGCAGGTGAACTTTGATAAAATCCTTGTGGGGAATGATCACCACACTTTCGCCCTGTTGGAAAAGTCTTTCAATGGTTTCCTTAGCTTTGTCACCGTGCTGGATAACCGTGTCGATGCAAAAGCCTTCCTCCTCTTGTGCCTGATAGGAAGATTCGATTTCAAGCATCCCCTGGAACATGGTTGATATGGACCGAAATCCATTGTGCTGGCCGATGAGGCGCCTGAAAAAGCCCTCCAGAAAAATAAACAAGCCCAGGGCACCGGAATCCACCACCCCGGCCTGCTTCAACTGGGGCAACAATTCAGGAGTCGTTCTCACTGACGTTTCCAGGACATCCATAACCCTGTCCACATAGTCTATACTGCTTTCAAAATCATGGGTGTTTAAAAAGTCAACCAGGTCATCCAAAACGGTCAGCATGGTGCCGGCCACGGGTTGACGAACCGCCTGCTGGGCCTTTTTCCTGCCGGATGCCGCAGCTTCGGCCAGCGTAGCATAGGACTCCGCATTCAAAAGCCCTGAAAAGAACTGGGCCGCGATATTACCGGAATTGCCCCGGGCGGACATCAGCAGGCTGTAAATGGTGTCTTCCGGCTGTTCTTCAAGGTAACGCAAGGGGGTCAGGCTGGCGATCAGATTACGGCCGGTGTCACCGTCGGCCACGGGAAAAACATTGATGTCGTCCAGGACATCAGACCAGGCCGCCACCCTTTCAACGCCGGTAATAAGTGCTTTTTTTAAATCAGGTGTCATCGTTAAAATCCAAGTGTTTTACGGATGTCATCCGGAATTTCGAACAGGATCTCTGTTTCCGGGTATTTCACAGCCACCTGTTCGCTTCTGCCTTTAGCGCACAAGGTTCTGTTATTATTCAATCTTATTTCAAAGTCAACCACAATTTTATAGTGCGCTTCCTTGAGCGTGGCCTTGCAGGTAAACCCGTCCCGGTGGCGCAGGGACACAATGTGCTTGGTGGATGTTTTGACGATCGGAAAAAGGATGTTTGTTTTTTTATAATAGGCCACCGGGTCAAAGCCCAGTTCATAACAGAGCTCCTCCCTTGTCGTGTCAAAATATTTCAGATAATTGCCGTGCCAGACCACCTGCATGGGATCCAGATCGTAAAACGGCACAGCAAACTGTTTTTCAAAGCTTTTCATTTCAACATCATCAACGGTTTTTTTCAGTCAAAATAATCACGCTAACCAGTTTTTATAGCATATTCCACCATGAATTGTCATAGCTTTTCAATACCAAGCGCTTCTCCATAGCACTGCCGGACCAAACGCGGATCCTTGGCAATCAAGCCGTCCACCCCCAGGGAAAATGCCCGTTGGATATCCCCGGCAACTTCGACATTCCAGGGAAAAACATAGACACCCTTTTTGTGGAGCGCCTCCACCAGATCCCGGCCAATGAAAGCCAGGTGAGGGTGGTATGAAAACACACCCAGCTCCAGGCACAAGGCCCTGGTTTTGCTAAAAGGGGACTTTTCGGAAATAAACGCGACGTCCATGGATGGATCAAGCTGCTTGATTCTTTTCAGCACCTCCGGGTCGAAGCTGGAGACAAGCACCTCTTTTTTCAATTTCGTGGCCCATACCAGGTCAACCACCTTCTGTTCAACCAACCCGATCAACCCGGGGTCTGTCTCTTGATGGGCTTTTATTTCGATATTGAGATGCGTCCTGGAAGCCAACTGTTGCAGAACCTCTTTCAGTATAGGTACCCGCTCCCCGGCAAAACGAGGATGGAACCAGCTTCCGGCATCAAGTTGTTGAAGCGCTTCCAGGTCAACGTCAGATACCCGGCCGCTGCCGTCGGTTGTCCGGTCGACCGTGTCGTCATGCATGACCACCACCTGTTGATCCCGGGTCAGGGTCACATCCATCTCCACGAACTGGGCGCCGGCCTCAATTGCCGCCAGAAAAGAAGTCATGGTGTTCTCCGGGTATTGTGCCTGATATCCCCGATGCCCCATGACCAGGGGTTTATCAAATCTTGTCAGGTCCATTTAACATTTTCCCTTGTGTTGGCATGAATATTTTAGCTCTCCCGGGCACAATGCCTCGACCATACGCTTATAGTCAACGGTTTTGATGCTTGACAATCATTAATGTGGCAGTATACCCAGCACAGTATGAAACCGTTCCGTTCTTTTTCGCAGCCAATCAAAAAAAACATCCACTATGTCCTGACAGACATCGACGACACCCTGAGCCTCTCCGGCAAACTGACGGCGGCGGCCTTTACCGCCATGGAACAGCTTGCGGAAAACAATATCCAGGTGGTTCCAATCACGGGACGGCCGGCCGGATGGTGTGACCACATCGCCCGTATGTGGCCGGTGGCGGGTGTCGTCGGCGAAAACGGCGCCTTTTATTTCCGCTATGATGATGCGCGTAAAAATATGCTGCGGCGTTATTTTGCGTCGGAAAAAGAACGGCAGGAAAACCGGCAGAAACTAACAAAACTGAAGCACGATATTCTTGAAAAGGTTCCTGGATCGGGCGTTTCCGCGGACCAATTTTACAGGGAAGCTGATCTTGCCATTGATTTCTGTGAGGATGTCCCCCTGTTGACACAGGACGCCGTAGACCGGATTGTCGGGATTTTCGAAGCGGCCGGCGCCCAGGCCAAGATAAGTTCCATCCATGTCAACGGCTGGTTCGGTCATTACGACAAGCTGGCCATGGCTAAATTATTCTTTGAGGATGTTTTTGATCTACAGCTTTCGACCTGCAAAGACCAGGTCATCTTCATTGGGGATTCGCCCAACGATTGCCCCATGTTTGCATTTTTCCCCCATGCCGTGGGTGTTGCCAACATCCTGGATTTCAAGGACCGCCTGGAACACGAACCCGCCTGGATAACCGATGAGCCGGGTGGTCACGGTTTTGCCGAAATGACGGATATCCTCCTCACCCGTTAGTCAGCTCCACGCCCCAGCCGTGCCCCTGTTTCTTTATCAAACAGATGCAGTTTATCATCAGATATATTCAGTGAAATGACGGCATTTTTCTCAAAGTGGTGAACACCGGCCAGGCGCAGGGTCAAACCGCTGTCGGATTCACCCAGATGACCGTGAATCAGTGTATCTGCCCCCAGCGTCTCTATATGATCGACATTCAGCTGCATTACCCCGTCACCTGTTTGGGAAACCGTCAAGTGTTCGGGCCGGATCCCCAACCTCACCGTTTGCCCTTTGTGTGCGGACAGCCCGTTTTCCGATATGGGCATGGATGCAACGCCGGGAAAGGAAACACCCCTGCCGTCGCTGCTCAACGCGGCATCGAAAAAATTCATGGACGGCGATCCGATGAAACCGGCCACAAATTCGGTCTGCGGCTTTTCATATACCTCCAGCGGTTTTCCAATCTGATCGGCATAACCGTCTTTCATGACGACCAAACGGTCACCCAGGGTCATGGCTTCCACTTGATCATGGGTGACATATATGCTCGTGATACCAAGATTTTCATGGAGATTGCGCAGCTCAAGCCGCATCTGAACCCGCAGCTTGGCATCCAGGTTGCTCAATGGTTCGTCAAACAAAAACACTTTGGGCTCGCGAACAATGCATCTGCCCATGGCTACGCGCTGGCGCTGCCCCCCGGAAAGCTGGCGGGGTTTGCGATCCAAAAGATCCGACAATTCAAGGATTTCCGCTGCTCTTCGTACGCGTTTTTCAATCTCGTCCTTGGGCATCCGCCGAATTTTGAGACCATAGGCCATGTTTTTGAAAACAGTCATGTGCGGATAAAGGGCATAGTTCTGAAAAACCATGGCGATGTCGCGCTCAGCCGGCTCCAGCTTGTTGACCACCTTGCCATTGATGACGATTTCACCCTGGGAGATCTGCTCCAGGCCGGCTACCATTCTCAGCAGGGTGGATTTACCGCAACCAGACGGCCCTAAAATGACGATAAATTCCCCGTCCTTAATATCGCAGGTGATGCCGTGAATGACCTCGTTCTTTCCAAAAGACTTGAATATATTGTTCAAACTGACATTGGCCATCGCGGTGCTCCTATTTTTCGGTTTCGGTCATTCCTTTTACAAACTGCTTCTGCATGAATATCACCACAAATACAGGGGGAATCATGGCCAGCATGGTCGACGCCATGATGATGTGCCAGTCGGCCTGGCCTTCGCCAACATCCAACATGCGTTTGATACCCAGAAACACCGTGTAATACTTTTCATCGTTGGTGATCATCAAAGGCCACAGGTACTGGTTCCAACCGTAGATGAATAAAATAACAAACAGGGCGGCAATGGACGTCCGTGACATGGGCAAAAGGATGTCGAAAAAAAAGCGGATGGGGCCGCCGCCGTCTATTCGCACCGCTTCGCAAAGCTCATCGGGAATGGTCATGAAAAACTGTCGAAACAGGAATGTGGCCGTGGCCGAGGCAATCAGCGGCAGGATCAACCCGGAGTAGGAATTGAGCATATGCAGGTCCGAAACGACCTTGTATGTGGGCAATATACGAACCTCCACCGGCAGCATCAAGGTAATGAAGATCATCCAGAAACAGGTCATGCGGAACCGAAAGCGAAAATAGACAATGGCATAGGCTGCCAGGAGCGAAATAAAAATTTTTCCCAGGGCGATGCCAAAAGCCATGATCGCACTGTTGATCATCATTCTGACCACAGTGGCACCGACTTCACCACTGCCCACGGTCAAGGCCTGGCGATAGTTTTCGATGATCTGACCGCCCGGAAAAATTGGAAAGGACGAGGCAATTTTATCCAGCGTGTGGGTCGAGGCCACAAACGTCGTGTATATGGGAAAGGCGATCACCAGACATCCCACAATCAGGACCGCGTGGGTCAGTGCTGTGAGCCATGGCCTGTGCTCAACCATTGGTTTCTCCTGTGCTAAACATTCCTGTTGTCATGGAAAATGATTCTCCCCAGAGCTAGTAGTGGACCTTTCTTTCAATATAGCGGAACTGAATCACGGTCAGGGCGATCACCAGGACCATGAGTACAACCGATTGGGCTGCTGAACCGCCCAGGTCCACGGCTTCGAACACATCATGGTATATCTTGAACACCATGGTGTTGGTGGCCTCATTGGGTCCGCCCTCGGTAATGGCATGAATAACGCCGAATGTTTCAAAAAAAGCATATACCAGGTTCATCACCAATAGGAAAAATACAGTGGGCGACAGGAGCGGAAACACGATCGTCCAGAAACGTTTCCATGGCGATGCACCGTCAATGGCGGCCGCTTCAATAAACGGTTTGGGAATGGCCTGCAGTCCAGCCAGGAAAAACAGGAAATTATAGGCTATCTGCCGCCATGACGACGCAAGAATAACCAGCAGCATGGCCTGGCCGCCCTTTAAAGCAAAGTTCCAGTCAACGCCCATTTTCTTCAGGAAGAAGCTGATCATGCCCACCGTGGGATTGAATAAAAAATACCACAAAACAGCAGCGGCAACAGCAGCCACGGCATACGGCCAAATAATCAATGTCTTGTAGGTCGTTGCCCCTCGTATGACCCTGTCTGCCATCACGGCCAGCAGTAGTGCCGTGCACATGGAAATAGCTGCCACCGACAGGCTGAAAACCATGGTCACCTTGATGGAATTGAGATAAATCGGATCCGTGAATATGTAACTGAAGTTCTCCAAGCCCACGAATTCCGTGGAAAGACCAAAGGGGTCTTCCTGCTGGACAGACTGATAGATGGCCATGAGCGCCGGCCAGATGAAAAAAACCAGCGTTATAGCGATCTGAGGCGCCACCAGAAAATAGGGCAACACCTTGTTCTTAAAAATAACGCGCTTTTCCATGCTGCGTTCCTGGTTTCCGGTAAAATGATTGTGGGTAAGGACTGACACCGCATCCCTTGCGTAAAGGGATGCGGTTTTCAGTCCGGGTTTACTTGTTGGCTTTCTCGAACTTTCTCAGCAGTCGATTGCCTTTTTGCGCGGCATCGTCAAGACCTTCCTGGGCAGTCACCTCCCCGGTAAAAATGGCCTCCAGGGTATCATACATGATGGCCCGCATTTGAACAAAATTGCCAAACCGCAGCCCTCTTGAATTGGCTGTGGGCTTGTTGAGCGTCATCTGCTTCAGGGCTGTTTCCATACCGGGCTTTTCATCATACACGCCCTGCCCTTTGGTCAGGTAATAGGCATCGGTGGTAATGGGCAGATAACCGGTAAACTGATGCCAGTCGGCTTGAACCGCCGGAGATGAAAGATAGTTGAAAAACGTGGCTACGCCCTTGTACTCCGCATCGGAGTGTCCCTCCATGACCCACAGGCTGGCCCCGCCGATAATCGTGTTCTGGGGAGCACCGGCAGCACCCTTGTAATAGGGCAGCATGCTGGTTTTAAAAGGGAATTTACATGTTTTTTTGAACCCGGCATATCCGGCCGACGATTCGGTATACATGGCAACCTCGCCTGAGGAGAACTTCGCATTGCCCTTATTGCGCCGTCCGCCGTATACAAACACTTTATCTTTCTGCCAATCCGCAAGGTTCTGAACGTGCTTCACATGCAGGGGGCTGTTAAAAACAAACTCGGTGTCCAGGCCCTCAAAGCCATTGGCCTTGGTCCCAAAGGGAGCATTGTGCCAAGCGCTGAAATTCTCCAGGTGTATCCAGGAGATCCAGGCTGTTGAAAAACCGCCGCCATATCCGGCCGCCACAAGCTTTTTGGCGTAGGCCTCCACCTCTGACCATGTCCTGGGTGGTTTGTCCGGATCCAGTCCTGCTTTTTTAAATGCCTCCACATTGTAATAGAGGACCGGTGTGGAACTGTTGAAGGGCATGGAAAGCATCTTTCCATCGGACGTTGTATAGTAACCGGTAACCGTGGACAGATAGGCGTCCGGAGTCCAGGGCAGACCGGCTTCGGCCATGACCTCGTAGACTGGCTTTATGGCGCCCTTGGCCGCCATCATGCTAGCGGTACCCACCTCGAACACCTGCAGGATGTGCGGAGGGGTTTGGGACCTGAAAGCGGCAATACCGGCCATCATGGTGTCACTGTAGTTGCCCTTGTAGGTGGCCACAACCTTGTACTTGTTTTGCATACTGTTGAAATCCGATACAATGGATTGTACTTTTTCCCCCAACCTGCCGCCGTGGGCAAACCACCAGTTAATCTCCGTTACCGCCTGGGCGCTTGTCGCGCTGAAGCTGAAAAGCATTACAATGGCCAGCAAAATTAATCCCCATCTCTTCATTGTATTTCCTCCTTTCGCTACGGGTTGATAGTTACTGCCTTCGAACCGATGCCTGCGGTTGACCCCCTTACGATCAACTCGGCATCGAATATCTCTGTCTGTTTGTGATCCCGTTCATTTAAAAGCAGCTCCGCTGCTTTCTTCCCCAGTTCGTAGTAGGGCCACCTAATCGCCGTAAGGGGCGGCTCCAGAAGCGGTACGATCTGGTCGTCGACGTAACACAACACGGATATTTCCTCAGGTACCCGGATATCTTTTTCCCGGATCGCCTTTAGACAAGGCGGAGCCATTTCAAACCCTGCCACAAAGAATGCGGTCACCTGTGGGCGTTGTTTTAAAATATCCTGCGATTTTTCATAGGCTTTTTCGTAATCATAGTCTGCATAAGCCACCATGTTTTCATCGAATTGAATCTGGTACGCTTGCAGGGAATTCTTGAATTCATTGACTATCCTGGACGTTATCGGCGCCTGACGATTTCCAGCCAAAAGAGCTATTTGTCTATGCCCCAGGGATAACAGATAGTTCACTCCCTGCTTGGCCGCCTTCTTGTAATCAACCCCCACATAGTTTATCGCCGATCTCCCCCAATAGTAGTGGGCGACCACGAAATTGAAATGAAGGTCACTGAGAACATCGATATCCTTTTTAATATCCTGCGGGCGGGTATAGCGCGTGTTGAATATAATCAGCCCGTCGACGGTTCTTTCCATGACGATCTGTTGAATCGGCCGGTGTTTGTACAAATCGCGTCCCCCGGAAAACAGCACCAGGTCATAGCCATTGGGGCTGAGAACGTCTTGAATACCTGTCAGCATTTCCAGAAAGGTATAGTTTCTGAATATGGGAATTTTAAAAGGAATGTACAGGCCGATGGCGTGCATTTTACCCGAAGCCAACCGCTTAGCAGTCAGGTTCGGCTTGTAATTCAAGGTTTGAATCGCGTCAAGGACTTGTTTTCTTGTGGCGCTGCTCACCCGGGATCCACCGGCATCATTGACAACCAGAGACACGGTGGTGTGGGACACACCCGCCAGATTGGCCACGTCCTTCAGCGTCGTCTTATTTTTCAAGGTAGGCATGACACGTCCTCGACAATTAATTTGGAAAAACAACCAACACCCTGACTTTCGGGCTTCTTATCTTGTCGATGTTGACGGACCGGATGATATTGGGCCGTGCCGTAAAACCGCTGGCATACGACCACACGTTGAACTGGTGATTCACACACCCGGCCAAGGGTAAACCATATGTTTTAGCTATAGATTATATAAATCGTTAGCAATCCATTAGCTGATGGTGGTTTACCGCTAAACTTTGATACTAACCAGAAAAACCAGTGTCAAGGTAAAATCGTGTTCCACGACTTTATAAACAATGATTTTAATCGAACAAGAGCCATCCGTCCTGCGCTGCACAAAAACGGATGCATCAAAATTTTAAACGAGTGGGTTTATTTTTTTGGCATACCGCCAGAATTTCTGCTACGGTCTTGATGGCTGTGGTGCCACAGGGTATGCAGGCAGTTAGAGACCTGTTGCTTTGGGTTCTTCCCGCTTGGCCGGAAAACCGGTGCTACCCCTTTCACAGATAGTCGTTCACCACAGCCGTTGAAAGTATTTTATCACGGTAAGGACGCTATGAAAACGATGCTTATTCGACTGTTTGTTATTATTGGCCTGTTGGTCAATTGCGCGGCAACGACAGCACTGCACGCAGGGGAGGACGATTGCCGGCTGCAGATCCTTGGTCACAAGACCGATGCTATATGTGTTGTCGGTCACAGGGGTGCTGCAGGGCTCAAGCCTGAAAACACCCTGACCGGATTTTCCTGGGCAATTGCGCTGGGCGTTGACGCCATCGAGCTTGACGTGTTGATGACGTCCGACAACATACTCGTCGTTCACCATGACTTCAGCCTGAAGCCGGAAATTGCGCGCCTACCGGATGGCTCCTGGTTGACCGATCGCATTGGAAAACAGATTAATCAACTGACGGTTGAGCAGCTGAAAACATATGATGTGGGACGCTTGAAACCAAAGACCCGTTACGCAAAGAAATACCCGGACCAGGTTTCGGAAGATGGCCAGCGCATTCCAACCCTGCGCGAAGTCATTCAGTTGGTAAAACATGACAGCCATAAACCGGTTCAACTATGGATAGAAATTAAAACATCTCCGGAACAACCGACCAAAACCCAAACGCCGGAACGTATTGCCGAAAATGTCGTAAGCCTGCTTAAGGAGGAAAACGTTATCCAACGGGTCAAGGTGCTGTCGTTTGACTGGCGTTCGCTAATCCATATCCAAAAAATAGCGCCTTTGATTCCTACGGTGTATCTCTCCTCCGAAACCAAGCAATTTAAAGCGGCCAGCTTCATGAATCCGTGGGAATCGGAATGGACCGCCGGGTTTGATATTGGAAAGCATGGCGGCTCGATACCCCGAGCCATTAAAGCTGCCGGCGGATGCTGGTGGGGTCCAAAATATACGCAGGTCAAAGCCGAACAGATCAAAGCGGCGCATCGTCTGGGTGTCAGGGTTGCCGTCTGGACACCGGACAAGGAAAAACAGATGAAGAAAATGATTAAATGGAATGTGGACGCCGTTATCACCAACCGGCCGGACCGCCTGCTTCCCATCAAGAGAAAGTAACCTCTGGTTGCGGCAAGATTCAAAGACTTATAACAGCAGCATACACTTTTCAGGATCGAGAAAGAGGTAGACCTCCTGTCCTTCTTCCTGGGGCAGGTACTGCGATATCTGCACGCGCACTTTTGTATCTTTCACCCGGACAAATAAATACAGAAAGTTGCCCAGGTAGGCCTTATTTTCAATGATACCATTGAACACATTTTGGCTGTCCTGGGGTGATTCCGCGAAGACCGCCACGTCTTCGGGGCGTATGGATGCATAGGCTTCCTCCCCGGGTTTGGTTTCGCCTGCATGCGGCACCATACACAACAGGTTCTCACTGAAGTCGGTTCTGACGGAGGCCTGCCCCTTATCTGGAAACACCGCGGTGATTTCTCCGGAAATAAAGTTCATGGTGCCGATAAAATCAGCCACAAACCGATCCTTCGGATGTTCATAAATCTCCTGGGCTGAACCGATCTGGACCACATTACCGGCATTCATGACCGCAATGCGATCCGAAATCACCATGGCCTCTGCTTGGTCATGGGTGACATATACCGATGTGATACCCATGCGTCTCACCAGACTCTTTATTTCAAATCGCAACTCTTCCCTGAGTTTGGCATCCAGGTTGCTCAACGGCTCATCCAGCAGCAATACTTTGGGATTTCTTACCAGGGCCCGGGCCAGCGCCACACGCTGCTGTTGCCCCCCGCTCAACTGGGATGGGTATCTGTCTTCCAGGCCGCCCAATCCAACCAATTCAAGCACGCTGCGAACCTTTTCACGGATGTCTTTCTTGGAGATTTTCTGAAGTTTCAAGCCATAGGCAACATTATTGAAAACCTTCAT
>Ga0180435_10004995_pt1 | contig 12966 bp, 11 predicted proteins | sample SS_ome_3_FD_132467 | JGI IMG/M metagenome (GOLD analysis project Ga0180435, IMG submission 132467) | Hypersaline lake sediment archaeal communities from the Salton Sea, California, USA - SS_3_S_1 metaG | ecosystem: Environmental > Aquatic > Non-marine Saline and Alkaline > Hypersaline >... | reverse complement strand
GGCCGTCACGGGACTGGGATTCTGCGCATTCCTGGCAGGGCATCTTGCCGGAAACCTGACCCTGTTCGCCGGAGAAGCCGCATTTAATTCCTATGCGGAACGCCTTCACTCGCTGGGTCCGTTGTTATTAGTCGCAGAGATTGGACTCCTGGTGTTTGCAATTCTCCATGTATCCACCGGTCTTTTTCTTTTTTATAAAAATTTTCAGGCAAGACCCAAGCGGTATTCGGTCAAAAAAAAAGCCGGGGGAAGAACACTGGGCTCACAAACCATGCCTTACACGGGCCTTCTGCTGCTTTTATTTGTTGTCATGCACTTGGCGGATTTTCATTTCGTTGACAAGACAGACCGGACAATTTTCGAGATTGTCAGCGCAACCTTCTCAACCCCTCTTTATGTATTCCTCTACATTGCTGCGGTCATCATCGCCGCATTTCACGTCAGCCACGGCTTTTGGAGCGCCTTTCAGACCATGGGCCTGAACCATCCGAAATATATGCCGGCAATCAGACGTATCGGCATTCTCTTCAGCGTCGCAGTGGGAGCCGGGTTTGGACTTATACCAATCTATATATCACTCACACTATAAACGAGGACACGTATGAAGCTTGATTCTAAAGTTCCTTCCGGTCCGCTTTCCGAAAAATGGGACAAGCATCGTTTTGATTTGAAACTGGTCAATCCGGCAAACAAAAAAAAGTTTGACGTCATTGTCGTGGGTACCGGACTTGCGGGTGCATCGGCCTCCGCATCCCTTGCCGAACTGGGCTACAATGTTAAAACATTCTGCATCCAGGACAGCCCCAGGCGGGCGCACAGCATTGCCGCCCAGGGCGGAATCAATGCGGCAAAAAATTATGCCAATGACGGAGACAGTATATGGCGCCTGTTCTACGACACCATAAAGGGAGGAGACTATCGCTCCCGTGAAGCCAATGTCTACAGGCTTGCCCAAATCAGCAACAATATTATTGATCAATGTGTGGCCCAGGGCGTGCCGTTTGCCCGTGACTACGGCGGCCTTCTGGCAAACCGCAGTTTTGGTGGGGCCCAGGTGTCAAGGACCTTTTATGCCCGGGGGCAAACAGGTCAGCAGCTCCTCCTGGGCGCCTACGGGGCATTGTCACGCCAGGTCGCCACAGGAAAAGTCACCCTCTTCACGAGGAGAGACATGCTGGACCTGGTGCTGGTCAACGGTCATGCCAAAGGAATTATTACGCGAAATCTGGTCAACGGCGCTATTGAATCCCACGCTGCGGATGCCGTGCTCCTGTGTACAGGGGGCTATGGAAACGTCTTTTATCTCTCCACCAACGCCATGGCAAGCAACGTATCAGCGGCGTTCAATTGCCACAAGAGGGGGGCGTTTTTCGCCAACCCCTGCTACACGCAGATTCACCCCACCTGCATTCCGGTGCATGGAACGTACCAGTCCAAGCTTACATTGATGAGCGAAAGCCTGAGAAATGACGGGAGGGTGTGGGTTCCCAAAACACCGGGGGACAAGAGACGACCTTCCCAAATCCCGGAATCGGAACGGGATTATTATCTTGAAAACAAGTACCCCAGTTTTGGAAACCTCGTCCCAAGGGATGTCGCATCCAGGAATGCCAAAGAACAGTGCGATATGGGAAAAGGTGTTGGAAGCACCGGGCTTGCGGTTTATCTGGATTTTTCGGATGCAATCAACCGCGACGGCAAAGACGTCATAGAAAAAAAATACGGCAACCTTTTTCAGATGTATGAAAAAATAACCGATGAGAACCCCTATGAAACCCCCATGATGATTTACCCTGCCGTTCATTACACCATGGGGGGGTTATGGGTGGACTACAATCTCATGAGCACCATACCGGGGCTTTTCGTTCTCGGCGAAGCCAATTTCTCCGACCATGGCGCCAACCGGCTGGGTGCCAGCGCCCTCATGCAGGGTCTTGCCGACGGTTATTTTGTTATCCCTTACACCATAGGCGGATATATAGCCGGCCTCTCCGGGGAAACCGTCACCGCCGACCATGAATCCTTCAAGCTGGCGGAAAAAGAGACCGTCGAAAAAATTCGGAAGCTTCTTTCCACAAACGGAAGGCGAACCCCGGACGACTTTCACAGGGAGCTTGGAAACATCATGTGGGAATACTGCGGCATGTCAAGGAACGACGACGGCATGAAAAAAGCAAAGGATCTTGTTGCCGGCCTCAGGGAAGAGTATACGGAAAATCTGCTGGTGCCCGGCTCAGGAAGTGAATTCAACCAGAGCCTTGAAAAAGCCTGCCGTACATCCGATTTTCTGGAGTTTGCGGAACTGATGCTTATCGACGGCCTGGAACGAAGAGAATCCTGCGGCGGCCATTTTAACGAAGCGTTCCAGACGGAAGAAAACGAAGCAGACAGGGATGATGAAAATTTCAGCCACGTCTCGGCCTGGGAATATTCCGGGCCCGGAAAAGAGCCGGCATTGCACAAGGAACCTCTCACCTTTGAAAACGTTGAATTGACCAAAAGGAGTTACAAGTGACATCAACAGGGCAAAAAACAATTAACCTGACTCTGAAAGTCTGGCGGCAGGCCGGGCCGGATGAAAAAGGCGGCTTTGAAATATTGAGAGCCAATGACATATCCACGGATATGTCGTTCCTGGAAATGATCGACGTCGTCAATGAGCAGATTGCCCTTGAAGGAAGAGACCCCATTGCTTTTGATCATGACTGCAGGGAAGGCATCTGCGGCATGTGCGGCGCAATGGTCAACGGACGAGCCCACGGCCCTGAAAAAAGCACCACCCTTTGCCAGCTTCATATGCGACATTTTTCAGATGGCGATACCATCGTTATTGAACCCTGGCGGTCCAGAGCCTTCAAGCTCATTAAAGACCTGGCCGTGGACAGAAGCGCGTTTGACGGCATCATTCAATCCGGGGGGTATATATCGGCCAATACCGGAGGAGCGCCGGACGGCAATGCCATTCCCGTACCCCAGGAAACAGCGGAAAAAGCCATGGATGCGGCGGCGTGCATCGGCTGCGGTGCCTGTGTGGCGGCATGCCCGAACGCATCGGCCATGCTGTTCACCAGCGCCAAGATTTCCCAGCTGGCCCTTCTCCCCCAGGGAAGACCGGAGGCTAAAGAGCGCGCATTGAAGATGGTTAAAGAAATGGATGCGCTCGGTTTCGGCAACTGTACAAATGAAAAAGAATGCGAGGCAGAGTGCCCTAAAGACATTTCAATTGTTAATATTGCCCGGATGAACAGAGAGTTTCTTATTGCAGGCATAACACAGGCCTAATGGGCCTGATGCCGGAAATGTTATTCAGTCTTCATTGACGCTTCTTCTTCCAGCATCTCAATCCACAGATCAACCCGATCGTTACCGTAAACGTCTCTAAAGCCCTGGACCAGATCATTCAGGGGCAGGTCGGAAAATGTGCCGTGATACCTGATATATTCCACGTAGGGCTTCCCTGAGCGGTCATGGGACGGGAAGACGGCATCCTCTTTTCCGTTAAATGTTAACAGCGGAATGTTATGCTTCTCATAGATGGAACGATCAAACGCGGGAGTGGCTTTCACCCATCGGCCGTCCAAAAAAAATTCGACAAACCCGTGATAGGTGAATATATCGGTTCCCATTAACGCCACGATATCGGAGCTGGCGCCAAAATTCCTGATATCTGCGAGACCAAGCCGTGTGGGTATTCCCACCGCCCGTCCCAGAGCACACAGGAGGCATGCCTTTGATACACAGTACCCGCTTTTTCTTTTCAGCACATTGCTGGCCTTATAATGGGATTCAAGGTAGAAATGGGTCTGGGGATTATACTCAATCTCGTCCCTAACCGCGTCAAACAGCGCACAGGCCTTGTCAATATCGCTTTCTCCGTTGCCCGCTTTTTTTGCGGCAAACTTCAAAATAGACGGGTGATCACTGTCAATGACATCGGTGGCACTCAAATAAGATTCCATAGTGTCTTCAATTGTTTCCATAAGCTCGTCTCTCCAGATTTTTTGCCACGGATTGAAAAAAGATCCGGTAATTGATGGATACCGTATCAAATTCAATAAAAAAAAGATACTGAGATGTTGAGCCATAAGAAGCCATAAGAAATTGTTTGCGCAGATACGATAAATTTGGTATATATGGATGAGTTTGATAATTATCTGACATCCCGATACGGGAAACGCTATAATCCTTAATTTAAAATCCAAAAACAGCTTCAGTTTAAATTAGTGTCGTCTCCGGGAAAGCTGTCATCCTTTTTCCAAAACTCCAGGAGTAAGGCCTCGGTATCATGAGTGAAAATAAGATTGTCAACCAGGCGGTCATTCTCTGCATGGATGGTGACCCTGTCATGCGTGAAGATTACAAACGGTTTCTGAAAGACACCGGGCATTCGCTCCTGACGGCGGAAACCGCTGAAAACGGCTTAGAGGCTGCCAGGCGGCACCGCCCGGATATTATCATTTCAGACACCCGCCTGCCTGACAGCAACAGCTTGGATTTATATCGGAAAATAAAAAAAGAGCCCCGCCTCGACCATTCCATGCTGATCCTTTCCCGCCGCTCCGAAACCGATCCCAAGAGCAGGGTTAAAGGTATTGATATAAATGTGGAGGACTACTTCATAAAACCCGTTAAAAAAGAAGAGTTCCTTTCAAAAATCAAATCGTTACTGCGTATCAAGTCATTAAGGGACAGCCTTGCTGATTCCAATAAACAACTTGGCCACACCAGGGATCGTCTGCAAAGATATAAGAAAGAACTTGGAAAAAAGAATGCGATTCTAGCCCGGGAAAAAAAGATGATCCAAAACTCCCTAAAGCAGATTCAGTTAATGTCCGAAGAAAGGGAAAGAGCCGGCAAGGAGCTTCGGGAACTCTATAAACTGCAAAAAATATATGTTTATGGATTGATTGATCTCCTGTCATCCATGATTGAATCAAAGCGGCAGTATCACCAGGGTCACTCGAAAAAGGTAAGCGAAATATCCGGTTTTATAGCAACCCATATGGACCTTCCAAGGCATGATATTCAGACCATAAAAATAGCCTCCCTGCTCCACGAAATAGGGAAGCTTTCCATCCCCGATGACCTTTCCATGAAAAATCCCGATGACTACACGCCGAAAGAAATAGCGCTTCTGTCCCGGCATCCTGTGCAGGGAGCCGACTTACTGAACAAATTTGCAGGGTTCAAAAAAGTTGCAAAATTAATCCGGCATTTTCATGAACATGTGGACGGGAGCGGTGTCCCCGACAATCTGAGAGGTGATGACATTCCGCTGGGTTCACGTATTATTGCCGCGGCAAATGTATTCGACAATCTTGTGTACAGGAAAAAAAACGGCTCAGCGGATGATGCGTTTCAAATCATGGATGAAATGACGGGATCAAAGCTGGACTCCACCATCGTGTTTCACCTCAATAAGTATGTGGAAAAACACCCTGTAAAAGATACGGACAGAATAACCTCTGTTAAATTGTATGATCTAAAACCCGGTATGAAGCTGGCGGCCGGTATTTATTCACTCGGCGGCGCGAAGCTGCTGCCGATTAACACGGAATTAACGGAAGAATACATCAACCAGCTCGCCAACTATCACAAAAAAGATCCCATCGGGGAAACGGCATTTATAAAATAGAGCGGACAGGAGTACCATGGATATAGCAACTATCATCGGAATCTTTACGGGGGTGGGCTTTGTGCTGGCCACGATCCTGATGGGAAGCGGCCTCGGCATCTTTATCAACATCCCGTCGCTGATGATTGTTGTCGGGGGCACATTTGCAGCCACACTGATTGCATATCCGTTAAAAGACTTTCTAATGGTGATCGGTCTCGCCATTAAGGTATTCATGTTTAAAATTGATAATCAGGAAGACCTGATTAAGAATCTGGTGGAAATTTCAAATAAAGCCAGGAAAGGCGGCCTTCTTTCCATTGAAGGCGATATCAAGGATATTAAAGATCCGTTTCTGGGAAAAGCCCTCCAAATGACGGTTGACGGGGTGGAGGCCTCTTCCATTGCCGCCATACTTCAAAAACAGATATCACTCATTAAACGGCAACATAAAGTCGGTTACGGCATATTCGCGGCAATGGGCGCCTATGCGCCGGCATTCGGTATGGTGGGCACCTTGATCGGTCTGGTGCAGATGCTTGCCGACCTTGATGACCCGTCAACCATCGGGCCTAAAATGGCCGTGGCAATGATAACGACGTTCTACGGCGCCCTACTCGCCAATCTGATTTTTATACCGATGTCCGACAAGTTAAAGTTGAGAAGCGAGGAAGAGCTTTCCAATATGAACCTGCAGTACGAAGGCATCATGTCAATAAGAGAGGGCGAGCATCCCCGCCTGCTGGAGGACAAACTGAACGTATACCTGGCAGTCGGCGGAGAGGATAAAGACACGGGCAAGGGCCATAAAAAGAAATAAAATCTGATCCGGACGTCATATGCCTAAAGACGAAGAAAAAAAATCCGGCGGGGCGGGGGCGGGCCAGTTGCTCACGGCTCCGGAGGATGATGAAAGTGAAGAAGGGGGCGGCGGTTCACCCGGATGGTTGGCCACCTTTGCCGACATGGTCACTCTTCTCATGTGCTTTTTTGTACTTCTCTTTGCAATGAGCTCCACCCAGCAGGAATCCTTCAAAGAGCTTGTGCAGTCGCTTAAAAGCGCCCTCGGCGTGCAGCAGGTGCCCGAAGCCGGAACCAGGGAAGGCCTTATGATGCCGGTTCCCGAAGCCCCGAAGGATGCTCCGGAAGAGAAGAAAACCGAAGCTGTGGATGAAGTCGGCGCCATGGTTCAAAAGGAAGTGGATGAAATTGTCTCCAATGTCAGAGAACTGATCCTGTTCAATCAGCTCGGAGGGATGGTCAAGGTGGAAGGAGACGAACGCGGCGCCACCATTACGATTTCAGATGTTGTCCTGTTCCCTCCCGGTGACGCCACCATGAGTCGGGAAGGGCTCAACATCATGAAAAAAATAGCGGCCGTGCTGGCCCAGTTCAACTACCACATCAACGTTGCCGGTCACACCGATAATACGCCAATTCATACGGCGAAATACCCCTCTAACTGGGAACTGTCCGCCAACAGGGCCTGCGAAGTCGTCCGCTTCCTTGCAGGCGCCGGAATTGACCCGGCGCAGATGTCCGCCGAAGGTTATGCCGAGTACAGACCCATCGCACGGAATACCACACTGGAAAGCAGGGCCCAGAACAGGCGTGTGGAAATCGTTTACGAACGCCGCCAGATAGAGAAAACCATGTTCGACTGAGAGCCGTCCGGATCAACCGCCGGCCTGTTTCAATTTTATATTTCCGCCAAGAAGCGTTTTTGCCGTTTTTTCAAACTGAGCCGTGTAATCGGAGACAAAAAACTCCGTCCGGCCGCTACTTTTGAGGGTTTTTTTCACATCCGGCATCTTTTCAAGATAGTCGTTAACCATCTCTGTAACGGCTGTGGAAGAGTCGATAATGGTCACTTTTTTACCGACTTTACTCATGATAAGTTTTTTTAAAATCGGATAGTGGGTGCACCCCAGAATAAGTGTGTCGATCTGTTTCGTCTTTAAGGGATGCAGGTATTTTTTAACGATCATGCGGGTTTCCGGCTTCTCGAACCAGCCTTCTTCAACAAGCGGAACCAGGAGCGGACAGGGTACGGAAAACACCCTGGCTTCAGGCTTTTCCCGGGTTATCTTTTTCTCGTAAATTCCGCTGTTGACGGTCGCCCTTGTCCCAATCACACCGATCCGGTATGACACGGAAATGTTTATGGCCATGTCAACCGCAGGGGTGATCACTTCAAATACCGGAACATCGAATTTTTCGCGAAGCGTCTCCGTCGCGACACTTGAAGCCGAGTTACATGCCATGATGATGATGTCGGCGCCCTTTTCCAAAAGGAATTCCGTATTTTCCACAGCATAGCCGATGACCGTTTCCCGGCTCTTTGTTCCGTAAGGCGTGCGCGCCGTGTCACCGAAATACACCATATCCTGGTCCGGCAGCCGCCTCATCAGAGCCCTCACAACGGTAAGGCCCCCGACTCCTGAATCAAAAATTCCTATCATAATTTATTCACGGTTTGCGAGTGTCTTTTCAACGCAGGCTTTGATTACATCATCCGGCACATCCGTTCGAATCCCCGGGCATGATCCGGCCATAATCTCCCAGTTGTTAATATCCGCCAAAACGGATTTTATGAAGGGCCATTCACGGCACATGCGGGGTTTGACGTCGTGGATGGTACAGAGCTGGTCCCAGAAGAGGCAGTATCCGTTTTTCCCCTGGCCGATTAACGGCCGTCCCCCCGACATACGGCAATAGGCGTTGACAAACGTTTCGGGATCGATGCCCAGCACCACGGAAATAGCGTTAATATCCTTTTCGGTAACATAGGTGCCGCCGTAACCTTTGCAGCATTCCCCGCACTGTTTGCACTGAAAGATGCCGGAACACCCCGTTGAGTCAGATGTCATGCCTTCTCTCCATTGCCTTCTTGATTGTCATCTGATCAACATATTTCAAATCCCCCCCCACAGGCACGCCTGATGCAATCCGGGTTATTTTAATGTTGAACCCGGCCATTTTTTCAACCAGGTAGGATGCGGTGGCTTCCCCTTCCACATTGGTCCCGGTGGCAATAACCACCTCATCTGTTCTCTGATTGCGGATCTTTGATATAAGCTCCCCAATCTTAATATCACCCGGACCTATGCCGTTTATGGGGGAGAGCACCCCGTGAAGGATATGATAGTTGCCTTTAAAACCGCCTGACTTTTCAATGGCCACCATATCGGCCTGCTGTTCCACCACGCAAATCAGCGCGGGATTCCGGCCGGGGTTGCTGCAGATTGTGCACAGCTCATCATCACTTAAGGAAAAACATCGTGCGCAGAGCCTGATTTTTTCCTTGAGCTCCAGTATGCTGCCGGCAAGCTTTCCTGCCTCGCCATCCGGGGCATGCAATATATGTATCGCCAGTCTTTCTGCGGTTTTCTCTCCTATTCCGGGAAGTTTGGAAAAATGGTTTATAAGATTCATCAGGGATCGGGGATACTGGCTCATAGGGTCCTTTCCCCTTACATCAGGCCCGGAATATTCATTCCGCCTGTCAATTTACCCATCTCCTGGGAAACCATTTCCTGGGATTTGGTGAGGGCATCATTCACTGCGGCAAGCAACAGATCCTGAAGCATCTCCACATCCTCCGGATCCACCACTTCCTTTTCGATTGCTATGGATACGACCTGCTGTTTCCCGTTTGCAACAACTTTTACCATACCGCCGCCGGAACTTGCTTCTATGGTTTTTGAGCCGAGCTCCTCCTGAAGCTTCATCATTTTACTCTGGAGCTTCTGCGCCTGTTTCATCATGTTTCCCATACCTTTCATATTTACAACCTCCTACAGTATTTTTATGTCCACAATCCTGCCGTCAAATATCTCCACGGCATCAGCAACCAGAGGATGATTGATCGCGCCCTCTTTTAACCGGCTTGCTCTCTTAATTTCCTTCCTGTTATCCTGGTTTACATTCGATTTTATTTCAATTGTCATGGATTTTTTCATTACACCCTTAATGATGGATTCAATGTCGTCTTTTTTTCGCTCCACCATCTTTGCGTCAAACTCGGTGCCCGTCACCGTAAGAAGAGCGCCGTTATCACCTGTCAGCTCAAACGCTGTTTTCGAGATCGGAACGCTTAGAGACGGGAATTTACCGCCGATGTTGTCCTTTATAACCTCCCAGGCATCCTTATCGCCGCCGTGGTGCCGGCCGGCCGGACGCTCATGATCCCCCGCCGGTATGCCCTCAACAGCCGGATCTTTTTGAGCGTCTCTACCGTCCTCAGGGGGATGCGCTACGGGGTCTTCATGGGGGTCTCTTCTAAAACCGGTTTTTTTTTTTAATGTGTCCAGTTTCTCGATAAGTGTCTCAATGGGAAGTGCGGGTTTTATCTGCGCCATCTTAATACATGCCATCTCCATTGCCACCCTCGGGTGTGAAGAAAACCGAACTCCGGACTCTTCCTTGAACAACATGTCAAGAATCTGAGAAAGATAGGTTTCCGAAACCGGATTTACCTGCTCCTTCATGAGATCGATTTCCCGGGGGGGGACATCCACAAGGCGGCTGACCCGTTTCCCTTGCTTCACCACCATGAGGTTTCTGACATGTTCAATGAGGTCGGCATAAAACTTCTTGATATCGTGCCCTCTTCCATAAATCTCATCCAGAATCTCCAGAATGTCGGGGATGTCTTTTCTGATAATGGCGGATGTAACGGCAAAAACAACGTCCCGGTCCACCACGCCGAGTATGTCCAACACATGGTTATGATCCACGGGGCTTTCGGAACAGCTGATAACCTGATCAAGGAGGCTCAGGGCGTCCCGCATGCAGCCCCCGGATTCCCTGGCCATCAGTTCCAGGCTCTCGTCGGACACACGAATGTTTTCACGGCTGCAGAGGTTTGCCATATGGGATGCTATCTCGGCTACCCCTATTCGTTTCAAGTCATGGCGCTGGCACCGTGAAAGAATGGTTATGGGAATCTTTTGAGATTCCGTTGTGGCGAAAAAGAAAAGGACATGCGCCGGCGGCTCCTCGATGGTTTTCAACAAGGCATTAAATGCGGCCAGGCTCAACATGTGCACTTCGTCGATGATATAAATTCGATACCTGCTGTGCTGGGGCATGTACCGGATATTCTCGCGCAGTTCGCGAACCTGGTCCACGCTGTTGTTCGAGGCTCCGTCTATTTCAAATACGTCGGCGGCATTGCCGTCAGTTATTTCCCTGCACGACCTGCATGTATTACACGGTGTGGCGACGGGCCCTTCGGCACAATTCATTGCCTTTGCCAGAATTCGCGCAGCGGTTGTTTTTCCGGTGCCCCTGGGGCCTGAGAAAAGTATGGCATGGGCGACACGGCCCGCGGTGATGGAGTTGGCAAGGGTCCGGGTAACATGATCCTGTCCGATGATGTCTTCAAATACCTGTGGCCTGTATTTTCGCGCAAGGACAATATAGGACATTTCACCCACCCTTGAATGTAACTCATCGTAATCTTGATCATAATCGTAATCTTAATCTGTTTTTGGCTTCATAATACATTCATTATTATGGATTATGATTAAGAGTAAGATTAAGATTATGGGTTTTCGTCAACTTAGGCAGCTTCCCCCGGTTTGGTCCCAGGAACAAGATGTACCATACCTGCTAATAAATATGGCGGAGAGAAAGGGATTCGAACCCTTGGTGCCTGTTACAGCACACACGATTTCCAGTCGTGCACCTTCGGCCAGCTCGGTCATCTCTCCGCAGCACAATTGACAGGCTCTTTAAATACTGCAATCCCTATTGGGTGTCAATGGGTAAAGTCTCTCAAACTGAAGAGGAAATGAATTGTCCGGATTGACGCCTGCGACCAGCCCCTGAAAGGCGAATTTATTAATAGTCCAGGGTGTCCACCCCGGGAAAGGAATGCAAAGAAAATTGCGCTCTGGCAAATTAAGGTCAATAGTTACGGGGATTACGCAACATGGATTTTTATGTTTTTTGAAAGGGTGTGTTTATGTGCCATGTCGTAGGGGCAAAAAATTTTTTGCCCCTACACGAATTAGAATTGCAATTCGGCAATTCGGGGGCGAATTCGTTATGGCGGAGAGGGTGGGATTCGAACCCACGATCCCGCTTTTGGCAGGATACCGCTTTTCGAGAGCGGAGCCTTCAGCCACTCGGCCACCTCTCCATGGGGGTTCTCATATCCTGTTGAGCAATGAACATCAATATTCTTTTTCGGGAATTTGACCTCGAATATTTCATCTTGAAATCCAGCAGCCTATCTAGTAATAGTATTTTCTTTATTTTTTAATGGATACGCAAAGGAGCTTTAACATATGGCAGACATCGCCCCATTCAGAGGGATACTCTATAACCAGGAAAAAATAGGCGATCTGAAAAATGTGGTCACCCCTCCCTACGATGTAATTTCACCCGAACAGCAGGACATGTACTATGAACGGCATCCCGCCAATGTGGTTCGTCTTGATTTTTCAAAAAAATATGACGCCGACACGCCTGACAACAACCACAACACCCGCGCAGCCAATACGTTTCACCGGTGGCTGGAAGAAAAAACACTCGTCCAGGATGACACTCCGGCGCTTTACTTTACATCCACCGAATTCAAGGTTCAGGACAAACCCGTCATCAGATACGGCATGATCGCCGCAGTGGGCCTTGAGCCGTTTGAAAAGGGCATTATTCTGCCCCATGAAAAAACTTTTTCCAAGGTGATGTCGGAGCGGTTTGATTTAATCACCCACTGCCATGCCAATTTCAGCCAGATTTTTTCCATATACCGGGACAATGAAGGGATATTGTCAATTCTTAAAAACGCTGTGGATGGAATGGCGCCCATAGCCGATGTGGTCGACGATGAAAATGACCGGCATAAATTGTGGCGCATAACCGACCCGTCAGTGAATGAGGAGGTGGTCAGCGCCATGAAGGGAAAACGGCTCTTTATCGCCGACGGCCATCATAGGTATGAAACCGCCCTTAATTACAGGAGATGGATAGCCGAAAATGGAGCGGACGTTGATGCCTCCCACCCGGCCAATTATGTGCTGATGTATTTATGCAGCATGAATGATCCCGGCCTTGTGATCCTCCCGGCCCATAGAATGCAGATTGATGTACCGGAAGACAATTTAGCCTCATTTGAAAAAAAAGCCGCAGCCTACTTTGATATCACCCGTATTCCTTTTTCCGGAACTGAAGACGCAGCGGCCCCTCTTCTCGCCTCGCTTGAAAACAATACGGCGAATAACGCATTTGGTGTATCTGTTCGCGGCAAAAATGAATTCTTACTTTTAGTTCTTAAAAACGGTGTCATGGAAAACGAATTCGGTGGCGACATACCTCCCCAACTCAGATATCTTGATGTAACG
>Ga0180435_10004994_pt1 | contig 12966 bp, 15 predicted proteins | sample SS_ome_3_FD_132467 | JGI IMG/M metagenome (GOLD analysis project Ga0180435, IMG submission 132467) | Hypersaline lake sediment archaeal communities from the Salton Sea, California, USA - SS_3_S_1 metaG | ecosystem: Environmental > Aquatic > Non-marine Saline and Alkaline > Hypersaline >... | reverse complement strand
GTCGTAAAACAGGCTGTTTTGCTGCGGTGGTAGCTGGCCCATCATCGTAAATATCCCTCTCTTGATGAGTATGCCTTGATTATCTCACTAATCGCTTATAACTGGGACTTTTTCAACACAATCGCTGAATAGCAGACGCAATAGAAATATGCCAAATAAGTCGTTAGCGGAAAATAAAGCCCTTCTACATGCTGGATTTTCTGTAATTTAATTTTTTGAAACCCCGGCAAACCGTATTCCAATCAGCTCAGCTATTTGTTTGTTCCAAGTAGTTATATCATTTGGATTAAAATCTTTTACATGATCATGACCACAAGCTCTTGCCAAAACCTTCATAAGTTCTACTGACGAATTGAAAAAACGATTCAACCGAACAGATGCCTCATCCACATCAAGTTTTTGTCGTAATTCAGGCTTTTGTGTCGCAATTCCAGATGGGCAATTATTTGTATTACACATACGAGCAGCGACACAACCAATAGCCTGAAGTGCGCTATTGGATAAAGCAACTCCATCTGCACCCAGGGCAAGTGCTTTTACGAAATCTTCAGGAACTCTCAGTCCTCCGGTAATAATGAGGGTTACATCCTGTCGCTCACACCTGTCCAGATGACTACGCGCTCTTGCTAAGGCTGGGAGAGTAGGTACTGAAATGTGATCACGGAATATCCGTGGAGCTGCACCAGTACCACCTCCTCGACCATCCAGTATGATGTAGTCTGCACCGGCTTCTAGAGCAAAATCAATATCAGCTTCGATGTGGTTCGCTGACATCTTAAAACCTACTGGAATTCCTCCACTAACTTCACGCACACGATCAGAAAAACGGGCAAAATCCGCTGGAGACGTCAAGTCTGCAAAGGTTGGAGGTGAGATCGCATCATCGCCTTTTTTCAAACCACGAACCTGTGCAATCTTTTCAGTCACCTTCGTTCCCGGAAGGTGTCCTCCTGTACCTGTCTTAGCTCCCTGGCCGCCTTTAAAGTGAAATGCCTGCACCTTCTTCAGATGCTCCTCACTATAACCAAACATTCCAGAGGCCAGTTCATAAAAATACCGACTGTTATTATCCTGCTCCTCTGGAAGCATTCCGCCTTCACCAGAGCAAATGCCTGTACCTGCAAGTTCAGCTCCAAGTGACAAAGCTATCTTGGCTTCCTCCGATAAAGCACCAAAACTCATGTCAGAAACAAACAGTGGAATATCCAGTTTTAGTGGTTTTTTCGCGTTAGGACCAATAATCAGTTCTGTACCTATGCTGGTGTCTTCCATCAAAGGTTTGGATGCAAATTGTGCGGTAAGAATTTGTATATCATCCCATTGGGGAAGCTCAGTACGAGGTACACCCATTGCCGTCATTTCACCATGATGCCCGGTTTTATCCAGGCCATGTTTAGCCATCTCATGAATGCGCTTTAAAGTTGGTTCTTCCGGTGTTGCCTGGATTCCCTGTGGTACTGCAGGGTCCTTTTTATTTTCTGATGAAAGCTTTGCGTGTGTTCCATCACAATAAGGAGGATTAGCCGTGTGTTTACACATACATAACCAACCTTCTCCAGTTTCCTCAGCCTTAAATCCTACCGGGATAAAATCTGTTCCCCGGTGAGAGCCGTCGCAGAAAGGCTGATTTTTAGACTGACCACAAGCACACCAGTAATATTCTTCTCCTTGCTTTAGGTTTACAGATAGTGGTTTTTTATCCGCTATAACTGGCTTTGTCATTGTTTTATCTCCAATAGTAAATTGTATATCTATTAACTCTAGTAAAGCATCGTTACGATTTTGCGGCCAATACCTGAACAACGGCGCCTGTTCCATGATGGTATTGACCTTCATTCACTTCACGCAATCGTTCCTGTAAATGAAAAAAACTCAGGCCCTTAAAGTCATTAGCAAGCGTATTTACATCCATCATCAAATCGAGTTTTGATGGACCTCCAGTATTCAATTCAAGCTGAAGAGGAGTGTATGCTTCGAGCAAAATTGTCCCTTGTTTATGTAGTCCGCTAATACAGCGTTTGTGCACCTCCTCTCGTAATTTAGAAGGTAAATGACAAAATATAGAAATGATCGTGTTCCATTGTTGGTTTTCGATAGGAAAATCTGCGAGGTCGGCATGTATCGTTTCTATTTTCACACCACGTGACCTCGCCAATTTTTCTGCTTTATGTAAACCGATTTCAGATGAATCAACCGCTGTGACTTTGAACCCACGTTGTGCCAACCAGACAGCATTGCGTCCTTCACCTTCGCCAATACAGAGAGCTTTTCCTTTTGAAAGCTGTTGGCTCATAGCAACCAGAAAATCATTGGGCTCGGTACCATAGACATATTGTTCATCACTGTATCTTTGATTCCACATATCGCTACTTCCTTACCAGCCCATATGTAGATAAGCCCAGATGCGCTCAATATTCATGGGTAGCCATTGTTCATAGGAACGCCAGGATTCATATTTTGGGAGTTTGACAATTTTGCGTAACTTATCTGGACTGCGTGTACCCTTATCAAACTCTGTTTTAACAGCTGCAATCAAATCTTCAAGATACTCACGCTGTTCACCAACTACATTACTTTTTTCAATTGCAGGCTCGGTAAACGGACCATGAGCAGCAATCACATAATCAAAATCCATTTCTTCAATTTCTTTTAAAGAACGAATCCATTCATCAGGCCAGAAATCGGGCATAGTTCTGAAAGCGACCCTGCGTGGCGTTACGATATCAACAACAAACAGAATCTTCTCTTCTGGAATTCTCATCACTACCAGACTATTGCCATGATTTCTGCCGAAGTAACTGAGTTCCAGCGTCCTACCACCCAGTTTTACTGTATAGGCTTTATCGAAAGTAATATCTGGTAAAGGAATAACAGGACTGGGATGGTCAGCCAATTCTTTCAATACATTTTCATGTGCAATGATTTTGGCACCTGCCTTTTTGAAAACATTGCCGCCAGAAATATGGTCATGATGGTTGTGACTGTAAACAACGTACTTAACCGGTTTATCAGTTACTTTCTTGATCTCTTTATTCAGATAACCTGCCGCCATCGGATTAATCGGATCAGTGACAATCACTCCATCATCTGTGACCATAAATACATTGCGATATACCCACCACCGAAAAACATATATGCCATTTCCGAGGTTTACTACACTATGGCCAAATGGTTTACCACCCATTGGTTTTTGGGTTGGAAATTCAGCTGAAAATGCTGTTGCACTGAATAACATACCAAGTATAAGCACCGAACTAAGTAATAAGCGATTCATGACTTTCTCCTTTTATTTCACGTGTAAATTAAGATTTGAAACCGAAGCTCATACGTTTAAGGACATCATCTTTTGCAATGAAATGATGAAACAGAGCAGCTCCAACATGACCAATGACTGCAATAACCAGCAATATCCAGACAATGCCATGCATTCCACGAGCAAATTCTGCGACTGCCTGAGATTTTTCCATGAACATCGGAAATTCAAACAAACCAAAGAAACTCACCGGATAGCCAGCTGCCTGCGACATTAAAATGCCTGATATGGGCTGGGCGAACATCAATGCATAGAGCCCCCAGTGCATCGCCTCAGACAGGAGTTTCTGAATACCAGTAGTACCTGCGGGCTCTTTTGGGGTTGTATTCATAAGACGCCAGATAAAACGCATCAGAATCAATATCAAAATCACTGCACCAAAGGATTTGTGCATCCCGGCAGCTTGTAATTTCTCAGTGCCTTTAGGCATAGAAGCCAGAAAATTTCCAGCAACAATAGAAAAGGTAAGCATCAGAAAAAGAAGCCAATGGAAGGTTTTAGCCACTGCTCCATAAGCCGTTTCAGTATTTTTTAACATGTGATTTCTCCAGTTGATTCATCTAACTAAATTATTTTTAGGGAGAATTAAACTGTTGCGCTCTCCCAACTGGAGATAAGCATATATGCTTTAATTGATTTGATAATCGGCGTATAAAGAAACATATTGTTTCTATTTATTAACTAATATGAGTATTCTTCCGTTTCTTGAGACATTTTCTGCGGTGGTCGAAAAGGGCAGTTTTACTGCTGCCGCGGATGCTCTGGATATGTCAAAACCTGTAGTTAGCAAGCAAGTTTCTCAGCTCGAAAAGCATTTAGGTGTACAGCTGTTACAACGAACGACCAGGCGTTTGCATCTGACCGAGGCTGGAGAGGTATTTGCCCGGTATTGTCAGAAAATTGTGGCTGATGCCCACGAAGCAGAACAATCTGTCTTGCCTTTACAAAGCGAACCACAAGGGAAACTTCGCATTTCAGCCCCAGAAAGCCTAGCAATTTCTTTGCTGCCAGAAGCCTTACTGACTTTCCAGACAAAGTACCCAAAAGTTGAGTTGGATATCCGAATTTCTGGTCGTTTTGTTGATCTAGTTGAAGAAGGTATTGATGTAGCGCTTCGCATGGGAGAACTTGAAGACTCCACGCTCATTGCTAGATTGCTCATGCCTTGCAATTTTCATGTGTGCGCAACATCAGATTATTTAAAGAGACGGGGTACGCCCATTCATCCGAATGATTTGAGCACTCATAACTGTCTTATTTATTCACAGAGCCCAAAATCTGATACATGGTCATTTAAAGACGGGAGCGATAAGAATCTGAATATAAAGGTGCAGGGCAACCTACGTTCAGATGCAGGTAATTTACTCTTAAATTCTGCACTTCAAGGAAATGGCATCCTAATAGCTCCTACCTATATGGTCGCTGATGAGCTCAAGAAGGGTCGATTGGTTCCCGTGTTAGATGATTATTTACACCTCTCAACCGGATTATATGCCGTTTACCCATACAGCAAGTTGATTTCATCAAAAGTGCGTGTTTTTGTAGATCACCTTGTTGAATTTTGGGGACGATATTAACTGAATTTTTGCTAAAGCCTTTTATAGATTAATAGGTCCGGTTTATACACGAAACCGAACCAAATGAACGACCTTGTCAGAAATATCCTACAGATTTACCGGGTATCATTCGGTAATATTGTCTCAACATGCTGAATAACGGAAGAAATCAGAATGCGGTTAAATCTTAAAAATCAGCTCAAAGCAGACATAAGGATTATAATTCCTAATAGACGGGTGCTGTAGAACACCGGTCGGTTATCAGAATTAAATTCTACTGGCCAATCAAAATGGTTTTTTGTGATAGCTGACATTCATATTGAGGGTTTTCGGAAACCGTGACCGACAACTGTTGCTTTGCGATTTCAATCGGTCAAAGCTACATATTGGGTAAGCTTTTCAGCAAGAGTTACAAAGCCTAGAGTCATTAGCAGTCATAAGGAAAAAATTATCTATATCAAAATCTCACAGGAAGCATATAGCCCAGAATCAATCACCAATATTTCCTTTTCTGGTAGATTATTATCGGCTGTCCCACATAACATTGCATTCTTCTTTTGCTGAAGCCTTAAGTAATTCAATGAGTGGCAAAGCTCTATGCGAAAGAGGGACTTTCTGATCTTCATCCTCGTTTTCGTTGGAAGCCTCTGAAGGATTTACCTGAATGTCGGTCTTAAGTGCTGCTTCCAATCGTTCGAGTACAGCAGGAACCTCTTCAGCGAGAAACGCACTTGGAACTTCACCGCTGTGTCCCATCATCTTAAGCAGCTTTACGGCCACTTCACCAAACATGGTTATGTCTGCATAGGCAGGACAAGAAAAGGTGACTAACATGACTATCTTCCTATGAAAGAAGTATTGAATATAACGATCTTATACCCTTCAGCTCCTAATACCTATCTGAGAAAAGCTCAAAAATTGCTCGCTAACCCTTGGGTGGTTAATTTAGCATAATCAGGCTGCTAGCCCAGACCAAAAAACGATCCCTTTTTCAAGAAACTCATCATAGTGCATATAGTGTGTTCCATCACAGGAAAAAGTCAGACTGATCATACCGTTAAAAATATTAATTGACGCAGTTCTTAGGTAAACAGTTGTATCAATCGTTCGTAACGCTTGCAAACGCCTCAGGATTTCAGATATCTGTTTGTGTGGTATAGCAGCATCATCAGGATAAGGTCTGGATGGGTACAAGAGACAAATGTCTGCATCATTGATCGCCTCCTGATCGAGAATGCGATAGCGCAGAGGGTCATCTGCTGTCCAGATTGTAATCTGGCTGCTTGAAAAGTGAATCTGGCATTGGAAGATGCCACGCTCAAGAATCAGCTCTTCAAGAATAGACATGGCATTGGGCATGTGGCCATCCATAGGACTTTCACATCGGCTCTGTTGAAACAGGTTTCCACGAATTGCCGGATCACCCTTTACCTGTCGCCACTTTTGAGGCTCGATGTACAGAGCCGAGGTTACTGGTAACTTGCGTAAATCAAAATCAGCTGCCAGGTATCCCACGGGAGTTTCGTTTTTGGTAACAACCTGCAAGGCTGTTAACGATGGACGATGGCCGTCTAAACTAATGTATGAGTCTGATAATAAAAATCCCCAATCAGGCATAACTTCTTTCATATAGGGGCTGTCGGATTGAGATTTTTGGTAATTTCCTGACATAACACCATCTTTATAAATATTGTCGCTGATTTGCATGCCTTCAGTATCAACGGCATATAAATCACTGCAATGAGGAATGCTTGCAAAACCATCGGATAGCACAGTGTTCAATCTTTGTGGTTCATTCCATACAAATGCACATTTGTCGGCGAGTAACGCAAGTGGTTCACGAAGAATGCCTGCCACCTGCGTGCGCTGGGTAAAAATACAATCCTGCCATGAAGGTTCAATTGTTTTGATTTGTGTCACAAGTGGATAATCCTTAATCGGTGTAGTTGTGTTAATTGTTGCTGTCAGAAGTTAAAAGTCGGTGGGCGATATTACACAGGCACGGTTACCTTTTCCGGTACGAATATAGACTTTATTGGCAACCTCGTAAATCTGATTTCGAATAGTATCGAATATCTTAAGGAATCCGGTTTCTGTTTGGGTTTTTTCAAAATTAAACTTTTCGAGTGCTTCTGTTTCTAGATAAAAAGAAACTTCCAATATATTGTCATAACCCCAAAAAAGGATACGACTGCTATCGGTATCAAAGCTTCGATTTGGATTTGGGAAGCTTAATGTCATTTATGGTTACCGTAGATTAATAGTGTGTGCCAAATGATGCATCAAATGCATTATCTGGAACGGTTAAGTTAGCCAAGCGACTGCCTTGACTGACAGGACCTGCATTGAACAAACCTCGTAGATACTTGCTTCCGCCTTGTTCCGCGAATTGTTGATTGAGAGACCTTGCTGTTGTTCTGGCAAACCTTGGCAAGCCAAATTCAAGGTAATAACTGCGTAAATACTGAATCACATCCCAGTGTCCGTTATTTAATGTTAGCCCTTCCTTCCTGGCTAATTTTTCAGATTTCTCCCGATTCCAATTTTGATTATTAAGTTCAGTTAAACGCTGATTGATTAATTCAACTGATGATCCCGATGTAAATAGTGCATTGTTTATTGTCTGTGACATGAAATTGTCCTTAGTGAGTTTGACGAAGGTCTTGAGATATCCGCAGTAAGCAGATTAAATCAACTTGGTTTATGGGTTGGATGGATATTAGCCAAACGACGGCCTCGAGTGACCGCATCACCATTGAATAGATGGGTCAGGTATTGTTCACCACCTCGCTTCGAAAAATGTTGATTCAGTGCCTCTGATATTTGAGTATCATTCAACTGGTCTCCGTTCCAGAGATAGTGGCTACGAAGAAAGGAAATAACCGCCCAATGATCATCTTCTAATTCAAGACCTTCAAGTTGAGCAAGTTTTTGTGATTTAGTACGAGTCCAGCATTGTGCATCCAGGTCAGATAAGCGGTTGATAAAATTACTACCAGAGATTTCTTTATCGCTAAAGGAAAGAGAGTGTTGATTCATGATGTGCCTCCTGTTTTGCGGCTTGATCAAAAATAACCAAGTTGTGCAGTCAGGAATTAACAGGATACTCTTTTGGTAAGTAATAGCTAGCGTTATTTGCAGAGGTGGATGCCTTTTGACAATATACCTTATTGCTATATCGGGTTAACCAGAAAGACAGTCAATTTCTTTATCATAAAACACAAATGTGCCTTTCCCCTGGTTTTTAGCTCGATATAAAGCCTTATCCGACATTTTCAGTAATAGATCAGGTTCAAATGAATCCTTTGGGCATATACTGATTCCAGCACTTGCTCCAATCTTTAAAGTGCTGCCTTCGATTTTTCTTTGTCTTGAAATATCTTTAATCATCCTTTTTACAAGTATTTCAATGTCAATGATATTGTTGGAGGAAATTGATACCACTGTAAACTCATCTCCCCCTAAACGGGCAACATGATCAGTATCGCGAGTGTGCTTTATTAGAGAGGATGCTACTTCTTTTAGTAATTTATCACCTATATGATGACCATGCGTATCATTTACTTGTTTAAATCCATCCAGATCCAAGCTTATTAATCCAACATGTATACCCATGCGCTTGGAAAGACTAAGAGCAGTCTTTAACTCAGCATAAAAACTATTCCTGTTTAACAGACCTGTTAAAGGATCTGTCATAGCAAGCTGATGTAATTTATCTTCGTAAGCTTTTCTATAGGTAATATCGTCTATCGCTAATAAAATGGTTTGAGCTTGCTTATCTGCCGCATAAATTTTTCTGGCATTAAGTAACATGGTTTTGCGACCAATATCTATAAAATCATGTGTAATTTCGTATCTATTAAATTCTTTGTTTTTTGTCAGGGTCTCATTCAAAAGTTCACGTAACTCAGGGTTGTTCCATTGCCTGTTGCCAATATCATAAATTCTATTCCCTATAGTATCGGCCGGGGTGACATTGAACGTTGAATAAAAACTACGGCTTGCAAACAGGATATTTAAACCCTCATCTAGTACAAGTAATGGCTCATGGATGGTATCTATAATTCCTTGATAAAGGAGTAGAGTAGTATCGCTATGTTTTTCCATATAACTATTCTAGTGTAGACGCGTAAAGTTTTTATACCACTTTCTATTGAGTTATCATCATCTCATCTATACTAGGCTTCATACAGAGTTGACATGCCCCAGGATACAACAGAATCCTTCGACCCTATTATTATCAGTGCGGCGCAGTTCGATCACGCGGTGCGCTATATTCCTAAGCTCAAGAAAGGACTGGTCGATTTTCTCAAGCAACCAAAGCGCATCAATATATTGAACTTCCCTGTGGAGATGGAGGATGGCTCGGTACTATCATTCCACGGTTATCGGGTGCTGCACAATACTGTGTTCGGGCCTGGAAAGGGCGGAATCCGGTTCCATCCTGATGTCACCATGGATGAGGTCGTTTTACTGGCCAAATTGATGACCTGGAAGTGTGCGCTAGTAAATATCCCGTTCGGTGGCGCCAAGGGTGGCGTAGTGTGTGACACCAAACTGCTCAGCGAAAATGAGCTTCGCAGGATCACGCGACGTTTCACTGCCGAATTGTCTGACAGCATTGGTCCGAATACCGATATCCCGGCACCGGATATGTATACGGACGAGCAGACCATGGCATGGATATACGATACCTAGGACGCACTTCACCCTGGAAATAACAACCGCCCCGTAGTCACCGGCAAGCCGGTGGAAATGGGTGGTTCATTCGGTCGTCACGAGGCAACCGGGCTAGGGGTGTATTTCGCAACCGAGCGTTTTCTGTCGAAGGCGTTGTTGCCAGACCAGCAGACGGTAGCAGGTGCCAGGATTGTGTTCCAGGGTTTCGGTAACGTCGGCGCGATCGCCGCGCAGGCATTTTTTCGTAATGGCGCAAAGATCATCGCGGTCAGTGACAGTCAGGGTGGTATTTTCTGTGAAGATGGACTGGACCCGGAAGCCGTGCTGGCTTTCAAACGCGATATTGGTAGCGTAGTCGGCATGCCTAATACATTGACGATCACCAACGAGGAACTTCTGGAACTCGAATGCGACATCCTCGTTCCCTCGGCGTTGGGTAACCAGATCCATGCCGGTAACGCGGACAGGATCAACGCGAAAGTCGTGATAGAGGCTGCCAATGGCCCTACCACTCCGGCAGCGGATGAGATTCTCAAGACAAGAGGGGTGTACCTGCTGCCTGACATCGTCGCAAATGCCGGGGGAGTCACAGTCAGTTATTTTGACTGGATGCAAAACCTGGTAAATGAGCAATGGGATATCGATGAAGTAAATGAGAGATTGAAGCGGAAAATGGTAAAAGCCGTCGATGTCGTATTTGAGCGCTGGCAGAGGTTCGCGGTAGGTGAACAGCAGGCTGAGCTTGATGCCGTTGTTGATTGCGACAAGCCAGATTTCCGCTGTATAGCACTGTCCATTGCAATCGAACGCGTGGCCCACACAACCCTGCTCCGAGGGATCTGGCCCTGAGACGAAAACAAGGAACAGACAACGGTTTTTCATGTACCACAACCTAACCGACGATTGGGTGCTAAAAGTCGTCATCTGAAACGAAGAATTCGACATAATTAGTTTGCGTAATTTAGTGAAATACTAATAATGTCTTAAAAATATTTTGCTGATAATACATAAGCACTGCGCTCTATATCTCCTGTAACGCATCAGCTCCTCTAGTAAGTCTATGCAACACACATAGTAGCTTGAGGAAGCTTCAAATAGCATTTTAGGCAAATAATAAATGGGTGATGGTAGAACTCTAACTATAGATCTTTCAGTGAAATAGCTTGCTTGTTATTCAAAATAGTTGGCGGAGAAGTATATGGCTATTTTTTACCAGATGGCGTATTAATGTCTTCTAGAGTGTTGGTTTTACCAACCGTAACCTATAAGCGTTCCTTCCAATCATGAACTTCGCGATATGGTCTCTCATTATTGGTGTGTTGTTGATCACCATGGTCTTATCCGGCACCTTGTTGAAACGGCTGCCTTTGAGTACCGCTATGCTCTATTTGGTAGCAGGTTTTATTCTTGGACCAGCCGGCTGGGCAATATTGTCACCTGACCCTCTGGACCACTCTGCCATTTTGGAGGGAGTAGCTGAGGTAGCAGTACTGATCTCGCTGTTTTCTGTTGGTCTGAAGCTTGGCCTTCCCCTCTCGAATCGACATTGGCTTCTTCCGCTTCGTTTGGCATTCGTGTCGATGACTCTTACCATAGCACTGATAGCCACACTAAGCCTGTTGCTACTTGACCTGCCCCTAGGCGCCGCCATTCTTCTTGGCGCGATTCTCGCCCCTACCGATCCGGTATTGGCCTCAGCCGTTCAAGTCGAATCTTCGGGTGACCGTGATCGTCTGCGCTTCAGCCTGACCGGCGAAGGGGGCCTCAACGATGGCGCTGCATTTCCTTTCATAATGCTGGGCCTTGGTCTGTTGGGCCTACACGATCTGGGGACAGGGGGATGGCGATGGCTGGTGGTGGACCTGATTTGGGCAACAGCCGGTGGACTTCTAATTGGCGGCACCCTTGGTGCACTGATCGGCAGGCTGGTTGTCTATCTACGGACCCGACATCACGAGTCGATCGGCCTAGACGAGTTTTTAGCCCTGGGACTCATCGCTCTCGCCTATGGCAGCGCCGTGCTTGCATACACCTATGGTTTTCTCGCTGTCTTCGCCGCAGGCTTGGCCTTGCAGCGGGTGAAAGAGCAATCCGGCATGATTCATATGCCCAGCTTCCAGCAATCAGACCATCCAGCCGATCATGAACCTGCCCACCATGCAACCCATGTCGATCACGCCAGTGCCTACATGATGCAAGCAGTACGCGGGTTCAATGAACAATTGGAGCGAGTAGCTGAATTAGTTGTAGTACTGATGGTGGGCGCTATGCTTCCGTTTACCCAACTACCCACCAGCGCGCTGGTGCTATTGTTGCTGTTGTTCCTGGTGGTTCGCCCGGTCTCAGTATGGCTGGGCCTGATCGGTGCCCCAGTCACTCGAGACCAACGCGCCATGATTGGCTGGTTCGGCATCCGTGGTATTGGATCAATCTACTATCTGATGTACGCCATCCATCAAGGTCTACCCCCATCTCTGGTGGAATTGTTGGTTGGTATCACGCTAGCGGCGGTGACAGTTTCCATTGTGCTGCATGGCATGTCGGTAAGGCCAATAATGCATTTCTATCGGAAACGGAAGGCAACTTAGTAACAGTTAAATAAGTTAGCATCCTCGCCCTGGGGAACAAATATCCTGCCTGACGAATGAGTTCGATGGATAATCATCAACGGCCTTCAGCCTGGTTCCAATGGTGTTAGTCAGATACAGGAGATATCTTTGTTGACTACAGAAATTATTTTCAGGCTGAAGTTGTATGTGCGATGCCCTCTTCGGTACGCTTAGTATCACTCTTGGCATAACTAAGTGCATCTGAAAGTCTGTCGTACCTGTACTCTTTGTAAAAGTACACCGTCTTTTGTGAACTTGTAATACCGAATTCGGTCATTAACTTTTCTTCTTGGTCACTCATTTCAATCTCCTTGATTCATAGAGTTTTTAGAGCACGATGTCAAACAATGACATCGAACGTGTGACAAATCGGAGTTAGCGAGATTGGAGTATAACGAGCAACAATGATTGTTCAGTCAGAGTTGGGCGGGATAGCAAATTGCCTGCTTACAGACGATGTGACAAATATAAGTATCCTCTCATTGTGTCTAATAAGCAATGATCTCGATTCCGGCGTTAATGGGATGACGGCTATCGGGTAACTGTTGTGATACGAGCAAAATTTCAGCCAGATTATTGACCTGCCGCTTTATACACCTAAGAGCCAGTCAAACCCCGTAATTTGACTCGAAATTATGTCCGCTTTGTCGATCTTGCTCGAAAATGAATTGGGTCTCTTAAATACTGCGGGTTCAACTGGTCGACGCAACACATTGGTTAAATCGTTCCGCTGGTGTTTCATAGTTTAGCGTCTTTCTAGGTCTTTCGTTAAGTCTTCTAGCCACAGCATTTAATTTGGCTTGTGAGT
>Ga0180435_10004993_pt1 | contig 12968 bp, 10 predicted proteins | sample SS_ome_3_FD_132467 | JGI IMG/M metagenome (GOLD analysis project Ga0180435, IMG submission 132467) | Hypersaline lake sediment archaeal communities from the Salton Sea, California, USA - SS_3_S_1 metaG | ecosystem: Environmental > Aquatic > Non-marine Saline and Alkaline > Hypersaline >... | reverse complement strand
TTGACCTCGTCGCTCAACACGGCCGTGTAGTACAGACGCGTGCGCGTGTCGGCCTGCTGCAGGTCAGCTGCGCCCGAGTCGTCGCCGGTAAAGTCGGTCAGATTGTACATGCGGGTTCGCCAGTAGCCGCCGAACTCGTGATCCACGGCCATGGCCGGCACCGTAAACGCCCCTACCAGTAGGGCTGCCAATGTAATTACCAATAGTTTCTTCATCTGATTCCTCCATTCTAGATTGATTGTTGAAATTGCGTACCGCTACTCATCTGTTGGTCGGTATCACCCCCCTTCAAATAAAAAAAGCAGGCGCATGATGCGTCTGCTTCACATGATTGTGTTCAAGCCCAAAAAAGAACCGATTGGGATGAAAGTAACATCGTTGGCAAAAAGAGTTCCGGTCGCCACATCATAATAATCACATAACGGCCTGAAATAATTATCAAATAAACTGTGCATTCTGCCCGCTACAAAAAGCTACGGCATCACCTCTAAAAGGGCGCAGCCTATCTGTTGATTGTAATGAGAGCTTAGATGCTCATCGACACATTATTGGCAACTGCAAGCAATGAAGTTACCATGGTTAACGCAAAATAACTTTTACCTGTACTCTAAAATTATGTCAAGTGAAATATGGATAAGCACATCCGCCTGTCCGATTGCTTCCTCTTCTTCAATATGATAGTCATACACCCATCGCATCAATACATTGAGGGTCAATGGATCGACCCCGTTTGCGCCAAGGAAAAGAACCTCATGGATTTCAGCCCATGTCAAAACATCATGGACAACGTATCGCGGGTCGTGATCGGAAAAAAGCGATCCATCGAGCTCTTGCTGGTCGCTCTCTTGGCGGAAGGACATGTGCTCCTGGAGGACGTCCCCGGCGTTGCCAAAACCCTGCTGGCCAAATGCCTGGCCAAAAGCATTGGCGGTGTTTTCAACCGTGTCCAGTTCACCCCGGACCTCATGCCCACCGACATTACGGGCTTCAATGTCTTTGACCCGCAGTCCGCCCGTTTCTCATTTCGACCGGGCCCAGTGATGACCCATGTGCTCCTGGCCGATGAAATCAACCGAACCATCCCCCGCACGCAGTCCAGCCTCCTGGAATGCATGGAAGAGCGCCAGGTTACCATCGACGGCCAAACCCATGTGCTGCCGAGCCCTTTTTTTGTGATGGCCACCCAGAATCCCATCGAACTGGAAGGCACGTTCCCTCTACCTGAAGCTCAGCTGGACCGGTTTCTGCTGAAAACCCGCCTGGGATACCCCGACAAGCAGGAAGAGATCGCGATACTCGAACGATTCCAGCAGGCAGATCCCTTGCAAAAATTAACCGCTGTAGCATCCCCAGAGGAAATCATCCGACTGCAGGCAAACCGGCGAAACATTGTCATTTCCGAGCCTGTTCGTGAATACATTGCCGATTTGGTACGAGCGACACGGGACCATCCTGCCATCCAGTTTGGCGCCAGTCCCCGCGGGTCTCTCAGCCTGATGCGTGCCGGACAGGCCCTGGCAGCCTTACAGCACAGGGAATACACCCTGCCGGACGATATCAAATCCCTGGCAATACCGGTTCTTGCCCATCGGCTTATCTTAAAAGATCAAGACCGCCTCAGGGGCGCTCTGCCCGAACACATCCTGGAAGAACTCGTCACGCAGGTCCCCATCCCGGTCGGCTCGGGGAAAACACATGCAAGCTGATCACGACCTGCCCAAAGAGCCCACCGTCTTCAACTCCCCCTTGATCTGTTTTGCCGTCACCCTTTTGCTCTTTGTTGCGCTTCTGAGCCGACAGCACGATCTGGCCATCCTGACCATCCTGATCCTTTTTCTGATGGGTGGGGCAAAAATCTGGAGTCTTCTGAGCCTGCCCCGCATCGCTTGCATCACTCAGGTCAATCGGCAACGCTTGTTCCCCGGCGAAACCCTTTCCCTGGTTACAACCGTTGAGAACGCCAAATTTCTGCCGGTGTGGGTCCAGGTCTGCTGGCCCCGGTCTCGGACGCTGGGGGTCTGGGATGATGAAAAAGCATCCCAGGAAGAATCCGGCCTGTTGTGGTACCAGCGGGCCGTCTTCGAGCAGGATCTGGTGGCTCGCAAACGCGGCTGTTATCAAGTAGGCCCCTCGCACATCCGAACCAGCGATGGTTTTGGTTTTTTCAACGCTGAAAAACAGCTGCATGATGCACGCGAGATTATCGTTTATCCGAGAATCGTGGCGGTTCGGCCGATGACCCTGCCCAAGCGCGATCTATTTGGCACGCCTGGCAGCCAAAGCCCGGTCAAAGATCCTGTCTACATCATTGGTACGCGGGATTACCAGCCCGCCCGACCCTCCCGGTACATCCATTGGAAAGCCAGTGCACGGCACCGCAGGCTTCAGGAGAAACTCTTCGAGCCTTCTGAACAGGGCAGAATCATGATGGTCCTGGATGTGCGCTCATTTGAAAAACATGGGGCCGAAGATGCCTTTGAGAATACCCTCGAAGTTGTGGCCTCCCTGTGTCTGAAACTGGAGCAGCAGGACCTGGCCGTGGGAATCCTGTCCGATGGCGCTGTCCAGGGTCGCCATGTTTCTGCCGCACATCCGGCCCGGGGTGCACAGCAGCTTGCAGACATCCTGGAAGTACTGGGCCGCCTGCAGATGAGATCGAACATGAACTGGGCATCACTCATGCAAGAAATATCCGGCCTGCGTCAGGGTATCAGCTGGGTCTATTGTTGCTATGAGAGCAGCCGTGAGTCCCAGCAGATGCGTGCGCTATGCCATAAAAACAATGCGACCCTCACCCTGCTGGCGTGGCGCCCGAACCCCAAAATCGAAGATGGAACCCATCCGGGAATGACGGATATTTGCCATATAAGGGACGTCCTTCCGGCCAATGAGGCCGCCCAATGACTCCCTGGAGCCGCATCCTGTTGACACTGGCCCTTGCCGGGATGGAGGTGTCCTGGCGGTATGCATGGGCCCTTTTTCTAACCCTTTTGACCATGCATCACCCCTTCCCCTTACCGGCTGCGGTTGGGGCGTGCGCTCTGGGTGCTCTTTTCACCCATATCGCCGCTGGCAAAAACCAGCGGGTGATCCATGGTATTCTACTGCATTCAGCCGGTTTTGCGCTTTACGTTATGCTGACACTCTATCTGGTTCAGTACCGGGAGACTCCTTTTTTATCCCGCGCCTGGATCAACCATCTGTTTCTTGAACCCCGCTCCGCCCCCCAATGGTGGATGATTGTGCTGTTTTTATCTTGCCTGTGGTTGTTCTGGCATGGTGGACAACTTCTGGTTCAGCGACCCAAGCGATATCCACATGTTTGCCTGCAGTTTGACAAAGGCCTGGGCCTTTTTTTCCTTTTGCTGGTCATCAACGCCTTGATCGTGTTGAGAGCAGACCTGCACCTGCAGAGTCATGTCATGCGCTACCTCATTCTGGCTTTCTTCATTTTCAGCCTCACGTCCATTGCCCTTTCCCGAGGTCGGAGCCGTGTCCAAAAAACCTTCATGCTGGGGTACCGCGGCATCGGCCTCGTTTTGAGTGGCCTGGCCATGGTGGGAATTTTCGCTGCCGGAACCACGCTCTTGACCTATCCATACCTCTATACCCGGGCCGACGCCCTCATGGTCTTGCTCAAAAACGCGGCCGACCCCATGAAGCCTTGGTTCATAAGAATGATCGTGTTTTTATTTCAACCGCGGAATCTCAGACTGTCTGGAAACGTACCTGGTGAGACTGAACCGGCTGTGGAGGCCCTGGGCCCACCGGCAGTAGAGGGTTGGGAAGCCCTCTTGTTAAAAATCATAGGTGCGGGCCTGATGGGTTTGATCACTCTGGCAGGCCTTGGTGTCTTGCTCTATCTTATCACTCGCCTGGTACAATGGCTCCTGAGAGAAAACAGTGTCAAGGCCGCGTCAGGACGCCCAGATTCATGGATCAGACATCTATTTAGAATATGCCAGGCTCTCTTCTTGAAAATTTGGAAAAATATCGCCTCCCTGCTCAAAGGTGATGACTGCGCTGCGTCCATCTATTATCAAATGCTTGGCTGGGGCAAGCGCAGCGGGCTCATGGCCATACCCAGCGAAACCCCCATCGAATATGGCAACAGGCTGCAAAAGCATTTTCCAAAACTTCAAAAAGACATCATCCGGATCGTCGAGGCCTTCAACCAGGAGACCTATGCACACACCGTGCATCAACCAAAGCACCTGATCCGCCTGCGTTCCGCGCATCGAAGAATGAAGCACATCCGCTACTGGCCCTCCCGGATCAAAACCTGGTTTCGTCAATAAACATCCCCCCCTATCAATGAAATCGTCCACAACATTTACCCTATCAATGACTTCCTCCGCAACATTCTCCCTCCTTTTACGGGAGGGGGATTGCAGCCAAGCTCTCAGAGCGAAGATGGGAAATTGAATACAACGTTTTTTGAAATGATTTCTATTTATATGCCGATCCGGCTTGCCGGCCAAAGGGAATCCCCAGTTTTCTCATTTTTTTTCGCAGTGAAGAGGGGTTGACACCCAGCATCTTGGCAGCTCCCGACGCTCCCCCGACCTGGCCGCCGGTCAATTTCAAGGCTTGGGTGATATGTCTGATGATCAACTGATCCAGGGGAAGAAACATCTCGGGAGCGGTCGCCGTCTGGGAAGCGGGCATCCCCCCACTGGCGAATTTCAATGGCACGTCGCTGAAGGTAATGGCCCGACCCCGGTTGAGTATCATGCTCCGCTCCACCGCGTTTTCCAGCTCGCGAACATTTCCCGGCCAATCGTAAGACATCAAACGTTCCATGGCGCCAGAGGCGACGTCCGGCGGCCGGCCCAGACCCAGCTCCCGATATTTCTTGTGAATAAAATGATCGACCAGGGAGGGGATATCCCCTTTGCGGTCTCGAAGCGCTGGAATAAGGATGGGAAACACCTTGAGGCGAAAGTACAGGTCCTGACGAAAGTCGCCCTGCTGAACCATTAAATCGAGATCTCGATGGGTCGCGGCAATCACGCGTATATCCACAGGTACCGGCGCGCCCCCACCCACCCGATCGATCTCCTTCTCCTGCAAGACCCTGAGAAGCCGAATCTGGGCATCGGGCTTTAGCTCACCGATTTCATCCAGAAAAATTGTACCGCCATGGGCTCTCTCAAAACGGCCCCTTTTTTGGGTGAGAGCGCCTGTAAAGGCGCCCTTTTCATGGCCAAACAACTCCGAATCGACCAGGCTTTCTGGAATCGCCCCGCAGTTCACCTTGATAAACGGCGCTTCTTTTCTCGAAGAAAGGCGATGAATGGCCGCGGCCACCAGCTCTTTGCCGGTACCGGATTCACCGAAGAGCAGGACCGGGCTGTTCAAGGGTGCCACCTGGCGCACCAAATCCATAACACCTTTCAGCCCGAACCGGCTGCCGATCAGATCTTGGCCGGCGGACAGGAAAACATCACTCTGGAGATCACGATAATCCTGGGCCAAAAGATTTTTCAGCACCATCAGCTCCTGATAGCGGACAGAGTTGGCCAGTGCGATGGCAAAGGGTTGCCGAAGCATGCTCACGAGACGCTTGTGCTCGTTATTGAATTGGATGCCCTTGGGCGCCAAAAAAATCACCGCTCCGATCATGTCCTGGCGAACAAACACCCGCATCACAATCAGCGAGGATGCTTTGTCCAGCCATCCGGTCGTTATCCATGGTCGTGCGGTGGGGTGCAGCTCTGCCCGTTCAATTACCAGGGTTTCCAAATCGGTGCGGGATGAATAGGGCCGATTTTTTTTGGGCTGGATCAAATCCTGGTTTACCAGCCGCCCCCCATCATCCGAAGCCACGGCCAAAACCGTTTGCTTGCCCGTATTGGGGTCGAAGTACGACAAGGCGATCTTTTCGGCCGGGATAAAACCCGAAAGATAATGATAACTGTCTTCCAGAAATTCCGTCACCTCCAAGCTCCCGCAGATCCGCAAGGTGGCTTCCCTGAAAAAATCTGTCATATCGCGGTTCATAACCCGAGCCTCCCATCTGAATGTCCCATGGGATACTTTATCACAACAATGTCCTATGGTCCACTTTTTAATGTCCCATAGGACATCAAGCATATGATTATTATCGTAAACTATTAATATCATATGATTAAAAATTTTGGCATGCTTTACGCAATATCATGAAGAAAAAAGGAGAAAATAATGAAATGGCTGGAATCAATATATGTACAAGTCAATACCGGACAGCATCGGGATGTGAGACATCATTTAAAAGATCTTGCACGTCAAATAATGACATCGGGCCAGTACCCAGACTTGTATTCAGCCGAGGTTTTTGGCCATGCATCATTAAAAGGAGATCACATCCTGACCCTTACCTGGTACCGCCAGAATATGTCGTGGCCGGGCAGTGCCCTGGGGCTTCAGATCAAAGAAATCATGCAGCACTATGGGCTTACCGATCACACCATCTGGTATGCCGTTCCATTATAAACTTTGGCAAAACAACGTTCCAAAAAGGAGGACATCATGCAAAAGTTCAAAAAACAATCTCAAAAAGGTGGCTCACGAATCGCTTTCTGGATGATTTCAGCGGTTCATGACAATCGACTGCTCTCCATTCTCAAGGATCCCGTTGACATATTGAAGCGGGCCGGTATCAAGCACGGCGATCGCGTTCTCGAAGTCGGATGTGGCCCTGGCTTCTATACCCTGGCAGCATCCGAAATCGTGACAGCCAAAGGTCATGTGTATGCCGTGGATGTCAATTCCTGGGCCATACGACGGGTCAGACAAAAGGTCGAACATGCCGGCATCAATAACATTACCACCCTGCAGGGCAATGCAGCCGAATCAGGCCTGCCGACCCGGAGCCTGGATGCCGCATTTCTTTTCGGCCTTCCAAGGGTTGTCGGCGGGCTGAAAAGCCTGATCCTGGAACTGCGTCGCGTCATCAAGCCTGGCGGCCTGGTTTCGTTTCAGAAATCACGTCGATCCGCCGATGCCTTGGTACGGGAAATGGAAAGCACCGGATTTGTTCTGAATCATGGCAGCGGAAGAATACAACAGTTTATAAAGAGATGAACCATGCTCAGATCCAGGGAAAACCGCTGCGATTTTACTTTGACAGGGGTTGGAAAAGATGTAATGAGATTTTTTTTATAAACGATGGATCGTTAGAACAACAGGGGTTTCATTATGCCATTCCAGGTCGCCGTCACCTACCTTCCAAACAAAGGGCAACGGCAGGTGATCCATTCCGTGCTGGATGATATCGCGGAGATTCGATACCTCCCGGATCTCGCCGACCAGGACCGTGTTGCCACACTCGAGAGAGCGGAGGTGATCCTGGCCAAAAGCTTTGCAATGGCCGAGATGACACCGCATGACGTCGCACTTCTGAAAAAAGCCCGTTTGGTTCAATTGATTTTCGCCGGCGCCGACAACACACCCTTTGCATCAATTCCGGAAAACATCACGGTCGCAAGCAACGCCGGCGCCTTTGCATCTCCCCTGGCCGAACATGTCCTGGCCATGACACTCTGTCTGGCCAAATCGATTTTGCCGCGGCATCGCCAACTGGCCAAAGGAAACTTCGAGCGCTCCGGGTTCAGCAAAGAGCTCAAAGGCGGTGTCTGCGGGATTATCGGATTGGGGGGCAATGGCGATGCCATTGCGCGGCTGATGAAAAAAATGGGCATGCAGGTTCAGGGTATCAACCGCTCGGCCACATCGACCTGCCCGCTCGATTTTATCGGCACCCCCGGGGATATGGACAACCTGCTGCAAACATCGGATGTGGTCGTTTTGACGGTGCCGCTGACCCGGGAGACACGGCATCTTATCGGGCAACGTGAGCTGAAGCTCATGAAGCCGGACGCCATCCTCATCAATGTGGCCCGGGGAAAAGTGATCGATCAAGAAGCACTGTTTGCGCATTTAAAGGTCACGTCCTCCTTTGGCGTCGGCATCGACACCTGGTGGTCGGAGCCCGGCATGCCCGGGGGCTTCACGCTCGACTACCCGTTTTTCGACCTCCCCAACGTGGTCGGCTCCCCCCACAATGCCGATCACGTCAAGGGTTCCATGGCCGCAGCCACAAAAGCGGCAGCAGAAAATATTCGCTCTTTCCTGAAAGGTAGAGATATTAAGGGCGTGATCAATAGAATGGATTACGTGTGATGAGCAAGATACTTACGGTGGGCCTGGTCACGCTCGAAAAAGCCGAAGTTCATATCTACCAAGCCAAGCCACCCGGCTCATGAGGGTTCGAGAAATCAACGTTTCGAATACGCGGAAGACGGTCACATGAAAAACAAAAGCTGTTCGATCGAAATAAAGATCGAGGAGCAAATGCAACGATGGGAACTTATCTTTTAATGGGCGTCCCCAATCTTAACACGTGGCTGTTTGGAAACTTACGGCATGCCCGAATCTGGATTCTGCTTGCGGTGCTGACCGGTTTTATCAGCGGACTGCTGCTGATTCTCCAGGCATCATTGTTGTCCAAGATCATTCACGAAGCCTTCATCGATGGGCTGCCTCGAACCATACTGAGCCCGCTCTTCATGATGTTGTGCGTCCTGGTGATCCTGCGGGCGATACTGGCCTGGGCAAAAGAAGTGTCTGGATTCCATGCCGGTGCCGGTGTTCGCCAGGAAATTCGCATGGCCTTGATGCAACACATCTGTGCTATGGGGCCTGTCCATCCAGGGCGCCCTCACAGCGGTGCCTTATCGACGGCTGTTGTGGAGCAGGTTGAAGCCCTTCAGGCTTTTTATGCCTATTACTTGCCTCAGCTGGCGCTGGCTGTTTCCATCCCCGCGGCCATCGTGGCCTTTGTGTTTCCCATCAGCTGGGCGGCGGGCGGCCTGCTGGTGCTGACCGCACCCTTAATACCGTTCTTCATGGTCCTTATCGGCATGGGTGCGGAGAACATCAGTCAAAAGCACTTTCAAGCCCTATCCCGCATGAGTGCCCATTTTCTGGACATCCTTCAAGGTATTGCCACCCTTAAACTCCTTTCCCGCAGTCAGAGCACGGAAGCATCCATCGCCAAGGTTTCCGATGAATACCGTGTACGGACCATGAAAGTACTGAGGGTGGCCTTTTTGTCCACGGCTGTGCTGGAACTGGCCAGCTCCCTCTCCATCGCCCTGATCGCCGTTTATCTGGGAACAACCTATTTGGGATACGCTCATTTTGGGCTGTACAAGCAAACCCTGACGCTGAAACAGGGTTTGTTCATCCTGGTCCTGGCACCTGATTTCTATTTACCCCTCAGGGAGCTTGGCATTCATTACCATGCCCGTGCGGAAGCCATGGGAGCCGCCAAAGAAATCCTTAGCATTTTAAACCAGCCCTCAGCCACAGCGATAGCCGGACATCGTCAGATTGAGGCGTCCACGCCCCTGACAGTCGATTTTGAAAATATCGGCTTTGCCTGGAACAGCACCCAAGCGCCCGTGTTTCAGAATATTCATTTGACACTTTCTCCGGGAGAACATGTGGCCCTCGTGGGAGAAAGCGGCGCCGGGAAAACCACGCTGATGAATCTTCTCCTGGGATTTATGCAGCCAGACCAGGGTCAGGTTGTTGTCAACGGTATTCCCCTGCCAGAGTTGGCGGAAGACATGTGGCGCCAGAAAATTTCCTGGGTGGGCCAGCATCCCATGCTGTTCCACGGCACCATTGCTGGAAATATCGGCATGGGAATGGAAGGGGCCACCCCAAGAGATATCGAACAGGCGGCACATTCGGCCCGAGTGCTCGAATTCACCCGCCGATTACCTTTGGGACTTGAATCAGAAATCGGAGAGCATGGCTGGGGATTGTCGCGCGGTCAGGCACAACGGGTTGCCCTGGCACGCGTATTTTTGAAAAACGCCCCGATTCTGCTGCTGGACGAGCCCACAGCCGGTCTGGATATTGAAACCGCCCAAAAGGTCATGCAGGCCATTTCTCTGTTTTCAGAGAATCGCACGCTCTTGCTGCTGACCCATCGGTTGGAACATGTTCGGGATGTTGATCGGGTTCTCGTTATGGAAAAAGGAGCGATACGCAGTCTAAAGATGGGATTATGAAAATTCTCATGGCATCATTGGCACCCTTCATCCGTCTGTTTCGTCGGCATTTTTGGCGCATGGTCCTGGGAACCCTTTTGGGCTGGGCGGCTGTTTCGGCTTCCGTGGGTTTGCTGGCCTTGTCCGGCTGGTTTATTTCTGCAGCAGCCTTTGCCGGCCTTTCCGCGGGAACAGCCTATCTTTTCAACTTTTTCTATCCCAGCATTGGCGTACGGTTTTTTGCTGCCATGCGCACCCTGTGCCGGTATGCAGAACGCATCGTGACCCATGATGCCACCTTCCGCATGTTGGCCAGCCTGCGGGTCTGGTTTTTCCGCAAGATCGAGCCCCTGGCGCCTGCCCGGTTGATGCGATACCGCAGTGCCGATATTCTCAGCCGAATTGTAGCCGATATCGATGCCCTGGACAACCTCTATGTCAGGGCCCTTTCGCCCAGCATCGCCGCTATGTTGACCATTGTGACCGTGGTTTTGTTTTTAGCGGTTTTCGATGTGTGGGTCGCCGGCACGGCGCTCCTGTTTCTGCTGGCTGCCGGTCTTGCCGTTCCCCTTGCCGCCGGTAAAAAAGGGGCGAACCTGGGAAGCGAACTGACCCGGCAAACCGCCACCTTGAGGATTCGGATTGTAGAATCGATCCAAGGTCTTTCCGAACTGCTGATCTTCCAAGCTTGGGACCGTCAGCGCCATGCACTGGAAAAAGAAAGCCTGGCATTGAGCCACGTTCAAAGCCGTATGAGCCACATTCGTGGATTGTCTGCCGCCGCGATTACGCTTCTGGCGGGCCTGGCAACACTGGCCTGTTTGGCCATCGGCGTCGCTCTGATCGAACAGCAAGCACTGGATGGCGCGTACCTGGCCCTCATCGCTTTTGCCGTACTGGCGTCTTTTGAAGCCCTTTCCCCACTTCCCATCGCTTACCAGTACATCGGCCAAACGCGAGAAGCCGCTCAAAGATTGCTGGAGCTGGTGGACACGCCGCCGAACATCATCTTTAAAGATGTGGCAGGCATCGATATCGAACGTTTCCAGATTGAGTTTGAGGCGGTCTCCTTTTGCTATGACAAAGCAGCCCCCTATACGCTGGAAGAAATCCACCTGCACATCGACGAGGGGCAGCATGTGGCCATACTCGGTGAAACCGGTGCCGGTAAAACCACGCTTTTCAATTTGCTCGTCAGGTTCTGGGACCCTGTCAAAGGAACCATCCGCATCGGTAATAAAGACCTTCGAGACCTTCCCGAATCTGATTTGCGACAATTGTTTGGCGTTGTATCCCAGCAGTCCCATCTGTTTCAAACCACCCTGCGGGAAAACCTGATGATGGCACAGCCCCACGCTGATGAAGCCGCATTGAGAGCTGCACTGCAAAAAGCTCAGCTGCTGAATTGGGTGGAAACACTTCCCCAGGGAATGGACAGTTGGATCGGCGAGGGGGGGCGAACGGTTTCCGGGGGTCAAGCCCGCCGGGTAATCCTGGCGCGGTTGTTTTTGCAGGATTCTCCTATTTGGATTCTGGACGAACCCACCGAAGGGCTGGATCGCACCACGAGCCAACGAATGATGCAGGCCCTGTTTCACGCTGCCCAGGGACGCACCCTGCTGGTGATCACCCACCAGGCAACACACCTACAACAATTTGATGATATCGTGTTTCTTGCGCAGGGCCGCATTGCAGGTCAGGGCACCCACGAATACCTGATAAGGACAAACAAAAAATACAGCGCCTTGATCGATCAGCAATGAGGCAGAACAAGCCAAAAAAAATTAGGGGCTGTTTCTAAATTGTCTTTTGAGATGCCTTCTAGTACATAAAGTCCTCCCGCGTCACCTTCCCCTTGAACAAATTATACGTCCAGATCTGATAGGCCAGCACCAGGGGAACAAACAATATCACCACCACCAGCATGATTTTCAGGGTCAGAGGACTCGAAGATGCATTGAAAGCAGAAAGACTGAATTCCGCATTGATGCTGGAGGGAAACAGGTTGGGAAACAATCCGATCACGCCGAAAAACGTGGCACCGACGATCGTCAGGGCCGAAGAAAACCAGGCCCTGAACCAGCTTTCCTGATTCAGGAACAATCGAATGCCCAACAAGGCCGCCACCGTGATGAGAATGACCAGGAACAATACAGGCATGCTCAGGTAGTTTTGGTAAAGGGGGGTCGCAAACCAGGTTGCCACCAGAAAGATGACCGCAACCGCCAGCAGGATCGGCCAGATGCTCTTGGAAAGTTTGATGGTTCGTTCTTGCAGGTCTCCCTCGCTCTTGATGATGATCCAGTTGGCGCCATGCTGCACAAACAGCAGAAGGAACAGCACGCCACCTAGCAGCCCGTAAGGGTTCAACAAGGTAAACAAGTTGCCCTGGTACAGTCCTTCTGCATTAAATGGGATGCCCCGGAATATATTGGCGAAGGCCACGCCAAAAAGAATGGCCGGCGCAATGCTGCCGATGAAAATACAGGCATCCCAGATTTTCAGCCACCCGGGATGGTTGATCTTATTCCGGAATTCAAAGGATACTCCGCGAATGATCAAGGCAAATAATATCAGCATCAGCGCCGTGTAAAGGGATGAAAACATGACCGAATACACCAGTGGAAATGCCGCAAAGGTCACCCCTCCTGCGGTCAGCAGCCAGACCTCGTTGCCGTCCCACAGTGGTCCCATGGCATTGATCATCGTATTTTTATCTTCCTCGCTCTTGCCCAGGATCGGATACAAGGCACCGATACCCAGATCGAATCCATCGGTCATAAAATATACTGCCCATAGAAGACCCCAAAGAAAAAACCATATTGACTGTAAAACCATTTTGTCCTCCTATGTCATCTATCCTTACTGATAGAAAATCGTTTCAAAAAAAGCATGCTGCGTCTCCGACAACCGGATTAAGCCGGT
>Ga0180435_10004991_pt1 | contig 12970 bp, 11 predicted proteins | sample SS_ome_3_FD_132467 | JGI IMG/M metagenome (GOLD analysis project Ga0180435, IMG submission 132467) | Hypersaline lake sediment archaeal communities from the Salton Sea, California, USA - SS_3_S_1 metaG | ecosystem: Environmental > Aquatic > Non-marine Saline and Alkaline > Hypersaline >... | reverse complement strand
GTTTATCTGGAGGTTGCCGAACAGGACCTGAAAGTGAATTCAGCCGCCGTGATTGGTGCGCTCAGGTTCGGGCCGGAAAACAAGGACTATTTCTGGATCAACGACATGCATCCGCGAATGGTGATGCACCCTTACAAACCAGCGCTGAACGGAAAGGACCTTTCCGGATCCAAAGATCCCAACGGCAAGCATTTGTTCGTTGAGTTTGTCGATGTCTGCCGGAAGAGCGGGGAAGGTTTTGTGGATTATATGTGGCCCAAACCGGGCTTTGATGAACCCCAACCCAAGCTTTCCTTTGTAAAACTGTTCAAGGAGTGGGGCTGGATACTCGGGACCGGAATTTACATTGACGATATCAATGCGGCTGTGGTCGCTAAAAATAAGATCATTGCGGACAGGGAAAAAACCGTGCTTAAGGACATAAACGCACAAGTTGAGGCAGTGAAGGCGGGTGTTCGTGATAAGGTCCGCAGCGTTGTCACCTGGATCAGCCTTATCTCTTTCGGCATACTTGGGGTCATCTGCATCGGCGCATTTTTCTATATTCAGAAAAGCATCAATAATCCCATACAGCAGGCCGCGCAAACGATGTCTGACGCTGCTGAACAGGTAGCTGCCGCATCCAATGAGGTGTCGACATCCAGTCAGCACCTCGCGGCGGGTGCCTCAGAGCAGGCCGCTTCAATCGAAGAAACCTCCGCATCACTCGAGGAAATGTCATCGATGACCAAGCAGAATGCGATGAATGCCGGTCAAGCCAGCAATCTGATGAAAGAGGCCAATATCATCGTGGACAAGGCCAACACCTCCATGGGAGATCTGACGCAGTCCATGGAAGACATATCCAAGGCCAGCGAGGAAACCTCTAATATCATAAAAACCATTGATGAAATCGCTTTCCAGACGAATTTGCTGGCATTGAATGCAGCCGTGGAAGCAGCCAGGGCAGGGGAGGCTGGGGCAGGATTTGCCGTTGTTGCCGATGAGGTCCGGAATCTGGCACTGCGGGCTGCCGATGCCGCTAAAAATACAGCGGAGCTCATTCAGGAAAACGTCAAGAAAATCAAACACGGCACCGAAATTGTGAACCAGTCAAACAGTGCATTTGAGGAAATGCAGCAAAGCTCGTCCAAGGTGGGTGAACTGGTTGCCGAAATTGCCGGGGCTTCCGGCGAACAGTCGCAGGGCATCGACCAGATCAATATAGCAGTGGCTGAAATGGACAAGGTGGTTCAGCAGAATGCAGCTTCAGCAGAAGAGTCTGCATCAGCCTCAGAGGAAATGAATGCCCAGGCTGAGCAAATGAGGGGTAGTATCAGAGACCTGAATCAGATGATCGGCGGCTTGGGTTCGAAAAAGTCGCAACCTGCCGAACGGCAATATGACCCTGATGACGATTCTATGGATGAGATGCGCATCTGATTTACACATAGGGGGATAAACCTCAACTTAGGTTGCAGAAAGGGGACGTCCAATTAATGGATTTCCCCTTTTTTGCTATTTTGTGCAAAATAGGGTATCATTCATCAAAGTTCGCCACTTTTCATATAAAACCGTTTTAAAGGTAGACATGCAGGAACACCAAACCGGCACCGAACGGATCTTGATCGTGGACGACGATGAGGGCATCGCAAAGCTGGAAGCCATGATGCTCGAGAGGCTCGGCTACAAGGTTACCCCCACAGTGAACTGCCTGGATGCCCTGGCGTCCTTTAAAGCCAATCCAGGAGAATTCGACCTGGTGATCACGGATATGACCATGCCCGGTATGGCAGGCGATACCTTTGCCAAGGAGTTGATTGCCGTCAGGTCCGACATCCCGGTTATTATCTGCACGGGTTTCAGCGATCGGGTGAATGAGGAAACCGCTAAAAGCATGGGGGTAAAAGGCTTTCTCATGAAGCCGGTGAGCTGGTCGGGTTTGTCCGAAATGGTGCGGAAGGTTCTGGATGAGGCCGAAGCCCCGGCGGGCTGATGTCAGTGCCTGGCTTTATGCCTGCCTGGAGATGATGGAAAAGACCTTGAACCGCGAAGACGCAAAGGTCGCAAATTTCAGAGGACAGAGACCAGGGTTTTCTGTCTTCCGTCCTCTGTTCTCTGGATTGTTTTGGCATCTTGAGCGAAGCGGGCGGTTAGATACAGGATCGACGGTCGGAGGTCAGATGACAGAATGCAACCTGACACCCGCAACCCGCAACCGGTATCCATCACTCCATTATTCCAGAATTCCAGGGTTGTTATTCGCTAATTGAGCTGTTGACCAGCGTTCTCAAGACATCTTCTTTTCCCACGACCCCCACCAGTTTTCCATCTTCCACCACCGGCAGGGTGTGGAAGTTGCTGTCCACCATCAGGGCTGCAAGCGTTTCAATGCCGGTATCCGGTGAAACACTTACCGGATCGGGCGTCATGGCGTCCCCCACCGTGGTTGCTGCGATCTTCTGGGCCTCTTTTTCAAGCGATTTCATGGATCGGAGGCTGATGAGACCGTCCAGAAACGTAAAATAAGAAGGCAGGGGCAATTTTTTCTGCTGGACGATAATGTCGCTTTGACAGATGATGCCCACAAGCCGGCCAACATCATCAACTACCGGAAGTCCGTTAAACCCTTTTTCGATCATGATGGTGGTTGCTTTGCCGATGTCCCAGTCCTGCACCACCACCACAGGGTCGGACGTCATTATCTCTTTAGCTTGGATCATATTTGCCTCCTATTCATTAGAAACAGTCCGTTCATCAAATTTCATGCAGGGTTCAGGTATAGGAGCCGATGACATAGATCGCCGAACTGATCAGGATCCCTGTAATAAAACTTAAGTATGAAAACAAAACAAACTTGTATTTCTTTTGCGCCAGATAGTGGCCCATGCCGTATATTTCCCGCAGTTGTGTTTCGTAGACCATGTTGGGATCGTTCATCATCGTCTCCATGGCGCCCTTATAATCGCTGTAGGTCATGCGGGTAAAGGAACCGAAAAAGAGAATATTGAAGCTGGTTTTTTCATGATCGATGCTCGAAACGGTTCCGTTTCGTATTTTCAGCTTCGGCATTGCGGCATAGGCCGCCAGCACGATGGTGAGTACGCAGAACCCGATAAGGGTGGTTGCCGCCAGGTGCGATCGGTCTTCATAAAGAAATCGTGTGGAAAGCGGTATCATCAGAGATGCGATGGTCAGCATCATATTGGCTTTTTTATCTGCCAAAGAACTCAAACTCACGTGGTGAGCTCGCGTCTGGCGTATCATTTGGTCAAGATGTCCTGCGGGTTGTTGTATATCCATAACCTCACTCCTTAATCAGTCGTTTCTAACCGTCGTTCCTTTGCTGTCAAGAACCATTCTTTACATTAGAAATGCTGTCTATTGGTAATATATATGCGCCCTAAGATCTATTATTATTTCAATATAAGTTCGTGAAAATAGTTGTTTCAAGATTGATTGTGCGCGCTAGGGTATGAAAGTTTATACAATTTTGCCATGGATTTTTTTGCTAAAAACCCAAATTATGAAGTGGCTTGATATTTAAAGGCTTGCTCTGCAGGAGATAATCATAATAAAATCGGGTTATTATGGATGCCGAGGAAGACGCCTATGGCGTACCCTCGCTAAACTATGCCTTGGGCTGGTACACCTTGGATATGGACGCTAAGACGGGGTTGTTGTGGGACCCTGGAGGAAACACCGGATTCATCGCCCAGGCGTTTAAGTATGGGGTCAAGTTTGCCCTTGACCCCATATTCCAAGCAGTAGTTCCTCAAGACACATAGAATAATTGAAGCTTTTTTCATTAAACAGGGTGTGAGCAAATGTTTCATTTGAAACCCCCTTTTCTGCTGATAGTTGTTTGGCGGAATTAGAACCCATCTCAAAATAAATCTAAGTGCCCCTGGCGGTGTTGCAGAACAGCTCAAAATGCTCAAATACTATATGTATGATCTGCTTTTTCGCTGTCCTGCGCCTTGCCAGAAACCCTAATCTTTATTTTGAGATACGTTCTAGTGAGATGCTAGATGATTTTAGCTTTTCGGAAGGAATGTTTCAGCATATCACACCAAGGATGTAAATACAATATTTGCGATTGACGGATAACACGCTCATTAAAGCCCGGAGAGGCGGCAAGAAATGGTGGGGCTGAACGATCTGTTCACAGCATTGTGGGTTCAATTCTCTTTTATGTGTCGCATACCTTGAACGGTTTTCACATCTTTCAGCATTCCAAGCAGCCTGTCCTCTTCAACGATGTGGAGGTGCTGGGTATCGATGATGCTGACGTCGTTGACGCAGCCTTCACAACCACAAAAACCATTTGGCCGAACAATCGCTTTTGTGGTCGAACCGTCCATTATATGTCTGCAGATAAACCATGTACGTCTTTCTGTCATGTTGTAATTCCTTGTTTGGGTTGCACCTAAACACCGCAACACACCGATTGGTCGATGTCCGAATTTCTCATCATTCTATAAATATAAACGGTTACCCTATGAGTGTATCGACCGCAAATACAATTAACTTTAGCTTGAAGGCAATGCATTCGACAATAAGCCATCCCATGCATATGCTGGTGAGAACAAACGCTTAAGGGGGGGCTGTGCGCTAAGGGATGTGAGTGGGGCCGTTGTAGTCTGGGCCCATGACTACGGTATTTTCAGAGCATCTCGACCCAAGCACGAGCGGTGGCCTTATCCTGCAAACAAAGACCAGGCTGATGCCATACCTTATTCTGCTGGCAGTTACCAATACCAGCCTACCAGTCCTGACACCCCTCGCCGGTTGTCCACATCTATCTGGATTACCAGCTGCCAGTCATAGATGTCAGGGAAATACCCCAACCCTAAACCATACATGGGATTCAGGACGGAATCTGTGGATGCTTCATAGTAACGACCGGTAGCGGGAGACCTGACAATCTCGCTTTCGTCTACCACCGTACCGCCTCCGATGACATTCAGGTATAGATTGTCAAGGAACAGCTTAAGGCCGATTTTCGCATAAAGACCCAACTCGGTGCCTGAATATTCGATGCTGCTGCGCACGCAGTCATCGTTGGGACAATTACCGTCAATGGTGTCGGTAGGTAAATTACTATCCCCATAGGGAATGATGGGCAAACCTAATCCAAACAGCATGTCAAGGCCACTAAAATCGATTCCGTTCTGGCCGGTTTCAATAGAAAGACTCGCATTTTCCCCTTCCCCCCCATACCCGGCCCCTACAGCAAAATAGCCAGCCAAGGCAGGGGTTGTAACCATGCAACCGACACAACTTAAAACGACCAGCACAACGACCATCTTGCCTTTTCTACTATTCTGCATCCCATGGTTCCTTTACTGTATTGAATTAATAAAGCAGCCAAAAAAGTCACCCTTCTCAACGATGGATGTATTTTCGTCCGGTACGACGTTCACAACCGTCTCGTCTGTATCGTAAAAAGCGCCTTCAATGGACACCCGCAGTTGAAATGTCAGGGTCTGGCCTTCATTGCCGCCAAGCGGTGCTATAAATGATGCGTTGATGCTGGATGGGTTCTTCAGTTGTACCACTGGCCCATCCAGCTGGGTCCATGCATAGGTGGCAATGTTTTCCGGGTCATACGTCCCTGATCCGTCGAGGGTCACCTCAATATCGGTGGGAGTGCTCGTATTTGGGCCGGCATTGGCCATTGGTGGGTAGGCCATGGACGACCCCACCCCATCGGGAGCCATGGCAGCCGGCTCGACATCAATCTCAGGGAGCGTGAAGTCATCTGCGCCATCATAGATCAGTTGTTTGATATCCTCATCAGCTGTACTACCCCACCAGTTGCCTGCTAGCCGAATATCTGGATCCACTGTGCCTGGCGGCCAATTGTACAAATAGAGGGCAAGTCCATTCTCAGATAGAACGCCAAACTGGTTGTCAATGATATGTATGTCATAGGCAGCATCGTTGGTTGCCTGGCTGATGTTGACAAGCCCGGCTGTTTCGGCTTCGCTGTTCAGCAAATTATTTTCAATAGTCACCTCAGACCGCCGATCGGAATCAAATGAATTAAAAGCCAACAAGCGAGCGGTTTCCCCCTGCATTATGCGTAGCGAGCTATTCGTAACGGCAAATGGCGGTATCTTTTCTCCAAAAACGGTGACGGAGACGGTGTCCTTGGTTTCAAGTTTAGGGCTGCCCGTATCTTCAACAGTTATCTCGAAGATCAGCTCTTCTCCCGACACACCGGCCGCGGGTGTCAAGAAGCGGGGTCTGGCCGTCTCAGCGCCTTCCAATGTGACCGGAGGACCTGCTGTTTGATCCCATGCGTAAGAGATGATGCCCCCATCCGGATCAATTGAATTCGAACCGTTTAGTTGAACAAGGACGCTGGACGCAGAAAAAAAATCATCACCGGCATCTGCTATGGGGGGGCTATTGTCCTTGTAAACGAGGATATCAACGGTGTCCGTAGCCTGAAGATCACCCTGGTCGGTTACGGTGACCTCAAACGTGAGTGTTGCGCCTTCAACAGGCACAACAGGTGCAGTAAATGAAGGGTTGACGACGTTTGTACTGCTCAAGGTTACACTCGGCCCATCGGTTTGCGCCCACTGGTAGCTCTTAATTCCGAAATCGGAATCAATGGATTCGGCTGCATTCAACAACACGGTTGTATCCTCTTGTAAACGCTGATCAGCGCCGGCACTGGCGACCGGGGGTTGATTGGTTCCATAAATCGATATTTCAAGCGACTCGGTGTCTGTCTGGCCGTCATCGTCCGTTACCGTTAAATCGAAGACCAGCGTTTCAACAGAATTGCCTACATCCGGGGCGATAAAGGTGGCAAGGGGTGAACGGGGGTTGTCCAATTCGATGGGTAGGCCACTGGTTTGTTCCCAGGCGTAGCCCGCAATGCCATTATCGTTTTCGTCATTGCCCAGGCTTAAAGTAATGCCGTCCCCTTGAATATTCGGCTGCGTATTTACAATAGTGTTGTTGCGTACAATAATATTATTCGAGCTGGTTTGGAGGGTTATCGCCTGGCTGTTGTCGATAAAATAATTGTTTTCGATGAGCGCCCCTTCCAGAGACAGTCGAATTCCCTCGGCATGGTTGTGGATGTGGTTTGCGACGATTCGGAGCTGGCCGCTGGGCGATTGGGCGGTAAGAATATCATTGGCCGCAATGGCAATGCTTGGCGAGTAGCGGATGGTACTGTTGGTTATGTATGGCTGAGCAGAGAATGTGGTAACAGCCGCGGTACCATAAGTGGTTGTGTTGCCGGCATATTCGATGATGCAGTGGTCGATGATGCAACCGGTGGATGTATCTTGATCCCAGTCCTTGCTGCTATCCATGTATACAATCCCACCCCAGCGGGACGCCTTGTTTTCGGATGTAAAAACAATGGGTGCCGTGACCGTGCCCTGCGCTGTCAGGGTCCCATCGACACGAATGTATAAACCTGTTTCAGCTCTGATGTCCTCTTGAAACGTCACCGTAACACCCGGCTGGATGGTAAGGGTTGCACCGGCAGATATTCTAATATTTCCGACGACCATGTAGGGGCTTTCGGCTGGTATCCATGTGGTATCATCGTCAATGGTGCCGCCCACATCGATAGCGTGAGAAGCAGGTAAACCTGAGCATAAAATAGGGAGGATAAGGACAAGAAACAACCATATAGCAACGCTGTATCTAAACATGATACTATCCTTTCTTATGAAGAGATCTCCTGCATAATCGTTCAGTTAAGTATATAAATGTAATGTTGAATCGTCAATGATAAAGGAAGGGGTCAAGGAAGGGGTCAAGTCTGCCCTTGACTCTTGTAGATGCTGACCTCCAGTTTATCTATTCTGTTCTTCATTGCTGTATCGTTGCGCAATCGAACTTTCAAACGCTGAATGCTGCTGCTGATGGTGCTGTACTTTTCGACCTGGAAAACTTCGCCTATTTCAGACAAACTGTCACGGCGCAGGCGCCGCATGAGATAGATAGCCGCGCTTCTGGGTTCATTAAACAAGCCTCTTTTCGTGGATAACAGTTCGTTGTAATCTACATCATAAAACGAGCAGACAAATGACAAAATGGTGGATGTATCCACATATAGATCTTTACCTTGAGTAATTTCACCAGTGCTTTTCAAGTCCCGAAATGTAATTTTCGCCCAATCAAGAAACGATTTTGGGCCTATCAGGGTTGGCCATCTTTTTCGATCCAAGAGATCTGACAAATCATCATCATCAGTCGAGATAAATCTCCTGTAAGTTTGTAGTTGCTTCTTTATATCCTTATTCAACACCTTTAATATGAAGTCCTTATGAAGCCATTCCCACTTTTGAGATACCGATAAATAGGCCTTATGGCTGCTCCAGGTATAGGCATTTAGATTTTGTGCAATGCCTGCTTTTAAAGGATTACGATGTATGTAACGAACCAGTTGAAGAAGATAGCTGTCGCCTCCTACAAGAATCGATTTATAACGCCCTCGGAATAATTGGCCGTCACAATTGTTCCGGTTGTTGAATCTTTGTGTATACACGCCATTTACATGTCGCATAGCTCTGGAAATATTCCCTTCAGGCGTATGGATGAGAATATGATAATGGTTGGGCATCAAGCAATAAGCTGAAATACGAACGTTCCAAGCTTCTGTTGTTTCATGAAGCAAGTTAACAAAAGATGTGTAATCCTTTTTGTCGATGAATATTTTTTCCGACCGTCGGCCGCGGTTCATGACGTGATACCAGGCGCCAGGATATGCTATTCTGAGCGGGCGTGACATGGGCTGCTTGTTACATTATGATATATTAAGAGTCAAGGGCAGACTTGACCCCATATCTATTAAGAGTCAAGGGCAGACTTGACCCCATATCTGATTTCAATAGCCTAGACATATCATGTTAACATTAAAAAAATGAACTGAAAGCCTTCGTTTTTGTCAGGTGCTCAAACGGAGGCTTTTTTGGTTTGTCCTGATAGCGATGACCCAATACGCTGACTGCCCTGCTAGTGAACCGATGCCAACTGAAATGGAAGACAGTCATTGTATTATTGGTTGATCGTGATTATTTTAAGAGGGCTTGAACCTTTAAAATTTATTCTTAAGGAGGACTTAGCCATGTCAATTCTTTATTCAAAAGCCGATCTTGGCCTTATGACGCTACGAAATCATTTGGTTATGGCACCTATGACGCGTAATCGCGCTACCGACAATATTCCCAACGATCTTATGCTGACGTACTACAAGCAGCGGGCTACTGCGGGACTCATTATTACCGAGGGTACATCGCCTTCACCGAACGGGTTGGGTTACCCACGCATTCCCGGGATATTTTCACCTGCCCAGGTGGAAGGCTGGAGGCAGATTACCGATGCGGTGCATGACGATGGGGGAAATATGTTTCTGCAGCTGATGCATTGCGGAAGAATTGCTCATTCCCTGAACCTGCCTGCGGGCGCGAGCATGCTGGCACCTTCGGCTGTGGCGGCTGCTGGTGAGATGTACACGGATGCTGAAGGTATGATGCCCCATCCTGCACCACAGGTGATGACTGGGGAAGACATTAAATCGACCATCAGAGAGTTTGTACAGGCTGCTGAAAATGCCGTTGCAGCGGGATTCGACGGCATTGAACTGCACAGTGCGAATGGCTATCTTCTGGAACAGTTTATCAGGCCCAACACTAATCTTCGCACGGATGATTATGGCGGTTCAATCGAGAATCGCGCCCGCTTTGTGCTGGAAAACGTTGAAGCAGTGATAAATGCTATCGGCAAAGAAAAGGTTGGCATTAGGCTATCGCCTTTTGGTGTGTTCAACGATATGCCACTGTACGATGGCATGGCGTCAGATTACACCTATTTAGCAAAGCAACTCAACACTCTCGAACCGGTATATATACATCTTGTGGATCACTCGGGGATGGGCGCGCCGCCAGTGCCCGATTCCATCAAGGTAACCTTCCGAAGGGAATTCGAAGGGACCTTGATCCTTTCCGGTGGGTATGATGCTGAGCGTGCTGAAGCGGACCTGATTGCAGGAAAATGTGATCTCATTGCTGTAGGACGGCCTTTTCTTGCGAATCCAGACTTGGTGGGACGCTGGAAAACCGGTTCGAATGTTAATGACCCGGATATGGATACCTTTTATACACCCGGAGCTAAAGGCTATACCGACTATCCGATCCTTGAAAAATAGACAATAATATTGCATAGTCAGAACGGCTAAAATGCTGCAAAGAGGTCAAGTCGATTAAGTCGTGCTGTTCCATTTTGGATTGATGTTAATGGAAGCCATGAGAAAAGTCTTGGGAATCTTTGCTGATTCTTTAAATTGTTGATCAACGACTATATCTATCAGTTTAAATCCAATCGTACCGCAATTTAGATTGGGACTGAATCGAATATATTAAAGGCGGTGTATTAAGAGATACTCGTTTTTTGAGTTTTTGTCAGAAATGGTAAATCAATAATGATAAATGGATGCATTTCCATCCAAATATTGGCGTATCAGTTATTTGGGTAATTCTCATCAAAACGGGAGAAGTTCATGACCGTATTCGATGCCATCATTATCGGTAGTGGTACTGCCGGGCAAACGGCAGCCTATGCGCTAAAGAACGGTGGGCTGTCTGTGGCCGTAGTGGAAAAAAGCGATAAACCCGGGGGAACATGCGCTCTGGCTGGGTGCCAGGCAAAAAAGTGGTTTTATGAGGGCATGGAGGTTGTTGCCAAATCGCAACACATGAAAAGCAAGGGTATTTCATCGATCCCTGAGACAGTCTGGACCGATTTTCAACGTGAGAAGAACAGTTTCACAAACGCGGTGCCGGCCGGCACTTTGGATGGTTTTAAGGAGGCCGGAATCGATTTCATCTCTGGCTCTGCGCAATTCCAAGATGAAAAAACACTCAGTGTCGACGGCCACACTATTGAAGCAAGCAATTTTGTCATCGCCAGTGGCGGCAAACCCCTGCTGCTGCCCATCAAAGGTATCGAGCATGCCATCACCAGCGACCAGTTCCTGGATCTTCCCTCACTTCCGGACCGTTTTGTCTTTATTGGCGGCGGCTTCATCTCGTTTGAATTTGCGCATTTCGTAGCTCGGCTGGGAAACAGCCCGGCGAGGCAAACCGTTATTTTGGAAGCTGCTCCCAGGCCCTTGGGACCATTCGACAGTGAGATGGTGTCTTTGTTGATGGCTGCCTCCGAGGCCGAAGGCATTGCTGTGCACACCGGTGTCCGGATCACGGCTATTGAACGTACAGCAAATGGATTGCTGGTAAGAACCGATGACGGGAATAGTTATTCCGCCGATATGGTCGTCAACGGTGCTGGACGCCTGGCCGACATCGAGGAACTGAAGCTGGGACGGGCCGGCGTAAACCACTCCAACCGGGGTATCAAGGTAAATCCCAGCATGCAGACTAACCAGTCGCATATCTACGCCATCGGGGACTGTGTACCCACCATTCAGCTCGCACGCGTGGCTGATTATGAGGCGATGGTGGCAGCCGAGGCAATTCTGGGAACATCAGGCGACAGACAACTGTCGTCGATAGATTATTCAGAAGTTCCGAGCGTACTCTTTACCTATCCCCAGTTTGGTATGGTAGGTTATACCGAAGATGCGCTGAAACAAGAAAAAATAAAATTTTCCAAAAGCTTTGATAAACATCTGGCCTGGCCTACATACCGTCGCGTCGGCATGCAGTATGCCGCCTATAAAATACTGGTTGGAGATCAAGGCCGGATTCTTGGCGCTCACATTCTGTCGGACAACGCTGCGGGCATCATCAATACCATTCGCCTGGCCATGCTAAACAGAATCCCCGTTGACACTCTCTACCACCAAAGCGTCATGTCTCCCTACCCGACGCGGGAGAGCGATCTCTTGTACATGTTGAAACCGTTCGTATAAATGATTGTCAAAATTGTGTTAGGATCGCTTTAATTGGCGAGACCCTATAATTTCAAAACGCCTATTATTTATCACTTTGAATAAAGGAGGATATAAATGAAAAAAAGCCAGATCATTTTCAGCCAATACAGCCCCCTGATGGCTGTCGATACGGAACTTGTGGGTAGCGACCTACAAACTATTGATACGCCGCGGGTCTGCTCTTTGTGCCGATGCGGCGAATCCGACAGTAAACCATTGTGTGACGGCAGCCATGCCCAGGTGGGATTTGATGGTAAACGGGAAGATTCAGATAAAAAAGAGCTAGCGTATTACCGCGGCAAGAAAATCACGATCGTATTTGATCGCTATCTCTGCATGGGAGCGGGGTACTGCGGCGAACTCGAAGCTGTCTTCGGGACGCATGATGAACCAAAATACGAACCGGATGCAGCACCGGTTGAAGACATTATCGAGACCATTAAAAAGTGTCCTTCAGGTGCATTGAGCTACATTATCGATGGCCGGCATTTTCTTAATTACTATGATAAAACCCGAATCGTTGTCGAAAAAGACGGTCCCCTCAACTGCCAGGGTGAGATTACCGTGATTGATGACCAGGATTCGGATCTGCTTCTACCGCAGGCGGATCATTTCACACTGTGCCGCTGCGGTGGTTCCAAAAAGAAACCCATCTGCGATGGTTCTCATGAGGAAAAGGGATTCAAGGGTTAATATCGATCCCTTTAGGGCTTAAGGCATCCGATTTGAACTAAATGATTCCTATTTAAGGCACGCATGAAAGAAGGACATTATGATAGAGATAATTAAAGCTGAACAACGTCATTTTACTGATTTTGGCTGGTTAAAGACATACTGTTTGTTCTCGTTTTCAAACTAGTTCGATCCGCATAATATCCAGTTTGGGGCTCTCAGCGTTTTTAATGACGATGTTGTAGATCCAGGTACGGGTTTTCCGACGCATCCCCACGAGGAAATGGAGATTGTCACAATCGTTCTGGAAGGTGAGATGACACACCAGGACAGTATGGGAAACAAAGCTGTTATTAAAGCAGGCGATGTCCAGCGCATGTCGGCGGGTAC
>Ga0180435_10004988_pt1 | contig 12972 bp, 11 predicted proteins | sample SS_ome_3_FD_132467 | JGI IMG/M metagenome (GOLD analysis project Ga0180435, IMG submission 132467) | Hypersaline lake sediment archaeal communities from the Salton Sea, California, USA - SS_3_S_1 metaG | ecosystem: Environmental > Aquatic > Non-marine Saline and Alkaline > Hypersaline >... | reverse complement strand
GTTTCTTTAACACGAAAATCTTCCGGCATCTTCAGATGCAGTTCCAGGAAGCGGTGGTTCACGCTGCGGATCTCGAGGATAATATCCCCCTCGTCCAGGCTCTGCTGTAAACGTGCAAATGCCGTCATACTTCTTGTCATGCTATTTCTCCGGTACCAGCCTGCATACGCAATGCTCTCAAATTCATCGGCAGTCTAACACGGTTACGCTTGACCATCGTCACTTGGCCCATCGTCCCCGGTTGCAGACGCACTATCGTACTCACGGTAGCCCCCAGGCATGTATAATACGCGCTCAGAATTAATCGACTCAAAACAAGAAGGCACAGGCATGCGTCCAAGCAACCGTCAAGCAGATGAAATGCGAGCCATTCGCATCACCAGAAATTACACCAAACATGCAGAAGGCTCTGTGCTGATCGAATTCGGCGACACCAAGGTGATCTGTACCGCCAGCGTCGAAGAGAAGGTTCCCGGCTTCCTGCGCGGTAAAGGCCAGGGCTGGGTTACGGCTGAATATGGCATGCTGCCCCGCTCCACGGGCTCGCGCATGCGTCGTGAAGCCTCGGGTGGTAAACAGGGTGGCCGCACCATGGAGATCCAGCGACTGATCGGCCGCGCTCTGCGTGCAGGCATCGACCTCAACGTACTGGGTGAGAACACCATCAGCCTCGACTGTGATGTCATCCAGGCAGATGGCGGCACACGTACCGCGAGCATCACCGGTGCATGGGTCGCATTACATGATGCCATCCAGTACCTGCTGGAGAAAAAGATCATCGACAAGAACCCGCTGCATCACCAGATCGCTTCTGTCTCTGTCGGCATCTTCAACGGCACCCCGGTACTCGACCTCGATTATGCTGAAGACTCCAATGCCGAGACCGACATGAACGTAGTGATGAACAGCGATAACGGCTTCATCGAAGTACAGGGCACCGCTGAAGGACACCCTTACAGTAAAGATGAACTCAACAGCATGCTGGCGCTGGCAGAGAAAGGCATCACCGAACTGTTCGTTTCACAGAAAACAGCGATCGAAGCTTAACTAAGCAAAGCTAATAGCACATACAGGCACAGGTAGAACATCATGAATCCAATCAAAAAGATTGTCCTCGCCAGTGGTAATGCCGGGAAAGTCCGCGAGATAAACAAGCTGTTTGCCGGCAGCGATATCGAAATCGTGCCTCAGTCAGCGTTCGATGTGCCCGATGTCCCCGAGACCGGTACTACCTTCGTCGAGAACGCTATCATCAAGGCTCGTCACGCTGCCGAATGCACGGGACTGCCTGCGATCTCTGACGACTCAGGTATAGAGGTCGATGCACTCGACGCACACCCGGGGGTTTACTCGGCACGTTATGCAGGCGAGAACGCCAGCGATGAAGACAACAACAACAAGATGCTTGAAGAACTACAGGGCGTGCCGGAGGCAGAGCGTACAGCACGTTACCAGTGCCTGATCGTCTTCATGCGCTCACATACCGACCCGGTACCGATCATCACACAGGGCAGCTGGGAAGGCCGCATCCTCGAAGCGCCACAAGGTGACGGTGGTTTCGGTTATGATCCAATCTTCTACGTACCGACGCATGACTGCTCTGGCGGCGAACTTCCTTTAGATGTGAAGAACACAATAAGTCATCGCTCAATCGCGCTCAAAGCAATGCTCGAAGAATTCAAGAAACATAAATATATTTAGTTAACCGCAGAGACGCAGAGACGCTGAGAAAAACGTTTATTCTGTTTTACTGCGCCGAAGGCGCAGCCAATACAAACTCTGCGTCTCTGCGGTGAATGTTTTTATTAAATGCCTGTTCTACTTTGCAAGGATATCGATCCCACTTCTCTGCCAACGTTATTAGAACGTTATGGCTTAACAGTCGATCTCGTCGATGACGGCGCCCCCATCCCCGGCAGTTTCTGGCAGCCACCGGAAGCCGGCCTGGTCGGCAACACGCTCTATATAAGAAACGACACCCCAGTACATTCTGCCCTGCACGAATCCTGTCACTATATATGCATGGACCAGAAACGTCGTGACCATCTGCACACCGATGCCGGCGGCACCGCTATCGAAGAGAGCAGCGTCTGTTACCTGCAGATATTACTGTCTGATCACATAGCCGAGATGGGCAAGGCACGTATGCTCAGCGATATGGATGAATGGGGCTACTCCTATCGACTCGGTTCATCACAGGCATGGTTCGAGCAGGATGCAGAAGATGCTTTCGAGTGGTTACTGAAGAATGATCTTATTACCGCCGATAGCACACCTACCTGGCAGGTCCGATAATAGCCGGTCACTTCATATCATTATGTCATCTCGACCAGCGGGAGAGATCTTTAACTGTTAGAGCAAAAAGATCTCTCACATTCGTTCGAGATGACACTCTATACTAGCCGGTTAATCCTTACGTTCATGGCATACGACAACCATGGAGGGTGGGAATACAGATACTGCTGGAGCAAGTATCTGCCCGTACATCCGACGTACAGGAAGTACGAGTGCCACGTAGAACAAGGATGTTCGAGAGTGGCCTGTACATAACCGCACCACCATCCCTGGCTCCTTGCGGAATACGACCGCCATGAACGGCGGAAGTGCAGATACTGAAGGAGCAAGTATCTGCCCGTTAATCATGTACATAAAAAAGCCCTCCGAAGAGGGCTTAATTTCCAGGCATTTATTATTCTGTTTATTTAGAAGTTGAATGTCGCCTGTGCGCTCAGGATATCGACACTGGATTCATACGAACCGACGAGAGTAGTACCTGAAGATGACTGCGATGGACCATTTGCAATATCGGTATCACTGATGAACAGGTGAGAGTAAGCAAAGTCGAGCGACCAGCTTTCAGCCGGAATATAACCTATACCAAAGGTGAGCCAGGTACGGTCATTACCCGGGATACGTGGGGTCATCGTCTCAGCGGAACGGATAGGTGTTTCATCATACGCTAAACCGCCGCGGTAGATCAGCTTGCCTTCAGGTTTATAGTGTGCACCCACTGAGTAACGGTTGCTGTTCTGGTACTGTAGATCCAGCACAGGATCAGAACCAGGAATCACACCCGACTGTACCACGGTAATGGTATCCAGGCTGCTCCAGCCGGTCCATGTCCAATCAGCTAAGACTGTCCACTCTTTAGAGACATCACCCGCAAAGCTGATAGAGAAAGTCTCTGGCAAAGCTGCTGCCGCCTGGAGAGATGTATCCTGCAGGATATTGTACCCAAAGGCACCAGTTGCTGCAGCAGCAACTGCATCAAGGGTACCATCGAGGTTGTAATTTGCATCACCTGTTACGTCATGTTTAATCGCCGAGCGATAAGCGACACCCAGTCGACTCTTTTCATCAAGGTCGATCATGATACCGGCATTCCAGCCGATCTCTGTCGAATCACCCGAAAGGTTTACCGAACTGTCTCGGCTGGCATCGCCTGGCACGGTATAATCACAACCCATCGCCATACCGGCTGCCGCTTCGATATTGAGACAGGCTGCCATCGAATCGATGTTATTAGTTAATGTCAGGTCAGCATACTGAATGCTGAGGCCGAAGCCGACAGACACACTGTCAGTCGCTTTCCACGCGATGGATGGATTGATATTGATGGTCTGGATCTCACTCTTCATCGCATGATAACGACCATACCAGCCATCGTCATAATCAGTCGCAAGGCCGAATGGAACATTTACACCAACACCAACATGAACGCCGTTGTCTAGTTCGGCGGCATAATAGAAGTTAGGTATAAAGGCAGGATCACCTGTAGTAGAATTACTGCCCTGTAGTGGTGAGCCTGCAAATGTTGTTGAATTACCACTGTCTGTGTAAGAAGCATCAGGTGAGATGATGTGTCCAGCAATAACGATCTGCTGTCCGGATAAACGTGTCATACCCGCCGGGTTAAAATAGATAGTACTTGCATCTTCGGCAACAGCCGCTGCCCCGGCATATGCGGCGCCCTGGCCACTGGCGCTATGGTCGATCAATGCAAAAGAAGATGCCTGGGCAGCAGATGTGGCGCTGGCGATCGCGACTGCAATCAGCGTCTTTGATAGAGAAGTCCTAAAAGTATTGTTCATTCGGATTTTCACCTTTTATTATTTGTAATTACATGCCGGATAATACGCTAGCCGTCCTTCATTTCAAAACAGCATTTGCTTATATACTCTAGAATATAGCCTATTTTTAAAGACTTTTTTACCCATTCCAGATATTTAGATAGGTAACTTATATCATCGTGCGGGCAACTTTGTCGGCCGTCTGTTTTCATCGATCGCGACATAGGTCAGAGTCGCTTCGGTCACTTTAACGATAGCCGTTGCCCTCTGGCGTATACGTTCTGCATAGACTTCGACTTTCACTTTTAATGATGTCCTGCCTTCCGAGATGATTTCGGCATAACAGCTGACCAGGTCACCGACGAATACCGGCTTCTTGAATTCGAACGAATCAACCGCCCGGGTAACAACCGGACCGCGTACGCGCTCCAGCGCCGGGATACTGCCGGCGATATCGACATAGGACATGATCCAGCCACCGAATATACTGCCGCCGGGATTCTGATCAGCAGGTCGTGCTGGAACACGAATGACAGGCATACGCCCTATAGGTAAACTGGCAGGCAAGCTATCTTCAGCCATAGTGATTCCTCCTTACTTTTATAAAAAAGTAACATGAAAACCAGAACCATAAAATGTAATTTCGAAAATTCACGTGGATTGAAACTGGATGCGCGTCTCGACCTGCCGGCACATTACGAGGACGATAACGCCGTAACTTTCATCGTTTACTGCCACTGCTTCACCTGCAGCAAGGAGACCATCACCAGTCACCGCATCAGTCGCATGCTGGCGGAGCGTGGCTTCGCTGTGCTGCGTTTTGACTTTTCCGGGCTTGGCGGCAGTGAAGGCGAGTTTGCTGCGACGACCTTTCGCAGCATGCAAGATGATCTGGCCAGTGCGATAAATTTCCTGACGAAGAACTACCGTGCACCGCGCTATCTCGTCGGCCATAGTTTTGGTGGCACCACCGCATTATCCATCGCGCAAGCAACCGAAGGTATCGATGGCGTGGTGACGATCGCTTCTCCTTTTCAGCCTGCGCATGTATTACACCACCTCGATGACTCTTCTCTAGGGCTTCTGGAGAAAGATATGCCCTCAAGCTTCGAAGTTGCCGGTCAACTATTCGATATTGATCCCGAGTTCGTTCATGATGTTCGAGCCTACGACATGAAGGCCAGACTCAGCGAACTGGGCAAGGCGGTACTCATCATCAATATTGAAAACGATGACGTGGTCGAAGAAGAGAACTCGAGGCAGATACAGAAATATATTATGGGTGAATCCGTCCTGGTCGACATAGAAAACAGCGACCACATGTTGACGGACAGGGTGTCCAGTGAAAAGGTTACAAAATTGATCAATGACTGGATTAAAACAACTTTTGATTAACCGCAGAGACGCGGAGGCGCAGAGTTTTATATTTATTGCGCCTACGGCGCATTAAATAACATGAAAGTTTCTCTCTGTGACTCTGCGTCTCTGCGGTGAAATAATTATTACTACCAGCCAGTCGCCTCGGCCACACCTTTACCCAGCTCTGCTGGTGAGCGTACGGTGTGCACGCCGACTTTTTCCAATGCAGCAAATTTTTCAGCAGCGGTGCCTTTACCGCCAGCAATGATGGCACCGGCATGACCCATGCGTTTTCCTTTCGGTGCAGTACCGCCTGCGATGAAGGCTGTTACCGGCTTGCTGACTTCTGACTGGATGTATTCTGCAGCCTCTTCTTCTGCACTGCCACCGATCTCACCGACCATTAAAATCGCTTCTGTCTGCGGATCTGCTTCGAACAACTGCAGACAGTCGATGAAGCTGGTGCCTGGAATCGGGTCGCCGCCGATACCGATACAGGTACTTTGTCCAAAGCCCGGGTCGGTAGTCTGTTTGACGGCTTCATAGGTCAGTGTTCCTGAACGCGATACCACGCCGACTTTGCCTGGTTGATGGATTTCGCCCGGCATAATCCCGATCTTGCATTCACCCGGTGTGATGATGCCCGGGCAGTTCGGACCGATGATGCGCGCACCTGCGCTATCAGCAACCATCTTCACCTGCAGCATATCCAGTGTCGGGATCCCTTCGGTGATACAGACGATGAGGCGGATGCCTGCATCGATCGCCTCCAGCATCGAGTCTTTACAGAATGGCGCAGGCACATAGATAACCGTGGCATCTGCACCGGTCTGATCAACTGCCTCTCGAACGGTATTGAATACCGGGCGCTCGAGATGCACCTGCCCGCCTTTACCCGGCGTCACGCCGCCGACCATATTGGTGCCGTAAGCGATCGCCTGTTCCGAATGAAAGGTTCCCTGCTTACCGGTAAAACCCTGGCAGATAACCCGTGTGTCTTTATTAACTAGTACGCTCATCTATTTCACTTATTCTTTGTTAGTCACGCGCTTTCACTTCAGCAACGATCTTCTCTGCCGCATCGGTCAGCCCGCTCGCAGCGATGATGTTGACATCACTCTCTGATAGCAGCTGACTGCCGCGTTCTGCATTGTTGCCTTCAAGTCGAACCACCACAGGCACGTCGACATGAACCTCTTCGACCGCACCGATGATACCTTCCGCGATGAGATCACAACGTACGATGCCACCAAAGATATTCACCAGCACACCTTTGACGTTGCTGTCAGAGAGGATGATCTTGAATGCTTCACTCACCCGTTCTTTGGTAGCACCACCACCGACATCAAGGAAGTTCGCCGGCTCGCCACCGCATAGCTTGATCAGGTCCATGGTCGCCATCGCCAACCCTGCACCATTAACCATACAGCCGATATCGCCATCCAGTGAGATATAGTTCAGATCCCATTCCTTGGCGCGGTTCTCTCGCGCATCTTCCTGCGACTCGTCACGCATGGCGAGGATCTCTTTCTGACGGTACAGCGCATTGTCATCGATGTTGATCTTGCCGTCGAGGCAGATCAGGTTTCCTTCTGCAGTCACTACCAGTGGGTTGATCTCCACCAGGCTCAGATCCTTCTCGACGAACATCTTCGCAAAACCGTGCAGCAGCACATTGAACTGTTTTATCTGCTCACCTTCCAGGCCTAAACCGAAGGCAAGTTCCCGTGCCTGGTAAGGTTGAAGTCCGGTTAACGGATTGATGGTTGCTTTGAGGATCTTCTCCGGTGTTTCAGCAGCGACCTTTTCAATCTCCATACCGCCTTCGGTCGACGCCATGATGACGACACGCTGAGAAGCACGGTCGATTACCGCACCGAGGTATAACTCGCGCGCTATATTACTGATCTCTTCGATGAGCACCTGGTTAACCGGCTGACCGTCTTCGTTAGTCTGGTAGGTAACAAGCTGTGAACCGAGCATCTCATCCACCGTCGTGCTGACTGCGCCAGCATCATCGATCAGTTTGACGCCACCTGCCTTGCCACGTCCGCCAGCATGAACCTGCGCCTTGACGACCCAACGGTCGCCAGCCAGTTTCTCGAGAGCTGCGGGAACATCATCGACATTCTCGACGACCTGGTTATTCGGCACCGGCATGCCGTAAGAGGCAAACACCTGCTTGGCCTGGTATTCATGTAAGTTCATTATTCTTCTTCAATCTATGGAGGATTTAACGATTAAAAGCATTTTACCGCAGAGGACGCAGAGGACGCAGAGTTTTTTTGCTGTACTGCGCCTGCTGCGCAGCAGCAATAAACAGTTTCTCTCTGCGCTCTCTGCGTCCTCTGCGGTAAATCTAATTCTTGATATGAATTGCCTGCTTGTGGACCGACAGCGCAGCTTCATGCACTGACTCCGCCAGTGTCGGATGGGCGAACATGGTCAGTGCCATGTCTTCGGTCGTGGCCTGCATCTCCATCATCAGCACGGCCTGGGCGATGAGTTCTGAAGCCTGTGCTGAGAAGATATGCACACCGAGCACACGGTCTGTTTCCGCATCAGCGATGATCTTCACCTGCCCCTCGGTTTCCCCCATCGCTTTTGCGCGGCCACTGGCAGCAAACGGAAAGCTGCCGACGTTGACCGCTATACCTGCACTCTTGCAGTCTTCTTCGCTCTTGCCTGCCCAGGCGATCTCCGGATGGGTATAGATAACGAAGGGGATGTTGTCATAGTTCACCTCGGCATGATGACCCGCGATAAGCTCGGCGACCATGACGCCTTCTTCTGAACCTTTGTGTGCCAGCATCGGACCACGGACCACATCACCGATCGCATAGATATGCGGTACGCTGGTCTTGCACTGATCATCGACCAGCACGAAACCACGCTCGTCTCTTTCGATACCCAGTTCATCGCCAAACAGGCGATCACTGTTTGGCTTGCGTCCAACAGCGATAATCAGCTTATCGAAGCTATCTTTATGCTCTCCGTCTTTATCTTCATAGACGACGTGTACTTTCCTGTTCTTGACCGACGCTTCTATCAAGCGTGAATTGAGCCGGATATCAAGCCCCTGATTCATCAGGCTGCGTTTAGCAATATTACTCAGCTTGCTATCCGTAGCGGGCAGGAAGTCACTCATCGCTTCGATCATGACTACCTCTGAACCCAGGCGCGACCATACACTGCCCAGCTCTAGACCGATCGCACCGGCACCGATGATACCCAGACGTTTCGGCACCTTGTCGAGTTCGAGCGCAGCGGCAGAGTCAATGATGTAATCATCCTGTATCATCGCCTGCTGCAGACGTACCGGCGAAGACCCCGTGGCGATGATAATGTTCTCTGCTTTTACTTTCTTGATCTTCTTGTGCGTATTACGATCATAGATCACCACGGTATGCTGGGCTGTAATCTTTGCGCGACCATGAAACTCTGCAACCTTGTTCGCCTTGAACAAGGTCCTGATACCGTTGGTCAGCTCAGCCACGATCTGCTTCTTTCTGGCAATCATGGTTTTAACATCGACCTTTAAAGATGACGCCGAGATGCCATGCTCAGAGAAATCGTTCTTCGCCTGCCTGTAAAGGTGAGATGATTCGAGCAATGCTTTCGACGGGATACAGCCAACGTTCAAACAGGTACCACCTAAAGTGGAGTCACCCTTATGATCGATCCACTCATCGATACACAGGGTCTTCATGCCAAGTTGCGCACAACGTATCGCGGCCACGTAGCCACCAGGACCTGCACCGATGACGACGACATCCCACTTTTCAGTTTTCGCTTTCGAGTTCTTTTTCGTAGTTGCTTTCTTCTCTGAATTTGCCATGACTCATCCTGCCTCTAGACACCCAGTAACATGCGCGATGGATCTTCCAGCAGCTGCTTGATTGTTACCAGGAACTGTACCGCGCTCTTGCCATCGATCAGCCGGTGATCATAAGACAACGCGAGATACATCATCGGCAACACGGTCACCTCGCCATCGACCACCATGGCACGCTCGCTGATGTTATGCATGCCAAGGATGGCGCTCTGCGGTGGATTGATGATCGGCGTCGACAGCATGGAACCAAAAACACCGCCGTTCGAGATAGTGAAGGTACCACCGGTAATATCATCGATGGTCAGCGTATTCTGTTTCGCCTTATTGGCAAAATTGATGATCGATTTTTCGATGTCCGATATCGACTGGATATCGGCATCACGGATGATCGGTACCACGAGACCATTCGGCCCCGACACCGCCACCCCGACATCATAAAAACCATGATAGACGATATCGTTACCGTCGATCGAGGCATTGATCTCGGGGAAACGTTTCAAGGCCTCGACACTCGCCTGCACGAAGAACGACATGAAGCCGAGACGCACTCCAAACTTTTTCTCGAACGCTTCTTTATAACGTGCCCGCAGCTCCATCACCGGCTTCATATTAACTTCATTGAAAGTGGTAAGTATCGCGGCTTGCTGTTGTGACTGTACCAAACGTTCTGCAATGCGTGCACGCAGACGCGTCATCGGCACACGCCGTTCCAGACGCTCACCGGCGACATCATGCTGATCTGTCATCACCGGTCGCGTCTCGGGTTTATGTTCAGCTGCGCCTTCCTGCTTGCCTGCTTTACTGGTAGCTTCATGCGGTTCCACAGCTGTTTTTTCAGCGAGGTAATCTTCGATGTCCTGCTTGACGATGCGACCATTTTTACCACTGCCCGTTAGCTGACTGACATCGATAGAATGTTCCGCAACCAGCTTGCGTACCGAAGGACTCATCGGTGCCGAGTCATCAGGAGACTGTACCTGATCTTTCGACTCTTCAACATCGGACGACTCAGGGTTCACCGCTACCGTGGCCTCATCGTCGATCACTGCGAGTAGCTGGCCAGCAACCACTGTATCACCGACCGAGAACAGCAGCTCTTTAACCACGCCCTTCCTGATCGACGGTACCTCGAGGATCACCTTGTCTGTTTCCAGATCGACCAGTACTTCATCAGCGTCGATGCTGTCACCGACCTGCTTATACCAGCTGGCGATAACCGCATCGGCGACGGATTCGGGTAATGCCGGAACTTTGATTTCTATACTCATTTCATTGTACTCATCTCAGTGCGCTCATTCTGTTTCTTCAGGTAGATCGAGGGCTCTATGAATAATTTCTTTCTGCTCTATCGCATGCAGCCTTGCCGAGCCGACGGCCGGTGCTGATGAAGGCAGCCTGCCGACATAACCGAGCTGCCAACGCTCATTGATCAACGCCGGAATCCTCAGTTTACTGAAATCCCAGCCACCCTGGTTCTTTGGCTCTTCCTGGCACCAGATCAGCTCATTGGTCTCAGTGTACTGCGACAGGATCTTGTCCAGCTGCTCACCAGGGAACGGATAGATCTGCTCTATACGCAGGAGTGCGATATCATGCACTCGATGGATCCGGCGCGCTTCCAGTAATTCGTAATAGATCTTTCCGCTGCAGATGACGACACGCTTCACCTTCTCATCCAGTTCATCGATCTCCGGTAATACCCAGCTGAATCCACCATGGGTAAGATCTTCCAGGGTGCTGACACACAGCTTGTGACGCAGCAGGCTCTTCGGCGTCATGATGATCAGCGGCTTGCGGCAACGACGGATCATCTGCCGTCTCAACAGATGGAACATCTGCGCCGGGGTACTCGGCACACAGACCTGCATGTTGTGCACCGAACATAACTGCAGGTAACGCTCTAAACGTGCCGAAGAATGTTCTGCCCCCTGCCCTTCAAAACCATGCGGCAACAACATGACCAGGCCACTGGCACGACCCCACTTATGCTCACCGGCAGAGATAAACTGATCGATAACGACCTGTGCACCGTTGGCGAAATCGCCGAACTGCGCTTCCCAGAGAACGAGCGTCTCAGGCTCCGTCGTCGAGAAACCATATTCGAAAGCGAGTACGGCCATCTCGGATAACAGCGAATCGAAAACACGGAAGTTAACTTCATCATTACCCAGCTCACGTAACGGCATGTATGAACAACCATCTTGCTGATTATGCAGAACCGCGTGACGATGGAAGAAGGTGCCACGGCCACTGTCCTGTCCGGAGAGGCGGACCGAGTAACCATCTTTCAACAGCGTGCCGTAGGCCATCAGCTCGGCGTAACCCCAGTCGATCGCTAATGCACCGGCCGTCATCTTCAGACGATCTGCAACGATCTTTTCGACACGTGGCTGCAGCTGGAAATCTTCCGGAATTTTTTCGAATACTTTACTGACCTCGCGGATACATTCCATCGTCGTCCTGGTGTCAACATCCTTCAACACCGAATCAGTGACAAATGACTTCCAGTTCACCCTTTCTATCTTATCCGGATGATCATCAGGCAGCTTATGACTTACCACACAAAGGCCAGCCTCAAGCTTACCGCGAACACCGAAAACCATGGTATCGACCTGTTCATCGTTAAGCACACCTTCGGCGATGAGCTTATCCGCATAGATCTTCCTCGTGGTATCTAGCGCACGTATTTTCTTGTACATCATCGGTTGTGTCGCCGCTGGTTCATCCGCTTCATTATGACCATGACGGCGATAACACATCATGTCGATGACCACGTCCTTCTTGAAGATATTGCGATATTCCAATGCGATACGTGTCACCATAATGACAGCTTCCGGGTCGTCGGCATTGACATGAAATATCGGCGCACCGACCATCTTGGCGATGTCAGTCGAATAGTAAGTAGAGCGGGCATCATTCTGCGCACTGGTGGTAAAACCGATCTGGTTATTGATGATGATGTGTACCGTGCCATGGGTGAGATAACCGCGGGACTGAGACATCTGCAAGGTTTCCATCACCACGCCCTGACCAGAAAAGGCAGCATCCCCATGTATCTGAACCGGTAGTACTTCATTACCTTCTCTGTCACCGCGGCGCCATTGCCTGGCGCGCACCGCCCCTTCGACGACGGGTGCAACGATCTCAAGGTGCGATGGATTAAACGCAAGCGCAAGGTGCACCGGTCCGCCTGGTGTGTCCATATTTGATGAAAAGCCCAGGTGATATTTCACATCACCGGTGAGCTCTTTGACTTCTTTGGTACCTTCGAATTCGGCGAACAGTTCGTTCGGCGTTTTACCGAGGATGTTCACCAGTACATTCAGGCGTCCCCGGTGCGCCATACCGATGACCACTTCTTTCATCTCCTGCGCACCGGCAAACTGAACCAGCTCATCGAGCAACGGGATCAAAGACTCGCCGCCTTCCAGCGAGAAACGTTTCTGGCCAACATACTTGGAATGAAGATAGCGTTCCAGCCCTTCAGCATCTGACAGCTGCTGCAGGATATTGACCTTCTCCTCATCAGCCAGAGCCGCTTTACCGCGGGCAGTTTCCAGCCGCTGCTGTATCCAGCGTTTCTCGGCCGTCGACATGATATGCATGTACTCCGAACCGATACTGCCACAGTAGGTTTCATTGATGATGCTATAGATCTCTCTTAAGCTCAGGCACTCAGCCGCTGCAAGCGAACCGGTTTCAAATACG
>Ga0180435_10004987_pt1 | contig 12972 bp, 11 predicted proteins | sample SS_ome_3_FD_132467 | JGI IMG/M metagenome (GOLD analysis project Ga0180435, IMG submission 132467) | Hypersaline lake sediment archaeal communities from the Salton Sea, California, USA - SS_3_S_1 metaG | ecosystem: Environmental > Aquatic > Non-marine Saline and Alkaline > Hypersaline >... | reverse complement strand
AGTGTTGTGATTCTGCACTATCTTGAGGACTTGTCACATCGTGAAGTGGCTCGGCGTCTGGGAGTAAGCCACTACACGGTTAACAACCGACTCCATCAGGCTCGTCAAAAACTAAGAGAGAGGATGTCTGACATGGTAGAGGATTCTTTTGCCCGCGGGAGATTGCCAAAAGAGTTTGCGGACGAACTGGCCGAAATCATTCGTGTCGAGGGAATGATGGTCGAGGCGCGTGCCGGTTCATCGCAAGCTCCGGGAGTTTTCGATCAATGGTACGTGCCCGAGAAGGACTCGGAGCAACCGACTACGCTCACGTTGGTTCAGAGACTGCCCGACGGGAGAATGATTCTGTCGACTGCCGACGACACGCCGCCCATCGCACCCGGTACCAAAATCGAGCAAACGGGAGAAATCGGGAGAGCAGTCAGGAAGCCGGAACAGTTGCTCAGTACGCTCTTGAGCCAGAGAGCTTCGGCTGAATCGGAGTTCCTCGAAACAGGTATCAAAGTGATTGATCTTATGGTGCCGTTTTGTAAGTCCGGCTCCGTGGCCTTGCTCGGAGCCAAAGGACTTGGGAAGGCAGTCCTGGTAAAAGAACTCCACCATCGTCTTGGAGTCGAAGGAGAGCCACTGAAGCTTGCCTTTTTGGCTTCACCCGAGGAGGCCATGAGCCTGCGTCTGTTGCTGGAACGCGAACCAGATTTCCCACCGGATGCGGGCGCTTCGATTGAGACTTCGTGGATCGTGTCCCCTTCGGCAACGGATCCCCGGTTCACCGATTCGGTCGAGTGTCTCGATGCGAGTGTCTTCTTCAGCCCTTTGGCTGCGTGCCGGGGACTGTACCCGTCTGTTGATCCCGTTAGATCAAGAACTTCGAGGGTACCTTCCGAAGGTATCGAAGAGAAGCGCCGCGATGTGGCACTCAAGGTCAGCGAGCTTCTAAACGCAGTTCGCAAGATAGAGTACGATCGAGAGTACTGCGAACTCGTGGCAGTTGGAGCCCACGAACGGGCGCGAACTCACGCCCATGAAACTCGAGACAGTCGTCTAAGAGACTTGTCTGAAGACAAAACAGTACAGGTTCTTCGGGCAAGAAGGATCGAGGCATTCTTCAGCCAATCCTTTTTTGTAGCCGAGCCGTTTACGGGTGCTAGCGGCAGCTTTGTCCCTCTGGAGAAGACCATAGAAGGCTGCACCGCCATAATTGACGGCACCGTAGACGATCTCCCGCTGGAAGCGTTTGCCTACTCAGGCGATCTTGAAGACGTAGTGCAGAAGTCCGCATCCATGTAATATCAGGAGATCACGCCAGCACGGTCTGAAGCCCGCCTGGTGCGGGCTTTTTTTATTGTCAGGCAACCGCTTGCCTGTTATACAGGATGCATGCAAGTGCACTTCACCAAGTATCAAGCGCTCGGCAACGACTTTCTTGTCGTCGATACGAGTCGAAGTCGGGTCCCCTCCAGGCGCCGCAGCGAGTTTGTGGTCGAGATTTGCCGACGACGCACCGGCGTGGGCGGCGATGGCGTGCTGTTCCTCTCAAAATCAAGACGTGCCGACGCCAAGGTCGAGATTGTCAACGGCGATGGCAGCCCGGCGGAAAAGTCGGGCAACGGATTGCGCTCGATTGCGATGCATCTCTGGCTCAAGAACAAACGACGCAAGACCCTCAGCCTTGAGATGAATCGAGAACTCCACAAGGTGGACATTCTCGAAGGCAACACGAGCTTGGCCAATATTCGGACCGATCTGGGCAAGCCCGAGTTTGAGGCCGCCAAGGTTCCGGTCAAAACTGATGCCAGGACACTGCTAAACAGCCCCCTAAAGCTGGAAGGCGGGAAGATCCCGGTAACATGTCTGGCCATTGGCAATCCTCACACAGTACTGATTGTGGACGACTTCGATTTCAACTGGCAGGAACTGGGCGCGGAAATAGAGAAGGACAAGGTCTTTCCCAATCAAACCAACGTCGAGTTCGTGAAGGCCGTCAGTCGTCGCAAACTTCGTGTGGCCGATTGGGAACGCGGAGCCGGTGCGACTGGTTCCTCAGGTACCGGCGCAGCTGCCGCTGTATGCGCCGGAGTGATGGCCGGTTTCGCTGATCGCCAGTGCCAGGTACAGTTTGAGCGTGGCTCTTTGTTCGTACACTGGAATCCCGACACCGACCACATCGAACTGACCGGACCGGTCGGAAGAGTTGCTGAGGGAGAGTTTACCTTCGTATGATCACCCTGTCTGAAGTCCGCGAGTTGAACAAGAAGGGAAATGTCGTTCCCCTGTTCAAGCGTATCGCCGCTGACCTCGACACTCCAGTGTCGGCCTACATGCGTCTGGTCGGCCGAAGACGCGACTCGTTCCTTCTGGAATCGATCGAAGGCGGCGAAAAACTGGCTCGCTACTCATTCCTGGGATTTGCACCGTTCCTGGTGGTCGAGGCCCACGGCGACAAGATAACGCTCAAGCAGAATCGCAAACGCACAACGGTTAAGGCCGAACCGATTCCGTTTATCAAGGAGTTATTTACCTACTATAAGCCGGTGAAGGTCGAAGGTCTGCCGCGCTTCACTGGTGGAGCGGTGGGCTTCATCTCTTACGACTGCATCCGGCTGATAGAGCGTGTCCCCGATGAAAACCCCGAGACAATTGGCCTCCCTGACATGCGGTTTGGGTTGTTCAAAGAGATCGTAGTGTTTGACCATCTCAAGCAAGAGATATTGATTCTGGTCAACATCCTGCACGACAGGGGAGAGCCGGGACTCAAAGCCAAGTACGACTCGGCCGTCGCAAGTATTGAGGCTACTGCCGAGAGACTTACCAAGGCGACGCGTGTTCGCAAATCTGCCGAACCTAAGCCGATACAGCCTACCGCCCATTGCACCAAGGAAGAGTTCGAAAAGATGGTGCGTCGGGCCAAAATGTTCATCAAGGAAGGCGACATTTTCCAGGTCGTGCTTTCACAGCGGTGGCATATCGACAGCAATTCCTCTAGTCTCTCGGTCTACCGGCGACTGCGACGGCTCAATCCTTCGCCGTATATGTTCCTTCTCAATTTCGGAAACAACGCTATAGTCGGGGCTTCCCCCGAAATGCTGGTGCGTGTCGAAAAGGGCGTGATCGAGACCCGCCCAATCGCCGGCACCCGCCCACGGGGCAAAACCGAGAAAGAGGACGCGGCTCACATCCGAGACCTCTTGGCCGACCCCAAAGAACTGGCCGAGCACACCATGTTGCTGGATCTGGGAAGAAATGATATCGGCCGAGTGTCGCAACCCGGGACAGTCGAGGTCAAACAGAAGATGGCCGTGGAGAAATACTCCCACGTGATTCATCTGGTTAGTTCGGTCGTCGGTAAGGTCAAGCGATCGGCGTCCAATCTTGATGGCCACTTTGCCTGTTTCCCGGCGGGTACGGTATCGGGTGCGCCGAAGATCAGAGCTATGGAGATTATCGATCTCCTCGAAAACGAGCGTCGCGGTGTTTATGCCGGATCAATAGCCTATCTCGATTTCTGGGGTAACCTGGACTCGTGTATCGCGATCAGAACGATCGTTAAGAAAGGCAAGCGCTTTTATGTTCAGGCCGGGGCCGGAATCGTGGCTGATTCGCGCCCGGCGAGAGAGTTCAAAGAGACCGAATCGAAAGCGCAGGCTCTCGTGGAGGCTATCGTTGGAAGGAGTAAGAAATGATTCTGCTCCTCGACAACTACGATTCGTTCACATACAATCTGGTTCAATACCTGAGCGAACTGGGAGCTGATGTCCAGGTGTATCGCAACGACGAAATCAAGATCGCGACGATTCGAAAGAAGGCTCCCAAGGGAATCGTGTTGTCGCCGGGCCCGGGACGACCGGAGGCCGCCGGCGGCATGAATCAGATCGTGGCCGAGCTCTCCGGTGAGATGCCCATGCTGGGAGTTTGCCTCGGGCATCAGTCCATCGTGCAGGTTTACGGGGGAAAGGTCGTTCACGCACCCACGCTAATGCACGGCAAGACTTCGGAAGTCTATCACAATCACACCACTCTCTTCAAGGACATACCATCTCCTTTTGTCGCGACACGTTACCACTCGCTAACCATAGATCTGGAGTCACTTCCCGAAGAGTTCAAGTTGACCGCCTGGACCGACGATGGTGTCGTGATGGCTGTTGAACATGCCCGACGCCCGCTTTACGGTGTGCAGTTTCATCCGGAATCGATTATGACTCCCAGCGGCATGAACATCCTCAAGAACTTCCTGGAGATTCTCTAAATGGTACTCAAAGCTGTCAACAAGATACTCGCCGGCGGCACTCTCTCGCTCGAAGAAGCGGCGGATACGATGAACGCGATCATGTCGGGAGAAGTCGGTCCGGTGCCAATCGCGGCTCTGCTTGTCGCTCTCAAGCAACGAGGCGAAAAGGCCGAGGAAGTTGCAGGCTTTGTGAAGTCAATGCGCGCCCATGCCGTCCCGGTCGCTATTAGGGACAAGGATGCGGTCGATGGTTGTGGCACCGGTGGCGATGGCGCCCAGACTTTCAACATCTCCACTGCGGCCGCCCTGGTCGCTGCCGCGGCCGGTGTGACTGTGGCCAAGCACGGCAACAGGTCGGTCAGCTCACAATGTGGTTCCGCCGATGTGCTCGAAGCTTGTGGCGCTCAAATTGACCCCGGCCCCGAGACGGTTAAGGACAATATCAACGAAGTCGGTTTCGGCTTCATGTTCGCGCCACGTTTCCATCCGGCTATGAAGCACGCCGTTGAACCCCGACGCCAGCTTAGAATGCGGACGGTTTTTAATATCCTTGGTCCGATGTCCAACCCAGCCGGTGTCACGCGACAACTGGTAGGCGTGTACAGCCGCGAAGTGATGCCTCTGGTGGCTGAAGTATTGGCCATGTCCGGTTCCAAGCATGTGCTGGTAGTGCATTCGCAGGATGGTCTGGACGAAATCTCCATACACGCTCCGACCGACTATATTGAGCTGAAGGAAGGCTCTCGCAACGAAGGCTCCTGGGACGCCGCTTGTCTCGGTCTTCAAGGGTACGGCGGCGAGCCCCTTTCGGGTGGTGACGTCAAAGCGAATCTTAAGACGATGTACGATGTCCTCGACGGCAACGCGGGACAGGATGCCGATGCGGTCGCGGTCAACGCCGGGGCCATGATCTATGTTTCGGGGAAAGTGACATCGCTGGCCGAAGGGATCGTGTCGGCCCGTGATGTACTTAAGTCCGGAGAGGGTCGCGCCATGCTCGACCAATGGATATCCGCCACTAAAGCCGAGTAGATGAATCAGGATTCTGACGACCATTTCCCGCAATCACACTCCGTAGGCCTCATAGGCCGAGTTCGCTCTGGCATCGTCGACTATTGGAGTCATCTAAAGCTCTTCAGCCGCAACGCTCGACTCTTTCTGATCGGCTCATTCTTGATGGGCATCAACATGCAGGTCTTTCAAGTCCTGCTAAATCTTTTCCTCAAGGAGATCGGGTTTCTGGAGGGGGACATCGGCTATATAGCCTCCGCCCGGGCAATTGGCATGACGGCCATGGCCATTCCGGCGGCGATGATCATATCCCGATTCCGCCTAAAACCGTTTCTTATCCTGGGGTGTGTCGCATTCGCCGTTTTCAGCTACTTCATAGTAAACAACGATTCTCTGCCGTTGCTGATTGGTTTCTCGATTCTAGCCGGGGCCTCGTTTAGCATCTTCCGTGTGGCGTCGGGGCCGTTCTTCATGCGTAACTCAACACCCACCGAACGGACCCACCTGTTCTCGTTCTCGTTCGGGAGCAATCTTCTTGCCGGAATGTTTGGTGCCGCGTTTGCCGGTCGATTGGCCGCCACGTTGGGGGAGAGCACCGGCAGCATTGTAGAGGGCTACCAGATAACCCTCATCGTGGGAATCGCGGTCTCGCTACTGGCCCTGATACCGTACCTGATGATTAAACCGAGCGAACCCTCACGCGAGGAAAGGCGACTGGACATCTCATGGGAAAAGCTTAAAACCCGCGGTGGTTTCTTTCTCAAAGTGTTTGTCACCAACTTCACTATCGGCGCCGGGGCGGGGCTGATTATCCCCTTCCTCAATCTGTATTTCCGGGATCGGTTCAACCTTCCGCCGGATGTGATCGGGATCTATTACTCGGTCGTTCATCTTTCCATGTTTGCCGGCTCACTGTCGGGCCCGGTACTGACCAAACGCTTAGGACTGGTTCGGACGGTAGTAGTGACCCAACTCCTGTCGATTCCGTTCATGCTTACGCTGTCCTATTCCTATGTCCTATGGTTGGCGGTGGCGGCTTTTGTAATCAGGGGCGGTTTGATGAATCTCGGAGTACCGATCGTGACCAATCTCTGTATGGAGCTATCTAAGAAAGAAGAGCAGGGCCTGGTGGGGGCACTTTTGATGATCGGCTGGACGTCATCCTGGATGATAACCACGGCGGTTGGCGGGAGGCTGATCGAGTCGTTTGGATATACCTTTACGATGAACATTACCATTGCAACCTACGTTCTATCCTCCATACTATTCTATGGCTTCTTCCGGAAGACCGAACGCCGCAATCAGAATTCACCCGGATGGGCCATAATACGTGGTGAAATGAGATGATTCTTCACAAGATAGTCGCCAATAAGAGACTCGAAGTTGACGAGCTCAAGATCGAAAGACCTCTTGAGACACTCGTGCCTCGGATTCCGACAATTGAGCCGCATCAGTTCGGTGAGGCGTTACGTTCCGGCGATGGCGTGAAGATCATTGCAGAAGTCAAGAAAGGCTCACCCTCAAAAGGTATCATGGTCGAAGATTTTGATCCCGCCGGCATCGCATCCGACTATGGCGCGGGTGGAGCGGCCGCCCTGTCGGTACTGACCGATCGCAAGTTCTTCTACGGATCCTTCGAGAACCTCGGTTTGGCCAAGGAATCGTCCGGATTGCCGGCACTCTGTAAAGACTTCGTCATAGACCGCTATCAGTTGTATTACGCCAGACTGCATGGCGCCGATGCCGTCCTGATTATCGCTGCCCTGCATTCAACCGCAGAAATAAAACAGTTGATAGACGAGGCCGATACGCTCGGGCTGGACTGCCTGGTCGAGGTGCACGACCAGGAGGAACTGAAAAAGGCACTCGACGCCGGTGCGAGAATAGTCGGTGTCAACAACCGTGACCTGCGTGATTTCACGGTGACGCTCGACACATCGCTCAGTTTGGCACCGGGAATACCCAAAGAGGTTATAGCCGTGTCCGAATCGGGGATCTCGACGCCGGAGGACATTGCAGTACTACGAGAGGCTGGTTTCACCGCATTCTTGATTGGAGAATCACTAGTAACAGCCGGTGACAGGATCGAATTGCTGAAACGATTGAGGACGACATGAGCCAGTTCCGAATTAAGGTATGCGGCATGACTCGTCCGCAGGATGTCAAGACTGCCATCAAACTTGGGGCGGACATGATCGGTTTGATCTTCTATCGCAAGTCGCCCCGATTCGTGTCGCGCAACCAGGCCAAACGTCTCGTCACATTGATCCCTCCCCTGATTCACAGAGTCGGAGTGTTTGTGCACGAGCAGCCCGACAAGATACTGGAGACTGCGCAGACGCTGAAGCTCGGTTTTGTTCAACTACATGGTTCAAAACCGTCGGACGTTGCTCGCATCCAACGGGAAGGCTTCAAAGTTGTTCAAGTGATATCCGTGCTTCGAGCAAGAGACATACAGAGAGCTAAGAGATCCCGAGCTGATATGGTGCTTCTAGACAATAAGATGGGCGACAAAGTCGGTGGCACCGGTCAGACATTCGACTGGAGGCTGGTCGGAAAGAACAGGATCCCGAACATGATTCTGGCCGGGGGGCTAAACGCCGCCAATCTGCGAGAGGCGATCGAAAGAATCAGACCGGTTGTTGTCGATGTCAATTCGGGTGTGGAGAGCGCGCCCGGGGTCAAGTCGGCTAAGAAGCTGCGAACCTTTTTCCATATTGCAGACGAGATACGCTATGGCTAAGAAACGAAAGACGCCCAAATACCCAGACTCACGAGGCAGGTTCGGTCCCTACGGTGGCAAGTATGTTCCAGAGACAGTCTTGCCGGCTCTCGAGGAGTTGGAGCTCCGCTATGCCGAGGCGCGTCGTGACTCGGACTTCAAGAACGTTCTCAAGAGCTATTTGAGAGATTATGTCGGCCGCCCGACCCCGCTCTATTTCGCCGAGAGACTCACCAGCGAGCTGGGAGGGCCGCAGATTTACTTCAAACGGGAAGATCTCACTCACACCGGTGCGCACAAGATCAACAACACGGTGGGGCAGATTCTTCTGGCCAGATACATGGGCAAGAAGCGCATCATCGCCGAAACCGGCGCCGGGCAACATGGTTTGGCTACGGCCACGGTCTGTGCTCGGTTCGGTCTGTCCTGCACGATCTACATGGGCGCCGAGGATATCGAACGTCAGGCACCCAACGTCGAGAAGATGCAGCTCCTGGGCGCCAAGGTTGCCCCGGTTGAATCAGGCTCGAAGACTTTGAAGGATGCTACCAGCCAGGCTATCCGAGATTGGGTCACTAACGTTCGCGACACATTCTACATCATTGGATCAGTCGTAGGTCCGCATCCATATCCGCAAATCGTGAGAGACTTTCAGCAAATCATAGGCCGCGAAACCAAGGCACAATGCAAGCGCCAGCTCGGCGGTAATCCACATATGATCGTCGCCTGTGTCGGCGGCGGGTCCAACGCTATCGGGATCTTTGGACCTTTCGTGGGCGAAGAACGGGTGAAGCTGGTCGGGGTAGAGGCAGCCGGCTACGGCGTTCACTCCGGCAGGCACGCTGCCACTCTCTCGAAAGGCAAACCGGGTGTGCTGCACGGCTCCTACAGCTATCTACTGTACGACAAGGATGGGCAGATCACCCTTCCGCACTCGGTGTCGGCCGGTCTTGACTATCCCGGTGTTGGACCGGAGCATTCGCTCCTCAAAGATATCGAGCGGGTGGAATACCATTCTGTGACGGATAAAGAGGCGGTTAGGGCATTCAAAAAGGTTTCGCGACTGGAAGGGATAATTCCCGCCCTGGAATCAAGCCACGCTCTCGCCTGGGTCATGAGGGAGGCCCCGAAGATGCCTCGCACCAAGAAGCTCGTTGTATGCCTCTCCGGACGGGGCGACAAGGATCTGGGCATCATCGCCGACTGGGGAGGACTAGCCAAATGAACCGCCTGACCCAGACTATATCGCAGATCGGCCGAAAGAAGATGCTGATCCCCTTTTTCACGGGCGGATTTCCCACAAGGAAGGCTACTGTGGAGCTGATTCGAGCTGCCGTCGATGCCGGCAGTGATGTAGTAGAGATAGGAATGCCGTTCTCCGATCCCCTGGCCGACGGCCCGGCAATCCAACACAGCTCCAAGGTCGCTCTGGACAACGGCACTAGCCTCAAGACTGTTCTGGAAATCGTAGCAGAGGTCCGCAAGTTCTCGGATGTTCCCCTGGTGCTAATGGGTTACTTCAACCCGCTACTTGCCATGGGTGAGAGCCGTTTCTGTCGTGCGGCCAGAAAGGCGGGTGCCGACGGCTTGATCATCCCCGATCTGCCCATAGAGGAGGCCGAGCAGTTCAGCACATTTGCTCAGAAGTCAGGACTTTCCATGATCTTCCTTGTAGCACCGACAACTTCGCGGGAACGAATTACAGAGATCGATTTCGCATGCGATGATTTGGTGTATGCAGTGACTGTAACCGGAGTTACCGGAACGGGGAAGAAGTTCGACGAGAACACGGCTCGGTATTTGCGCCACCTGCGGCGGTCGTTGTCCAAACCGTTTGTGGCCGGATTTGGGGTATCGTCTCCGGAGACGGCTGTAAACATGTGTCGGGCAGCCGATGGGGTCGTAATCGGTTCGGCTTTGGTGGAGATTATCCAGTCGGCCCGGAACGTAGCAGCAGCGGCAAAACAGGTCGGGCGATTCCTCAAATCTGTCAGAAAGTCCATATAGGGCGATAAGAATCGATCTTCAGTTTTGACAATGCTCTTCAGATACCATATCTTGGCCGCTTGAAAGGCTAGAAAACCAGGCGCACGGCTCGAAAAATGGCTAACGATCAACTCAAAGAACAATTCGCCACAATCGCTGCGGAGTCGTTCCGAGCGGTTTATCCTGAAGCGTACTCTGAGGCTGGAGATACCGAAGTCTTCACCGGCGAATTCATCCTCAATTCGCTCGAAAAACCCAAGGATCCCACCAAAGGAAGGTTCACGCTTCCGGTATTCCGATTCGCACGCCTCTTGAAGGCCAAGCCACCGGATATTGCCTCGGCTATCTCCGACAAGGTCAACAAGTTGATACCTGACGGGACCGGAATGTCCTGTAGCTCAATTGCAGGATTTATCAATGTGTCCGTAGATGCCGCTGCCGAGTCCGCGGCTACCTTGGGAGCAGTGCTGGAGCAAGGCAAGGAGTACGGTAGCTCGACACTAGGCGAGGGCAAGAAGGTTTTGGTCGAGTACAGCTCGGCTAATATCGCCAAGACGTTTGGCATAGGTCACCTTCGTTCGACGGTACTGGGCCATTCGCTCAAACGAATCTTCCGCAAGCTCGGATATGATGTCGTAGGCATCAATTACCTCGGCGACTGGGGTACTCAGTTTGGGAAGATGATCGTCGCCTTCCGTCTCTGGGGAGATGAGTCCAAGCTATCCGGCGGATCAGGTGAGTCTGCCAGGGAAGATGTCCGTTACCTTCTCGATCTCTATGTGAAGTTCCACAAGGAGGCGGAGACCGATCCCGATCTGGACAAACAGGCCCGTGAAGCTTTTAAGCAACTCGAACAGGGCGACCCCGATGCTACCGTATTGTGGGAGCGGTTCAAAGAGATATCGCTGGCCGACTTTGATCGGCTTTTTAACATTCTCGGTGTGGACTTCGACCTGATTACAGGTGAGGCATTCCTGAACGACAAGATGGAACCGGTGATCGAGAGATTCGAGAAAGCCGGCTTGACCAGCATTTCGGACGGGGCCTTGATTGTCGATCTTCAGGATCCGCAACTACCGCCGTGTCTTCTGAAGAAAGCGGACGGCGCTACTCTATACGCTACTCGCGACTTGGCCGGTCTGATTTATCGCTGGGAGCATTTCCAGTTTCATGAGTCGCTTTATGTGGTGGCGACGTCACAATCGGATCATTTCCGCCAGGCCTTCAAAGCCATCGAGATGCTCGAGGATGCGGAGGATCTTCCGCCCGAGAGGCGCATGACCGGACGCGTCAAACATATCAATTTCGGTTGGGTGATGTTTGGCGGTAAGATCATGGCTACGCGCGCGGGCACGATCATCTTCCTGGAAGATGTCCTGGATGAAGCCCAGTCGCTGGCTAAAAAGATGATCGAAGAGAAGAATCCTGATTTGAAGGATGTCGACGAAACCGCTCGCAAGATAGGCGTCGGCGCGGTGATATTCTCGCAGATGTCGGTGCGCAAGCACAAGGATGTCAATTTCGACTGGGACGAAGTACTCAGTTTTGAAGGGGAGACCGGACCGTACTTGCAGTACACTCATGCCCGGTTGAATTCTCTGCTGCGCAACTACGACGGTACAATCGGAAATGCGATCGACCACAAGCTACTGGATCGGGAGCAGGAGCGGCGTGTAATCGAGCAGCTGAGTGACTTCACCGATGCTGTCGAGCGAGCCGCCCGAGAGTATGATCCCAACGTCATTGCCGCCTATCTCTTGAGGCTGGCCGGAGCCTTCAACAAGTTTTACCAGCGAAAGACCGAGGACGGCAAGATCGATAAGATCATCTCCGACAATCAGGAACTCACCCGCGCCCGACTAGCCCTCGTGAAATCAGTTAAGACCGTAATAGCCGAAGGATTGTATTTACTTGGAATCGAAGCGCCCGAGGAGATGTGATTTCCAACGACGCTGCATAACATGCCAAAGAACTCTCTTGGGAGCAGCTCATGCTAGTAGTCATGTATAAGACGGCCACCGAAGACGATGTGGCTGCCGTCTGTAAACTCATCGAAGAGATGGGTCTCAACTCACATCCCATGCCGGGTGCCATCCGCACCGCTATCGGCGCCACGGGCAACAAGTCACGCGTCGATGCCGACCGAATCATGGCTCAGAGCGGGGTCAAGGAGATAATCCATGTCACCAAGCCCTATAAACTGGTTAGCCGTGAGTTTTATCCCGAAGACAGTGTGATTGATGTCGGCGGGGTGCCGGTCGGAGGCCCGAATCTGGTGACGATTGCCGGTCCGTGCGCTGTCGAAAGCTACGACCAATGTATGATAATCGCTGAAGCTGTGGCCAAAGCGGGAGCACATATGTTTCGTGGCGGCGCCTACAAACCGCGGACATCTCCGTACAGCTTTCAGGGACTTCGCGAGGAAGGTCTGAAGATATTGTCTCAGGTACGGGATAAGTTCGGGTTGAAGATTGTGACCGAGGCGGTTGACACCGAAGTACTCGAGGTCGTGGCGGATTACGCCGATGTGATCCAGATCGGCGCCAGGAACATGCAGAACTTCTCCTTGCTGCGGAAAGCCGGGCGTCAGGATAAGGCAGTCCTTCTCAAGCGCGGCATGTCGGCAACGGTCGAAGAGTTTCTGATGGCCGCCGAGTATATCATGTCCGAAGGAAACCGCAAAGTGATCTTGTGTGAACGAGGTGTAAGGACTTTCGCCGATCACACCCGGAACACTCTCGATCTTTCGGCAGTGCCGTTCTGCAAACGAACCAGCCATCTGCCGATAGTTGTCGATCCCAGTCACGGCACCGGCCGCAAGGACAAGGTTCTGCCGCTCTCCAGAGCGGGAATCGCCGCCGGCGCAGACGGATTAATCGTGGAAGTACACCATGATCCGGCCAATGCTATGTCGGACGGTCCACAGTCGATTACTCCGGAGATGTTCGAGAAGCTTATGGGTGAAACTGCTGCCATAGGAGCGGTCCTCGGCCGCAAGTAGATATGAAACGGGAGTTGCGACCGT
>Ga0180435_10004985_pt1 | contig 12974 bp, 7 predicted proteins | sample SS_ome_3_FD_132467 | JGI IMG/M metagenome (GOLD analysis project Ga0180435, IMG submission 132467) | Hypersaline lake sediment archaeal communities from the Salton Sea, California, USA - SS_3_S_1 metaG | ecosystem: Environmental > Aquatic > Non-marine Saline and Alkaline > Hypersaline > Sediment... | reverse complement strand
GATCGTCGTTCATGGTCTACTTTCCGCCGGGTCGACATACCGGCATACCCGGAAGCCCAGGTCTTGGCGGGCCTCGTCCTGGTAATCCCGGTAGGCGACCCGCAGGTTGCGTATGGACGCGTGTTTCCAGCTGCTGCCTTTGATGACATGGTGCTGGCCCTCTGCCGGGCCGGTGGGGTCCGTGTCGACCTGTCCGGTCCGGAAGGGGTAGATGGTGTAGACGTCATGGCACCATTCCGCCACGTTGCCGCCCAGATCGAACAGGCCTTCCGGGTTGGGGGGAAACGTGCCCACCGGGGCGGCGGTGGGGTAGGCATCCTCGTACGTTTCGAGGGTGAGTGTCAGAATGTCAGCCGCACTGGCATCGGCGATATTGACGCTTTTGGCCGGCGGCGGATAGCTTTCCCCCCAGGGATATTTCCAGGATCTGGCCGTGGCGCCGTAACGCGCGCAGAATTCCCACTCGGCCTCGGTCGGCAGACGATAGCCGTTGCCGATGGGGGATGTCGAGCGCAGCTTGCCGTTCACCTCCACGTAGACCGGCGGTAGCTTTTCCTTGAGGCTGAGCCAGTTGCAGAAGCGGGCGGCCTGTTCCCAGGTGATCTGGACGGCCGGCTGATCGTCCTGGTTGAGGCTTTTACCCTTGAAGGCGCCCGAATCATGTTCGGGCTGAAACGCACGGAACTCGCGGTTGGTGACTTCCTTGAGCCCCATGAAGACCGGGCGCGTCAGAAGGATGACCCGCAGGGTTTCGTTGGCGCGGCGCCCCTGCTCCCGGCGGGACGCGCCCATTTGAAAACGGCCCGGTTCGATCCGTTTCAGGCGGTAGCCGTTGGACGCACGGATGACGCCGGGGACCTCGGTGGCATTCGTGCGCTTTGTTGCGACTTGCAGCTCGATCGGGAAGCCCGGCCGCGGGGTGATGCGGCGGGTGAAGGGTGTGAATCCTTTTTGGCGGATCTCAAGGTGGTGCGTCACGGCCAGCAGTGAGATTTTTTCAGGGACCGGGCCATAGGCGCGGCCGTCGATGAAAAGCGTTGCCCCGTCCGGCGCATTGCGCAAATGGACGATCCCCATGCGCGGTGCTAGTTCCATTTGGATCTCGGTTCGCTCTCCCGAGCGGACGGTGACTTCCCGGGAAGCGGGCGCGTAGCCGGATTTGGAAAGCTGGACCATGTGGAGGTGATCCGGTGCAAGATCGACTTCCAGGGGTGTCTGCCCCTGGTATTGGGCGCCGATCATGACGTTGGCGCCTGCCGGCTGGGAGGTGATGGCCAGACGGCCGTCCAGAGGCGCCAGGACCGCGGTCTCGACCGTTATGGGCTGTCCGGCCGTGACCTGAACCATTTTTATCCAGGGTTTGTAGCCGGCACGCTGCAGCTCCAGGCGGCGGGTGCCCGCGCTCATGGGCAGAGTGGCGGGCGTCGATCCCCCGGGGGTGCCGTCGATGCTGATCTGCGCCGGCGCGGGAGTCGAGGTTACGGTGACGTCGGCATAGTCGGGTATCAGGCCGATTGTCAGGGCTTGTTGGCGTCCCATGCCCTCGACGTCGATCATGGCTTCGAAGGGACGGTAAAGGGGGGCTTCGATCTGGAGTTGATGCGCTCCGGCTGCAACTTCCAGATCGTTCAGGGGGGTTGCCCCGACGACGTCCTGGTCGATCCGGATTTGCGCGGCGGTGACGACGGACGCCGGTTGGTCCGCGACATGGGTCGTGATGGTCAGGCGGCCCGGCAGCTTGACCATCGACAGGTCCACGGTCTGGCGCGCCTGGGCGCCGATGGTGATATCGGTGGACAGGGGGTCATACCCGTCCTTGACGGCGGTCAGACGGTAGGTGCCGGGGCGCAGGAGATAGTAGCCTTTTAAGCGTGGTGTCAGGAAGGCGCCCTGGATCGTCACCCGGTCGGGTTCCGGTTGGATCGTGAGACGCAGCTGGCGGGCCGTGAACACGAACCATACGCCATACAGCAGGCCCGCCAAAAGGAAAACAGCGATCAGGCCGACGATCTTGCGGCGTCGGGAAGGGCGGGGCGGGGGGGTGTGGTTTGACGGCTCAAAGGGAAAGGGGGCAATCGTCCGGGGCGCCGTGGTGTCCGGCGGGGTGGTGTCCCGCGAGGGGGGTGATCCCGGAGGGTTTAGATCTTTTCCGTGCATTGCACCGCGACCTGGGTAGGCCCCTGTCCGGGGCGGATTCGGATGGTGTGGCGGACATCTTTGTAGCCGTCGCGCGCGCCCGTAACGGTATAGGTTCCGGGGCGCAGTTCCAGCGTGCGCGACAGGAATTGCCCCAGCCGTCCGACACGATAGACGGTGACTTCCGTTTGGTCATCGGAGGTCAGGGTGACCACGACCATTGTTTGGGCATTTTGCACCATTCGATCCAGGGTTGCAATCTGGGATTGCAGGCGCGGTCCCCGGGGGGCGGCCTGACGCAATTCCACCAGGAGCTGCTCAGCCTTGGCAAGGTAGACATCGTTTGCCAGATCGTCGGGGTGCGCCATGTAATACGCCACGCGTTTTTCCAGACGCAGGCGTTCTTCGGCCCGGGCCGCGCCCCGGGCGGCAAACTGGATCGTTGGATCGATTCCCAGAACCTGGCGATAGTGGTCCAGCACCTGGGGCCAGGCCTCTGATTCTTCGGCTGTTTGGGCCTGCCGCCGCAACGCTGCGATGCGATCGTCGCGGGCGGCGGCATCGATCTGGTTGAGGGCATCCAGGGCTTCGGGTGCCCCGGGTTTGAAGGCCAGGGCCCTGTTGATCTCACGGCGGGCTTCGGCATACGACCGGCGATAAAAGGCGGCCAGACCGGCGGACATGTGGTGCTCAAACTGGTTCGCGGCCACCTGGCTGCGGACCCGGGGAACCGCGGCCTGGGCGGGTGGCCACTCCGGATCCAGCGCCAGGGCGGCTTCATAATCCGCCAGGGCCAGGGCCAGGTTGCCGGCGGCTTCATGGGTTTCGCCGGTCTGCATGAGGGCGACGACGTCGGCGATTTTGGCCGCACGTTCAAGCCCACGGCGGGCGACCGGGTTTTGCGGATCGATTTTAAGGGCCAGGGTGAAACGGTCCCCGGCCCGGGTGCCGTCGCCCTGGTCCAGGGCGGCCCGGCCTTCCGCCAGCAGCCGTGCCAGAACTTCCGGGGCCTGGGCCTGCAGGCCGCGCGCCTCTTGAGCCGCGGTGGTGTAATGCCGGGCCGCGCCTGTGTAATCGGTCTGCAGAAACGCCTCATCCCCATTCATGGCCTCGCGGGAAATGGCGGCAAAAGCTTCCGGCGCCCATTCCGGGCCGCCGATGGCTTCCAGATCGCCCAGGGCCTGACGCCAATCGGCCAGAGCCTTCTCTGCGGTGCTTTCATCACCGGCCGGCGGCGATTCGGGCGTCAAGGGGGCCTGTGGCGCCTGGTTCGCGGCGGGTGGTGGTGACGGGGTTGCGATCGTCGCCGGTTGCGGTGTCAAGGGGTTTCGGGCGAGATAATGGAGCAACAATCCACCTCCCGCGATGATCAAAAGGGCCATGATGACGAGAAAGGCGGGCATCTGCCATGATCGGGTCTTACCGCCGGGGCCCTGGTGGTTTTCCTGCGCCGCAAACGGTTGGGGTGTGATCACCTCGGCGGATGCGGCGGAAGCGGCTTCCTCCGGTGGCAACGGTGTCTCCCGGGGCGGAATCGTTCGGCGGTGATGCCCGGCCAGGGCCTGGTCCAGGACCGATATCACGTGGGTCATACTTTCCGGGCGATCTTCGCGGCGCCTGGCCAGCATGCCGACCACTATCGTGATCAGTTCGGGTGGCAGGGGGGCGGCAGCGCCAAGGGAGTGGCGAAGGGCATCGGCGGAAACCCCTTCATTCATCGCGTCGTCGCTTCCCGTAAGGGTCTCCAACAGCAGGACGCCGAAGCTGTAGATGTCATCGGCCGGATGGGGCGGCAATCCCTGGCGCTGCTGCGGGCTCATGCAGTGATGGGATCCGCCGCCGTGATGGGCGGTGCGTTCCGCGTCGATCCGGTAAACACCGGCAATCCCGAAGTCGGTCAAGCGGGGGTGATCCTTCCGCTCCATCAGGATGTTGCCGGCTTTCACATCCCGGTGGATCAAGCCCTGTCCGTGGACGTAAGCCAGGGCCCGGCCTGCCGACCCCAAGGGGCGCAGCCGGTCTTCCCATGAACGTTCTTTCGTTTTGTTCCAACCATCGAAGCTGGGGCCGTCCACCCATGCCATGGAGATAAAAACGGCCTCGCCGTCGTGGTGAAAGTCGTAGACCGGGACAATATGGGGGTGGTTGAGACGGCGCGCCAGGCGGCATTCATTTTTCAGGAATTCCACCTGGGCCGGGGCCGACGCCAGCGCGGGGTGCAGCAGCTTGATAGCGATGTCGAGGTCCAGATCCCGGTCGTGGGCCCGCCAGACCTCCCCCATGCCGCCTTGCCCCAGGGGGTGGGAGAGCTGGAAACGGTTCAAAAGGACTTGGCCGCGGTGGGCCTGAAAGGGGGTGTTAGGGGGCATGGCGGGCGCTGTTGTCCTTTAGATTGCTTTCAAGCTTCCATACAGGGGAGACCCAAGACCTCTCATTAAGCCGGCGGCGCTTCACCGGTATCTTCAGGAATGGCGTCCGGCGGCACGATACCCGTTTCCCGCAAGTAGATTTCTTTGAGCAGTCCCCGCCACTGGCGGTACTGTTCCTGCGCCGTGCCGGTAAGCTCGTGCGTTTGTCCCTGGGTGTCCAGAATAATGGGTTCCATGTCGGCCCCGAAGGATTCGCTGAGTTCCTGAATGGCGGCCGCGTGCATGTCGGCCTGTTTGGAAATGTTGAGGCCGCTCATGAAGACCTGGCCGCCGGAGAGCAGCAGCAGGCCTTCGAGGATGTTGGAGCTGCTGCTGCCGCCGTAAACCTCCAGCGCGATGGCCGCGGCCACCAGCAGCACGCCGCCAACCTTGCGAATAAGGGCGGAATTCTCAACCTCTTCCCGGGCCAGGCGCTCGGTGAGGTCGAGCTTGCGCCAGTTCTCATAGGCGGTCCACATGCTGGCGTAAAACCCGTCGTAGTATTGGTTCAGGGTATCGACGAACATGTACTCCCGTTCGCGAATGGTCATGAGGCGTTGCATCATGGGGTCGCCGTCGGCCGGCAGGCGTTTGGGCTGGAGAGCCCCGTCTTCATTTTCCGCCAGGTAATCGCCATAGGCGTCGGGCGCGAAATCCCGGGCGAATGTGAGTTGGGACACCCGGCGGATTTCGAGAATTTCCTCCGGTGTCAGCATTTCGCGATAGGCCGCCATCTCGTTGGAGACGGTGTTGTAAAGATCCTGGAAGGCATCTTTCTGCCAGGGGATGTTGTCCCGATAATCTTCTCCCGTGGCGCCGGCCTCGTAAGCCTGCTCAAACCACTGGCGGCCCGTGGCGTCGGTCACCGTCACTTTGATGACCAGGGTCTGGCCGTTGGATTCCAGAATCTCACCGTTGACGACGACATCATGGGACGTCCCTGTTTCGGGCAGGACCCGAACCGCCCCCCATTGGCTGCTCTGCTGCAGGGTGTTGCGCAGATGACAGGGGATGAAATGGCCCTCGGACTGCCGGACCCTGTTGTTGGTGCCCTCTTCCTCGGCCTCCTCCTCGGTCATTTCGGGACTGCTGAAAACCACCACACCCACGTCGAGCAGTTCGGCTTCGGGGATTTCAACCTGGGCGATCTGGATGCCCGTGGGTTTGATGTCGCGGGCGTTGTAGGAGGCACAGCTACTGGTCAGCAGGGCGAGACAATAGGCAGCCGCCATGATCCCGGCGGTCCGTCGACGTGTCCGGCGGTCGGCGGGACACTGTTTCACGTCCTGCCGTACCGGTGCGAGGGGAACTACAGCCCTTTTTTGTAGTCGCGGTATTCTTTCCACAATTTTTCTTTCAGAACCGGATCGGTTTCCTTTTCGGCAGCTTCGCGCAACTGTCGGGCCACGATGTCGTCATCCTGGGAATCGGTGGTTTGCGCCGCTTGACCGGCCGCCGCTTCCGTGCCCTGACCCGGGGAGGACTTGGGCGATTGTTGCGAGCGATCCCGGCCGCCGCCGGTTTCTTTGCTGCCGGGATCCTGGCTGGCTTCGCCGGTCTCGCCTTCCACGCCTTGCATGCCGCCTTGCTCGGGACTTTCGCCGGTCTGGTCACCGCCGCCGGATGACGATGTCCCGCTTTCCATACCGGTTTCGCTATCTTCCGTTCCCTCACCGCCGCCGCCGTCGCCTTCACGCAGCCCCCGGGCGGCCTGGGCCGCTTCCTGGGCGAGCTGTTTCATCTTCAGTTCGGATTCTACCCGAGCCAGTTCGGTTTCGGTGAGCAGCATGTCATCGAAAGCGGCGATGGATTGATCCAACTCCCGCTGGAGAGCCCGCAGCTCGTCAAGTTCCCGGTCCTCGGGAATATCGAGGGCGGGTGCGGGAAGGGGCGCATTAGGGTTGCCGCCCTGGGTTGACGGTCGGTTCCGGTTCCGGACCTGTTCGAGCTGTTGAACGACTTTTCTTTTTTCCTCGGTGAGCTGGCGGACGCGATCCAGGTAGGTTTCGTAGAGTGTGATGCGGTCATGGGAAGCGTCGGCGGAAGAACGGTAGCGCTCCAGTTCGCTTAGGATGCGCTGTTCGGTGGCCACGCCGATTTCCAACTCGAAGCGGGCCGTGGCCAGGCGATCCTCCAGGGAGGCCGCATGCCCCGCTGGACACATGATCAGGCCAAGGACCAGACAATATAACCAGATCAGAACTGGAGGTTGTGCCCGCATCGGCTTCACTTCCGTTTTTAAGGCCATCACGATCAAGGGGTCCGGAAGCGACTGTGGCGCCGTGCGCCGCCGCTACCCATGGTGTGTGGATACAAGGGCGTCACCGCACCCGTCCGCTTTCAGTCGATCTGACGCGTGGCTTTTTTTAACCAATTTATATTACAACATAATTAGTGATCTGTACCTGTGGTGTCAAGCAAGACAACGGCATTCCGGCGACGCTGCCCCGGGGCAGCGCCGCCATATCCCACGGCAAACTTGTATCCGGGAGGTAACATGCCGGTCCGAACATCGGGGGGTATCATCATCCCTTGTCGTTGAGGGCTGCATGGGCGGCTGCCAGACGGGCTACCGGCACCCGGAAGGGCGAACAGGAGACATACGTGAGGCCCATCTGGTGGCATTGCACGATGGATTCGGGGTCGCCGCCGTGCTCGCCGCAGATGCCGCACTCCAGATCCGGATTGACGGAGCGCCCTTTCCGGACGGCAATGGCCATCAATTCGCCCACCCCTTCCCGGTCGATGGTGGCAAACGGGTTGTTGGGCAGGATTTTGTTTTCCATGTAGTCCACCAGGAAGCCGGTTTCGGCGTCATCCCGTGAAACGCCGAAGGTGGTCTGGGTCAGGTCGTTGGTGCCGAAGGAGAAAAATTCGGCATAGGTCGCGATCTGGTCGGCCGTCAGGGCCGCCCGGGGAATTTCGATCATCGTGCCGAACTTGTAGGCCACCTCCATGCCCTGCTCTTCCATGACCCGCTGGGCCTCTTCTTCCAGAATTTGGCGCTGGTATTTCAACTCGTTGACGTGACTGGTCAGCGGGATCATGATCTCCGGGTGAACGTCAATGCCGTCCCGGGTGACCTGGCAGGCGGCCTCGAACACCGCCCTGACCTGCATGGTTGTCAATTCGGGAACCAGCATGCCCAGGCGCACGCCGCGCAGCCCCAGCATGGGGTTTTCCTCCCGCAGGCTTTCCACCCGTTTGAGAATACGTGTCTTTTTGCCGTACGCCTCAAGCAGGTCGTCGATCGTTTCCAGATCCGCGGCGTGCTGCATACGAATTTTGAGATCGGACAACTCCTTCAATAAATCCAGATGGTTAGGCAAGAATTCATGCAGGGGGGGGTCGATCAGACGGATGATCACCGGCAGGCCGTCCATGGCCCTGAACAGGCCGGCAAAGTCGTCGCGCTGGAACGGCAGCAGGGCACCCAGTGCTTCCCGTCGCTCGATGGGCAAGTCGGCCATGATCATTTTTTGGATATGCGGCAGCCGGTCGGTCTCGAAGAACATGTGCTCGGTGCGGCAAAGGCCGATGCCTTCCGCACCGTATTCGCGCGCCCGGCGGGCGTCGTCCGGATAGTCGGCATTGGTCCAGACCCCCAGGCGGCGGTAGGTGTCGGCCCAGGCCAGCAGCTTGATCAGCCAGGGGTCCTTGATGTCCGGCGCCGTGGTGGTCAGCTGGCCGCTGTAGATTTCGCCGAGGGTGCCGTCGATGGAAAGCCAGTCGCCTTCCTGGATTATTTCATTGCCGATGGTGATCTGGCGTTTACCCATGTCGATCTTGAGCTGGGAAACCCCCACCACGGCCGGTTTGCCGAATTGTCGGGCCACCAGGGCGGCGTGACTGGTGCGTCCTCCCCGGCTGGTCAGGATGCCTTTGGCGGCCAGCATGCCGTGCACGTCGTCCGGCTTGGTTTCCGGCCGCACCATGATCACCGGCCGGCCTTCGTTCTTGGCCCAGGTTTCTGCCAGATCAGCGTCCAGGGCGACGATTCCAACGGCGGCGCCGGGGGAGACATTGAGGCCGGTGGCCAGCATCTGGCCCATTTCGCGGGCCGCCTGGGCGGATTCCAGGCTGAACTGGGGATGCAGGAAGAAGTCGACCTGGTCCGGGGAAACCCGCAGCACGGCTTCTTCACGGCTGATGAGGTTGTCCTCGGCCATGTCCACGGCAATGCGCACGGCCGCCTGGGCGGTGCGTTTACCATCCCGGGTTTGCAGCATCCAGAGATGGCCATCCTCGATCGTGAACTCCATGTCCTGCATGTCGCGGTAATGCTTTTCCAGCCGTTCGGCGATATCCACCAGCTCCTGATAGGCGGCGGGCATTTCCTCCTTCAACTGGGAGATGTCGCGCGTCATGCGGATGCCGGCCACGACGTCTTCGCCCTGGGCATTGGTCAGGTAATCACCCTCGATTATTTTTTCGCCGGTGGAGCCGTTGCGGGTCATGGCCACGCCGGTGGCGCTTGTTTCCCCAAGGTTGCCGAACACCATGGCGACGATATTGACCGCCGTGCCCAGGTCGTGGGCAATGCCGGCGGCATTGCGGTAATCGATGGCCCGCTTGCCGTTCCAGCTTTTAAAAACCGCCTCGGTGGCCAGGCGCAGCTGGTTGTAAGGGTCCTGGGGAAATTCCATTTTGGCATGGCGGTAGAAGATCGCCTTGAAGCCTTCGACGATGGCCTGGAGGGCCTCGGGCGGCAGTTGGGCGTCGTTTTCGGTCTGATGCTTGAGGCGGGCTTTTTCCAGCACTTCTTCAAAGAAGTGGTCCGGGATTTCCATGACCACGCTCCCGAACATTTGAATCAGGCGTCGATAGGCATCGTAAACAAAGCGGCTGTCGCCGGTCAGGCGGATCATGCCCTGGACGGTGACGTCGTTCAGGCCGATGTTCAAGACCGTGTCCATCATGCCGGGCATGGAAAACTTGGCCCCGCTGCGGCAGGAGACCAGCAGTGGACGGGTTGGATCGCCGAACCCTTTGCCGCTGGTTTCCTCCATGGCTTGCATGGCGTCCAGCAGCTGGTTCCACATACCGTCGGGGAACAGATTGCCGGCCTCGATGTAGGTGTTGCACGCTTCGGTGGTAATGGTGAAGCCCGGGGGGACCGGCATACCGATGCGGGCCATTTCGGCGAGATTGGCGCCTTTGCCGCCCAGAAGCGTCCGCACGTTTTCCCAGTCGCCGCCGGCTTTGGCCTGAACTTCATCCACTTCGTCAAAACGATAGACCCATTTAGTCATGAGCGACCCCCTTCAATCGAACTGGTCTGTATCCTCCCGGGTGGGGGCCGAATGCCGGCCCGGTCAGGGGAGGGGGATTTGGAATTGGAAAAACAGGAAAGATCGTATAAAATCGATTGTTGTTCGATGTTCTTGATCTCATTTATACGCCAAGGCATGAAAACCTGTCAATTGCCAAGCAAAGCGGACGGTCGGTTTTTCAACCGAATCTGTAACCTTTCACCGAGACCGTGGTCTGTATGCAGCAAAATCGACGTAAACCAACGCTAATGACATGACAAAAGAGGAGATGATCGTATGAAACGAAGCTGGAACCCCTATCTGGCGGGCGCGTTGACCGGGCTTTTGCTGGTCTTGTCCGTGGCCGTGGCGGGACAGTATTTTGGCGCCTCGACCACCTTTGCGCGCGGGGCGGCCGCGATCGAGCAGGCGGCCGGGGTGGACACGACCCGTTATGAATATTTCACCACCGGCGGCGGAAAATACGGCCCGGATTCCCTGCCCAACTGGCAGCTCCTGTTCGTCGTGGGGATTGCGCTGGGGGGATTGGGCGCCTCATTGGCTTCCGGCACGTTTGAAATCAAGCGTGTTCCCGACATGTGGGCGGCCCGCTTCGGCGATCGCCCGTTGTGGCGGAACCTGACGGCCTTTGCCGGGGGTGTTGTTCTCATCATCGGCGCGCGCCTGGCCGGGGGGTGCCCCAGCGGGCACGGACTGAGCGGACTGTCCCAGCTGGCCGTGAGCGGCTTTGTGGCCCTGGCCTTTTTCTTCGGCGGCGGTTGGGCTACGGCAAGACTGTTGTACGGCAAAGGAGGGCAACGATGATGGGTTTACTTTATGGGCTGGTTTCGGGGATTCTGTTCGGCGTTTTACTGCAGCGGGCCGAGGTGCTGCGCTACGATCGCCAGGTCGGTGCCCTGCGTTTGATGGACATGACCATCTTTAAATTCATGCTCACCGCCATCATGGTGGCCTCTGTGGGGATTTATATCCTCAAAGACATGGGGCTGGTTTCCCTGAGCCTGAAAGAAGCCGCATTTGGCGCCCAGATCGTGGGCGGGACCCTTTTCGGCATCGGCTGGGGACTTTTGGGTTACTGCCCGGGAACCGCCGGCGGTGCCCTGGGGGAAGGACGCCTGGACGCCGCCTGGGGCCTTTTGGGCATGCTGGCCGGGGGAGCGGTTTATGCCGCCATCTATCCGGCCTTGAAGGCCACCGTGCTCGGCCTGGGTAAAGTGGGCAAGGTGACCCTGCCCCAGGTGATGGGCGTGTCGCACTGGGTGGTGATTGTGGCCATGGTGCTCCTGTTCCTGGCAATGTTTCGGCTGTTTGAGAAAAAAGGGCTATAAGCCAGCCAGCGGGGTTTTTCTTTTCGATCAAGGCGTCCTGCGGATGGCTTTCCGTGCGGGCGCCTTTCTTTTTAGGGGACGTGCGATGGAGATCCGTCCCAGCCAAAGTGGCAGTATCCGTCAGCCGATCGGATCGGAAAGGGCACTGGTCTGCAGTTGCAGGACGTGCATCCTGCCAGCTGGCGGTTTACTTGACCCTGCGACGGTTTGCGCATAAAGTGGGCGATAGATTTCCTTTCTTTCCTTAATGACGAGGTGGCACCATGTCGGAACTGACCCGATCGCAAAAAGCCCGGGTGGCCATTCGCAGTTTCAAGACGGGAGTCGATGCCATCGGCCTGCGCGGCTACTACCGCCCCAAAGATCTCCTGGGGCAGGCCCTGGCCGACAGCCTGCGGACCCTGAGCCCCGAGATATACGGGTCCATGAACGATCCCCGGGTGGTCGAACTCAAGGGGTTGGAGTACGTCATTGACCGCCTGCCGCGGGGTATCGAGCGCTGCAACCGTATCATTTTGACGGAAGAGAGCGGGTTCGAAGGGACCAACTTTGAAAAGATCGAACCCCCCAAACGTCGCCGGATTTCCTACATGGTCAGCGCCACCGAGATGTGTTTCGTCATCACCCGGGGACTGAGCGAGATCTACGATATCATGACCCACTTGACCTTCCTGACCATTGAAGCCAAGAAGATCCAGGAGCGTATGCGGGATGAGTCCGGGCACCTGACGGTGGAATGGAAGGAACTGGAGAAGCTCGTTCACGCGGCACCGCTATCCGGCGGAGAGCTGGACCAGGCCCTCTGGAACCTGAGCATCCTTCTGGGGCGCTCTTTTCAGGAAACCCGGGAAACCTTTGAAAGTCTCGAGGTCGGGCGCAAGGAAGGCAACAGCAACGCCGGGCTGTTTGCCCTGGTCTACCATCTGGGCCGCCGTGTCGATGGAGAGAAACAGTCGCCCGAGAATGCCCTGATCGTTTACCTGACGCCCGCGCTGATGAACAGCATCGGCCATCACAAATACGGCAAACCCTGGGCCAACGATATCAAGGCCAAGCTTGTGGAATTGGGGTTGGCCGAGCGCCCGCTGCACATTATCAGCGCCAATCTCCACAGCGTGGTCAATCTTCTCTACGGTCCGGCCGCGCTGGCCGCGGCCGGCGACAAGGCTGGGGTGGGCGACGTGGTGTCCATGGTCTGTCGCCTGATCGAGCAGAAGACGGATGTGTGCGCCACTGGAGCCGCGTCCGGGTTGGTTCCGCTGCCGGATCGTTCCGGAACCCATGTGGATTGTCAGATTATCGACACCGCGCTTCTGGGGCCGGAAATGGCCCACCCGGATCTGTGCCTGACCCCGCTTAACGAGGCAGCCGTCAAACCCGTGATTCTGGTGATGGATTACGCCTTCGGTATCCAGGCCTTTGAACTGATGGAAAATCTGCTTTACCCTCACTGGGAAGACGACCGGAAAAGGCTTCTCAATATCCGGTCCATCGCCGTGATGGGCAAGGCCGGCATTCTGACGGGGAACAAGGGCGAGATCATGCTGGCCACGGCCCATGTGATCGAGGGCACCACCGACAATTACACGGTGCCCAACGACTTGGCCGCAGAGGATTTCGAAACGGCCATTCCGATTCACACGGGTCCCATGCTGACGGTGGTGGGCACGTCGCTGCAGAACCGGGATGTGCTCTACCGCATCCAGCGGGGATGGAAAGCCGTGGGCCTGGAGATGGAGGGCGGGCATTACCAGCGGGCCATCAACGCCGCCATTATCAAGGGCAACATTCCGCCCGAAACCAAGACCCGCTATGCCTATTATGCTTCG
>Ga0180435_10004983_pt1 | contig 12976 bp, 10 predicted proteins | sample SS_ome_3_FD_132467 | JGI IMG/M metagenome (GOLD analysis project Ga0180435, IMG submission 132467) | Hypersaline lake sediment archaeal communities from the Salton Sea, California, USA - SS_3_S_1 metaG | ecosystem: Environmental > Aquatic > Non-marine Saline and Alkaline > Hypersaline >... | reverse complement strand
GGAATGCCATTTGGACAGGAAATTTCATGCCATTTAAGATAGTGGTACTGGTTTGACCAGAAAAAGTTTTAGCAGTGGATCGGGTAGATCTTTATAATTGGCAGATGCAGCCGCATCTGTCAATTCAAAGGCTGCATCCACGTAGCCGATGGTCCCCACCGGGTTGGAACCGCCGGGATAGAGATAGTAGGCACCTGGATAGCGTACACGGCCAAATAGATAATACCAGAGCATGGCATTCAAGAAAGTTCGTTTGTAAATTAACCTGGCTTTGTAGCTGGTAAAAAGGAGCAGCGTCTGCTTGACATTTTCGGTAATGGGCTGCTTGAACAAAATCAAGGTCGTATGCATGCCCAGGCGATTACCAAAGATAGTAGTGGCCAACCCATGGTGGGTGCCAATTCCACCGGGAGTGATGATGTGGGTCTTCTGTTTTGCCTGAACATGGGCCAGGATAAAGGCCAGTTTTCTCACCTTATTACCGGCATAGACCGGTGAGCTCAGATCATCCCGCTTGATCCAAAGATTGCGGCAGCCCATTTTATTTAACGCGTGAACCGGTGTCGGTAGATTGCCGATGGGGATTCGCGGAATGCATCCCCTCAAATGGGGATACCGATGGAAGAGAGCGGGCCAGATATTGTCCTCATGCATATGATTTCATTATATGAAACATACACTAAAATCAAATCAGAAATACCCCGGAGAGTGATGGCTAACTGGCAATGAGGACCAAGGCCAACAGCGCGATACCAACACCGGCCCATTGTTGCAGTTGTAAGCGTTCTTTGATGATTAGCCAGGCCAGGAAAACAGTCGTTGCCGGATATAAGGATGAGAGGGTTGCCGAGATGTCCAACCGGCCGATGTGAGTGGCCAAGGCAAAGAAAAGGTTCCCCAGAACGTCAAAAACACCGGCCATGGCAATTAAAGGCAACTGCTTTTTTGCCGGGATGCGGGTATTGGGCTTCAAAAGAAATAATATCAGAACCAGGGGTAATGACATACAGCGGGTGCCCACCAAGGGCCAGAGTACCGATTCCTGACTGGCGCTGTCGATGAGGACGAAGAAAAGCCCAAAACCGAGACCGGCCAGCAGCGGAAGAATGAGTTCGGAGAACCGATAATCGCCATTTTCATTCTTGGTGTAGGAGAGCAGCCAAACCGAAAACAAAGCCAGGCCCAAACCAAATAGTTTGCTTGTAGCCGGAAGTCCTTCTCTAAAAAAGGAAACTCCAATGGGGATCAATGCCGTAACAACCGCCGATAAGGGTGCGACGATTCCCATACGACCCCGGGAAAGTCCTTCATACAGGGCGATCAAACCGAGTATTCCCACAAGACCGGCCAAGGACCCGTAAATAATATGTTGAAAGGGGGGAAAGGGGTCTGCAACATAAAGTGCCAGGGAAAAGAGAAGTACGGCACCAATAAGTTGCGAGAAGAGAATTACGGAAAGAACGCCGCTTTTTTTGGAGGCAAAACCGGCACTAAAATCACCGGTACCCCAGAATATGGCCGAGCTGAGACCATAGGTAATTGCTAATACTTCGGGACCCATATGGTTATGCTGCCTTTCATCAGCCGTCTGGCGTCACCTGCTTGTGTATTGTGCTAGATCGAAGCCGGTAGGCCCCAAAAATTAGAAATACGATCAGGCCAATTATAAATGCCCACGGGAACCACTGAAACGACTGGATAAATACAAGACCTTCTAGCTGTTGCGCATCGATATCCGGATTCAGGGCAGATGTTCGCGGCTTCAGCCGGGCCAGGAGAACCGAGTAGAGCAGGCCTAATAGTCCGTAAAAAAGGTTAAAGGACAAGCCCTTAAAACTCAAAACCGTGGCGCGGTGGCTGGACGGTGTGATTTGGTTCAGATAATGACTGACAAAGAACCCGGTCATATACATGCCACTAAAGAGAATGAGAGCTGGAACCAATCCGATGATGGGTTTGAAAAAAGACATTCCCACCAGACCGATGATTGTGGTGGCGGCGATGCTCAGCAAGTTCATCCGCGGGCTAAATCGATCGGTCATCTTGGTGGCGATACGGGGGATGACAAGACCCAGTCCAGCCAGCAGGGAGCCGATGATGCCGAAAGTTGCTTCCGGAATTTCAATCAGGCGATAATACTGGCTGGTCAACGTGATGACCATGCGGATGATCCCGTCGAAAAGGAATCCGGCAGCAATAATCACCATGGCCCACGGCGTCACCAGGATCCAGCGACCGGCCTGCAAGGTCTGGCCGATTATCTGTTTAACACTTTGACCGCATTGTTCCAAGGGCCCGCAGGCATCTTCCGTGGTACCGTTGAGTTCTTTCATTTTCAGGGTGACAAACAGGGTGATTACGGCCATGCAAAGGGTCAGATAGATGGGAAAGCGGATGGTGTGGCCTAGTTTAAGTTCAATATCCAGGCCGATCCAGCTCATGACCCCTTGCATGAAAACCGGATCATAAATGGCAGCCCCCAGGGACATGGCAATAATAGAGGCCACGGCTTTCAACCGCATCTGCATGGCCAGAACCCGTCGCCATTGGGACTCACCCCCGGCAGCTTTCAATGCATCATAGGCCAGAGCCTCGTCGGCACCACTGGCGGCGGCCTCGGCCGTACCGCTGAGCACCCGATTGATGAGAAAAACAGTGAACAGAAGACCCGAATAACCCCGGGGTACAAAACAGAGCAACAGCATCTCAATAATCATGAGTACGCTGGCCAGGATTAAGAGATTGCGGCGGCCCCATATGTCCGCCAGTGCACCGGAGGGCACCTCCATGATGACGATGGTAGCGGCCCAGACGGCATTCATGAGTGCAAATTGGGACACCGTTAACCCAAAGTCGATGAAAAGAATCGTGAAAACCGGATAATAAAACCGAGCATTGAAGAATACACGAAAAGCAATGAACAGCCTGATATTGCTTACGGCAAAGGGTGAGGCAAGGGATGCGTTGTGGCTATCCATCTGTTTATGCCATCCTGTTTTGTATTGGGTAATGGTGTTCACGTAAGATAAAAATCAGAATGAAATATAGGCATTGAACACGATAATGCAATAGAAAATGAGTCTTGTACTGCGGCAGCAGTTGTCATAAGATGACGTGGCGCGCAGCCATCAGCACTAAGCAGTCTGCAGGAGACTGAATTCAGGATTCAGGATACAGAAGTCAGGAGACAGGGTGTTGAGTTGCGTGTTACAGTAATATAGCATCAAGCATCCTGCATCCCAGACGTCGGATGTCATCCCAATGAAAATGGGGATCCAGGATACGCCTTGAGCTAATAGCTTTGTCTGGATTCCCATCCCTCTTCCGAGGGGGACAAGCTTCCATGGGAATGACGGGAAGTGTAAGAGAAGGTTCCTGTGGTCGAAAAACGCTTTAAAGGTGACAACTTTTAATCAGGACTAGACCTAAGCTGCTTCGTTCTGGTCGCTTACCGCTGGATGCTTCGATCCAAGAAAGATAATAGGCAGTATAATATGACGCGATTTGAATTATTCCGGGTTAAAAACGCTTTGTTGATTGCCAACATCATTTCAAATACCTGTGGTATCATGGTGATTGCCATGAATCTGAGGCGTTCACAGGAACTTATTGAACCGGCAGCTTTGGCTTTGGTTCATCGTGTCAGTTTTGTGTTTATCCCCCTGTCTTTTTTGATTCCAACCATCATCGCTGTGATTTATGAGCAACCCACCCGCAGATACCTGGAAAACCTGTTCAACAAAATTCCAAACCCGGAAAATGTAACCCTGCGGGCCCGTCAGCGACTGTTAAATGAACCATTTTTTTTAATCGGCATGGCATTTTTTGTTTGGCTTTTAGCGGGTTGTACATTTGCGGTTTCGCTGTGGCTGCTGGGCGCAGACCAAATGGCCATCGAGGAATCGTTTTTTCAGAATATTTTTACAGGTTTTATTACCGTGACCATTGAATTCTTTGTGCTCGAGTTTGTATTTCAGCGGCGCCTGGTGCAGTACTTTTTTCCCAAAGGCGGGCTGTCGGCCACGGCAAAAACATTGCGCATCCGAATCCGAACGCGTCTATTGGCACTCATGCTGGCTATCAATGTGGTACCGCTGCTGGCGTTGTATGCTGATATCTCCAAAATATATACGGAATCCACCGGTCTACATCCACAGCTGCCCCAGCTCATCCAAGCCATCAAGTTTGAAATAGTCATTTTCTTTGTGGTGGGGGTATGGGTGGTTTTTCTGGTGAGCAGCAATCTGACCAAACCCTTTGAACATATCATTCAGGTGTTACGCAACATCAAAAATGGCAATTTTAAGAGCCGGGTGCAAGTGACGTCCAATGATGAAATCGGGTACACCGGCGATGTGATCAATGCCATGTCACGGGGGTTGGAAGAGCGGGATCGCATCCGCCATTCCCTGACCATGGCCAAAGAAATCCAACAGAACCTGGTACCCAGAAAAAATGTCAGCATCAATGGTTTGAATCTGGCCGGACGCAGTGTTTACTGTGATGAAACCGGCGGGGATTACTATGATTTTATTCCGGTCGCAGTCAACGATCGTGCGATCACGGGCGTAGCCGTGGGTGACGTAAGCGGTCACGGGATTTCTTCGGCCCTGCTCATGGCGACGGTACGGGCCTCTCTGAGACAACGGGCTTCCATTCCCGGAAGTGCCGCCCAGGTGATAACCGATGTCAACGCCTTGTTGGCCCAGGATGTTGAATACTCGGGTGACTTTATGACCCTGTTTTTCCTGTTGTTGGACACACAACAGGGTTCCCTCGAATGGGTACGGGCTGGTCATGATCCGGCCGTGCGCTATAATCCGGCAACGGACTCTTTTGATGAATTAAAGGGTGCCGGGCTGGCATTGGGTGTGCAGGCCGAATGGCAATATGAAAGTCATACCCTGGATGATCTTGCGGACGGGCAAATCATTTTGTTGGGAACGGATGGTATTTGGGAAGCAGAAAATATAGATGGTAACCGTATCGGTAAAGAACCAATCTACCAGGTACTTCGCGACAAGGCTGATGACAGTGCGCCGGACATTTTAAAAACCGTATTCGATGTTCTCAGGGAGCATGTAAAAGGCACCCGGACGGAAGACGATATCACCGCAGTAATCGTAAAAATTGAAGGCCTGAAGTCCTAATTTTCTGATAAAGCCATAACCGATTGCCGGCCCATGACAGCTCCTCATGCGAATCTAACATTTTCCTAATGACCTGATAACAGGCAATGCATAAAATTGGCCCATTATTCTATTAACTGCGGACAATCTTAATATTTGATAATGAATTTCCAATAAAAGAGTGTGTGAGGAAATGGCCAAAGAGCATATACTGGTAGTCGATGACGAAGAGGATATTTTGGAGCTGGTTCGATATAACCTGGCACGCGAAGGTTATCAGGTACAAGGTGCCCTGAGCGGGGAAGAGGCCCTCAAGAAGGTCGCCAAAGAATCCTTTGATTTGATTGTATTGGATTTAATGTTACCGGGAATTGATGGGTTGGAAGTCGCCAAGCGGCTGCGCAATGAAAAAAAAAATCAGCAAGTACCCATCGTCATGCTGACCGCTAAGGGCGAAGAAGCAGATGTTGTAACTGGATTGGAATTGGGTGCAGATGACTATGTCACCAAACCTTTCAGCCCCCGAATCCTAATTGCCCGCATTCGGGCAGTCCTACGGCGAAAGGCCAAAGCACCGGAAGATGATTCTGCCGTGATTAGCATCCGCGGCCTGGAGATACATCCTGGAAGGCGAATTGTTTCTACCCAAGAGGGTACCATCGATTTAACCTACACCGAATTTCAGGTGTTATACATATTGGCGCGGCGTCCAGGTTGGGTGTTTACGCGCTCGCAAATAGTCGACGCTGTTCGCGGCAGTGACTACCCGGTGACCGACCGTAGCGTGGATGTCCAGATTGTTGGTTTACGCAAAAAACTGGGCAGCTATGGTAAGTTTATTGAGACGGTCCGGGGTGTTGGCTATCGCTTTAGGGAGAGCCAATGATCAAACGCAGGCGGTTCATATGGCGTCTGTTCTTACCTTTTGTGCTGATAACGCTCGTATCACTCATCGCAGTAAGTTGGTATGCTACCAGTTCTTTGGGCAGGTTTTACATGGATCAAACGGCGGCGGATCTGGAAGCCCGGGCGCATCTACTGGAAACCCAAATGGGACAAGGTGCTTTCATCTACCAACCTGATGTGGTGGATGCTTTCTGCAAAGAAGCCGGCAAACGTTCGGCCACCCGTATAACCGTGATTCTTCCCAGCGGGGTTGTAATCGGAGATTCCAGGGAAACACCCCGCCATATGGATAACCATGCCGGCCGTACCGAGATAGCAGATGCATTGAATGGCGTGGTGGGTAATTCTCTTCGTTACAGCGACACCTTGCATCAGCGCATGATGTATGTGGCCATCCCCTATTTTGAAAACAACCAAGTTGCAGCCGTAATTAGAACATCCTTGCCGGTGACGGCGTTAGATGAAGCGCTTGCTGACATCCGTATTCGCATTACCCTTGGTGTCTTATTGATTGCAATCATTGCCGCCATCGTCAGTCTTTTAATATCCCGTCAATATAGCCGCCCCATAGAGGAAATGAAAGAGGGAGCGGCTCGATACGCACATGGTGAGCTCGAACATCGATTAACTCTGCCGGATTCAGAGGAAATGGCTGGCCTGGCGGAAGCCATGAATTTAATGGCCGAGCAGCTCAGTAACCGAATTGATACCATCCGCAGTCAGCGCAGAGAATTAGAAACAGTTCTTTCCAGTATGCTGGAAGGCCTTATCGCCATAGACAACGAAGAGCGAATTATCAGCATCAATCAAGCGGCGGCCAACTGGTTTGAAGTCGATGTCAAGAGCGCCCAGGGGCGTAGTTTGCAAGAAATCATTCGCAATCAAGCGCTCCAAAAGTTTGTTACAGATGCGCTCCAAAGCGGCGAACCGATGGAGGACGATGTCACTGCCTTTCAAAGTGGTGAAAGGGTGTTGAATGTAAAAAGCTCTCCATTGCTGGATGCTGTTCATAAACGGATTGGAACGCTGATTGTCTTTAACGATGTGACCCAACTCAGGCGTTTGGAGAATATGCGCCGTGATTTTGTGGCCAACGTAAGCCACGAGATAAAGACGCCGCTTACGGCCATCAAAGGATTTGTAGAGACACTGCAACACAACAATATTGAGGATCCGGATGAAACGAAACGATTTTTAGGTATTGTGTTGAAACATGTTGATCGTTTGAGTGCCATCATTGAGGACCTACTTTCATTGGCACGCATCGAGCAGGAATCTGAAGATGCACGGTCTGCATATCAACAGAAACTACTAAGAGGGGTGTTCAGAGCAGCCCTACAAATTTGCCGCCCCAAGGCCGAGCAGAAAGAGATTACCATTACGCTTGCGTGTCCCGATGACCTTGCGGCTCGAATCGATCCGGTATTATTTGAGCAGGCTATCGTCAATCTACTGGACAATGCTATTAAATATAGTGAATCCAACAGTACCATAGCTATTGTGGCCAAACAGATAGATGACGAGCAAATCACTATTCGGGTTCAGGATCAGGGAATCGGCATTGCTCAAAAGCATTTATCCCGCCTATTTGAACGGTTTTACCGGGTGGATAAAGCCCGTAGTCGTAATTTGGGCGGAACCGGATTGGGTCTTGCCATCGTCAAACATATTGCCCAAGCCCACGACGGAAAGGTATCCGTTGAAAGTAAACTTGGTGAGGGCAGTACATTTACCATAAGCCTACCGAATACCACTTCACCCTAATTCCACTATTAAACAATTTGATTTCGAGGTGCCTTGGAGGGTCCATGGGGTCAAGGATTCCAGGATTCAAGTGATTGGTTTGCGAGTATTTGCACGGCGTGGAGCTACAAAGCTGTAGTATGCTACCGTGAAGGTGCGATAGATGACCGGGCCAATAGCCAGTTCGTTCTTGTCAAGTTTTATGATTTGCTCAGATTAGCCGAAGCGCCCTGTAATATAGTCCTCAGTCAGCTGATGACTCGGATTGGTAAAGATTCGTTCGGTGGGACCCACCTCGATCAGATCGCCCAAATGAAAATAGGCCGTGCGCTGGGAAACCCGTGACGCCTGCTGCATGGAATGGGTAACGATGACGATGGAATATTGCGTTTTTAATTCGGCAATCAAATCTTCGATGATGGCCGTCGCAATGGGATCCAGGGCTGAACAGGGCTCGTCCATGAGAATAACTTCCGGACTCACCGCAATGGTGCGCGCAATACATAGACGTTGCTGTTGACCGCCGGAGAGTCCGGTTCCCGGCTGATCGAGGCGATCTTTGACTTCCTCCCACAAACCCGCTTTTTTCAATGATGTTTCCACAATTTCGTCCAAATCGGACTTGGTTGGCGCAAGGCCATGGATCTTGGGGCCGTAAGCAATATTCTCATAAATGGACTTGGGGAAGGGATTGGGCTTCTGAAACACCATACCGACCTGCGCCCGCAGGGGCACCACATCAATGTTCTTATCATAGATGTTGACGCCATCCATGATGATATCGCCCGTTACCCGGCAGCTGTCAATGGTATCGTTCATGCGGTTGAGGCAGCGGATAAAAGTTGACTTGCCACAGCCAGAGGGTCCGATCATCGACAATACCTCGTTGTTGCCGATGTCAATGGAAACATTGATGATGGCCTGCTTGTCATCATAAAAAACGTTAACATCACGACACGTCATACGCGGGTTTTCTACCGTAACATCTCCGACAGTCTGGCGATCATCACGGTCAACAAGTATGCGACCATGGTCTTTGCCTTTGATCTTATTGGGAATACTTTCTGACATAAACATTATCGACCCAGTCCTATTGAGTGATCATACAAACAGTATGGTTATCGTGAACGGTTATTAAATGTCAAATCTGAAGTTAAATAAATAGACCGGGCTCAAAGGCCCGGTCTAAAGTTTATAATGCGATTTTATTTAACAGATGTAAGGGTTTTCAGCGAACTGGTGTTGCTTCTGAACATCTTACGTTCACTGTCCGGCATGGGAATCAGGCCTTTTTCGCTCAAATACCCATCTTCGCCAAATGCTTTTTCGCTGGTAAACTCTTTCAGGTATTCTTTCATGCCCGGGATAACATTCACATGTGCCTCTTTTACATAGAAGAAAAGTGGCCGGGAAACAGGGTATTCACCGTCCGCGATGGCATCGAAGGTGGGGCGTACACCATCCACATGGGATCCTTGGATCTTATCGGTGTTTTGATCCAGGAAGCTGAATCCAAAAATGCCCAGAGCTTTGGGATTGGCTTCCAGTTTCTGAACGATCAGGTTGTCATTTTCACCGGCTTCGATGTAAGCACCGTCTTCACGAATCGTGTGGCAGACGGCTTTATATTTTTGCTTGTCTTTCTTCTTCATGGCCTTGATCCAGGCGAATTTCTTGGCGCCACCTTCCATGGCCAGTTCCACGAATGCATCGCGTGTTCCACTAGTCGGAGGCGGACCCAATACCTCTATTTTTGTGGCCGGCAAAGCAGAATTGACATCCTTCCAGGTTGTATAGGGATTCGGTACCAGTTTTTCGGCACCACTGGGATCGGGTACATCTTTGGCCAATGCCAGGAAGATATCCTTGCGGGTCAGCTTCAATGGGCTGGTTTTCTTTGAATTGGCCATCACAATGCCGTCATAGCCGATCTTGACTTCGATAATACCGGTCACGCCGTTGGCCTGGCATTTTTCGAATTCAGATTTCTTGATAGCTCGGGAAGCATTGGTGATATCGGGATGCTCGACACCGACACCGGCACAAAACAATTTCAACCCGCCGCCGGATCCGGTTGACTCAATCTTGGGTGTTTTAAATGATGTGGTTTTACCAAATTGCTCAGCGACGACGGTTGCAAAGGGATAAACCGTAGATGAGCCTACGATACTGATGTAATCTCTTCCTGAAGCTGCAATGGCAGTACCAATGGCAGTTGCCACAAAAATTGCAGCAATCAAAACAATGGTTCCTTTTTTCATGCTTCTTTCCTCCTTGGGATTAAAATGTGATAAAGCCGAAGACGTGCTTACGGCGACGTCTTTAATAGAATAGACTTTAAGATCTGATTGTTAGCCTCATATTAGGATAACATTTGTATTTTATTTTAGTTTAAGATCGGGCGCTTTTTTTAAAGGCGTTTCGCCGCTGCTTGATATAAATATTTTTCACGATCCTAATAATAGTGATACTACCAACGGCGTTCGAACTTCTTCCGAAAAAATATTGCGGCAGCATTCATGGTTATCAAAAAGGCCAAAAGAACCATAATGGCCGCAGAGGTTCGTTCCACAAAGGCCCTTTCAGGGCTATCCGCCCACAGATAGACCTGCACCGGGAGCGCTGTGGACGGATCCGTAAAACCGCCGGGAATGTCGACGATGAAGGCGACCATGCCAATCATTAGAAGCGGAGCCGTTTCACCCAGGGCACGAGCCATGCCGATAATGGTACCGGTCAACATTCCTGGAAGCGCAAGGGGTAAAACATGGTGGGCTACCATCTGCATTTTTGAGGCTCCCACACCGAGGGCGGCCTCCCGAATGGAGGGGGGAACCGATTGCAATGCCGATCGGCTGGCGATAATGATGGTCGGCAGGGTCATCAGCGTTAGCACCAAACCACCGACAACCGGAGCTGAGCGCGGCAGATTAAAAAAATTGAGAAATACTGCCAGCCCCAACAATCCGAATACAATCGAGGGAACCGCAGCCAGATTGTTGATGTTGATTTCGATCAGATCGGTCCAGCGATTTTTAGGCGCGAATTCTTCCAGGTAGACGGCAGCTGCCACACCAATGGGAAATGAGAGCAGCAGGGTGACAACAAGGGTGAAAAAGGATCCCATTACGGCACCCCAGATACCGGCGAGCTCTGGCTCCCGTGAATCGCCGACAGAAAAGAATGTTTTATTGAATCGTTTTATTAACTTTCCCTGTGCTTCAAGTTCATCAAGCCATTTGAGCTGCTGGTCCGTTAAGCGCCGTTCGCTTTCAGGTACATCGCGTTTGATATGTCCTTTTAGCAGCATGTCCACATCATCATCAGCCGGCACCCAAATTGACAGTGTTTCACCGACAATTTTAGGATCATTTAGGGCCGCATCGCGCAACTGAAAAGCAGCACCACCGCTGACCAAGCCATACAGTTTGCGTTTTGCGCTCCGGCCTTGGGCATCGGGAAACATGTTGCGTAAAATCTGTTTCACAAGCCCCTGGTAATCAGCCGTAGCCAGTGAATCCTGCTCTAAAATTTTGGGGTCGAAATGAACTTCCAATTGGATATGGGTCTGCCAGAAAGCGCCGTAGCCATTGGCGAAAATGGAGATAAACAAGAGTGAAAGGAAGGCGATGCTGGCCACGATGGCGGCAATGCCATACAATCTAAATAGGCGTTCGGAGCGGTAGCGTCGTGGCAGACTCTGTTTGACGATATCGATGGCGCGTTGTGTATCTTGATTGCTTTTATTCATACTGTTCCCGGTATTTCCGCACGACGTATAGGGCAATGACGTTCAGTATTAAGGTGACGATAAACAAAAGGAGACCCAGAGCAAAGGCCGCCAGGGTCTTGGGGCTGTCAAATTCCTGGTCTCCCACGAGTAGTGTGACGATTTGAACCGTTACGGTGGTAACGGTTTTGAGGGGGTTAACGGTCAGGTTGGCAGATAGTCCGGCAGCCATGACCACAATCATGGTTTCACCGATGGCGCGGGACACCGCCAGCAAAATTCCACCGATAATACCGGGCAATGCCGCCGGTATAATAACTTTACGTATGGTTTCCGATTGGGTGGCACCAAGGCTATAGGCACCATCTCTCAGGGATTGTGGTACCGCGTTGATAAAATCATCCGACAAGGATGAAACAAAGGGGATAATCATGATGCCCATCACCAGGCCGGCAGCCAGAGCACTTTCAGAAGAGACATCCATGCCCATCATCGAACCGGTTTCACGGATAAACGGTGCCACGGTTAAGGCCGCGAAAAAGCCATAAACAACTGTAGGTATGCCGGCTAAAATTTCGATCAAGGGCTTGGCTACGGATCTGAAACTGCGGTTGGCGTATTCAGACAAATAGATTGCCGACATCAGACCGATGGGGACTGCCACGACCATGGCGATGGCGGAAATAAGCAGCGTGCCCATGAAGACCGGAATGGCACCAAAGGCTCCGGAGGATCCCACCTGGTCGGCGCGAATGGCCATTTGGGGACTCCATTCCAGACCAAATAAAAACTCGGTGACGGGGATAATCTGAAAAAATCGGATAGCTTCATATAATACGGACAAAACGATACCGATGGTTGTAAAAATAGCGATGGTGGAACAGGCGATTAAAAAGGTTTTAATGATGGATTCCACCTGATTTCGCGCACGCAGGCTGGCTTGAATACGTCCGCGAACCAGCAATATCCCCCCAATGGCGATGGCGATGACGAGGACCGATAATGCCGCGCTACTGATGGTTTGCAATTGCCGATAATGGTCTGCGGCCGCTTGCATGGTCACATCGATTTCTCCGGATGTGATATTGCCACTGACCAGATTGCGCACGTTATTGACGATGAGGTTCAGCTTGGCCTCTGGTAAACGGTGTAATTCTTCCGGGAACTGAGCCACCACCAGATGCGTGATGATGGTGTCTTCAAAAGCCAACCAGAAACCGAAAATAAGTAGGGCAGGTATACCGCACCAGAGTGCGGTTAGTGCACCGTAGTACGTCGGACGCGAGTGAAGTTCTTTTACCTGGCTTGCAGAGCCAGCCACAACAAAAGCACGTCGTCGGCCAAAATAATAACCCACTAGTGAGAGTAAGAGAAGCACGAATAGTAGGGTGGTTGCCGGCATATAATTCCATTCCTTTTCAGGCGATACCGGGATTTAGGATCTTTTAAACTAGTTTGGGCTTAAGAT
>Ga0180435_10004982_pt1 | contig 12977 bp, 16 predicted proteins | sample SS_ome_3_FD_132467 | JGI IMG/M metagenome (GOLD analysis project Ga0180435, IMG submission 132467) | Hypersaline lake sediment archaeal communities from the Salton Sea, California, USA - SS_3_S_1 metaG | ecosystem: Environmental > Aquatic > Non-marine Saline and Alkaline > Hypersaline >... | reverse complement strand
TCTGGCACGCAATCGTCAGAGCAACGCGCTGGTTGTCGGCAGTGACATGATGACGGTACGCAAGCGTGTGGCACAGCTATATCACAAAATACGTGAAGGTCAGTCACTCCCCACACTCGAAGCAAAGCATGTGTATTTCATTGATTTTGGTTTGGTGCAGAGTATGAACGCCGACAAGGCGGACTTTGAGAACGAAGTGCGTCTGATCATGAACCAGGCTGTCGCGGCCGGAAACATAATTGTGTACATCGAGTACTTTGCGAGTGCAATGCAGAGCGCTGGCGTGTCTGGTGTTGATCTTGTTGATGTCTTGCTGCCGTACTTCGATGCGGCTGATGTGCAGATCATTGCCGCAGCCACACATGATGCGTTCTACGGCACACTGCAGCGCGACAGTCGCGTGACACAAATGTTTGATGTTGTCCAAATGCACGACATCACTACCGAGGCCATGGTTGAACTTTTGCGCCAACGTGCCCTTGCGATCGAACGCCGCACACGTGTCGTCTTTACAGTTCCAGCACTCGAGGCTGTGGCTGTGCTTGCGGACCAGTACTTCCCACAAGGAGAAATGCCTGATAAGGCATATGACCTTCTCGAGGAACTAGTACCGATGGCGCAGTCATTGGGAACCGAACAACTGTTGAAGCACCATGTCGAGGACTTGGTAACCGAGAAGTCAGGCGTGCCAGTCGGCGACCCAACGCAAGAAGAGCGCGACAAACTACTGACACTAGAAGATGCCATGCACGAACGTGTCGTTGGTCAGGCGCGTGCCGTGAGTGCGGTTGCCAAGGCACTCCGCCGTTCCCGTTCTGGTGTTGCGGGTGGAGATCGCCCAATGGGAAGCTTCTTGTTCCTGGGACCCACAGGCGTTGGCAAAACGGAAACCGCAAAAGCACTTGCGGAGGTGCTGTTTGGCGATGAACACATGATGATGCGACTAGATATGAGCGAGTTTCAAGGTGATGACGCACTTGAACGACTGACTGGCGAACCGTCTACTGGGAAAGCAGGGCGACTTTCGACAATGCTGCGTGAAAAGCAGTATGGTGTGCTATTGCTCGATGAGTTTGAGAAGTCTGCGTCTGCAGTGCATGATCTCTTCTTGCAGGTCTTAGACGAGGGTCATTTTACAGATGCAACAGGCAAGGGGGTGAATGTTCGAAATGTCATAGTCATAGCCACCAGCAATGCAGGTGCAGACTTGATTTGGGAGTGGGAGAAACAGAATAAAGATCTTTCCGCAATGAAGCGTTCACTTATCGATGTATTGATCGAACGTGGCGCGTATCGACCAGAGTTTTTAAACCGATTCGATGACATTCTGTTGTTCCACCCTCTTACAGAAGAACAGGTACAAACGATTGCGCGGCTGCACCTAAACAAGTTTGCAAAACGTATTCACAAGCAGCACGGTATCACACTTGAGATTACCGACGAGCTCGTCGAGCGTATCGCACGTGCTGGGTACGACCCACAGTTTGGCGGACGTCCATTGCGGCGCGCAATAAAAGAAGAAGTTGAGCAAGTGCTCGCGGACAGCATGCTCACGGGTGACCTCAAGCCCGGACAGACCATATCGTATCGTATGGGAGACGGTCGCTTTGGTTAGCACTATTGCGCACTTGCAAACGCTCTGTATGATGGTGCGATGATGGGATTCTGGAAGAATCTACACAAACCAATACTTGCACTTGCTCCAATGGCGGACGTCACCGACGCAGCATTTCGTCGCGTTATTGCAACGTACGGCACACCTGATGTCACGTGGACAGAGTTTGTATCTGCTGACGGTTTGTACCACACCCGAGAGATTCAACAGCTCGCAGATACTGAAAACCCACTTATGCTGGATCTCAAGTACCACGACAGTGAGCGACCGATAGTTGCACAACTGTTTTCAAGTAAGCCAGAAATGACAGAGTACGCCGCTGCGCTTATGCTTGAACTCGGCTTTGATGGTGTTGACATCAACATGGGATGCCCTGATCGTTCGGTTGAAAAGCAAGGCGCGGGAGCTGCACTTATGAAAGATGCAGCCACCGCACGTTCACTCATACGTGCCGCAAAGCAGGGTGTACACAACAAACTACCGGTAAGCGTGAAAACGCGTATTGGCTACAACACAAACGAGCTTGATACTTGGTTGCCAGAGTTGTTGGCTGAAGAACCAGCGGCAATAACAGTACACGCACGTACGCGCAAAGAAATGAGTAAGGTGCCTGCGCGCTGGGAGCATGTGGCAGAGGCGGTCGAGATACGCGATCGACTGGGTAGTCCGACACTCATTCTCGGTAACGGTGATATACAGACACCAAACGAAGCACGAGCAAAAGCTGCGGAGACCGGTGCAGATGGTGTCATGATAGGGCGGGGGATTTTCGGTAATCCGTGGCTCTTTTCGGAACACACACCGACACAGGAAGAGAAACTCCGTGTGCTCGTGGAGCACTGCCACGCCTTTGAGAAGCTGTGCCCGCACAAAGGCTTTCATGTGATGAAAAAACACTTCAAGGCATACGCACAAGGCTTTCCCAGTGCTGCAGAACTGCGAGCGCAGCTTATGAACTGCAACACTGCCAACGACGTTGCAGAGTTATTGACGTAGTCAGTCCTCATGGTATAGTCGCCTGGAACACATTGTAACAGGAGTAGTCAAGTGGAACATCCGGTGTTTGAAACAAACGAAATCGCGATTGAAGAATGGCGACGCAGTCTGATAGCAAAACTCATGCTGGCAAATGCAGACAACGACGACGATACACTTAAGGAGATGGGGCAGCAGGCGGTGAGCTTAGCTGACGCCACCATCAATGCATACCTTGCCGCCGGACCGTTCAAGCCTGATCGCTGAACATGGGGCGCCTTAGGGCGCCCTTTTCCGTTGGCGCAGTACAAATGCTATACTTTGAGCCATGAGTGATGTTGCACTATACCGGAAGTATAGACCCCAGACCTTTGAGGAGGTCCTTGGGCAACAGCACGTTGTAGATGCACTACAGGGAGCTATCAAGCAAGACTCAGTGGCCCACGCCTACCTTTTTGCAGGTACCCGCGGTACGGGTAAAACCAGCCTCGCACGCATCTTTGCCCGCGAAATCGGCACCACCGATCGTGACCTACATGAAATAGACGCTGCAAGCAATCGCGGAGTCGACGACGTGCGCACGCTTCGTGAAGAAGTACATGCACGACCATTTGAGTCGCAGAGAAAGGTGTACATCATCGATGAAGTGCACATGCTTACCAAAGAAGCGTTCAACGCGCTTCTCAAAACTCTCGAGGAACCGCCAGAACACATTGTGTTCATTCTTGCCACAACCGAGAAGGATAAGTTGCCAGACACTATAGTCTCACGCTGCCAAGACTTTACGTTCAAGACCCCCAACACAGAAACACTTCGCGACCTCGTGCTCCAGGTTAGCAAAAAAGAAGGTGTAACGATTGAACCAGCGAGCGCAGAGCTCATCGCGTTCATGGCAGATGGTTCGTTCCGCGACACACACGGTATACTGCAGAAAGTTCTCGCAAGCAGCAACGGCAAGGTCGTGAGTGCGGAAGAAGTTGAACGTATTGCTGGCGCCCCTGCGCGTGTCGAACTGTTGAAGTTGCTGGATGCAATCGCAGCACCTGACCTCGATGCCGCACTTACTACCATACACACGCTAACCGACAACGGTGCAGACGTGCATGTCGTACTCAAGCTCTTACTCCGTCTGGTGCGCGCGATCCTTATTGCACGTGCATCACCAACATTGGCCACAAAGCTCTGTGCTGACTTTACTGACGAAGAGAACGCAGCGATAGACCGTCATGCCAAAGAGTCACTTGGACTCATTAACTCCAAGCTGCTGGTGGCGCTACTTGATGCACATGTTCGCCTTGGGCATACGTATACACCTGAGCTACCGCTAGAACTTGCGCTCATCGATCATTTGTCGGAACCACCTACAGTATGAAAGACCTTGTAGCAGACAAAACAGTGTACTTGGTGCGCCATGGACAATGCACCTCGAACATGCGGGATGTGTTTCAGGGCCCTGATGACCCGCTAACAGAGTTAGGAGTGAAGCAAGCGCAGTATGTTGCAGAGCGTTGTCGTGATTTGCACGTTGACGCGTTTTTGACAAGTCCCATGCCACGCACAGTGGAAACTGCCCAAATGATAGGAGCGGCTATTGGTCAAGAAGCTGTCCAGCTTGATTTGCTCCGCGAATACGTTCCGCCAAGCACACTCATTGGCAAGGAACGCACATCAGACGAAGGAAGAGCGTACATACGCGAAATGCTCGAAAACCTAGACAACCCCGACTGGCATCACAGCGACGAGGACAACTATCATGATCTACACAACCGGGTGGTCAAGTTTATCAAGCACTTGGAGGACCGACCTGAACGCAACATTCTTGCCGTTACGCATGCAGGCTTTGTTCGAGCCATGATGACCGCAATGATGACCGAGGGTGAGCCAAATGGCTCTATAACACGTATGCTACTCCGTTTCCTTAAGCCAATGAACACGGGTGTAACAATTTGTGAACACTATCCTGATGCGGTGCGCAGAAACAAGTGGCGCTTGGTTGTATGGAACGACCATGGACACCTGGCTGAAACGACACAGGAAGAACCAGCGTAGCATGAAAACAGTATATTTTGTCCGCCATGGACAAACACAGCTCAATAAGAAGTGGGTGCACCAGTACCCAGAGACGCTGTTGTCCGACAAAGGAAAACAGCAAGCGCAAAATGCTGCTGAGCACTTCAAAGACAAGACCGTGGACCTTATCATCTATAGTCCGCTACTTCGCACCAAGCAGACCGCCGAAGCAATCGCACAGTACCACGATTGTCATATGATCATGAGTAGTCTGTTTGTTGAGCTTCGCCGCCCAAAAGCCCTGTGGGGTACGAGCTGGGGTTCGCCGGTTTCATTCTGGATTATGGGGATGCTGTACCTTAATGCAGGAAAAGAGAATTGGCACTACAGCGATGAAGAGAACCTCGAGGAGTTCCATGCACGTGCGCGCCGCGCACTAGAGTTTCTTGCCGATCGGGACGAGAAGAACATTCTAGTCGTTACACACCGTGGGTTCATGGCAGGCTTGATTAACCGAATCAGGCACGATGGTATGGATTCGATACGCCAGTACCGACGCGCGCTGTGGAAGAACCTTGCGATTCCAAACTGCGGATACATACAAGCCACGTGGAGCGAGGCGGGGGACAACGGCAACACACTTGATGGTACGTGGACCACCAGTGGACAGATCGCAAAAACATCGTAGTTACTCAAACACTCTTGCGTGCTTCGCATACTGTGGTACTATCACAAACGGTTCGAGGTACTTATACACCGGTATTTCGTCACTTTACTGGTGCTGTAAGACCATTGTGCCTGAATCCTTTACTGCCACAGCGGCTGTTACCGCAGTCAGCGCGTACAAATGCAGTCTGGTCGTGATTCCGAACCAGAGAGGCCTAAGGCATAGAACCCCCCGTTGCGGCATCCGTAGCGGGGTTCATCTTATATCAATCTGCATTCTGTGTTACGCTAGCAAGCATATTGCCCGATCGTCTAATGGCAGGCTCAGTGTTTGTCTAAGAGCGAAGCGATTAGCAACAAACACTAGTACACGGGAGCGAAGCGAGTCGGAGTCCGCGCAACGCGCCGTCAGACCAAGAAGGCAATTCATATTGAAGCAAGTACGATCATTGCCCGATCGTCTAATGGCAGGACGCCTGGTTTTGGTCCAGGAAATTGGGGTTCGAGTCCCTGTCGGGCAGCAACATGAAGCGGCACTCATTCGCATTTGATTTTGACGGCGTGATTGCTTCATACAATGGATTCAAGGGCGCTAACCACACACAACCCCCTATTCCGGCGGTAGTTGATGCTATTCGCATACTCAAGGAGCGGGGACATACTATAATCATCCACTCCACGCGGGGTGAAAAGCTGCTTCGTCAGTATCTTGAGCAGCACAATATACCATTCGATTACATCAACGAGAATCCGGCACGTGCCGGCGAGAACCCTGGCAAACCAGTCGCGTATGCATACATAGATGACAGAGCAGTGTGCTACAAAGGTCAAAGTGCAGATGAGCTCGTGCACGAACTAACCACATTCAAAGCATACTGGCAGTAAGTCAGAATTCGAAAACTACACAGAACCCCGCTCATTAACTAAGCGGGGCTTTGTGCACTTGCTTACTGAACAAGTGCTACTTCATAGAACTCCCTCAACCAAAACCATTCGCCTTCTTTGCCATTCTGGCGATGTGCGTTTGCCCGTTTCGGCGAAACGACACGAAAGCGGACAAGTCCGTCCAGCCTTTTGGGCTTTGCATCTAACGTTAAGAAAATAGTTTGCTTAACATCCTCTGAAGCGCCGATCACGTCATCGATTCGAACGGTGTTGTCGTCGACAGAGACCGAGCTGTGGTTCATGTCAACTGCCAGCACATTGTTGGGCGCCCATCGTGGTGGTACACGGTGCTGTTCAAACAGTTCACCGTACACCAACTGCGGGAAGCCGATTCTATGACCTTCGAGCTGTGGTTCGTGTAAGTGTATTGCTGTGGGATTAAAGAACTCAAACTCGGGTCCTGTGTACCGATAGTACGCAAAACCGCCGATGCTAAAAGAAAGTGCCAGGATGACTACTAACGTACGCACGTGTTACACCTCTGTGTTGCAAAAAATTCAGAGCGTATTATAAAACTCTGAACCTATTTGTCAATATTCATCCACGAGCGTACACTCAACCTACTATGGGCAAACATATCGCTGGAACGGGGATACTGCTGCGTACACCACAAGGCAGCTACGTACTACAGCAGCGTGATGCGCGCACAGACCGCAACCCAGAAGCACTTGCGCCGTTTGGAGGTGGTATCGAGCACGGCGAAACACCAGAAGAGTGTGCGGTCCGAGAGTTGCAGGAGGAGCTCGGTATCACAGTGCCTGAGTCGGACTTACGACCACTCGGCACCTTTGAAAGCCACTACCGCCCAGGCACCTACATACAGATGTATGTACTAAACAACATCAATCTAGCATCGCTTTCACTCGCTGAAGGCAAGGACATTGTAGAGCTCAGTCATACTGCGGCGCTGGCCCACTCCGAAGTGACCGGGTTCACAAAACTCGTACTACGTGCGTGTGAACCAGCCCAAGACAGCACATAGGACAAATCGCCCACCACACAAACGCATGGGGGCGATGCCGACTACTCAGTCGGGTAGATAGATCGTGTTTCCTCGTCGTGTTCCTCGATCGTCTCGACCGTGGTGCTGGATGCGTTGCGCTCCTCCCACTTTTCCACGTACGAGTTGTAAGCCGGTACTGCAATAGCGAGCACAACTATAATGATCGCACCGACGATCAACAGCTCAATGAGCGTAAACCCTCTTCCATACATCGTTATCTCCTTGGGTAATCATGTTCGTGCGAAATATACCACGTATGGTTACTTCGTCAATGTTTCCTGCAAACAATGACTACTTAGCTGAACATGTTTCAAACGCACAGTAGCCAACCAGGTGCAAACTCGCTCTTCCTGCATGTTAGCCAACACATGTCAAAAACCCCAACCATGTTGTATCGGGTGATGTTTTGCATAGTCCATGTCCGTGACTTAGAACGAGAACTTATCTGCGTACTGACCAATAAGCGGCAGCTGTTCTTGTTTGCCATGCAGGGCGTTCAGAATACCCATGATGGCTAATACCACCACCGCAATATGTAAGACATACGTGAGAATCATCAAGAACGGCAACACCATAAAGACAAACATCAATGCATACGAAGCTACCCCAAGCAAAAACACCATGAAGCCCTGCTTAACGTGAAACTTTACAAACGGATCATTCTTAGCGTCGGTGAGGAGTGGCACAAAGAAAAGAATGTATGCCACAACCGCCAAACCAGTGTTGTGTTGTGTGCTGTGTTCTTGGGATACCTGAGGAGCGCTCGAACTTTGTTGCTCGTCCATAGAAAAAAGGGGTTACCTATATATGTTGAGCGTACCACCAGGCTGTTGGTTGCGCCAGCACAAAGCCCCGACACTATGCCGAGGCTTGTTCGCATCTGCCACTTACTATGGTGGTACATACTTCGACGCACGCCGCTGAACATACACAGGCAGTTGCAGCTCATCGATGTACGAAGCAAAACTGTCTATGTCGAGGAGTGGACAGGTGGTCACCTTGCCATCATCGGCACAAACTTTTTCTACATACCGCTCGTATGCTCTTCGGAACTGCACACCATTTGCTACGATCCTACTGCGCAGCCGACTGTCAAGAAGGTCTACCACAGTAGTTTCATCAGCTCTACGTGTGAGCGACGGAAGCATCATCACTGGTGGATGGCGAAGGTATGCAAATGAATGTGCCAGGGTTTGTTGACGTGCATGAGCCCGTCGAACCTCGCGTTGCATGGTACGCACCAACGACCGCTTTGGACCATACTCAACAACGGTACCGCTGTGTACGTCCACAAGCAGACTTAGCAAAGAAGCTCGCTTGTTGTTGAGCTTTGCTGCCAACGTGCACTGAGATACAGCACGAAGTGCCGACTCAATGTCACCGCGACCGTTCATGCCCGCTGACGGGAACAACACTTCTGGTGCTGTGGTCGTATGACAATGCACCATCGTTACCGATCCTCCCTGCGCACACACGCGTCGCAACTCGCCTGGAAACCAGACAACAGTTCGTGATTGCGGCCGCTTCGATAGATCAATAGCATCATCAACCGCATTGCGATACAGCACAACACGTTCACGGCCATCTGCACACCGTTTGCGCATATCAGAAACAATGTCACTCTGTGACAGAGCACTGACGTATGATGGCAAGAGCACAAGTGCCAAGCACAGTAGAACGATTGTACGCATGGTACACCTCCTGCATTACTATGCATTGCGTGACTAGTTCTAATTGTGATTAGACACCCAGATGCACGATCATGCAAGCATATATATTGAATTATCTATGGTTTGTGGTGTAGTTTGCACATAGCGTAGCTTGGTACTCAGCACTCACGCGGCCTGCCATCTTATCTGCTGGCATACGCTGAACGTATAATTGACACAGCGCCGTGTTCAACGTACTATTGCGCAAGTTTTTACATCGGAGGTGCACAATGCACACACACATCTTTATCCGTCACGGAGAATCGGACTACAACAACGTCCGCCCTGACCTAACCGAACAAGGGTTCAGACAAGCACAGCAAGCAGCACAAGATGTAGCAGCAATCGTTGGCACGAAACCTGTTCGCATCGTTAGTTCACCCTTGGCCCGCGCGCTTGATACTGCGGAAGTAATCGCTGAACACCTTGGACTTACGTACAGCGACATCGTTCGCCACAATGCGATACGCTGCATGGACTTCTACGACCTCGGGGCAATGGAAAAACTGTGGCGTGCGTATGGCTCTGCGAAGGCTGTCGAGCGTGCCTACACTTCTGACGAGCTGTTTGAACGCGGTACGATCTGTGAAAAGCGTTCAGGGGTTCGTGCCCGGATGTATCAGTACCTTGCCCAGTTGTTCGAAGAAGCAGATCGCGATGCTGCACTACGTACACACGTACATGTTTCTCACTACGAGTTACTGAGTAGCCTTGTTGAAGATTTTGGCTTTGATGACACACTCAACAACTGTGAACTCATCGTTGCCAAGATTGCTGATCCGAGCATCAGTGGCGGCATGATTTCATTGACCTTTCGTGGTGTGAAACATGTGTACCAGCTTCAGACACCAACAAACGCAGATGATATACATGCTGTGTAAGTCGAGCCCCACAGAGCCCCGTGCATGTGGGGCTTTGTGTGTGTAGAAAAGCTGCTACACTTCGCGTATGACCTATTCCCAACAGCCACTTTTGGACCTGTTCAGGTCAGGCGCGCTACCTGGGGAAACAAATGCGCCTGAGCACATCGAAACAGTCATCTCAAACCTCTTTCTGTTTCCAGAGACGGTCTACAAAGTCTACAAGAACAACAGCGAGTTTTTTAACACTGGCTTCCATGACCTTTCAAAAAAAGTCGAACGCTTTTCTTTTACACGAAATGACTATTCCTGGAACAACACACTCAGTCCCTCGATATACACCAGACTCGTTGGCGTTTCAGTGCGAGGCAACAAACTACACATCGGTGAACCAACGGACGAAGCAGACGAGCTCGTGTTTGTTATGAAGCGCGTCGATACGAACGATCTGTTGTTCGAGCACTTCGTACGTGGCGACATCAGTTCTGACGATTGCCACAACATCGGCAAACAACTGGCAGAAGCACTGGCCAGTGCACGCACCGAGCAGGCAAATGAATACAACTACTACGAAGCGTTTGGGAAGCGTATCGAGGACATACGAGCCTGGGGCTTGTCGGTTACGGACTATTGGAGCACAGAGGAGCAGGCAGCGTACTGTGACTACATGGAGGACTACCGCACACAGCATCGCGAGCTGTTTGAGAATGACTACAGAACACAGATAGCACAAAGCGGTGACATGCATTCGCTGAACGCACTATACACGAATGGTCAGTTCTACCTGATGGACTCATACCCGCCCAAAGATGAGTGGGCCATGGACTATGAACTCAACCCACTCTACAGGTTTGGTGCCGATCTGCTCGCACTTACCGGCAAGCAAGATCTGTACAAAGCGTTCATCGAAGGATATGAACAGGGCACAGGCACGAAAGCAGATCGCACACTTGAGCCGCTGTACCTGGTATACACAGCCTCAATTATGACATCGTACCTCTACATGCTTCAGCAAACCGACCCGTCTAAAACCGAGCCAGCGAAACGCTACCACGCTTTTCTTCGCGACTACTTTGCACGCATACAACACACATGAATTGCTTTTGTGGTTTCACCACACAAGAACACACCGCCCATGCTAGTCGAGTCGTTTTTTTGCTATAGTGCGGGTATGAAGAATGAATCGGCAGCGGAACACGCAGCAGAAAAACGTAAAGGGCAGCTCGTACGGAAGTTGAGCGAAGAGAGCTTTGTCTGGAGCGTGCGCACAGGCAACTACAAAGGTGCGGAGGTTACACCTGCACATGCCTTTGAGCTTTTGACGGTTGTTGCTGCAGAACAGGGGGGTATTGCTGGTCTGGGCAATCTGGAAGATGTGCTACGGGAGCTTGTACTGGCATGTAATGAAGATGCAGAGTTTACGCACTTGAGCGAGCGGTATGGCATCAAGGGAAAGCCAACACACGAGGAAGCGCTTACTGCACTTGAGCAATTGGCGTTCCATCTCGAGAAACTACCTGGCGACTTTGAAGAGCTGTACCTCGACACACTTGAACAGTGGTACACAGACGATATCTATGCATGTGAACAGAACAGTGTGTGTATTAACAGCATTCTCGAAGCAGCGACTGCTCGTGCCAGCGCCGCAGGTATCGCAGGAGACCAAATTAGCACTTTCCGTGAAAACATTGAAGGTTGGGCATACAACGTCGAGGCTGCGTAAGCTATCTCCTGGTCGTGCGGGTACTGTGGATAGCGCCTTGCACCTCACGACGGTATTCGTATACTTACGGGTAGAAGCGGATTGTTTCCAATTCTATAAAAACCCCAACAACAATCCCCCCAGTTATTTCGTGCCGTTGGCACACCCTTTTCTTGCGCTCCTTCGGGAGCGCTATTTCGTAACTTGACGCACGCACAGCTGGGCGTACCGTAGAAGTAGGATTACTACTAAGGACACGGCCTATGGAAATAGCATTTGTTTTGAAGTTCTTCGGCATCTTGTATGCGCTCGTCGGCTTGGCGATGTTGCTCAATCCTGACGACGCGCGCCGTATGGTGTCGACGCTTGCGGACGCAGAACGACCCGACAGACTTCGATTGGTATCGTTTATACCACTCTTGTTTGGGTTGTGGGTCGTCCTCGGGTACAACGCCTGGGACACAGTGCCGCATGCAGTCCTTTCGCTGTTTGGGTGGGCTGCAATCTTGAAGGGCGGCTTCTACCTGCTTGCTCCGGTCGAGCCATCACACAAGCTCATGCGTCTCGTAAACCAAGCGCGCACATATACCGTCGGTGGCTGGTTTGCACTGATCGCAGGCTTGTACCTCGCCGGCGCTGGCTTTGGTCTCTACTAGGTTTTTTGCCTGCGCAATAACAGCCCTACTGTCTACTGCAGCAGGGCTGTTACGTTTTCTCGCGCGCGTGCCAAGACTGGTGCAGCACGTGCGCCTTTGAGCTGTTCTGTGCTATAAAGATACTACATATGCCTGAACAACACACAGGTGAAAGGTTTGAGCTTACCCGTACGTTCGACGGGCTCTCCTCTGGTGATACGGATATAGCAGGTGGTAAGGGTGCCTCACTGGGCGAAATGACCCAGGCCGGCATACCGGTACCACCAGGGTTTGTGGTACTCACAGACGCATTTGAGCGGTTTCTGGATGAAACAGACCTGCGCCAAGAAGTACGTGCGCTCTTGGCGAAAGTAGACGACGATGCCGTGCATACAGCTGAGCGGGCCTCAGAACAGATACAGAACCTCATAAAGCGTGCAGAGATGCCTGAGGATATCAAAACAGCGATACAGAAGGCATTTGGTGAGCTTGATGCCACATACGTCGCCGTACGCTCAAGTGCCACCGCAGAGGATGGTGCAGAGAACGCCTGGGCTGGGCAACTAGATAGCTTCTTGAATACGACAGACGAGACACTCCTTGAAAACGTCAAAAACTGTTGGGCCTCACTGTTTACTCCCCGAGCTATCTTCTATCGTATTGAGAAGGGCCTCAAGGAGAGTCATGTCTCTGTGGCTGTGGTGGTACAGAAGATGGTGGAGAGCGACAACAGTGGTATCGCGTTCTCGGTACACCCCGTGACCGAAGACTACAACCAGCTCATCATTGAGGCAGGGTTTGGGCTGGGTGAAGCCATAGTCTCTGGCAGTATCACACCCGACAGCTACGTAGTAGAG
>Ga0180435_10004981_pt1 | contig 12981 bp, 10 predicted proteins | sample SS_ome_3_FD_132467 | JGI IMG/M metagenome (GOLD analysis project Ga0180435, IMG submission 132467) | Hypersaline lake sediment archaeal communities from the Salton Sea, California, USA - SS_3_S_1 metaG | ecosystem: Environmental > Aquatic > Non-marine Saline and Alkaline > Hypersaline >... | reverse complement strand
TGGTATAATCGATTTGTCAAAGTGTGTTGGTATCAACATCTGTACGACGAGAATAGAGATTAGAACCTCTAAATGCTCATCTTTAGATCATCGTCTCATGGTAAATGCGATAAAACATTTCAAATTCGGTGATGTTGCGGGAGAGTATTTTTTCGACATCCGCGATATTGGTTTTATTGATGATCAGATTGACGCTTTTACAAAAGGCCATCATATGGTCCATCGTGCGGAAGCGGTCCGTCAGTAGCGTAACAAACATATTGCGCCGTTGCTCCATGTGCAGGCGTTCGAGATAAATCAATACACCGTTGCGTTCCGGATCTTTGGTTCCGAAATACTCGTCTACAACCACGAGGTCAAACGGTTTATAGCGTAGGTTTCGTAACGCATCGCGGTTGTCCTTGGCCTCGCTGACATGATATTCCAATAGATCCAATGCCTTGGCTGTTTTTTCCCTGATAGAAGCGTCCGATTCGCATATCAGCGCGATTTTTCCCTCTTCCTCAATAAAATCAAAGGGCTTATCACTCTGTTCATATCCGTCTTCCTCAAACCCAAATTCCGCCGCAATCCCATCATCATCGTCATCCAGGACAGGTTCGGCGGCCTCCGCCGGTGCGCTCGGTTTGATTTCAATCCGCTGTTTGCATTTGGGGCAGGGGAAGGAGGCTGTTTTGCCTTTCGGTATTTTTTCGTCGGCAATCTTGAACTTTGCTGAGCAATGTTCACACGTTATGTCCATAAGTCATTTTCTCCTGGGCAACGTAAACGCATCCCGAGCTGCGGGTTGGGATGCGTTCAAATTTAAATGTTCTTCTCATACTCCCGGTCCATCTGTAAGGTGTCGATATCGGTTGTGGCTTCACCCCTGGCGGCCTTAACCGTATCAATACCCCGACCGGTCACGCCCCTGCGCGATGCATAAGCCAGTGCATTTTCCTGCGTAATCAAACCTTGTTCGTACAGACTGACCAGAAAATCATCAAAAGTCGTCATACCAAAAGGTTTACCGGCCTGCATGATCTCATAAAAGGTTTTGCCTTCGGATTCACCCTGCAAAATGGCGTCTTTCACCCGCAAATTTGAACCCATGATTTCAAAGGCAGCCACGCGTCCACCCCCGACCTTGGGAACCAAGCGCTGCGACACAACCCAGCGGACCGTATCGGCGAGCCGGATGCGGATCTGGTTTTCTTCCTCGATACTAAACATACCCAGGATGCGGTTGATGGTCTGGCCAGCATCCACGGTATGGAGTGTCGTCAACACCAAATGGCCGGTCTCGGCTGCACTCAAGCCGATTTCAACGGTTTCACGATCGCGCATCTCGCCCACCAGAATAACCTTGGGTGCCTGTCGAAGGGCCGCACGCAAACCGCCGGCAAAGGTATCAAAATCTGTGCCCAGTTCACGCTGATTGAAGGTCGATTTCTTATGCGGATGTTGATATTCGATTGGATCTTCTAACGTGACCACATGTACAGATTTTTTCTCATTAATTACTTCCAACATGGCCGCCAGGGATGTGGATTTACCGGATCCCGTGGCACCCGTAACAAATACAATGCCATTCAATTCCTCGGAGATTTTATAGAAAACTTCCGGTAATCCCATCTCTTTAATGGTGGGAACCTTTGATTCCAACTGCCGCAGGACGACGGAATAATGTCCCTGTTGTGAAAACACGTTGACCCGGAAACGTGCCTTACCTGGCAGGCTGTAGGACAGGTCGCAGGAGCCCCGGTTTATCAACGCTTCTGTTAAACGGCGATCCCGGTTTACCAGATTCATGGCCACAATCTCGGTCTGAAACGGCGTGAGTGTTTTAATGGGCGGAACCATGTCAACCGGCACCAGTTGGCCGGAACTTTCAACTTGCAGGGGTTTCCCCACGGTAAAGTTCAAGTCCGACACATTGGTATATGAATCCAGCATTCTTGTCAGTACGTGATCGACTTCTTGCTTTCTCATCTCAACACCTCTTCCTGTCTAACCGTATCACCTAGTGGATAAGGTCACATCATGCTTCGGTGAAGTCACTCGGTGGTGCACTCAAAAGCGGGCGAAATTTTGCTTTGTCATTGGCTTTTTGGTAGGCAGAGTCGCCGGAAATCCAGCCTTTGTTGTAAAGTTCCATAATGGCTTCATCCAGCAACTGCATACCATATTTTTTGCCGGTCTGGATCATGGAATTGAGCTGGTGCGTTTTGGACTCGCGAATTAAATTTCGAACTGCCGGTGTAGCGATCAATATTTCCAACGCCGGACATCGGCCTTTTTGATCCGATCTTTTAAAAAGAACCTGGGCGATGATGGCACGGATACCATCTGCCAGGGTTGAGCGGATCTGAGCCTGCTCGCTGGCCGGAAACACCTCTACAATACGATCAACGGTCTTAGCGGCGCTGGTGGTATGCAGGGTGGCAAAAACCAGATGACCGGTGGATGCAGCTTCGATGGCCAAGGAAATCGTTTCCAAATCACGCATTTCACCGACCAGAATAATATCTGGATCCTCACGCAGGGCACCCCGCAGGGCAGCGCTAAAGGATTTGGTGTGAATACCCACCTCCCGGTGGTTAACCAAACAAGACATGCTTTTGTGAACAAACTCGATGGGATCCTCAACCGTAATAATATGATCATGCCGGGTTTTGTTGGCCTCATCAATAATAGCCGCTAGGGTCGTCGATTTTCCGCTACCGGTGGGCCCGGTCACCACCACAAGACCCCGGGGCAAGCTGGACAGCTTTTTAATTACCGGTGGCAGGCCCAATTGCTCCGCGGTCATGATGGTGCTGGGGATTTCCCTAAACACGGCGCCGACGCCGTTTTTCTGCATAAAAAAGTTGGAGCGGTAGCGCGCCAGACCCGGAATTTCATAGCCAAAATCAATATCACCTGTTTCCTCAAATACTTTAATTTTATCTTCGGGTGTGATCTCATACAGCATGCCTCTGAGATCATCATTCGTCAGCACCTTGTATTTAACACGCTCGATGTCACCCCGGACTCGCAGCGCCGGCGGCTGGCCCGCGGCAAGGTGGAGGTCCGAGGCGCCCTGTTCATGCATCAGTTTAAAAAAAGCATCTATTTTGGCCATGATTGCTCCTCATATTGTGATGTTACCTGCTGGATTTACATACGCATACATTACAATCAAATCATCCATCTTGTTGTGCATTCATGATGTGCTACGGCACCATCGCCAGCGGCTGTTTTTATGGGGGGCTAAAATTGAAGCTATACCAATGACATCGCCATCCGGTTCAGACTGCTGACCAGGAAGGTTCGAAGAAAGATCACACCCATAAAAACTAATATCGGCGAAAAATCAATTCCACCGAAATTGACCGGAATTCGCCTGCGAATAGGATAGAGAATCGGTTCGGTCGCATTATGAATGAAGCGGACAATGGGATTGAAAGGGTCGGGGTTTACCCAGGACAGCACTGCCCGCGCAATAACAATCCACATGAATACGATCAAAACGAGATCTAATACCTTGGCGACCGCCATCAAGAAATAACCAATTATATACATGGGAAAACAAAGCCCTTTGATCGTTGGAAACGTTTCGATCGAAGCTGGTTTTATGAACCGAAACCCCGACCGGCAGCTAATTTAACTGCCTAAAATTAATTACATCTGGACTCATAAGTCAAGAATTTTCATTTAGATAAGCACGAGCCCACCGGGTCAAACAGCCTGCTAAACAGCCTTTTGCGGCAAAAGTAATCAGTCAAATTTCAGTGCGTAGTGTCCAGCGACCCGATTGTTGTGGTTATTAATTTTCTTGATGACAAAACCCAGCTAATGGATACGCAACGCTTCGTTAATTATTAAAAAAATCTTGATTATTATAACTGTCGTCGATAAACTATTTGATTTGTGGCTTCGAGTGTGGTGAAGTGCGCCACACAATTGGGCAGTTCGTGAGCCTGACTTTTATTCTGTAAATAGCGCTGACCCTTAGAAGCGTTTTGAGGCGGATAAATTAGGAGCAACCATGTTAAATGGAAAAAAAATCTGTTTTATCGGATCCGGTAATATGGGCGAAGCCCTCATAAGCGGTTTGGTCTCAAATGCCACCCTGCCGGATCATATCATGTGCACCGATGTTCGCGAAGACACCCTCGCGCGCATTGCGGAAACCTATGGCGTCAAAACCAGTGCGGACAATCAGGCAGCAATTCAATCGTCTGACATTGTGATTTTTTCGGTTAAACCGCAAATCCTAGCCCGGGTTCTCTCCCAGACAGCCGAGTGTTTGGATATGAGCAAACTGATTATTTCAATTGCGGCCGGGGTTCCCCTGGCCGCAATTGAGGCGTGCACTAAAAAGGAGCTACGCCTTATCCGGGTTATGCCCAACATTGCGGCATTTGTAAAAGAAAGCGCCTCTGCCATTGCTGCCGGCAAGAACGCCGGTCCTGAGGATATAGAGCTGGCCAAAGCCATATTCGATTCCGTAGGCGAATCTGTATTCATCGATGAAAACAATCTCATGGATGCCATCACCGGCCTGAGTGGCAGCGGACCGGCTTATATTTTTATGATCGTAGATGCCATGGCCGATGCCGGTGTAAAAATGGGTCTCTCCAGACAAGACGCCCTTTTCCTATCCATGCAGACCGTATTGGGGTCCGCCAAGGTCTTGCTCGAAACCAAAGAGCATCCAGGCGCACTTAAGGACCGGGTGACATCCCCGGGGGGCACCGCTATCGCCGGTATCCATACATTGGAAAAAGGCGGTCTGCGAACAACCCTGATTAACGCAGTTGAAGCTGCCACCAATCGATCCAAAGAGCTGGGCGAGCTGATGGTAAAGCACTTTGCCGAAAATGGAGCCGCCAAATAACTGGCAATCTCTGTAAATTTCTGCTTGATCTACTGTGGAAACAAGCCAACGTCTAGGAATAACGACCAAAGAATTCAGAAGTCAGGAGACAGAAGTCAGAAGTCAGCCCAGCCGCCGGCCCAAAAAACGGCCAGTTTGATCGAGAATGAAACTCATGAAGTTTCATAAGAGGAGACAGGAGACAGTCAGAAGTCAGGACCTTAGACCCGGAACCTTCATACGTTCTGTCATCCCCGAGGAATCGGGGATCCAGAGTTTGCCTTGAGCTGATGGCTTTACCTGGGTTCCCACTTCCGTGGGAACGACGGTGAAGGCTAAGGGATTATATGTTTGCTGTTGTAACATTTGGCTGAAAAAAGGTAATTCCAGTGGGGTAAAAGTCTTTAAAAGTGACAACTTTTAATCAGGACTGACCATTTACAGTCACTAATTGATGATAATCGTTAAATTAGCGAATAGCTAATATACCATTCTGAATTCTGGATTCTGTCTTCTGACTTCTAATAAGCAATGTAAAAATCATGTTCGCTGATCCCATATCGTACTCAGCCGCGTTTGTGGCCGGGCTGCTATCCTTTTTCTCACCCTGTGTCCTGCCATTGATTCCGGCTTATTTCACTTTTATTTCCGGATCGTCTTTGGAAGAACTGACCGCTGCGGAGAATACCGCCGTTCGCCGAAGAGTAATTGTGGCGACCTTGGCTTTCATTTCGGGCTTCTCAGCGATCTTCATTGTGCTGGGTGCATCAGCATCCTTTCTAGGCGGCCTGGCCCATAACTATCGCGGATTGATCCGTATTGTCGGAGGCTTGCTGATAATTATTTTTGGCCTGTATTTATTGGGTTTTTTGCGAATACCCTTTTTTGACTACGAACACAAAATCAGGATTCAGAACGAACCTGTGGGTGTATTTGGGGCCGTGCTTGTAGGCATGGCCTTTGGGGCCGGGTGGAGCCCCTGTGCCGGCCCCCAACTCGGATCAATCCTGGCGCTGGCCATGGGCAAGGGCACCATTTGGCATGGCGTCGGTTTACTGGCGGTTTATTCTGCCGGTCTGGCGCTTCCTTTTATGGGCATGTCCGTCTTCATTCATTACCTCCTGGTATTTATCCGTAAAACCAGTCAATGGATGCCCATTTTTAACAAGATTGCCGGAAGTATACTGATATTGATCGGTATACTTCTGTTGACCGACAAGCTTGTTCTACTAAACGTAACAGGATAAAGCATGCGAAAACAAATCAGAGTTCCCTCATTCTTTGTGAGCGTTTTAGTTTTGATTGCGATGGTCATAATTCCCGTTTATGCGAGCAACCAGATTCAATGGCGTTCATATGAAGATGGCAAGTCCATAGCCCGGTCAGAGCGCAAGAAAATATTCATGAATTTCCGTGCGGATTGGTGCAACTATTGTCGCACCATGGAGAAGAATACCTTCACGGATACCGATATTGTTGCTTTTCTAAATTCGAATTTTATCAGTATTAAAATCGATGTGGACCGCCAAAAATCGTTAGCCCAAAAATATAATATTCAACCCCTCCCGGACACCTGGTTTTTAACAGCGTCGGGCGATGTGATTGGCAACCGGCCAGGATACCTATCCCCTCAGGATCTATTGCCGTTGCTGCGCTATATTCATACCGAAAGTTATCAGAAGATGAGCTTTTCCCAATTCAAGGAAAGCCTATAAATAGCTTTTTAGCGGTTTAGACTGTTAGGCTTTTAGGTGCTGACTGACGAACTGCCTACAGCCTCATAGTCTATTAATTCAGAAGTCAAACCCTGATCAAAGTTGTCACTATTTTGGCTTAAAACAGCCTACAACCTAAATCCCTAATAGTCTGGTCTATAGTCTCTCCCCCCGCGGGGAAAATTTTCTTTTGACGAGCCGGATTGTCGTTGAAAGGATGACGTATAGGCACATGACGGTCAAACAAAGCGGCACCCACAGGTGGGTACCATATTCGGGATAGCTGCGTACGACCCAAATACCGCAGAGACTGAAAAGCAACACCATCACCATCAGTATGATAACGATGATACAACTCGCTTCCGTATCATACCAGGGTGATATCGTTTTTCGAAATAAGGGGTTCCGATCAGTTTTCATGGCCGACGCTATAGCACGAGATCCTCGTTCAAATCAAAATAAAATCGCGCTCCAGGACTTTATGAACGCGTCTCACTCAACTTCCGGCTTTCGTGCAGGGCTGAATCCCCAAAGTCGCGCTTTAAGTTACAGGCAATACCCGTTGTCATAATCAGGTCCTGAGATAAAACCTTTTCTCGCTCGAATCCGATCCTTATTTTGACACGCTGCGTAGACGCGCTATAGGCCGATAACCAAGCCTCCTAGGCACAAGATGTTGAATATTTGTATTGACAAATATCAACATCTTGATATAAAAACGGGCCTATCCTTCAGTACCCCAACCAAGGTACGACGACTCCGAAACATCTTCAATTGATTGATTGAGAAACCGGGGAAGTTTAGCCAACACCGTATAAAAACCGTTGGAAGGAATCACACGTGTTCGAGACGATAAAAAAACGAGATGGCCGAATCCAGGAATTCGATTCTTCTAATATCACTGCAGCCATCGCCAAAGCTGGAAAGGCCAGCGGCGAATTTTCAGACCGCGAAGCCAAGAAACTGACCCTGCGAGTCCTTACGCTTGCGCATGAACTTCGATTAGGTCCGATACCGGAGGTGGAGGAAATTCAGGACATCGTCGAGCGTGTACTTTTAGACTCACCCTTCTACAAAACCGCTAAGGCCTACATTTTATACCGTGAACAGCACGCCCAAATCCGCAGTATAGCCACCAAAGCCAACGTTGATCTGGTTGAGCATTATATTCAGAAATTGGATTGGAAAATCAAAGAGAACAGCAACATGTGCTATTCTCTGCAGGGCCTCAATAATTATATCAGTTCGGACATTACCTCCGAATACTGGTTGAACAGTATCTATCCGCCTGAAATCCGGCATGCCCACAAAAGTGGCGACCTGCATATTCATGATCTCAGTCTTCTGTCGGTTTATTGTGTCGGCTGGGACCTGAAAGATCTTTTGATCAATGGGTTCAAGGGAGTCGAAGGCAAAGTCGAAAGCGCGCCGCCCAACCATCTCAGATCCGCCTTAGGTCAAATCGTCAACTTTTTTTACACGCTCCAAGGTGAAGCCGCCGGAGCACAAGCCTTGTCCAATTTTGATACCTTGCTGGCCCCCTTTGTTCGGCATGACCGGCTCGAATACCAGGATGTCAAACAGGCCTTGCAAGAATTTGTTTTCAATATCAACATCCCAACCCGGGTCGGTTTTCAAACGCCCTTCACCAATATTACCATGGATCTCTATGTACCCTCGATCCTAAAAGACCATCCGGTTATTCTGGGCGGTGAAGAGCAAGGCTTGACCTATGCCGAATTCCAGCCCGAGATGGATATGATCAATCAGGCATTTGCCGAAGTCATGATGGAAGGCGATGCCAAGGGACGGGTATTTACCTTTCCAATCCCCACCTATAATATCACCGCCGACTTTGATTGGAACAATCCCGACCTGGACATGGTCTGGAAAATGACCGGCAAATATGGGATCCCCTATTTCTCCAATTTTGTTAATTCGGACATGTCGCCCGAAGATGCCCGTTCCATGTGCTGTCGACTTCGACTTGACAATCGCGAACTTCTCAAACGAGGCGGTGGTCTGTTTGGAGCCAATCCCCTCACAGGTTCCATTGGTGTTGTAACCATCAATTTACCCAGAATCGGGGTCGCCGCCCGCGACAAATCCGAATTTCTGGCAACCGTCAAAGAAAAAATTCTGTTGGCCATAGAAAGCCTGGCCATTAAACGCAAGGTGCTGGAACGCTTCACCGAGAAAAACCTATATCCGTACTCCAAATTTTATTTGAGAGATATCAAAAAAGGTTCCGGCCTGTATTGGAAAAACCACTTTTCCACCATCGGCATCATTGGAATGAACGAGGCCTGCTTGAACTTTCTGGAAGAGGGCATCGCCACGGAGAGCGGGCAATCTTTCGCTTTGGAGGTAATGGACTATATCCGTAATCTCATTGCTGAGGTTCAGGAAGCCACCGGCGATATTTTTAATCTCGAGGCCACGCCAGCGGAGGGCACATCCTACCGTTTGGCTATGCTGGACAAAAAGCTGTATCCTGAAATCATTTGTGCCAATGAAAACGACTATCACAATGGCGCAGCACCGTATTATACCAATTCAACCCAATTGCCGGTTAACTACACAGATGATGTATTTGAAACCCTTGAGCTGCAGGATCGACTCCAGACTAAATATACCGGCGGAACCGTATTACACATATTTCTGGGCGAACAGGTAGAAGATTCAGAAGTTACCAAGAAACTTGTCCGCAAGATTGCCACCAGCTTTCACTTACCTTATTTTACGCTTTCGCCGACCTTCAGTATCTGCCCATCCCACGGCTATCTCAAAGGTGAAAAATCAACCTGTGACCGCTGCAGTCAGGAAACCGAAATTTATTCCCGCGTGGTGGGCTATCTTAGACCGGTCAAACAGTGGAACCTCGGCAAGCAAGCCGAATTCAATCAGCGTAAAACATTCAAGACGCTCGATCAGATTTCCCCGCCCAAAGATGAAACTGCCCACGCCGGGGGCCTGGATACAACTGCTGCCCGACTTGATCCAGAACGTTCAACTGGCCAGCATAAATTATCTCGACAACTTGTAGCCAAATAATTGTATGATTTTTGGCGGTTTTCAAAAGCAATCCCTGATCGATTATCCCGGTAAGCTGGCCTGTATCCTATTCACATCCGGCTGTAATTTCACCTGCCCTTACTGCCACAATCCCGATCTGGTGGGCAAACCCGGTTCACGTTGTCCCACGCTAGCGACTGAAGCGGTTTTTGATTTTTTGGATAAACGCCGTAAATTCCTGGAAGGCGTGGTAATCTCAGGTGGCGAACCGACCCTGCATCCGGATCTGGCCACAGTATGCAATCAAATTAAAGGTATGGGATATAAGATCAAACTCGACACCAATGGTAGCCATCCCGAAGTTTTGTCCCGGCTCATCCAAAACCTACTTGTTGATTACCTCGCCATGGACATCAAGACCGATCCCGCGGCCTATCCCCGTGCCATATCCCCCCAAAACACAACCGAATCCATTCAGCAAAGTATTTCCCTGGTTATGGACTGCGGCCTGCCTTATGAATTCCGTACCACCTGTGTTCCGCCCTTTGTGGATGAATCCATCCTAAATAAAATCGTTCGCAGGATCAAAGGCGCCCGCTATTTTGCCCTGCAGCGATTCAAGGCTGAAAAAGTTTTGTCGCCGGCTTTTTTTCAAAAGGAACTACCGCCGTATTCCCGTAAAGACCTGAATCGATTTCAAACCCTGGCAGCCCCCTGGGTACAAACCTGTATTGTTCGCTAAATCGCATTCACAAAACGGATTCGCTTCAACATAGTGCTTGACAGGGCGCTTTACAATTCTCTATACCGGTTGTCATACACCTGTTCATTTTGAGACGGGCTAATCGAAAAATCTTCTCCATTTCGGCATGCAGTTATACGAGATCGTGACAAGCGTTATGGTTTCGATTTCATCGAATATGACTGGGTATGGATATTCGTGTGCCCTTTTGTCATACTCAGATAAATATAAAACCGGGATACTGCGAAGACCAACACCATATTCACTCTCAATGGTTACGGCCGTGAACAATCATGCATGTCACTTCCATTGTTAAACGAATATTTTAAATAGGAGTCTGATTCTTAATGAACGCATTGAAACCATTTCAATCATTTCACAAGGAGGACAGCTTATGACAACCCCATACGACTCTATTTTTGAAAAGTCCATTTCAGATCCCAATGCCTTTTGGGCCGAAGCCGCCGAAGATTGCCACTGGTATAAAAAATGGGACCAAGTCCTTGATGACAGCAACAAACCGTTCTACCGTTGGTTTGTCGGGGGTGAAATCAATACCTGCTACAATGCAATTGATCTGCACGTTGACGAGGGACGGGGTGATCAGCTGGCTTTGATCTACGACAGCCCGGTGACCGATTCCAAAAAGACCTATACCTACACTCAGTTGCGCGATGAGGTGGCCCAATTTGCCGGTGTACTGGCCAATTTAAACATCAGTAAAGGGGACCGGGTGTTGATATACATGCCCATGATCGCCGAAGCAGCCATTGCCATGCTGGCCTGCGCCCGCCTCGGGGCCGTGCATGGGGTTGTATTTGGCGGTTTCGCGGCCAACGAACTGGCCACCCGTATCAACGACGCCAAGCCCAAAGTCATTGTCTCTGCATCTTGCGGGATAGAAGTCACACGGGTCATTCCCTATAAACCCCTGCTGGACAGTGCGATCGAATCGGCTAACGCCGAAGCCCGTCCGGACAATTGTGTCATTCTACAGCGCCCCATGGAAACGGCTAGCATGCAAGCCGGCCGGGACGTTGATTGGCAGGAAGCCATGGCCGCAGCCCAACCCCATGATTGCGTTCCGGTGGCGGCCACCGATCCGCTTTATATTCTTTACACGTCCGGTACGACCGGCCAACCCAAGGGGGTTGTCCGCGACAACGGCGGACACGTGGTGGCGCTCAAATGGACCATGAAAAACATCTACAATGTCGACGCCGGGGACGTTTATTGGGCGGCATCCGATGTGGGCTGGGTAGTGGGCCACTCTTATATCATCTATGCGCCTTTATTCAAAGGATGTACAACGATTGTGTTTGAAGGCAAGCCTGTGGGAACCCCGGATGCCGGGGTATTTTGGCGGGTCATTTCCGAACACAAGGTAAAAACCATGTTTACCGCCCCAACCGCATTTCGGGCCATCAAACGCGAAGATCCCAATGCCGAAATGACCAAGCAATATGACTTGAGCAATTTCAAAGCCCTTTATTTAGCCGGTGAACGCCTGGATCCGGATACCCTGCATTGGGCCGAAAAACACTTGAACATTCCGGTGATTGACCACTGGTGGCAAACCGAAACCGGTTGGGCCATCTGCGCCAATCCGCTCGGGATTCATCACTTCCCGGTCAAGGAGGGGTCACCCACCAAACCGGCGCCTGGCTGGAATGTCCAAGTCCTGGATGCCGATAATCAACCGGTTAAAGCCGGTGAGATCGGGGCCTTGGTTGTCAAACTGCCCTTACCGCCCGGAAGCCTGCCGACCCTGTGGAACAACGATGAACGCTTCATCGAATCCTATCTGGAGGAGTTTCCCGGGTATTACAAGACCGCCGATGCCGGATTTATTGATGCCGACGGGTACGTATTTGTCATGTCGCGGACCGATGACATCATCAATGTTGCCGGCCACCGCCTGTCCACCGGTGCTATGGAGGAAGTCTTGGCCGACCATCCCGACGTCGCTGAATGTGCCGTCCTGGGCGTCGATGACGCGCTTAAAGGCCAGGTCCCCGTAGGATTTCTGGTCCTAAATGCCGGTGTTGACCGTGACCACTCCGAAATTATCAAGGAGGTGATCCAATCTGTGCGCGATCGCATCGGGCCGGTGGCATCCTTTAAAACAGCCACGGTTGTCAAGCGGCTGCCCAAAACCCGTTCAGGCAAGATTTTACGGGGCACGATCCAGAAGATTGCCGATAACAAGGATTACAAAGTCCCGGCCACCATTGATGATCCCACTATCCTGGGCGAAATGGAAGAGGCCCTGGTGGGTATCGGATATGCCAAAGCGAGGAAATAAGATCTCAGGAGTCTGAAATCAGAAGTCAGCCCAGCCGCCGGCCCAAAAAACGGCCTGTTTGATCGAGAATGAAACTCATGAAGTTTCATAAGAGAAGTCAGAATCGGGTTGCGGGTACGTGATTCGAGTAACGGGCAACAGCGTCCAAGCCTTCCGGCATCCTGGCCTCCCAGCAGGGAATATTAGAAGTCAGAAGGAAGAAGATTGATAGGCTGAAGACTTTCAGGCTGTTAGGCGTTTTCAGCTCAAACGACAAGCTGTAAGCGTTTAGCGGAAAGAAAAAAATGAATAGCGCTGCACGTATGTGCAGGGCTATTTATTTTTAGCCGATGGTGTTCTTGACGATCCCAACGACTTTTTCAGG
>Ga0180435_10004980_pt1 | contig 12982 bp, 10 predicted proteins | sample SS_ome_3_FD_132467 | JGI IMG/M metagenome (GOLD analysis project Ga0180435, IMG submission 132467) | Hypersaline lake sediment archaeal communities from the Salton Sea, California, USA - SS_3_S_1 metaG | ecosystem: Environmental > Aquatic > Non-marine Saline and Alkaline > Hypersaline >... | reverse complement strand
TCGACTATTCCCGAAGGGAGCATCTAGCATGTTCGCACTAGGCATTGTGGCGCAGGGCGGGATACCAGGGGCGGAAGGACTCATGACGTTGATGGTGCTGGGTCCGGTTCTCCTGCTTCTGCTATTCTTCATCATCTTCGTTGCCAAGAGGTACAAACGGTGCCCCAGCAACAAGGTACTGGTCATCTACGGTAGGGTCGGCGCCAACCAGGCTGCACGGTGCATGCACGGTGGCGGTAAGTTCGTGCTGCCGCTGATTCAAGATCATGCGTTTCTGAGCCTGGAACCGATGGTAATCGACATACCATTGGAAGGTGCCCTTTCTCTCAACAACATTCGCGTCAACGTTCCGGCGACTTTCACGGTTGGCATAGCGACCGATCCCGTGCTCATGAACCTGGCGGCGGAGAGGCTGCTGCATCTGCCGGATACGAAGATCCAGGAACAGGCGCAAGACATTATCCTCGGTCAGCTCCGCCTCGTGATCGCAACGCTCTCGATCGAAGAAATCAACAAGGATCGAGAGAAGTTCATGAACCTGATCAACGAGAACGTCGCCGAGGAGATCAACAAGGTCGGCCTGTCCCTCATCAACGTGAACATTCGCGATATCACCGATGAGAGCGGCTACATCGAGGCGATTGGTAAGCGTGCGGCCGCTGAGGCGATCAACCGTGCCAAAGTCGACGTGGCACAGCAGGACCGCGACGGTGCGACGGGGCAGAAAGACGCCGAGCGTGAACAGCGAGTTCGGGTGGCGGAACTCGAAGCTGTTGCTATTCAGGGTGAGGTCAAGTCGAGACGTGACTACGAGATTGCCACTGCAGAGCGCGAAGCCGAAACCGTTTCGGCGAAAAAGAAAGCCGAGCAGGAACAGCGTATTCAGGTAGCTGCGGCCGAGTCGCAAGCCGTCCAGGGTGAGAACCAGTCGCAGGCTGAGATAGCGGATTCGGACGCCAAGCTCGCGGAGGTTCGTGCTGGAGCGAAGATGAAAGCTGAGGTCGCTGCAGCGGAGGCGGAGCAGGCGATTCTAATGGCAGAAAGAGAGCAGGAACTCGCTCGGCTCGCCAAGGAAGATCTTGCGCCTCAAGAGATCGAAAAGCAGCGCATCGAGATCGCGGCCGAGGCCGAGGCGGAACGTTCACGGCGCGAAGCGCGTGGTGAAGCGGATGCGATCCTGGCCAAGTACTTGGCGGAAGCTGAGGGAACGCAGAAGGTGTTGGAGGCCAAAGCCGAAGGTTACAGGCAACTCGTTCAGGCCAGTGCTGCGAACCCTCAGGTGGCGTCAACGCTACTCATGATCGAGCAACTCCCCACGCTGGTCGCCGAACAGGTGAAGGCGATTCAGAATCTCAAGATCGACAAGATCACCGTGTGGGATTCAGGTGCGGGATCTCGCGGCGAGAGTGGATCGACGGCCAACTTCCTTTCGAGCCTCATCGGATCTCTGCCGGCCATGCACGACCTGGCCGAACAGGCGGGTATCGAACTTCCGGCAGTGCTTGGCAAAGTGGGCAAGGTCGACAAAGACGATTCCGATACCGAAAGTGAGTCGGAGGAGCTGGTTCCAGTAGAGTAGCCTACCGGTAAACTCAATATGCAAGGTGGTGGCGATCGGGACGAAGCTGTTGGGAAGAAACTGAAACGGAGGTCGGCGACGCGAGATGCTAACGCGTCGCTTGGCTCTTTGACGTCTTGTAACTCCGAGCGAAACCGTGTTCCGCACGAACGCCGTGACGGCGACGAATCGTACGGGGCCAATCGAGAAAGGGGTGCTCATCATGAGCGAGGCAATGATCAAAGGGCACGAGCTGTTTCAGTCACTCAGCTTCGAAAAGGTGGAGGAGGTCAGCGGCTTTGCCGGGCCGAAGCCTTTCAAAAAGGGCGTGGCTGTGTTCTCAAAGGGAGACAGGGGATCGTTTTCCTATGTGGTTCTAGAGGGCAGGTCCGGGTACGAGGTACGGCTCTGTCGTACCTCAGCTTATTAGATCAATATGTCGGTCTGCCAGCCCAACTTGATCAGTTCGATGTTGTTGGGGTCGGCATTCCCGAGTTGGTACTCGGTATCCGCTAGCGCAATGTGTTGTGCGGTTGGTTGCAGCGGTCTGTCTTCACCAAATGCCAATCGCCTCAGTTGCTTTCATGTCCGGCGCAGCTCCATAGGCTCAGCAGCAACACGGCCGCCAATCCTGGCGTTACGGCGCGCATCCAATTGGGGCATGTCATCGTACACGGCTTACCAGCCGAACACCATCGACAGTCCCACGTAAGCGAAGTGCGCGAAAACCCCGGCTCCGAGCCCACCGAGTGTATGGGAGATGATAGCCTTCGATGTCAGCTTGCGGAATCCTAGAGCATCTAGCATGGCTGTGTGCGTGCTCAGAAAACCGCTCCAGCACATGCCCATGGCGGTTAGAACGGCGATGTCGTTTCCTGTGACGATGCCTCGTGAGACGAATTCGGGAACGAGCGAAATCGCCGCGCCCACCGCTCCAAGCGACGTCATCGGAAAGGCTATTAACTCGGGCGCCTGGAAACCAAAAAGCGTTCGAAAGAACCAAGACAGCGTTTCGCCGAGCTGACGCAGTAAGGGTACCCCTTCATAGGCAAGTCCCTGGTAACCCACAGAAGGATCGCTGGGGCCGAAAACGAACATCATGACGAAGGTCGTAATGATCAAAACGCCAGGTATGATTGCGAGACCGAGCTCGACTCCACTCTTACCGCCGTCGAGCATCGCGTTCAGTATCCTGAGAAAGAGATTCTCATTACCCTTCTGTAGGCCTGCGTCGGTCCCCGGACTGCTCTCAGCAACTTCAACTGCGGCGGCTGCGGATGGCTGCACCGGTGCAGGCATGCGATTCCTGATCAGAAACTGCATCGTCCTCGTGCTGATGGCTCCGCCCACGACGGCTCCAGCCAATCCAATGAAAGCGGGTGCAACGAAACCCTGCCCGATCATGAATGTGAGGACAATCAACCCCATCCCGAACGCCGTGCCGAAGTTCACCAGCGATACGAGCTGATATTCTTTGAAATAGTTTGTGAATTTCTTGTCGTGAGCGAGGGCGATGATGGCGGGATTGTCGGAGAAGAAAGTCACCAGTGCACCAAGGGCGGCCACTCCGGGAAGGCCGAACAACGGTTTGATGAATGGAGCAAGTATTTTCTCGAGGAGCCCGATGACGCCGAACTCTATCATCAGTTTCCCCAGGGCACCGGTGAGCACTGTGATAGCCATTATGAAGAAGACCGTATTCAACAGAATGTCGTGGGCCGTGCTCATGATGGTGCCGGACAGGTTGGCGAGCCCCATGTGATAGCCCAAGTATCCGAAGATCACGACGAAGAACAGAAGGAATAGAACAGCTTCCCCAGTACCGTGTCGTCTGATTGCCATGTCTTTCTCCTCTACAGGTTACAATCCGAGCTTATTCGTCGGGACCATATCATTTGCGGGAGAACAACTCCTTGAAGAAGCTCTTTGCCATGAATCCAACGTTGGACGAACGCTCGGCCATACGCCTCATCAGGTAGGGGTACCAGTTGCTACCGAACGGCACGTATATGCGTACGTTGTATCCATCCGCACGGAGTTTCCTCTGGATATCGCGACGCACCCCGTAGAGCATCTGGAACTCAAAACGCTCGACCGGGATGTTGTTCTCCTTCACGTGCTTCAGCGTCGCATCGATCATCAAATCGTCGTGCGTTGCGATACCGGGATACGTGCCGTCGTCCACCAGGCGTTTCATCAATTCGACGAACGAAGAACGAACGTCCTTCATATCCTGGAACGCCAATTCCGGCGGCTCCGCATATGCGCCCTTGCAGAGGCGAACGCGTGCTCCGCGCTCTACGAGACTCTCGATGTCGGCTGCCGAACGGCGCAGGTAACTCTGAATTACTATGCCGACAAGGTTTCCGAACTTGTCGTGAAGTGCCTCGAAGATGTCGAGCGTACGTTCGGTATAGTCTGTGCTCTCCATATCGATGCGGACGAAGATGTCGAGTTCTTTCGCGCGCGTTAGGATCTGGCTCATGTTCTCGATACAGAGACTCCTGTCTATGTCGAGACCGAGCTGCGTGAGCTTCACGGAGACATTGCCGTCAACTCCCGTTTTCGATATGGCGTCGAGAATCTGGAGAACCTCGTCGCGTGCGTCGGCCGTTTCTTCCTTGGAAGAAACACTTTCGCCTAGCAGGTCGAGGCTGACCATCGTGCTATCCTGATTGAGAACCTTCGCCGCCTCCACCGCTGATTCAACCGTCTCACCCGCAACGAAACGCGAAGCCAGCTTCCTGGCCAGTCCGTTGTTCTTTACAAAATCAAAGACGCGGTCTTGTTCACTCAGCCACAAAAATATGTTTGGCATAGGACTTCACTCTTCCGATTGTGATAGTAGACAACATCCAAACCTGTGTCGTCGACCAAAGTAACGGATCTGACCGGTAAACCGAAACGGAGTCCCTGCAACATCAGAATGGACAACGGACACTGCCGGACAACCCAGCCGCTCCCTTCTGCTAAGAACCGCGAACGCCTGCGGGGATCACCGTCTGTGATCGTCGATCAATTGGGCAGGGGGGCGGTGGTACTCCTCATCGACAATACGAACTTCGGTGGGTACAGGCGCGGCACCAACAGACTGTTTTTGAATGCGTTGTTCTTTCCCTTCTTCTAAAAACACTGCGGATACTTACCATCCTCCCGTATGAACAAATGCGTAGCATCGGCGGGAATCTGATCCTGCAAGGCCTCTTCTTCGTCCGCATGCAGAATCAGGCATTCACTGATGGGAACCCCGTAGAGGCGGGCCAGTTGATCGCCGTCGACCCATTGGGGCTTCCCGTCCGGGCCGGTCGTTTCACCGGTGTGTAATACGTACTTGATCGCCATTTCGAGTCCTGTTGTGATGGGGTCATTTTGACTCAGTAGACCTGACCCCGAATTTCCTTACCCGCCCACGATGACCTCGAGGCCGTGCGACTCAAACAGTTTTACGATCTCCTGCTGCCGTTCGGGCGTGGGCTCGGCCATTCCCTCCAGGGATATCTCCCGGCCGAGCTTGATGTACTTGTTTTCCGCAATCTTGTGATACGGCAAGATGTTGACCTGTTTGGGCTGGCCTTCCAGCGCACTGATGAAAAGTGCCGACGCGATGATGTTTTGGTCGTCGGCGTTGACGCCCTCGATCAACGGAATGCGGATACTGATGGATGCGCCCGTTGCGGCCAGCGTTTTTAGGTTGGCAAGGATCTTCTCATTGCGTACGCCGGTCCATTTCAGGTGGTTGTCCGAATCCATGCACTTGAGGTCGTACAGCCAGTGGTCGGTGCGCTTGGCTACCTCGAGCAGGATTGATTCCGAGGTCATTCCCGACGTGTCCACGGTCCGGTGAAAACCCTCACGTCCACACTCATCAAGCGCTTCAATGAGGAACTTGAAATGCATGAGAGGTTCGCCGCCTGAAAAGGTCACTCCTCCGCTGGACTGCTCGATTATTTGCCGCTCCTCCAAAACGGTCTTGATGACGTCCGGGACGCTCATGGGCTCCGCAACCATCTCCATGGCTCCCGTAGGGCAATTCTCGGTGCAGTCACCACACATCGTGCATGCATCGACGTCCGTTACCACGCCCAACTCCGGATCCATCGACAGTGCGTCTTCCGGGCAATCCGCGATGCAATTCAGAGCGCCGATACACTTCTTGGCAGAGAACATCTTCTCCATCTTGGGCGAGATGCTCTCCGGGTTGTGGCACCAGGCGCAGTTCAGCGGGCAGCCTTTCAGGAAAATCGTCACCCGTACGCCGGGGCCATCGTTGATGGCGTAGCGTTTGGTGTCGAAAACCAGGCAGGTCTCGCTCATCGCCATTTCTGCCCGGTCAAAACGCCTCGTTTTCCGTGCGGTCGATTACCTCCTGCTGCAAATCGCCGTTCATGTCGTTGAAGTAATCGCTGTAGCCCGCCATGCGCACCAACAGGTCCTTGTAATCCTGCGGGTTGCGCTGCGCCGCGCGCAGGGTGGCCGTGTCCACGATGTTGAACTGAACATGGTGGCCGCCCATGGTGAAATAGCTCCGGATCAGGCTGCCCAGTTTGCGAATGTCCTCCTCGCGCTTAACCAGGCTGGGCAGGAAGCGGAGGTTCAGTAGGGTGCCGCCAGACTTGGTTTGGTCCAGCTTGCCCAGCGACTGAACCACAGCCGATGGCCCTCGGCAATCGGCGCCGTGGGTGGGCGAGGTGCCGTCGGAGATGGACTTGTGGGCTAGCCGTCCGTTGGGAGATGCGCCCATCACTTTGCCAAAATAAACGTGGCAGGTGGTCGACAGCATATTGAGGTGATACTGGCCGCCCTCCTTGACGTTGGGCTGCCCGTCGATCAAGTCGACCAGATCGTCGTACACCTTCACTGCCACCGTGTCCGCATAGTCCAGATTGTTGCCGTAAAACGGCGTCTTGTTGAGGATCGTCTGGCGCATGACTTCTTCGCCGACGAAGTTCTTCGCGACAGCCGAGAGCACGGCGTCCATGCTATAGCGGTTATCCTCGAAAACGTGCTTCTTCAGCGCCAGTAGGCTGTCGGTGACCGTGCCAAGTCCGCAGCACTGTATGTAGTTGGTATTGTAACGCGGCCCGGCATTGTAGTAATCGCGGCCCTTCGCGATGCAATCGTCGATCAGTACGGAGAGGAAGGGGGCCGGCGCGTACTTGGCGAACATCGTATCGATGTAGTTGCTGACGCGGATTTTCTGGTCGATGACGAACGCAAGGTTTTGATGGAATGCGTCATACAGCTTTTCGAAACTTTCGAAATCGCGCGGATCGCCAGTTTCCAACCCGACCTTTTTGCCCGTCATCGGGTCGATGCCGTTGTTGAGGGTAATCTCCAGGATCTTCGGCACATTCAGGTAGCCGGTCAGCAAGAAAGCCTCCTTGCCGAAAGCGCCTACCTCGATGCATCCGCTACATCCGCCCTCGCGGGCATCTTCCAACGTCTTGCCGGATCGCAGCATTTCCTGGATGTAGATATCTGGATTGAACACCGACGGGTATCCGTGACCCTGGCGGATCACCTTGCAGGCAGCGTGCAGGAACTTGTCGGGCGTCTTGCCGCTGATGTGCACCGAGGTGCCCGGCTGCAGCAGGTGAATGTCCTCGATCAGCTCCAGCATGATGTAGCTGACCTCGCTGACGCCATCGGAGCCGTCGCGTTTGAGCCCGCCAATGTTGATGTTGGTGAAGTCGTTGTAAGTACCGCTTTCCGCAGCGGTGATGCCCACCTTGGGAGGCGCGGTGTGGTTGTTCACCTTGATCCACAGACAGGAAAGAATCTCTTTGGCTCGCTCCCGAGTCAGGGTGCCGGCGGCCACTTCGCGCTCGTAGAACGGAGCCAGGTGTTGGTCAAAATGGCCGGGGTTCATCGCGTCCCAGCCGTTCAGTTCGGTGATCGTTCCCAGGTGGCAGAACCAGTACATCTGCACGGCTTCGTGAAAGGTCTCGGGGGCATTAGCCGGCACCTTGCGGCAGATGGCTGCCACCTCACGCAATTCAGCCGCCACGGCTGGGTCGGACTCTTTCTCAGCCTCGGCCTCCAGCAGGTCGGCGTGGCGCTCGGCGAACACGATGGCGGCATCACATGAAATGGCCATCGCCTTCAACTCTTCAGCCTTGTCGTTGGCCTCGACGTCTAGCTTGTAGTCCAGGGAATCCAAGTGTTCCTGGATTTCGCGCTTGTAATCGAGCATTCCCTTCACGTACAACTTCCCGTCCAGCACCGTGTGGCCGGGCGCCCGCTGTTCCATGAACTCGGTAAAGCAGCCTGCTTCGTAAGCCGCGCGCCATTCGTCCGGTACGTGAGAAAAAATGCGTTCGCGCTGAGTGCGGCCCTTCCAGTAAGGGATGACTTCGCGCTCGTAGGTGTCGATATCTTCCTGGCTGATGGTATAGGGTTGTTTCTCCCGCTCGTTGAGCACGTGAAAGTCTTCCACGCTGTGGCAAGTGAGTTCCGGGAAGGTGGGCACTGCTTTCGGCTCCGGCCCGCGCTCGCCCACGATCAACTCGTCACGGTCGAAATAAAGTGTCTTCTTCTCGCAGTGGTCCAGGAAGGTCAGCGCGCGCATCACGGGCACCGAATACTTGCCGTTGTGTTCTTTGTAAAAGGCTGTCTGGTGCAGGGCGCGCTCTATGGCCAGCGAGGGCTCGGCTTCGAAACTTTTCTTGCGCAGCCGTTGAATCCTTGGATTCATGCCGGGCAGTTCGGGGGCGGCGTCTTCCGTGCGATCCTGCTTCAGGCGCCATTCTTCGTCGTAGAAATTGCCCTGTTCCTGCGCGGCTCGTTCCGGGGTTCCACGCTTAGGTAAAACATTGTCCAAGGTTTCCGTGCTCATAGCGTTCTTCCTTTGTTTCAAACACCAACAGGGCACCCTTGCTTGCAGGGCACCCCTGCTTGTTTACAAATCCAGTGCTGTTCTAGTGAAGTCGATCTGGTGATCGATTATATCGATGACGGCTTCTTTGGCCCCTTGTTCGTCGCCGTCGGCCACGGCCAGGACTAAATCGGAGTGCTGCTCCGCGGACCGACCGATGTTGAGGTGGTCGTGGTAGTACGACCAAAACCGCTTACAGTGCGCATACAGGTGGGCGACGGCTTCAACTGCAAATTCATTGTTGCTGGTTTCGCAAATCAACGCGTCGATGTCGTTGTCGACCGTGCGGAATTTTTCAATATCGCCGGTTTGCCCCGCACGCAGCATCTTCGCCGAGCATTCGCGCAATCTCTCCTGCTGCTGTGGGTTTGCACGTTTCGCCGCGCGTGTAGCAATGAGTACGTCCAGGGCCTTACGTGTTTCCAGCAAGGCGATGTGATTGGTCAGATCGATACGGCTAATGCGCACGCCACGCCTGGGGATCATCTCAACCAACCGCTCCTTCGCCAAGCGCAGAAGAGCTTCTCGCATTGGCGTCCTGCCCAGCTCAATCACCTCGCTCAGTTCGGCCTCTGAATAAATCTCCCCCGGCCCCAGCTCCAGCTGGATGATCTTCTGCTCCAGAAGGTCGTAGGCTTGATTCGCCAGGCTCGAGTGTTCTTTTGACATACGAGGCCAACCCGTCGGGGAAACTCTGTGGGTGCAGGTTTAATATATTAGTAGTATATCATTGCGTTAACCGCTTGCAAGTATGCCCGCCGGGATCGGGGCTGTCCAGCAGGGCGACTAGCCGGGTGATCCCGGTTAGCGCGTGGCAGACACCTTTGCTGACGATCTCTCGCTCGTCAGTAGAGTCACGCCAACCGCGGCGGTCATTGCTATCACGAATGTCATTGCTCTGGCTGTGATCGTTTGGTCGAGTCCGCTCACAATCCATATGATCGTGGTCAGAAGGCCGCTGCCCAGCGCAGTGACGACTCCAACCGACTTGAATCGATCCCAGTAGAACGAGAGTAGAACGGCCGGCGCGAACGAGCATCCGATTCCGGCCCAGGCATAGCCAACGACATAATAGATGAGGTCCCTTGTGGTCAGAGAAAGCACCAGCCCGAAGAGTCCTATGACAAAAGTACACACCCGAGAAATGGTTAGGAGTGTACGATCGGGAGCCTGGCCGTTCTTCATGATACCGTTGTAAAAGTCCTGAGAGATGGATGCTGACGCCACGAGTAGCATGCTCTGCGCTGTGGATATCATTGCCGCGACGGCGCCGGCGAGGAGTATGGCCGCGAGCCACCAGGGGAACAACTCGGTCAGGACGTGCGGGCGAATCATCTCAGAGTCTTGTACAGCGTTTGCTCCGTAGAGTGCGATAGCGCATAGGCCAATGACAACAACCCCGGAATACGCTAGGATCGTCCAACCAACGGCGATGTTCCTGCCGATCGCCACGTTTTTGTCGTCGCGCATGCTCATGAACCGAGCGTTGAGTTGGGGTTGACCTCCGAGGTAGCCGAAAACCCAGGCCAGGTTGTTGAAAATCAGAAGGCCTGCAGCGAATCCGGTTGCGGCTCCCGTGAACGAATCCATGCCCTGACCAGCATCTGACAGAGCCTGGAAGAGGTTTATATCGGCGGCGGAGACATGGAACAACAAAATTATCGGTGTTACCACGAGTGTCGTGATCATCAAGATCGACTGGAAGGCGTCTACTGCCACGACACTAATGAACCCGCCGAACGACGCGTACGCCAATATGACTGCGGCAGCGACTATCTGGCCCCAAAACGGATCCAACCCAAACGTCTGGAAGATGGTTTTTCCAGCGCCCGCGAACTGCGCGCTGACGTAGAACACGAAGAAAAACACTATGATGAACGTAGACAGTACGCGGATCGTGTTCGCCTGCTCTGGACACTTTGCGGAAAAATACTCGGGCATTGTCATCGCTCCGTACTTTTCCGCTTCTTCCCTGAACTTCCGAGCCAGAACAATCCACGCCGAGCAGATTCCAATGAGACAGCCGACCCCCGTCCATATGGCGGAGAGGCCGGTCGCATACACAAATCCGGTGAAACCAAGTAGCAACCAGGCTGATTCTCCGGTCGCTCGCTCAGACAGTGCCAGCATCCAGCCCGGGAGTTTTGAGCTTCCACTGACAAAATCAGCTTGCGATTTTGTGCGCCTCGCCTGCCACAATCCCAAGGTTATTGTGAGGGCTAGATATCCTACAAAGATTCCGATCATGAATTAACTCTCCGAACGTCAACGTGCGACGCCATTCGATCGCGATAGGAATTTGCTTTCACGGTTTGCAAGTATGCCCGTCGGGATTGAGGCTGTCCAGCAGTGCGACGTAGCCGTTCGATCCCGGCGGGCGGATAGAAGAGTCGTAATAGTGCGGAAGCCGTACTGGTTTCTTTGCGGACCCTAAGGCTGCTGCTCAGGCCGCCTGTGAGAGCTCTGCCTCGATCGCCTCCGAAGTGCTCTCGATTGAGCCTGTCAGCTGACCTGCCTTCCACAGTTCTGCCAACACCAGTTCCTCGTTCTTCTGCCTTGCCAGATCGACCTGCTCGGCTACATACACGACTTCGCACATTGTGCTGTCGATTTCGGGCACGGGGTTTCTGTGGTGGTTGGCGATTGCGGCGACGGTTTCGTCACCCAAACCCCACTCGGCGGCTGCAAGTGCGCCGAGTGTTTGGTGGAGCCCGCTCAGCGTGGCGGATAGAAAAGCAGTGGGAAGTTCAGGGGCACGACGAAGGTTGGACCGCAGCGTGCTCACGCGGTCCAGTATCACGAGCTTGCCGGCGTCGTGAAGCAGTCCCAGCGTGAATGCTCGGTCGGGTTCGACGCCGAATGCCGGAGCTATGCTGCGGGCTATCGGGGCACAGCGAACCATATGCGACCATACCTTGCCTACCAGTCGATCGAACGGAGGACCGGGTCGGCTGATCAATCCTTCGGCAATGCTCCTCAAAACAACTGCCTCGACTCCGGCCATACCGACCCTCTGTACGGCGGTCATCAAGGCGACCACCGGCTCACTCGAAATGCCGGCGTAGAATGCGGAGTTGGCGTAGCGCAATAGACCTTGTGTCAGGGTTGGATCACGCTCGAGCAAGCCCACCAGATCGTTCAGGCCCGCATCGGGATTGCGTGAAACTGCAAGAACCCGCTGAGCGGCCAGCGGGGGCTGCCGTACGACGTTGTTCTCGGCGTCTTCTAGCATGTCCAGGAGAGCTACAATATCAGTACCCTCCGACACGTCGGAGTATTTGTCCTGAAGGTCGGCCAGGCGACAACTCAGGTCGTTTTTGATCCTGTCCTTCATGGAAAGGGGTGCGGAGACCTGAGACGTTGTCGCAGAATCGGAGCTTGTTTCCTCTGCTCCTGAACATGCGGGCTGTCCGCCCTCGCCGGTGTCTTCCGCATAAATGGCGTCGTCGACGTGTTCCTCCGACTCCGACTCGATTTCCAGTTCGACGCCAGCGTCCCGACGCCTGCTCAGTTTACGAAGCAGTTGCCTCAACATCCGTACCTCTCAGCGATTGTCTCCACTGATTTTCGGCAGATGGTGCTCGATCCGTGAGCCCGAATCGGTACCCGAATGTGGAAATCAAGCTTGGACCTGATTCCATCGTTTCGAATCTGCATCCCAGGCTGGCGGCCAGCTTAGCTAGTTTTCAAATGACTATCAGCTGCAGCCTGTCCAAAGGAACACCGGTCGCAACCGAGTTGGAGCGTATCCATGACAGCCCATGCAGAACTCGACCGTATCGCCATCTCCGTCAAATCCCACAAACGCCTCAAGGCCCTGCTGAGAGAGAATCCCAAGCTCGAAGAGATCCTTCGCTACGCCAAGAATGAGACTGAAGCGCTGATAGGCGTGCGCAACTGGGTGTTCGAGCTGCTACAGTCACGGCCGGCGGCTTTGGCATTCTACGAGGCCGAGAGCCCTTCCCGCGAGATGTTCGAGACGCTCGATTGGAGCGACTATGCGGCAATTCGTGTTCTCGATTACGTAGACAATGCCGGACGCGAGTTCGTCGACCTGAACCTTCGGGGAGAGATCGCCGTCAGCAACCCGATCAAGATGCTGTGGCTCGCGGTCAACCATGGAACGGGAGGTGCAAAACCGGCCTTTTTCCAAGACATGGTGCATCTATTCCGCCAGCTGGAGGGCAAGGACACTCGGGTGCTTCCCGACCGCTCGCAAGTGCTCGAATGGATGAACCGCTATCCCACCGGTCTCGATCCGAGAATCGTCGCGCTACGGGAAGAAAACCGAGATCGCATGCTTGGCATTCTGATAGATCGAATGGATTCGGGCGAAATAACGAGTACGAAATTCAAGTTCGAATCCGGATTGAACAGGGATGAGAAACTCGAGCAGGCCAAGGAGTGGTGGGCGGATTTTCGGTTCCACCTCCAGTTTGCGATTCGATCTCCTGAACTTCTGAATGAGATGCTCGGTTTCTCTCTCGATCCTGACACGATGAAGGTGCTGTACGAAGCCCGAGACAAGGGGATCCCCTTCTTCGTCAATC
>Ga0180435_10004978_pt1 | contig 12988 bp, 11 predicted proteins | sample SS_ome_3_FD_132467 | JGI IMG/M metagenome (GOLD analysis project Ga0180435, IMG submission 132467) | Hypersaline lake sediment archaeal communities from the Salton Sea, California, USA - SS_3_S_1 metaG | ecosystem: Environmental > Aquatic > Non-marine Saline and Alkaline > Hypersaline >... | reverse complement strand
TTGGCGGTGTCTGCTCACACTAGTTGGAACCGCCATCCTTGGCGTACAGTACAAGTAACCGGGGCACCGTTCAAGGTGATCCCGGCCGCGCGTTCCGGCCCATCCAGGGACGGAACGCGCGCGGCAGATTCCGGCCAAGACACAGGACCCTCCGCGCTGCGCGCGTCGGGTACTACCCATGCTCCGGCCTGACCATCGCGTGTATGGCCCTCGCGGGCTTCGCCCGCTCGGCTACCGCCGCTCCGTGGTCGGCGATGTCGAACGGCGTCGATGCAGCGACGCGCTTCCCATCCTCCGGCGCTTCGCGCCGTCGCTATCATCCCCGCGCGATGGTGACTGGTACTGCGAACGGTCATCGCCCGCGCTACTACCCCCACGGCACTGCACCTGCGGAGCAGGGTGTTTCTTCGGCAAGAGTGTGTGACGCGGCTTGGCCGGTCGGGGTAGGTTGGTCGCCATGAAAGGAGGCGACCGATGAGGAGGAAGCAAAGCGAGGGATTGCCGGCGGAAGTGGAACGGGTGCGGGTGCGGTTCGAGGAGTGGCGAGGGCGACGACGTCACGGGCAGCGGATACCCGAAGAGCTGTGGTCAGCGGCAGCGAAGGTGGCGCGGGGACACGGGCTGAACTGTGTGAGCCAGGCGCTGGGGCTGGACTACTCTCATCTGAAGAAGCGCATAGGTGTGGCGAGTGAAAAGGAGGAGAGAGCAGAGGATGCGTTCGTGGAGCTTCATGCCATGGGAAGTGATGTGAGTGATCGGAGCTGTGTGGTAGAGCTTGAGAAGGGCAACGTGAGGTTGCCCGGTTTTGGTGGACACGGTCGAGGCTTAATTTCTCTCTGTTCTCCTCTTCTCTTCCCCCCCCCATTTATGGGGCCTACTGTAGCGTCACCGGGAGCGAAGCGTCCGGGGGCGGACCGCCCGAGGCCGTTGCTCCGGCGTTTATGTTCAGGCCATTGCAACAGCCTGGCTTTCCTCCTTTGCGTTGGGTTGATCGTTCCACTGCATCTCGATCTGGCAGGGAGACAGCCCGGCCAGGCTCGTGTGTATCCGTCTGGTATTGTAGAACGCCTCGATGTAGGCGAACAGTTCGGCCCGGGCCGCCGCTCGGCTCGGGTATAGACGACCTTGAATCTCCTCGGTCTTGATCGTACCGAAGAACGATTCCATCGTGGCGTTGTCGTATGGGTTGCCTTTCCTGCTCATGCTCGCCTCAATCCCGTAGTCCCGAAGCAGGTCCCGATATTCATGGCAGGCATACTGGCTGCCGCGATCGCTGTGATGGATATCCGGAGCCCTGCGGTTGCGCAAGGCTCTCTTCAGGGCCGTCATGGTCAGCTCGCGGTCGATCCTCTCGGACATCGACCATCCTACGATCTTGCGGCTGAACATGTCCAGCACCGCCGCCAGGTAGCTCCATCCCTCTTCGGTTCGCACGTAGGTGATATCCGCCACCCAGATCTCGTCAGGCCTGGAGGGGCCAGGATGGCCCTCAAGCAGGTTTGGCGCAATAGCATAGGTATGATTGCTGTCGGTCGTCTTGACCCGGAAACGCCGCCTCTGAAGCCCTTCAATGCCCTCTTCCTTCATCAGACGCACCAGACGGTGCTTCCCACACTGCCGCCCCTTGGCCTGCAATGCCAAGTGCAGCCGCGGCCGGCCATAGGTCTTCTTGCTCTCCTCGTGGATCTGCCTGATATCCATTTTCAACCCGGCATCCTCCCAGTCCTTCTCGCTGGGCATCTTCGTCTTCTCCAGCCACTTGTAGAAGCCGGACCTGGACACCTCCAGGGCTGTACACATCGCCTTCACGGGGAATATGTCCACATGCTCTCTCATGAAGCCGTATACCTGCCAGGGTCGCGAGAGAAGATGCCGACGGCTTTTTTTAAAATCTCCCGGTGCTGGACCGCCTCGGCCAGCTCCTTGCGCAGCCTGCGGTTCTCCTTCTCCAGTTCTGAGGCATTATGTCCGGTCGCCATAGGCTTATCTCCCTCTCCTGCCTCTCCTTGCAGGTATTTGTTTCGCCAGCGCGCCAAACAGCTCCGTTCAACGCCCAAACTCTCTGCCACCGCCTTCAGTGTCCTGTCACCTCTGAGCAACAGCCGTACGGCATCGTCCTTGAATTCCTGATCGTATTTCCGTCTCTGGTTCATAGTGAACACCTTTTCATCTAAGCACATCCCGTGTCCACTTTTTCCGGGCAGGCTCAACGGAGCGAAGTTGCGGGTGAGCGTGAGCGATGCGGCGACGGTGGATTGGTGTCGTGTGAAGGAAGCGTTTCTGGGGGCGTAGAGATGATCCAGCTTACCCCGCAGATGCGCATACTGGTGGCGGTGAAGCCGCAGGATTTCCGCAAGGGCATAGACGGGCTTGGGGGCGTGTGTCGGACGGTGCTTAAGGAGGATCCGCTTAGCGGCTGTGTGTTTGTATTTCGTAATCGACGTGGGACAGCGATTAAGGTTTTGGCATACGATGGGCAAGGGTTTTGGTTACTGCAAAAACGTTTATCGAAAGGCCGTTTCTGTTGGTGGCCGGATGGAGATATCGTACGCGAATTTCAGGCCAGGGATCTTCATGTAGTGCTGTGGAACGGCAATCCGAGTCGAGCGAAGATGGGGCCGTTATGGCGTCCGTTGGGTCCTGGCGGACGGGTGGAAAAAAGTTGAAGAAAAAGCGTGCGTTCAAATTCTCCTCCTGCTACGTTCAATGGCATGGAAGAACCGATCACCTACCGCGGCCGCACGATCAGCAGCGAACAGATTCGGTTCATTAGCGATCTGATCGCCGAGCACCCGGGGGCCTCCAGATACCGTCTATCCAAGCTGCTGTGTGAGTCGTGGGATTGGCGTTACGCCAACGGCACACTGTGCGACGGGCCTTGCCGCGGACTGATGCTGTTTCTGCATCGTGGCGGGCATATCCAGTTGCCGGCGCAGAAATGGGCGCCAAGGAAACACCCCGGCAGACGGCGCAAGCCGGCCACCGACATTCTCCTGGACGAGAGTCCGATCGGCGAGCCGCTGTCGGCGCTTAGGCCGATGGAGATTCGGCAGGTACGGCGCAGCGGTTGGGAAGAGCTCTTCGATGGGCTTATCGAGCGGGATCACTACCTGGGCTACAGCCATGTGGTGGGCGAGCATCTGAAGTACATGGTCTTCTGGGGTAATCGGCCGGTGGCGTGCTTGGCGTGGAGTTCGCCGCCGTGGCACATAGGGCCGCGGGATCGTTTCATTGGTTGGAGTCCGAAGGTGCGGCGCAAGAACCTGCACCTGATCGCCTACAACACGCGCTACTTGATCCTGCCCTGGGTGAAAGTCAAGCACCTGGCCAGCCATATTCTCGGACAGATAGCCCGGCGAATCAGCGCCGATTGGGAGGCGCTGTACGGCCACCCCCTTCATTATCTGGAGACCTTTGTGGATCGAGAACGCTTTGCGGGCACCTGCTATCGGGCGGCGAACTGGGTATACTTGGGGCAGACCACGGGCCGGGGGATCAAAGACAAGAAGCACAAGGTGACCTTGTCGAAGAAGGACGTTCTTGGCTACCCGTTGCGACGGGATTTTCGGTGTCGGCTCTGCGCCGTGCCTGCCGGCCGGCAGGAGGTGACCACATGAGGGGGTGGTGGTCCATATCGATCGACGAGGAGGAAGTTCTCGGGCTAAGGAAGCGAGCGGACGAGGGTAAACTGCAACCTGGAGATCACGAACTTATTGTCAGACTGGTAAAGGATGCGAAGCGTCTACGGCGGCGGCTTTGGTGGCAAGGACACGCCAAAGCGATGTTGTTGCGGATGCTGGCGGTGATGAATTGGATGCGGCGCTGCCGCGGCAAGCCGCCGCTTGTGCCCGAAGAATGGGATGAGGATGAGTAAGCAGATTCCATGCGTGGAGATGGACGTCGAAGAGGTGATCGCCTTGGGCGAACGCGCCGATAGCTATCGGCTCAAGAAGAGCGATCATCCCAAGATCAAAATGATGTCCGACACGATCGTCCTTCAGCACCAGGCGATGCAGGGCAATGACATCTCGGTGAAACGTGTGCTGCGTATGATGTTCGGCGCAGCCACGGAGAAGACGCGCAATATTCTCAAGCACACGGGCAAGAGCAGAGGAGAGAGCAAGCAACGGGAAACGAAGAAGAGGGGCAAACGTAAGGGCCATGGTCGACGCCCTGCCTCAGATTACTGGGGGGCGGATCGCGAACAGGTGGCGCATCCGGAGTTGAAGGCGGGAGATCGTTGTCCTGACTGTTGCCAGGCCAATGTATATGCTCCGGCGCGCCAGTCGCAAATCATTCGCCTGGTGGCTCAGCCGCTTGTGGCCGCAACCGTTTTTGAACTGGACACACTGCGCTGTGCCGGTTGCGGCAAGGTCTTCAGCGCGCCGCCGCCGGCCGAGGCCGGGGAGGAGAAGTACGATCCGAACGTCGGCCCGGGCCTGGCGGTTCAACGCTATGGCTACGGCATGCCCATGAACCGCATCGAGCAAATGCAGGAAGACAGCGGCATTCCGCTGCCGGCCGGCACGCAGTGGGAGCTGATCCGCGACACCTACAGGGACATTTACCCCGTGTGGCCGGAGCTGCTTCGTCAGGCGGCTCAAGCCCATTTGTTTCACAACGACGACACCGTCACAAAAATCCTGGCCGTGGAGAAGCAGATCCGGGAGGAGGCCGAAGGAGGTGAGGCAGGAGGAAAGCGTCGCACCGGGGTGTTCACCACCGGCATCGTAGCCCAACGTAGCGATGTGACCATTGCGGTGTTCTTCAGCGGTCGCCGTCACGCCGGGGAGAACCTGCAAGCTCTACTCGACCAACGTGGCGAGAAGCTGCCGATTCCGATCCAGATGTCTGACGGGTTGAACCGCAACGTGCCCAGCACGACCCCAACACACCAAGCCAACTGCAACAGTCATGCTCGCCGTGAGTTCGTGGATCTGGTCGAACACTTTCCCGACGAAAGCACTCACGTGCTGGAAGTCTTCGAAGAACTCTACAGGAACGAGGCGCAGACCAAGGAGATGGATGCGCAGCAACGGTTACGCTTTCACCGGCAGCACAGCGGCAAGTTGATGGCTGAATTCAAGAAATGGCTCGAAGGCAAGATGCATGGCCAACAGGTCGAACCCAACAGCTCCCTGGGCAAAGCGATCAACTACATCCTCAAACGCTGGAAGAAACTCACGTTGTTCCTCCGCAAGCCAGGCGTCCCGATCGACAACAATGTGGCGGAAAGAATCTTGAAGACGGCCATCCGGCACCGCAACAACTCGCTGTTCTACAACACACTCAACGGCGCGCACATCGGCGACATGTTCATGAGCTTGATCCTCACCTGCCGCTTCTGCGCCGTGGCCCCCTTCCATTACCTCGTCACCTTGCGCCAGTATGCCAAACACCTCGCCGAAGACCCCGCCGCTTGGATGCCCTGGAACTACCAGTCAACTCTCGCCACCATCGCCGGCGGCTAACCCAGCCCGGCGACCGCCCCGCCAATTGGTGTGGCCGCCGGGCACCCCCCTCATCGAACGCAAACCCGCGTGCCGGCTCGAAAAGATGGGCCACACACGCTCACCGAAGGGACACGGAGCAGGTTCGTGCCGTGCCCCTTACCCCGGCTGGCACTGCGGCTGCGGAGCAGCCTCGTTCCAGCCCCCGCCCCTGCCGCCGTCCCCGGCGGCCCCGCATGAGCCCTGCCGGACAAGCTCGGCACGTCTCATGCAAGATCCCCGGCGCTCTCGCGCCCACGATGCGCCGCAAGCGGCGGGTCGCCCCGACAAGTCGGGGCTCCTCGGTGTCGCGCTTCGCGCGACTTCTTCGATCTTCGACAGGCTCCCCACAGGCTCTTCCGCTGCATCCACAGTCACGGACAGCGGCCCTCCGTGACGCGGCGAAGCGCCGCGAAGACGGTCGGGCCGTCCATCCCGCCTCCGGCGGGTCACATCGTGTGGCCTGCGGCCACCTCACCGTGTCCGCCATAGCTGGAGCTTCGCTCCGCGACGGCGGAACGCCGCCCACAGGCGGCTTCTTCTCCACGCGCGCAAGAAACACTGAGAAGGGGGCTCCACAATTCCGGCCGGGAGGCCGGCGGCAGTTCCAGGTCACGCCTTGATGAGTCCGGCCGTCTGGAAACTGAAGTGCCCGCTCCGAGTCACAATCACGTGATCCAGGACGCGAAGGCCAAGAATCTTCGCGGCTTCGGTCAACTGGTCGTGCATCCGGAGATCCGCATCACTCGGATTGGGATCCCCTGCCGGATGGTTGTGGGCGAAGATGACGGACGCCGCGCGGTCACCAATGGCGTCCGCGAAGACCTCACGCGGATGCACAGGACTATTGTCGAGCAAACCGATGGTAATGATTCGTTTCTCGATGAGCTCGTTTGCCCCGTTGAGCGACAGGCAAACGAAGTGCTCCTGCGGCTTGCCTGCTATGTCCGCGACAAGCGGCAGCACGTCTTCAGCAGTAGCAATGCGGACGGTTTCCTTGAGCAGATGCCGGCGTGCCAGTTCAAAGGCCGAGAGAATCTGTCCGGCTTTGGCTAAGCCTATGCCGGGCACGACAAGCAGGTGGTCGAGACTCAGTTCGTCCTTGTGTTCGCGGATCAGACCGGCGACCTGCTTGGAAATCGTGCGCACATCGACTCCGGTTGTCCCCATACCCAGGATAGCGGCCACGAGTTCCTCATCTGTCAGGGCGGACGGCCCCCTCTCTTTGAGTTTCTCGCGTGGACGGCTGTGCGGTGGCATGTCCTTGATTGTCTTCATGCTATCCCAATGGCCTTTCCCGGGACGCCAGAGCCGGGTAATGGTCGGTGTCACCGGCTACTGCTCTCCCGGCGTCGGGTCCTTCTACCCGGACATTCTGTCCGGATAAATGTCCGCATAGCCGCTCCGCTCCGCCTCGGCGGCTCCTACCCGGACATCTTGTCCGGGACCATGTCCGCCTATGCATCATGTCACCTCGTACCGCTGGGAAGGGCCGGAACCCGTCTTTGTCACCAGCCCAAGCTCCTCGAAATGGCCCAAGTGTCGCCGCGCAGTCCTGGGCTCGACGCCCATGGCTCCCGCGTATTCGCCAGACTTCGCCTTGCCCCGCGCGGCAAGCCATTGCCAGCCCTTGCGCTCCGACTTGCTCAGTGCCTTCAGCGTCTCCTCGCCAAGAGCCCGCGTCACACCCTCTGCCGACCGGTACAGCGTGAGAACGAGATATGGCTCCTCCCAGGCGTACCGTGGCCGGGGCAGACCGTGTTCCTCTGCCCGGTCACGAAGCGAAGCAAGCCCGAGGCCCTGCTCTTCCGCCATGCCCATACGCGCAAACACGAAATGGAGTTCGGGGTTCCGGCTCAGCATGGGCGCACTGAAATCCTGGAGCTGTTTCAAGGTGATGGGCGGCGGAGGTCCACCGGGGCTCTGAACCGTCACGGTGTCGCCCGTGACCACGATCTGGCACTTGGCTCCGTCAATATCGTAGTCCCGATGGATGAGGGCGTTCGCCACGGCCTCCCGGATCATCTCGAACGGCAAGGCGGGGCGCTCCTGTCGATGCGCCTGGTCCCGGTCAAACACGTTGGGCAGCTTGTCCTTCAGCCATTGCTCAACCAGGTCGGGGATGAGCACTGCAGGCTCGTCGAACTCGCGACGCTCGGGCTTCCCGTCGGGATACTGGATAAGGCCAAGCAGACCGGCTTGCCGCATCGCCGACCGCGGCTCCTTCCCGAACAGCAGGAACCCGAAGCCAGTGGGGGCAAGTATGCCCTTCTCTCGCTTCAGAATCCCCTGGCGAAGCAGCCGTCTGTTGAAGTCGTCTGACCCAACGGAATCGGCGATACCGGCCTTTCGGCGGTAGAGTTCCAGGGCATCCGCGGAAAGGTCGGCAAGTTCTGCTTCCGGCAGTCTATCTTCGAGCGGCGAGAGCATGGTCTTGGCCGGTCTCTGCTTCACCTCGGTGGCCCGTTCCGTTGCCTGCTCCAAGAACTCTTTGTTCTCCTTCTCGATGACCTCCTGAAGATCACGGTCGAACATATGCACCGTCACCCCTTGGCGGAGCAGGTACCCGATCCCCTTGCGGGCAACGGTAGGGTCGGGGTCTTGGATGCCGACATAGACCTCCTTGATACGGGCGAGGAAGATGCGCTCAGCACAAGACAGTTTCGGATGCTTTCGTGCTCCTTTCGCGCACGGCTCAAGCGTCGCGAACAAGATCGAGCCGTCCAGCTTCTTGCCGCGGTTCTTGCGTTCAAGAAGCGTGAACTCCGCATGGTCGCCATGCCGGAGTTCACCTCGGCAAGCTGTCCCAATAACCGTGCCGTCCGGCTTGCACAGAACCGCGCCCACCTTCGGGTCGACCTTGCCGTCACTGCGGGGCTCAGGCACAGATCGGCGCATGACCTCAATGGCGCGCTCCATCATCTTGCGGGCGTCAAGTGTGGTCTTCATTGCTCAGCGCCTTCTTCCTCGATCACGGGCTCCGTTGCCCAGCGCCGCTGGTAATCCGGGCCTTCTGACCTTGGCTTCGTTGCTGGCTGCCCAATCTGGATCGTGAGCGGAATCGGGAAGTCGGCCCCGATGATCGCGGCCTCTCCAGGCTTCAGATTTGGGAGAAAGGCGGATGCAGAGCGGTCTATCTCGCCGCATGCACGCTCCACGACCTCCCTGTCCCGATCATTCGTCAGGCGGTGGACGACCAGAGTCCCAATCTGGCTCAGAACGCCTTCCGTGATGTCCCGGGGCCGCTGCGTCGCCAGGCAGATATTCAGCCCGTACTTGCGGCCCTCCTTCGCAATCAGTTCGAAGGCATCAAGCTTCGCCGCACTATCTTCACTGCCGATATGTCTTCCCAGGAAATTGTGGGCTTCGTCCACAAGTACCACCGTCGGATTCTCGACGAACTCCCTGTTCCGAGCCTTGTTGAGGAGATGCCTGCCGATCACATTCGCAATGATCTCCCTGGCATTGAACTCATACGCGATTCCACTCAGGCAGATGCGCAAGAGCTTCTTCTCGCCCGCCACGAAATCATCTATCTTCTGACTCAGATCCGGCTCCGTGGAGGCGAATACGCAACGGAACGCTGGCGACGTGAGAACACCGTTGATTCGCGCAACGAGCGACAGGCAGTGGGAGAAGTTGCCATCCTCCTTGCCCCATTTGCTGTTGTCATTGTAGCCCGTTGGCCAGACGCATTCTTGCTCAATCTGCGCCACGAGTTTTGTCGCGTCAAAGGGCTGAGAAGGGATGTCCAGCTTGCTGGAGATCGCGGGGTCGTTCTCAGCTGCTTCCACCGGCCCCTTCTGCTTGTTGATCTTCTCGATGAAGCCGTTAGTTGCGAGTTCTGGTTTCAGCTTGGCGAGACGAAGGCTTCTGATTGCCGCACGCAGCTTTGGGCCCTGGACCTTGCCGGCAGGTTCAAAGAGAGCCACGAAATCTGATTCTGTGAACCCCGTCGGAGGGAGAGAGCACGCGGTGGAATCCTTGGCCTTGTCGACTGGCTCGCCCAGATGGCAATGCTCAACGCTCACGGCCGAGAAGTCGCGGTACTCGCCTGTCGCATCCAGAAGAATGAGTTTCGCCTTGTGCTCAAGGCACTTCTCGATGATACGTGCCGTGGTCCAACTCTTGCCGCCGCCCGTCGCCCCGAGGATGGCGCAATGCCGTCCAAAGAGGCGTTCCGGCTTGATCTCGATGGTGCTTTCTTGCGCCACATCTACGACACCCAGATCAAGTAGAACCAAGTCGCCCGTATCTTCCTCGCGCTCCATCAAGCGAGGGAGCATCGCGATGAACTTGTGTGGAGCCGCGTATACCCGGTCGCCCAGCCGCGGATAGGATTCCACCCCGGCAATGACTCGCAGGTCATCCATTGCGACGGAACCGAGCAGTTGCACCTGGCCGATGGCGTCCAATGACGTGTTGCCGGCATAGTCTGGCCTGATGGAACGGCGTTCGGCATCGGGCAACCGGACTTCGGTAATGCGACCGAGAAGAAGGTTCTGCTGTGCCTCGATCAGGACAAACTCGCCCACCTCGCCGCGGCCATAGCGCCCGCCAGAGAAATGTGACCCGCTTGGGCGCCCCGCCTCGGTCAGGTTCACGCCGACCGCACGCGCCGTAATCGACGAAGCCACTCCGAGAAACAACTCAGGACGGAGCAGCCCTCTTGGGAAGAGACTGTCGATCGAACTCGTCATGGTTTCTTTGCTACGCTCTGGATTGCATTCATCAGCTTGTCGGCGGGCGTGAGGGACTTCAAATCCGGAATCAGCTTCGCGAATTCGTGGAACGAAGCGTTTACGAACCAGATGTCTTCACCGTCGCCCGCACGGGCAAACAGTTCCTGCCAGTAGCGGTTTGATCCGGGCTTGTCTTCGTCGCGCTTGGTGATGCATGGGTCAGCGACGATCAGGCGGAGATGTGGATTAGAACGCACAGCGCCAAGGATTGGCTCTGCGAGGTGATCGTCGTTGAAACCGAACCCCATCACGACAAGGCAGGTGTTTGGTTCTCGCAAGGCTGTAAGGTACTGCGACATGGACTCCAAGTGCGGTTGCAGGAAGCTCTGCTGGTACTTCCCGCGAGCGGGATAGATGAGGCAAGCTTCGTCTGGCGATGGTTTGCTCTTCTCCAGAACGAGGTCTCTGGGAACACGAGCCCAGTTGACCGAGCCGTGGAGCTTGTAGAGTAGGAAGACGCCTTCGAGATAGCTGCCCTGATCCTCGGTCTTGTGGGGGCGGCGAATGATGTCGTACGAAAAGTAGCGGGGATCGTAGTAGCGGGGGGCCATGAACGAGAAGCCGTCAATCACGACTCCGCCCACTGCGGCCGCAGCGCGCTCGAAACAGAGATCGTAGTTAGTTGTGAAAACCTTAAGCCGGGGGTCGCGCACACGACGGCGTGACAGGCGATGGATGAACACCTTGTGGGCATCCAACTTGTCGGGATCGAGGAAATCCGAACACTGGTCGAGGATGATTCCCTTGCACGAGCTGACGAAATCGCTGACGCCGCTATCCTCCGCCACCTGTAAATACGCTTCGCACCTGGACAAGAATTCCTCGATGTTCTCGTCGTTCAGGTCATGGCCCGTGGTCTTCGCCGCATCCTTTGCCGCCTGCTTCTGGGTTCCCGTGGTTGCTGCATTCCAGAGATCCTGCATGGACGGCCCCCCGACAGGCCCGAGCGAAGTCCCCGATCCCGCCAGTACCACGACATGCTGCATTTGGAGGGATGCCAGCAATGCCTCTTTCAGGTTGTCCTGCGCGATCTTCGCTTCCGCCTTCTTAGCATTGTCGTCCGTCTCCGCCCTGAGCGAATGCCATGTCGGGAGAGTCGGGCCTTTGACGGCGAGCGGGGTATCTTCGGTGCGCTTTCTAGGCATTGCGATCTCCTGACGGTGTGTGTTCGCCCCAGAGGTCCGATAGTCTGGCTGCTATCTTCCCGCGAAACACGTCCGCCAGACATTGGTTTGACTGCACGATTGCCAACTCACTTCTCACAACCTCGACAATTCTTCGCTGGGTTTCAAGAGGGGGTACCGGGATCGGGATTTCTTTCACGATCTGTTGGTTGATCTTCGGCATACTCCCCGCGGAGCCTGCCGCATTGTTCATGATGAAGAATCTTGCGGCCGGCGACTGGAGGGCGCGGACCAAGTACTCACTGAGAACGACCGACTCGTTCGCGCGCACACGAATCATCAGGTCTGGATAGATGTACCCGTTCTCCTCAATGTCGAACAACGCTGCCGTTCCAACAAGCTCGATGGTGTTCCCGCGCTGAATCAGGATGTCTCCCTTCCGACACCGAACAGGTGAATCTGCCGGGATTTCCTCGTCAAGGTACTTGAACTGTGACTGGTCGAGTTCGCCGCTTGTCGTGGCACTTAGGGAGAGTACCTTCGTCGAGGTCTTGTAGTCGACGGGCTTACCCGAGTAACCATTCTTAGGTTGGGCCGTAATAAGCTCCCCCAACGAGGTGACTGGCCATGACGGGTCAATCCGAATGGTCGGCTTGTAGTTCTCCACAACTTGTCGCGCGCCGTCAATTACGGCTTGGTATTTGTCCAGCTCTGCAGCGATGTGATCTTGCTCATCGCGAGGTGGCATAGGGATCTTGATCTTCTCCAGATTGCCCTTGGTGATATGGACGAGTCCAACACCACCGTGAAGATTCTCCTCAACTTCGGCAACTGCCTGCTTCAGAACCCAAAAGAGATAGCTCCGACTGACAGAGGTCTCATGAGCGACTCTGAAGATGTGTTGGTTGAGGATGCCTTCGGGGCCCTTCCAGATATGTGGCCCAAAGGAGGTGCCCATGGATCCAGACCAGGAAAAGAGAAGATCGCCATGCCGCACGACGAGCTTCTTTGGAACGTCTCCAGAGAAGTAGTTGTAGGAGGCGGTCGGATCGTTGAGATTCTGAATGCGGATAATTGGGCGACCACCGGAATCGGCTCTTTCCCAGTCGGTCGGTTTGAATGCCCGTCCGTTCGTCAGCTTGCAGACATCCCCTATCGGGCAGACCGGCCAACGGCTATCACGGACAACCGCTTCCCGGTAGCGGTCACCCAAGAGGCTATGATCGGCCCGCTCCAGCACCCGGTTGCGGCTCACAGTGAGCATTCTCCCGGGGCTCTTGATCTCCTTCCCATCTCTATGGGCGATGACAGTCGCCAGAGCTGCGGGCAATTCATTTCCTTCGATCGCCCGCCTCTGGGCACCCAGGTCAAACCCATCGTTCGTGACCTTCACGAACAGGATGTCGTCGGTTCGCTTGGCAAGGTTACGGTCGAGGAACAGGATGCTTGTCTTGACGCCGGAATAGGGATTGAACACTCCCGCGGGAAGACTCACGACAGCCCACAGGTAGTTCTCGACGAGCATGCGGCGCAGATTCTTGTAGGCGTTCTGCGCCTGGAAGATGATGCCTTCCGGCACGATTACGCCCGCCCGGCCACCGGGATTGAGATGCTCTGCGATGTAATCAACGAA
>Ga0180435_10004975_pt1 | contig 12992 bp, 10 predicted proteins | sample SS_ome_3_FD_132467 | JGI IMG/M metagenome (GOLD analysis project Ga0180435, IMG submission 132467) | Hypersaline lake sediment archaeal communities from the Salton Sea, California, USA - SS_3_S_1 metaG | ecosystem: Environmental > Aquatic > Non-marine Saline and Alkaline > Hypersaline >... | reverse complement strand
AATTCCTCCTAACCGGGGGCCATTGAAATCAGGCGAGAGAGTAAATGTGATGCTGACCGAAGCGGCGGAAATCGAATAACAATCTGTTGACCCACACCAATTCTCTTGTTACATTGTTTTTTCCCACTAACAAAAAATTCAAATAATTATCGAAACTATTGTATGGAGGTTTAAAACATGAAGTTTACGGAGGATTTAATCTTAACTGACGCCAATTTTGAGACTGAGTTATGGCGTTGCGAATACTGCGAAGAGCAGCCCTGTAGGACCGGGTGTCTGGAAGGGGAAACCTGTGAGGCTGGCTGTCCGGCCAATGTCTCTCCGACCGAATTCATTATGGCCGCCCGGGGAGGAAATCCCTCGGATATTCAGCGTTCGGCCGCTCTGATTATGACCGCCAATCCGTTCGGAGGAGTATGCGGGATGGTCTGTCCGGACACCCACTGCATGGGCACCTGTGTCCATGACGATCTCGACTGTCCGATTAATATCCCCGCGCTGCAGGCTACGATCATCCATAAGGCTCGCGAGTTGGGCGTAATGCCGGAGTTGAAAACGGCCGCTTCCAACGGCAAGAAAGTAGCGGTGATCGGGGCCGGAGCTGCCGGCCTGGCCGGTGCCGCGCTTCTGGGGCTGAAGGGCTATCAGGTTGATATTTATGAGAAGGATGCCCGCGCCGGTGGTGTTATCCGCTGTATCCCCCCGTACCGTCTGCGGGAAGATGTGCTGGATGCTGATATCGAATTCTGTCTATCCCAGGGGGCGATCACCCTTAAGACCGACTCCGAAGTTACTGATTTTGCCTCTCTGCTTTCTGAGGGGTACGACGCGGTTCTGGTCTCCACCGGTCTCTGGGAAGCGATTAAGCCGGGGATCCCCAATCAGGACCTCGCCATTACTTCGCTCGATTTCCTGAGCGATCCCGACAAGTTCAATGTTAAGGGAACCCGGGTTGCAATCATTGGTGGCGGTGCGGTAGCCGCGGATTGCGCGGTAATGGCAAAAGAGTACGGTGCTGACTATGTGGAGATGTTTGCCCTTGAGACTGTTGGTGAGATGCCCCTGACCGGGGACGAACTTGTTGAGCTGCTGGAAGAATGCGTTGATATCAACGGCCGTACCGCGGTTGACGAGATCATCGCTGAGGATGGAAAGATTACCGGCCTCAACACCACTAAAGTAAGCCTTCCCGCCGACGAAGCGTTCAGCCTGAAGGCGATCTGCCCCATCGAGGGTTGCGGCCAGGAGAGATTCGGCATTGATCGGGTGATCCTCGCTATCGGCAACCGGTCGGCAGTTGAGAAAATTGATCACCCGGCTGTCTTCTACGCGGGTGATCTGGCTCTGGGGCCGGTTACAGTGGTAGAGGCAGTTGCTTCCGGCAAGAACGCCGCTCAGGAGATTGACGCGTTGCTCAGTGGAGCTGAAAAGCCCGAGATCACTGATCCGGGAAAGAGCGAGGCAGTCCTGTCCGGCTATAACAACCGGCCGGTTGGTCTTGAGACCGACTTCTTCGGCCGTAAGCTGATCAACCCCTTCCTTCTTTCGGCGGCACCTCCCAGTGATGGTTTCGATCAGATGGAGAAGGCTCTCCAGGCTGGATGGGCTGGTGGTATCATGAAGACCGCTTTTGCTCCTGGGACCGAGATCCATATTCCGGCCGCCTATATGTATCAGAATGATTCGCTCACCTTCGCCAACTGTGATAATGTCTCCGGTCATCGTCTTGACCGGGTCTGCCCGGAAGTAGAGAGATTGGTTAAGGCTTATCCCGATCGCTTAATCGGCGCCTCGACCGGCGGTGATGTGACCGGTAAGGACGAGAGTGATATGAAGTCCTGGCAGAGTAATACCAAAATGCTGGAGGAAGCCGGGGCGATGGTGATTGAGTACAGCCTCTCCTGCCCTCAGGGTGGGGAAGGAGCCGAGGGTGATATTGTCTCCCAGAACGCTCCCCTGACCGCCAAGATTATTGATTGGGTCCTCCAGGTGGGTGACCCGGATATTCCCAAGCTCTTCAAGCTGACCCCGGCGGTGACCGAGATCACCACCATCATCAACGCGATCAAGGAAGTCTTCGCCCGTTACCCGGACAGTAAGGCCGGCGTTACCCTGGGGAACACCTTTCCCAGCCTCGACTTCCGCAAGATGGTCAAAGAGGAGTGGGAAGACGGTGCGGTAGTCGGGATCAGCGGAGCGGCCGTTGCCCCGATCAACTACCTTACCCTGGCCAAGGTCGGGAATCTCGATGTTCATGTCTCCGGTAACGGTGGTCCGATGGACTATATGGCCGCGGCAAACTTCCTGGCCCTGGGCGTAAAGACGGTTCAGTTCTGCACCATAGTAGAAAAATATGGTTATGGGATTATCGATGAGCTCTGCTCGGGACTCAGTCATCTGATGGCCGCGCGGGGAATTAAGTCGGTCTCCGACCTGATCGGGATCGCGCTCCCTGAGCCGATTCGGGATTTCATGGATTTAACTCCCATCAAGCAGATCTCAACCGTGGATGAAGACCTCTGTGTCCATTGCGGCAACTGCACCCGCTGTCCGTACCTGGCGCTCACTCTGAACGACAAGAAGGTACCGGAGACTGACGCCGAGCTGTGTATCGGTTGCGGTATGTGCGGGTTTCTCTGTCCGGCCGGCGCTTTGAGTCTCCGTGACCGGGATGAGGAGGAAGCCGCGGCGCTGAAGGAAGACTAGCGAATTCGAGCGGTTTATCAGACCGATCGGTCCGATCCGACGGATCCGTCCGATAACAAGAAGCATCATGAATAATAACCCTGAAATGATAGGCCAATCCCCGAACCGGGTGGATGTTCGGGAGAAGGTTACCGGCGCTGCCCGTTACGGTCAGGATCTCCGTATGGACGGGATGCTCTACGCTAAAGTGAAGCATGCCGAATATCCCCACGCGGAGATTATCTCCGTCAAGACTGCCCGGGCTGAGAAGCTCAAGGGCGTCGCCGCGGTTGTCACCGCCGCCGATGTTCCGGGGAATCCCGCTTTCGGCGCTATTATTATCGATAACCAGCCGGTTGCCGGGGATAAGGTCCGTTACCTGGGTGACGCGGTCGCCGTCGTCGCCGCTGAAACCGAAACAATTGCCGAGAAAGCGGTGAGCCTGATTAAGGTTAAGTACAGAGAACTCCCCGGACTATTCGACCCCCGGGAGGCACTAAATCCCGACGCTCCTCAGATCCACAAAGACGGAAATCTGATTGTCCACCATAAGACGAGAAGGGGAGATATCGCGGCTGGTTTTGCCGCAGCGGACCGCGTTATAGAACGGTCATACTCCGTTCAGAGGGTTGATCACGCCTACATTGAACCGGAGGTGGTGCTGGCCTATTTTGAGCCGGATGGAACTCTGGTCGTAAAGGGATCCCATCAGAGCATATTTAATATCCGCTCGGCTGTAGCCGGGGTTATGGGGCTCCCCCTCTCGAAGGTTCGGATTGTCCAGGCTTCTCTGGGCGGTTCATTTGGAGGGAAGGACGACATTATGTCGGTCCTCAGTTGCCGGGCCGGGCTGTTAGCTCTCAAGACCGGCCGTCCGGTCATGCTCTCTAACTCCCGCGAGGATTCCCTGGTCGAGAGCTATAAACGCCACCCTTACTTCATGGATTATAAAGTTGGGCTTAAGGATGACGGCACCATTACCGCCATGGAGATCAAGATGGTCGCTGACGGCGGGGCTTATGCTTCAATGACCCAGTTCGTTACCTGGCGCTCCGTTGTCCACGCCACCGGACCCTATCGTGTTCCCCATGTTAAGACTGATGTCTACGGGGTTTACACCAACAATACTTATACCGGCGCCTTCCGGGGCTTTGGTTCTCCCCAGATCACTTTTGCCTACGAGTCGTTGATGGATGAGATTGCCGAAGAACTGGGGATGGAGCCGCTTGAGTTCCGCCGGCTGAATATTCTTCATGATAATGACATCACAGCTACCGGCCAGAAACTCGACCATACTGTCAGTGTCGGTCAGGCTCTGGATGTAACCACCGAAGCTGCCGGATGGGAAACAAAACGGAAGAAATTTCCGGAAGAGAACGCCGGCCGGATCATCAAGCGCGGGATCGGCCTGGCCTGCTCCTACCGGGGTGTGGCTCTGGGGGCGGAAGGGGTGGACGCTACTGGAGCTATAGTGAGGATCCATCCAGATGGATCGGTAGATCTGACCACAGCTCTGGTTGAAATGGGGCAGGGGTTGAAGACCGTCTTCTCCCAGATCGCGGCCGCGGAACTCGGCCTCCCGATCGGCCGGATTCAGTACCGAAAGACCGACACCTCCATCATTATTGATGGAGGTCCGACAGTGGCCTCCCGCTCGACTATTATGGGTGGGGCGGCAGTTAAAAAGGCCGCGATCGGGGCCCGGGAGAAGCTATGTCAGGCAGTGGCAGCCAAGCTCGGCGTTGCCCCGGAAAATCTCATAGCTCGTGATGAGAAGATTATGGTGAAGAATGACCCGGCCCGATCTGTCAGTTTTCTGGAAGCGGTCTCCTTTGCCCTGGACGCCGGATTGAGTCTCTCCTCCTTCGGCTGGCATGTCTCACCTCCCATATGGTGGGATGAGGAAGAAGGAAAGGGGAATGCCTATTTTACTTATGTTTATGCCTGCCAGATCGCGGAGGTTGAGGTTGATCCCGAGACCGGGAAGGTTAATGTTATCGAAGTATGGGCTGCCCATGATGTTGGCAAGGCCATCAACCCGGATACGGTACGGGGCCAGATCTGCGGCGGCGTGGCGACCGCTATCGGATACGGACTTCTTGAAGATGTAGAGATGGTGGATGGGGTGACCAAGACAATGAACCTCGATGAATACCTGATCCCGACCGCGATGGACGTCGGGAAGATAAACGCGATAATTCTCGAGAATCCTGACAAGTACGGCCCTTACGGGGCCAAGTGCATAGCCGAACCGACCGCGGAACTCTGCGCTCCGGCAATTGCCAACGCGGTTTACCATGCTACCGGCAAAAGGATCCGCGATCTTCCACTCAATCTGGAGCGGATCGTCCTCGGGCATAAACTGGTTAAGAAGAAAAGGAGAGTCCGGTGATCCCTTTTGCCCTGATTAGAGCTGAGTCGCTTCAGGAAGCACTTGATTGTTTGTCCCGGGAGGGATTTAAGACCAAGATCATTGCCGGGGGAACAGATCTCATGGTTGAATTGAGAGATCTTTCCGCTGATGAAAAAGGTCCGGATACTATCCTTGATATTACACCTCTCGATGAGATAAGGGGGATCAAGGATGATGGAAAAATAATCACGGTGGGGGCACTGACTCCCCATCGCGAAATCAGTACTTCCCCAATTATCCTCCAATACGCTCCCCTGCTGGCCTCGGCCTGTTCCACTGTAGGCGCCACCCAGCATCGAAATATTGCCACTATCGGGGGAAATGTTATCAACGGTTCACCGGCGGCGGATAGTGTTCCGGCCCTGGTCGCGCTAAATGCCGAGGCGGTCTTCCGGTCGCAGAGCGGTGAGCGAGTCTCCCTCTTGAAAGATATCTATCTGAAACCTTATCAGACCGATATAAAAGATGATGAAATCCTCACTGCCATCCGGTTTCCCCATCTCCCGGATGGAGCCAGGAGCAGCTATATCAAGCTGGGGCGGAGGAACGCTCTGGCCATCTCCCGGATGAATGTGGCGGTAGTTCTGGTTATCAAGGAAGGAAAGATAACCGAAGCCAGAATATCCCCCGGAAGTACCACTCCGACTCCCGATCGGATTACAGCCGCCGAAGCGATTTTGATCGGGGAAGAACCTGGCGAGGAACTGTTCCGTCGGGCCGGCCAAGCGGTCTCCGACGAGATGATAAACCGGAGTGGTCGCCGCTGGTCCACTCCCTACAAGGAACCGGTAATCGCGGCACTGACCACTAGGGCTTTAATGGATGCGGCGAGAAGAGCAGGGAATAGTAGGGAGGAGGAGGGAGAAGGACGGAGTAGCAGGGATGAGTACGGAAGGGCATGGGTATAAGAAACTAATTGTATGGCAGAACTAGACAAGTTGTGTGGTAGTACAGATTACCTCTTGAACCGATTAAGCGCATCTGTCAGAAAAAAGGATAAAGAAGGTGACTGGAAATAGGGAGAAGCAGGGAGTAGAAGGGATGAAGAGGGAGTCGGCGGGTGATTTCCTTATTATTCCATACTTCTCCGTGCTATTCCCTGCTACTCCGTGCTATTCCCTGTTTAATATCTGGAAATAATATTACGCATAACCAAGCAACAGTGATAGAGAGCGAATAAGAGTAGCCAGGCGAAAAGCGAATTTCCTGCTTTTCCCTACTAATCCCTGCTCTTCCATTCTCTTCCCTGTTTTTTAAGTTCTTATGAAAAAACTTAAACTGAACATCACAGTCAACGGCATCTCCCACACACTCCGTATCGATCCCAATCTCCGCCTCCTCGATCTCCTCCGGGAAGAGCTTCATCTCACCGGAACCAAAGAAGGTTGCGGGATCGGCGAATGCGGTGCCTGCTCTGTCATTCTTGACGGAAGGGCGGTCAACGCGTGCTTAATTCTGGCCGGACAGTGTGAAGGCCGCGAAGTCACTACCATAGAAGGAGTCACACCGAAAGACGGGCTTTCCCCTTTGCAGCAATCTTTTCTCGACAATGGAGCTGTCCAGTGCGGTTTCTGTACCCCCGGAATGATCCTGAGCGCGAAAGCTCTCCTTGACCATAACCCCACCCCATCCGAAGCCGAGATAAGAGAAGCCATCTCCGGTAATCTCTGCCGCTGCACCGGGTATACCCAGATAGTCGAAGCCATCCAGGCTGTAGCTGACAGTTCCGGGGTGTAACAGACATTAGCAGCGGGGGAATAATGGTATTTAGGCCGATACTTATCGCGCAAATTAAAAAGCCTGGATTTTCCGGTAGGCGGTGCGGTAGATTTTGATGATCTCTTCCCGGGTAGGGATCTTAACATTGGAGTTGAAGCAGTTATCAGCCATGGCCATCCCGGCCATGGTATCGAAGTCCTCTTCTTTTACTTTCAGCACCCGGATGTTGTCCGGAATCTGCAGGCTCTTTCTGAGGTCTTTGATCCTCTGGATGAATTTCCGGGCGCTCAGAGCATTGCTCATGCTCCATGATGCTACTCCGGTTACTTTGGCCAGCATCGCGTAATCCTTAAAACTGGCATCAAAGTTGTATTCCATTACATAAGGCAGCAGGACCGCGTTGACTACCCCGTGAGGCAGATTATATAGTCCGCTCAGCTGGTGGGACATGGCATGGACCAGCCCCAGCCCGGCGTTGCTGAAGGCCATACCGGCCAGATACTCGGCTACAGCCATCTTCTCCCGGGCGATAATGTTCTTCCCGTCCCGGTAGGCGTCATGGAGAAAATCGAGGATCAAAATGATTGCCCCCAGCGCCTGACAGTCGGTCAGGTCGTTTCTTTCCCGGGAAGTATAGGCCTCGATCGCGTGGGTTAGGGCGTCCAACCCGGTGGCGGCGGTGAGTTTGGGCGGCATGCCCACCATTACTTCAGGGTCATTGACGGCAATCTCCGGGACCACCCTCTCATCGGAGATGTCGATCTTATGATGTTCCCCGGCTTCGGTGATCACAAATATCCTGGACATCTCTGCGGCGGTCCCGGCGGTGGTGTTGACAGCCATATGGGGGACCAGGGTCTGCGGTCCGATCTCTCCCTGAAGGAGCACGATCTTGACTGCCTTGGCCGTGTCATGAGCGCTTCCACCTCCCAGCGAGATCAGAGAATCACAGCCGGTGTCGAGAAACGCTTTCAGGACTTCCTGGGCGACTTCGAAGGTTGGGTTGGGTTTAACCGCGGTACAGACCGCGGATTCAATCCCGGCGCCGCGGAGATGATCGCCGATCGTCACGGCCAGCCCGGACTCCGCCAGGAACGCGTCCGTGATGATGAGGGATTTCCGGATCCCGAGTTTCTTGAATTCAACTCCGCAGAGCTTCAGGCATCCTTTACCTATCAGCGTCTTGGGGGGCATCAGGTAGATAGAAGGGGCCTTATCGGTGGGATAGATGTAGTGATGTTTTATGATCATACTATAAATTAGCTCACTTCGTTCGCAAATTTATGTAGTATCATCCTTCACTTCGTTTCGGATTTGTAGGAATTGTTGTAAATGTTGTACCGTCCCGCATATATGCGGGACTTGTTAAAAGGTAAAAAACAAGCGCAGCGATCCCACATTTACTACAAAGAATGCCATAGGCATTCTGATCCTACAAGTCCCGCGCATAAGACTTATGTGCGGGGCGATACTACAGAATTTTCTCCCGAAATACTTCGGGAGAAAATTCCGAATAAATTTAGTTAACCCCCGGTCCTTTCAGATTTCGATAATACTCATCCTCAGTTGTCAGGATCAGTGTGGTACTGCCATCAACGGTCTTACGATAAGTATCGAGGGTCTTTAAAAATGAATAAAAATCCAGGTCCTGATTGTACGCGTCAGCGTAAATTCGGGTCACTTCCGCGTCAGCTTTTCCCTTGAGCCCCTGGGCGGTACGGTAAGCCTGGGAAGTTATCTTCTTTAGTTCTTTTTCTCTTTGTCCGTCTATCTCCGCCCGTTTCCCGTGGCCCTCAGAGCGATAGCTTTCGGCGGCCCGTTTCCTCTCCGCTATCATCCGGTCGTAAACCTTGTTCTGGACTTCCTCCACATAATTGAGCCGCTTTATTCGAACGTCTACCACCTCGATCCCATACTGAGGCGCGAGTTTCCGGGCCGTCTTTAAAATTTCGGCCTCCAGTTGTTCGCGGCCGAACTCGATACTTTCGAGGGCTTCATCCGTCACGATTGTCGCTTCACCCACTCCATCGGATTCAATAATCCGATTGGAATCTCTGACCGCTTCTACCAGAGTATGACTGGTAATAGCATCCCTTGTGGCGGAATTGATAATATCATCCAATTTTGAATGCGCTCCTGTCTCATTGCCGACCGTCTGAAGGAATTTTAGAGAATCGGAGATCTTCCAGCGGGCGGTGGTATCAACCCAGATATATTTCTTGTCCTTGGTGGGGATCTGGTTAGGGTCGCCATCCCAACCCAGAAGCCTTTTTTCGAAGTATCGGGCTTTCTGAACGAACGGTTTTTTGAAGTGCAATCCTGCCTCCGTCACGGGGTTCCCAATCGGGTTTCCGAACTGGGTGATTACTACCTGATGGGTCTCCGGCACTATATAAGCCCAGCCGACCATAAATAGAATTACAACCAGTACAATCACTCCTATCAGGGCGATAGCAATTATCTTCATTTCTGTCCTCCTTCATCCTGCCCAATATTCAGAAGGGGTAATATCGAGGATTGTTTCGGGTCCATTATGTACTTCCGACGAGCTTTGGGAAGAACCTCCGACATAGTCTCAAGGTATATCCTCTTCTTTGTTATCTCCGGCGCTTTCTTGTACTCAGTCAGTACGGAGATGAATCTTTCCGTATCACCATGGGCCCGATTTATTTTGTCGACTGAGTATCCTTCAGCTACGCGAATGGTTTTTTCCGCTTCTCCCCGGGCTTTGGGGATAACCTTGTTATAGGCTTCCCATGCCTGATTGACCAATCTTTCTTTCTCTTGTTTTGCCTGATTTACTTCATTAAAAGCAGGTTTCACTTTGTCAGGAGGATTTACATCCTGGAGTTTTACGGTAACTACATGAATTCCAGTATCATAGTCTGTTAAAATATCCTGTATTCCTGTCTGAGCCTGAGAGTTGATCTCCACCCTTTTCGTAGTCAGGACTTCATCCACACTATAGTCTCCAACCAGTCGTCTCATTACTACTTCTGATATATCCCGGATATTATTGACAGGATTTCTGGTATTAAAAAGGTATTTGACCGGGTCAATTATCCGGTACTGGACAATCCAGCGCACATCAAGGATATTAAGATCTCCGGTGAGCATCAGTGATTCTCCCAGAAAGGATCGGTTGGAAAACCTGGTCTTCCGTCCCGCCTCCAAGGTTCTGACCCCGAACTCGTCCGTGAATATATGCCGTATACGAACCGGTGTTACTTTATCAATTCCGAAGGGGAGTTTGAAATGGAGTCCGGGCGGAGTAGAAGCAATGTACTTTCCAAAGCGCTGAACCACTCCCACTTCGTCAGCGTCAATGGTATAATACATTCCGGTTAAGCCGATCAATATCAGCAAACCCACAATTATGATCGGGACCAATTTTCCCTTCCTGCTGCGCAGCAGTTTTTTTACTTCCAGAATGATGTCTTCCGGTTGGTTGACAGTCATATAAATCTCCTTCTAATGATGATTTGTCTATCTTATTATCGATCGCTTTATCTGAAGGCCTCTTGCTATGTGGATAGCTCTTCCGATTAGATATATTGTCCACTCTATAAAGCATGAACTAACCATGGAATGCAAACCTTAAATATTCAAACCCATTTAACCCGAAAAGAAACATAGCCGGTTTGGTGATTCAGATAACAAAATATTCAGCATAGTTTCCTCGAAAATATGTGATAATATATACAAGAAGAATGATATTTGACAAGATATCTTCTTTATCAGGGGAGAGAGTTAATTATCTAATCCCGGTATTTGATATGAGCAATAATCGTAAAGAGACCCGCAGACATATCAGGATTAATGCCGATCTGGAAGTTACCTATCGGATTGTGAAGGATTATGCCCGTAGATGGGCCCGCAGTATTGATATCTCGAAAGGCGGAATCCGGCTGCCGTCAGCCCAGAAATTGCCGGTGGGGGCCATTCTTCAGCTGGAAATTCACACAGTACTGTCGATCAAGCCCCTGGCTATCAGCGGCTGTGTTGTCTGGGTGAATGAACGAAACGATGCGAGCTTTCCGTTTGAGATGGGGATCAAATTTATCAAGATACTACCATCCGATCTGAGGGTCCTCTACCGTATCTGCGGGGAACAGGAGGCAAAAAACAGTATCCGCTGGATCGGTTGAACCGGATTCCTGATGGGATTTTCGAACCTATTCAATAATCCAGTCTCTCATCTACTCTTTCTTGCCGGGCTGAATGCCCTTCCCCAGAGTCCGCGTTGGCGACGGAGAACCTTTATATGAAATTTAAATACCTGATTTTTGACCTGGACGGGACACTCCTCAATACGCTAGAGGATATTGCCGATTCAGCTAATCGCGTTCTGCGGGAGAGGGGATTTGGAACGCATTCCCTGGACGCGTATCGTTATTTTGTCGGTAGCGGCGCGACTGAACTTATGGTCCGCGCGCTGCCGCCCGGCAAGTGCGACAGGAAGTTGATCGCGGATTATGTTGAGGCTTTTCGTTTGGAGTATCGGAGAAACTGGAATGTCAAAACCCGTCCATATGATGGTGTGTTGGAATTGCTTGATGCCCTTGCCGAAAGAAGAACAAGGATAGCCATCCTTTCAAACAAGCCCCACGAGTTCACCGTACTCTGTATCCGCCAATATTTCCCTGGATATAATTTCGCGGCGGTTCTGGGGGAGGGGGAGATGGTCCCGCTGAAGCCTGATCCGACCGGGGCACTTGAGATTGCCCGGCGCCTGGATGCAGAACCGGAAGAAATTATATTTATCGGCGATACCGGCGTCGATATGGAGACCGCGGTTCGGGCCGGTATGTTTCCCCTGGGAGTTTTATGGGGATTTCGCCCCGAGAAGGAGTTGCTCCGGTTTGGAGCCCTTGGTACCATAACTCGTCCCGGTGATCTTCTTTCGTTTGTGGAGTAGTTGTTGGACCCGGCGAGTAAAATTACGCGCCGTATGGTATAACCGTAAGTATATCTTTATGTTTTAAGTAAGGAGCCTGAAATGAAGAAATATTTACTTGTTTTTATTGGGGTGATATTTATCCTGTCTTTTTCGGGGTGTTCGAGCATCCCGGAGAACAGAGTTGCCCAGAGATCAACCATCGACGCTCTCCTGGCGGGGGCCTATGATGGAAGCATGTCATGCCGCCAGTTGCTCGAATACGGCGATTTTGGTATCGGTACCTTTGATCGTCTGGATGGTGAAATGATTGTTCTGGATGGGGAGATATACCAGATCAAATCGGATGGCAAGGTTTATAACCCGGATTTGAGTATTATGACTCCCTTCGCGGCGGTCTCTTCCTTTCGGCCTGATATTATTTTCACGATACCCGGAAGATTGGATTATGCGGGGTTGGAATCGACAATTGATAATTATGCTCCAAATCAGAATGAATTCATCGCCATTAAGGTGACGGGAAGATTCAGTCGTATGAAAGTCCGTAGTGTGCCCGCCCAGCAAAAACCATATCCCCCTCTGGTGGAAGTGACAAAAAAGCAGAAGATATTTGAAATCAAAGATATTGAAGGAAGCATTGTCGGGTTTCGGTCGCCCCCCTTTGTTAAGGGTATTAATGTCCCCGGATATCACTGTCATTTTCTCAGTGATGACCGAAATCAGGGGGGGCATATTCTCGATTGTGAAATCATCTCCGGAATCGTAGAGTTGGACAGCTGTAATCAGTTCCTCCTTATCCTGCCTGAGGATAGTGATAGTCTGGAGGATATTGACTTATCCCCGGACCGAAGCATAGAGTTGGATAAAGTAGAAAACTGAGAAAAACATAACGTAATAATGTCGGACAGTCTTATTGACAATCTGAAGGGCGTGGCATATATTGACTGAATATTTGAGATTCTGGTTCTTGAAAACATTGATTCAGGATCTGAATTGGGGCGATTAGCTCAGTGGGAGAGCACCTGGATCACAACCAGGGGGTCATCCCGGTTGAATCAACCGGGATATCGACCATTGGAAGCTGTAAATACATTTATTGCAGGGGATTAATTTAGGGCGATTAGCTCAGTGGGAGAGCACCTGGATCACAACCAGGGGGTCACTGGTTCGAGCCCAGTATCGCCCATGGGGTCATACCGGTTGAATCAACCGGTATATCGCCCATGGGGTCATACCGGTTGAATCAACCGGTATATCGCCCATGGGGTCATACCGGTT
>Ga0180435_10004974_pt1 | contig 12992 bp, 11 predicted proteins | sample SS_ome_3_FD_132467 | JGI IMG/M metagenome (GOLD analysis project Ga0180435, IMG submission 132467) | Hypersaline lake sediment archaeal communities from the Salton Sea, California, USA - SS_3_S_1 metaG | ecosystem: Environmental > Aquatic > Non-marine Saline and Alkaline > Hypersaline >... | reverse complement strand
TGGCTCCCCGGGACGGACTCGAACCGCCGACAGGGTGGTTAACAGCCACCTGCTCTACCAACTGAGCTACCGAGGATTGGTATGGTCCGCAAGTTATCGTTTTCACGAAGCTTTACGGAAAACTTCCGGAACCGAACCAGGCGTAAGTGCTTGTTTTTACGTGAATCGGTTTCCGCAAAGTAGGAGGGGAATATAGCTTGTGAGACCGGGGCTGTCAACTTCTTTTTCTGCTCTTGCTCAAACTCAGCCGAGCGGATGAGTCAGGTGTTCGAAGAGAATTTTGCCGCCGATAAGAATCAGGATCACGCCGCCGATTATCTCTACCTTTCCCCGAAGCAGATGTCCCACTTTGCGGCCGAGAAGAATTCCGGCATGCGACATCCCGCCGGTGATGATTCCGATGATGAGCGCCGGGGTAATAATCGTGATGTTGAGAATGGAAAAGCTGAGCCCGACCGCCAGTGCGTCGATACTGGTGGCAATGGAAAGCAGCAGCAGTCGTCCGGCAGTCATGGCCGAATCGATTCCACTCCGTTCGGCACCGGGTTCAAGCTGGCGGCCCTCGACTATCATTTTCCCGCCGATTCCCGCCAGCAGGGCGAATGCAAGCCAGTGATCGTAGGCGGCGATCGCTTCACGAAAACCGAGCCCGGCCGACCAGCCGACGACCGGCATCAGGGCCTGAAACAGCGCAAACGATGCGGCAATGGTCAGCGTCTGCCGCAGCCCGATGTGTTTTATCGTGACACCGCAGGCAACCGAGACCGCAAACGCATCCATCGCCAGCCCGACGGCTATCACCAGAATTGTGAAAAAATCCATTGCTCCTTGCTTTTCAGGTGAGCAGTGCAGTTATCAGGTCAGCGGGAAGGTATCGGTTCGAGGATCTTGACGACCGCTTTAGCAAGGTTTCTCAAGGCCGTCTCCGGCGGCCGCTCGGGGACGATCCGACCAACCCCTGTTCCTCTCCAGAGCAGGCGCTGGTTGACCGGGTCGAGTAAATCGATGATCAGCGTTCCTTCTTCATATTCCGTTATCTGCCGCGCAGGCTCCGGATTCAGGGCTTCATCTCTGAACAGCGTGCCGTAGCCGTACGGTGAATAGAGATGATCCAGATGCTCCTTCTTGATTTTTTTCTCGATCGCGCCAACCCACGACACGACGAAATCCGCCGATTCCGTTTCGCCTGTCCGGTATCCTTTCGCAACCAGCGTCTGTTCGATCGTATCCCGCACCGTCTGCTGCACGGCTTCGTTGCTGATTCGCACATGGTCACCCGGCAGCTTCTCATTATCGAGCCACGCAAAGGTTTCCAGCTCGGAAAAGTCGGCTTTAAGGTCGTACGTGCTCTCAGTCTGCAGGGATACGCAACCGGCAGCAAGCAGGAGAACCTGAACGGTGACAGAGATTCTCAGCAGTATCGGCATAAACGTTAATATTGATCCAGGCATCGTGTTCACCATGTCCTCCGCTTCCAGTTTAGATTTACGGTTTCTCATCGCCCCTACCACTGTAAATCAATATTTCGTTAACACAATAGGCCAATTTCACCAGCCCACAGCCTCCTGCTGCACGTCAGGCAGGGATCATTGTATCCGGCTCAGCAGAAAGGATCCGACCGCCTCGCGGACACGCGTTTCCACACCGGTGTGATTGCCGTAGATGATATTGTGCCTTTCCGTGTGAAATTTCAATATTTCCTTTTTGGCCGCCCCGATCCCTCCATATACCCGGGTCGCACTCTCTGCACCGATCACCTGATCGTTGTCGGCAGCGATTACCAGGGTCGGCTGCGTTACGAACTCAAGCCGCCCCTTCATCAGCTTCAGCAGTTCCCCGACCTGGTTTACGCCGGCAACGGGGTTGCGATGATAGTTAATCGTGCTGTTTTCCGGTTCAAAGTCCATGAACTCCTGTTTATACTGGTTGCCCTTCCACCTGCTCAGCAGACGGTTCCATATATCGGTGGAAGGCATGAACCGCTGGGAATAATCGGCTAATTCAAACGGTGGGCAGATTGCCGCGACACCGGCAAGTTGCCGATAATGCGAGGCAAATTCAAGGGCCAGCATCCCGCCGACGGAGAATCCGACCATGAAAATCTGGCGGCACGCCGCATTCAAAACGGCCACGCCCCGATCCAGCGCCTGCCGCCAATCCTCGAGCTCCACCCGGGCAAGACTTTCCGGGCAGGTACCGTGGCCGGGAAGGCGGACACCGTAAACCCAGAGGCCCCGGCGGTTAAGCATTTTCGCACACTCCCGGATCTCTTCGGGGACCGACAGGTAGCTGTGGATCATCACGACGCCTGCCCTGCGGGAACGTGCAGGGAGAATGAACGGGCGGCCGGACTCGTATTCAATTTCGTTCTTTTCGGCATGCGCTTCCCGCTCCGAAATATAGAGCTGCCGGTCCTGCCGGTACAGGTTATACGCATTGACCGCCGGGACCATCCGATCAGGTACTCGGGAAACCCGCAGTAAACATCTTTGTACCCGCTTCAACGGCTCGATTTCATTGGCCATCACTTCTGCGATGTTTGCAATCCGGGCTTCATGCATCAAAGGAGACTGATCCCACGCGTCATCTTCTTTCTGGAGCCGCTGCTGATCATCCTCGACAAGAAAACCCGACTCCAGGCCCAATTTGATAAACTCGCCGATTTTCCCGGTGCGGTCATAGGTCAGCACATCGGCCTGGCTCTGCCGCAACGATTTATGGAGGCGTCCTTCGAGTTCCGGAATTCGCTGGAGACCGGTAACGGCCAGATGCGCCCGGCCGGCGAAATCAGGGCGGCTGAATGGTAAAAACGAGCGCTTGCGCAGCAGCGACGCCTGGATGTGATCATGATTCACGGTTGTCGCCGCATACATGCGCTCCATATAGAGATGCATGATCCTGCCCGCCGCCGCTTTCATGTAGGCGTCAACTTTCGGGCACTGATCAAACGCTGGATCAAACGGGCGTTCCAGAAGCGCCGTAATCGACTGGTGATCGGTGTATGCGGCCATGTCCAGCGAGCGGCCGATACGGATATCGATATCGACACCTTCCAGGAACATGGTTCCCTCAGCCATTAACTCCTCGATCATCCGGTCCGACGGCGCGCCAACATATTTATGAGCCATGTCAGACAGGAAGTTTTCACGGGACCTGAGCGGATAGTAGGTGAGGTTGACCGGCACGATCTTCACACTCTCCGTGCTGATCGTGTCCTCCTTTCCAATCCCGTTCTGCCCGGCGATAGAGGCCGCTGTCTCGGCCAATCCATCCGGCCGGTTCAACAGAACCCGCCGCAGGATCTCGGCGCGGAGTCCGAGCCACGCGGGACCGGAATGGGGCGGACGGGCCAGCTGATCGTCCCCGATCATGAACTCCTTGCCGCGAATCAGCTTCTTGTTCTTGACCATCTTTCCTTCCGGGAAAATGATCCAGTTCGCCCCGGACGTGACCAGTGAGCGGATGATCAGTTCATCACGATGCGGATCTTTGGTGGACAACACCCCGACCCGGTCGAAATATGATTTGAGCACACCGTGAAAGAACCCGTCATCGGCCAGCGAACAGATCGGCCGCTTTACCAGGTGATAGAGATAATACGGAAGCAGGATGGTTTCGAGCCGGGTGAAATGGTTGATAACGAAGATAATCGGCCCGTCGGGGATATGGGAAACATCATGGAATCTGCTGTTTGCCTTCAGGATACCGGCCAGCATTTTGATGGCCAGCTCAGTGGTACGATAGGCAACTCGATTCATATCCCTCTCAATGTGTCATCTGCCTTGGGACGACCAAGAAAAATTCGTACTTTGAACGACTACCGGAATTTTTCAAGATTGCTTTGACGTCGCCTTAAATCATAAGGTTTTGCACGCTCAATGACAAGCGGCAACCTGCAGGCGGCGGCAGACCGCCTCAGCCGAAACGCTGCTTACCGGGCTCCTTCTGACCCTGCAAATCACAACGCCCCGGTATTGTCTCATACCGGGGCGTTCTGGAAAATATCTATAGGCGACCTCGAAAAATTGTCTTTTCGTCCAAAATCTGCGCTGCGGATGTCGATTTTTTCCTAGACATATCAAACATATGCCTGCGGAAAAATCTCCATTCGCGCCTTGATTTTTAACGAAAATCCTGATTTTTCAAGGGTGCCTGTAGCAAGCGGATTACTTCGTCTTCATGCCGGCGATGAATTCGTTGGACGATTCGATTGCTTCGTTCATCCGCGCGATGAGGATCTCAATCTCGGATTCGAGGCCGGCGAATTCATTCTGCAGTGACGCGATCGCCTGGGCATTGAGATTGTGCTTGAGAAACAGAACGTTGTCCCTGAAAATCCTGAGAACCGGTGCCATACTCTCTTCAGCCTCTTCCATGTGGGAAAGCATGTCCCGATAGCTCGCCTTTGTCGCTGTCAGCTGCTTTTTACTGGAGCGCGCCAGATCCGCACTCTCATAGAGGCTGATTTCGTCTTCCCACTCATCGAAAAGCGCTTCCGATACGTCCTCGATCGCCTCTATCCGGTCCGAAACTTCGGCAGCGACTTTCACGCAATCTTCATATTCGTCGTTCAGCCGGTCGTACGCTTTTTTCAGGTCGGTTTCTTTCAGGGTTACGACCGAATCAAATTGCTCGAGCGCAGACTTGAACTGCTCCTGGGCCTCCTCCTGGGCATCGCGGGCATCTTCTACCCGATCGACCATGATATCACGCTTGTGGACGCCGACTTTCTCCATCGCGCTGTAATAAGGATTTCCGCATCCGCTCAGCAATAAAAGCGCCGCTCCGATCAGTGAACCGGCAAGAATCGTGTGAGGTCGTACCATCTCCCCTCCTCCTCTAGATGTCATTTGGGCTATGCATAAATGGTTCTACTTCTGTTCAGGTCCATGAACCCTATAGCAGCACAACGGACAGAGCAAGGATTTTAATTGTCAAGCACGGGCTCGCAGGATAATCTGCACCATGCACCAGCTCATCAGGCGGTGCGCGATGAAATACAAACGATCACCAGACATGCAGTCAATCACCCCCGAAACCCGACCGCCTATTTTCAGGACGGCAGCCGCCTACATAGTCTGCATCGCCCTGATCCCGCTGTACGTCAGTTTATTTCCGATCTGGAAATACCTCAATTCCTCCTTCGGGGATTCACTGTTCGTATACGTACCGGCGACAGCGGCGGCCATACTGGTAACCGGTATGGTGGCGATTGCCCTGCTGAAACGCCGCCATCGTTCGCAACCGCTATTTATCGGGGCAATCGCGGCCGGCCTGCTGTTCTGTATTGCAGGACTGATCATTCCCGACCCCGCCTATCCGGTCAAACGCATCCATGTCGCCGAGTACCTGATCCTGGCCCTGGTTGCACGATATGCGATGGCGCCGTTTCTGACCGGCTTGCCGCTGCTGTTTTTCTCAACCGGTTTTGCCGCCCTGCTCGGCATGCACGACGAATTTCTGCAGGGAATTCACCCGGCCCGCACGTACGGTCTTGCCGATATATCGGTAAACACGCTGGCGGCCTTCGGCGGCGGGCTGATCGCCCACGGTCTGGCGCTGTTCAATACCCCGCAGCCGGACGTCGCTGCTGTCCCGCAGAACCCCAAAACCGGTATGGTATACTGCTGCTGGCTGCTGATCTGCGTGCTGATGCTCGTGGTCCCCGCTGTCTTTTTCAAGGGGATGTCCATCGAGGCGTGGACTGTCGTGCCGCTGATAGGGTCGATGGTTTTCTTTTCCCAGTATCATATTCATTTTCACCATGGACTTCGCCACGGAATTACGGCCCTGAGCTGGGCCGCCTGGAGCCTGGCCTGCTATCCGCTCGTAAGCGGGCTGGATACCGTTGTATTTTACTGAGCCGCCAATGCAGGGATCGATGCCGAATCAGAAATCAGCGCATAAACACACACCGTTTATCACCACGGCGACCGTGCTCGTGGTGAGCCTCTCTATCTGGGTGAACGGGTTAATGAATTCGCCTGTCCTGGACCCGGAGCTGCGCGCCGAAAAACGGTTTGTACAGTCCCGTATCCGGGAGTTGTCCATCGATTCGCGGGAGCAGCGGCAGCTCGCCCGGGCCTATTGGCAGCGGTACGAAGATGTCCGCACGGATGCCTATTTCGGGGAAAACGGACCAAACGGCATCTACGGTGCCCGGGATCACTTCACCCTGCACGGCAAGCGCGAAGGACGAATTTACGGGCCAATCCCGGTCGTCACCGACCTCGAGCAGGAAAAGCCGCTTGCAGAATCATACTGGCACCGCTACCCGGAGGTGGCACAAAGTTCCATATGGGGACGAAACAGCACTCTGGGCATCCTCGGCCCGCGGGATCACTATCGTTATGTCGGTAAATACATGGGGTATACCTGGGGAAATTAACCGGCGGCTGCGTTTAGCGACAAACAGGACAGCCCCGCCCGCAGGAGCGGATACGGAACTTTGCGGTTGACTTTGCTGCCGTTTCGTTTAAGTCTTTCATCGCAGGAGAGTATACCCATTAACGCTTCACGGAGGAGATGCGTCATGAAACGGTTCCTGATCGCCGTAATCGCGCTGCTGACTGTTATCGCCGCAGGCTCTGCATGGGCCGCCCAAACCATCAAGCTCGGCGTGGTTACCAAACCGGGCTCGGCCCAGAATATCGTTGCCGGCAAATTCAAGGAGCTGGTCGAAGAACGGTCCGGCGGCGCCCTGATGGTCAAGATCTTCCATTCCGGCTCGCTCGGAAACGAGACCGAAATTTTGCAGCAGATCCAGATGGGAACCGTGGAGCTGGGAGTCATCACGTCGGGTCCATTCGACAGTTTCGATCCAATCGTGCGGATTATCGACTATCCGTTTCTGTTCAAGGACAACGAGCAGGCCGATGAGATTCTGGACGGTCTGCTCGGCGACGAGATCCTGACCAGTCTTGAATCGTCCGGTTTCAAAGGCATCTGTTTCTCCGAAAACGGATTCAGGAACCTGACCAACTCGAAAAGGGCCGTTGCCACGCCGGAAGATATCAAAGGCCTGAAAATCAGGGTCATGGCTTCGGCGCTGCACCGGTCGATCTGGCAGGCGCTCGGTGCCAATCCGACGCCGATGCCGTGGCCGATCTACACCGAGCTCGAACAGAAAGTAATCGACGGCCAGGAGAACCCGCTGTGGGTCATGGAAGTCTACAAATTTTACGAAATCCAGAAATACATGACGATGACCCGCCATGTCTATTCCGCCCATATCGATGTCGCTTCGCTGTCCTGGTGGAAATCCCAGGACCAGGAAACTCAGGAACTGATCAGTGAGGCAATGCACGAAGCGGCTCAATTCCAGCGTGCGGAAAACCGCTCCAAAGATGCCGCCAGGATGCAGCTGCTGAAGGATAAAGGCATGCAGATCGAAGAACAACCCGATATCGATGCGTTCCGGAAACAGGTTGCCGACCTCAAGGACATCGACCTGTTCTCCGATCCCAGGGTCCAGGCCCTGCTGACAAAAGCGCTCGAGCAGACCAGATAGACGATACCGGTATGGGTCCGCTGCCCCGGCTCAGCGCTTCCTGCAACCGCTCAACCGAGGGCCTGCTGCTCCTGCTCGGCCTGACGATGACCGGCGTGGTTATCCTGCAGGTATTCTGCCGATACGTCCTCAATTACTCCCTGTTCTGGTCGGAGGAGCTGGCCCGTTTCCTGCTCGTCTGGCTGACGTTTCTCGGCGCGACGGTAGCCTATCACCGGAACATGCACCCAAGCGTCGACGTGGTATTTCGCCGCCTGGGCAGACCCGCTCGCACGCGGATCCTGCGTTTTGTCCATGGAGTCGTCTTTGTTTTCGCGCTCATCATGGTCTGGTACGGCACCAGCTTCTGCTATTTTGTCAGGCTCCAGATCACCCCGGCCTTATCGCTCCCCAAGTGGGTCGTTTTTGCAATCATCCCCGTCAGCGGGTGCATATTCCTGCTCCATGCCCTGCATTTTCTAAGCAGCAAAAGCGTCATGAGCGGAAGGAGCGGCAGGCCATGACCACGACCCTGCTGCTGTCGCTGCTGTTCGCGTTGTTTCTGCTCAATGTGCCGATCGGCATTGCCATCGGCATGGCTTCGATCGCGGTGATCGCCCTGGGCGGCGACTATTCGCTGATGGTCGTTGTCCAGAAGATGTTCGGCGGTGCCGATTCATTTCACCTGATGGCCGTACCGCTGTTCATGTATGCGGGCCTGATCATGGAGAAAGGCGGCATCAGCGGGCGCCTGATCGACCTCGCCAATGCGCTGGTGGGCTGGCTGCCCGGCGGCCTGGCGGCGGTAACGATCGTATCGGCGATGTTTTTCGCGGGGATATCCGGGTCTGCCGCCGCCGATACCGCTGCCGTCGGCGCCCTGCTCATTCCGGCCATGAAGAAATCCGGGTACGACAGCGATTTCGCCGCAGCCGTCCAGGCCTCCGGCGGATCGATTGGTGTGATCATACCGCCGTCGATCCCGATGATCATTTTCGGTTTCCTGACCGGGGCCTCGATCGGCCGGCTGTTCGCCGCCGGTATCTTCCCCGGCCTGATGATCGGACTGAGCCTGATCATCGTTTCAACCATTTTATCGCGATCTTACGGCTATCAGGCAACGATCGGTTTCAGTCGCCGGCACCTGGGGAAAGCTCTGCAGAAATCTATACTGGCCCTCGGCGCCCCGGTCATTATTCTCGGCGGCATTCTCGGCGGCATCTTCACCGCTACCGAATCCGCCGCAGTTGCGGTCGCCTATTCGCTGATCGTGGGCATCCTTGTTTACCGGGAACTCTCCGTGCCGGACCTGAAAACCATCTTCATCGAAGGCTCGGTGATCGCCGCGGTCGTGATGTTCATTATCGCCACCGCTTCGGTGTTCAGCTGGATTGCGGCCATCGATGACATCCCCGGCAAGCTGGCCGGCGGACTGCTGAGTATTTCCGACAACCCCGTCGTCCTGCTGCTGCTCATCAACCTCGTGCTGCTCATTGCCGGCACCTTCGTCGAAACGACAGCGGCCCTGATCCTGCTCGTGCCGATGATCGTCTCCCTGGTACCCGCCATCGGCATCGACCTCGTGCAGCTCGGCGTGATTGTCGTCACCAATCTCGCCATCGGCATGCTGACCCCGCCCATGGGAATCTGCCTGATCGTGTCGGCATCGATTTCCGGATCGCCGGTCGGCGCGATCAGCCGGCGCATCATGCCGTTTCTGCTGATCCTGCTCGCCGACCTGCTCATCATCACCTTTTACAAACCGCTGACGATGTGGCTGCCGGCACTGCTTATCGGATCCTGAACCAGTCCGATCAAATCCCCGCAATTTTGAGGATATACAGGTACAGCGTGTAGCTGAGCACCGAAATCAGCGTCGTGAACATGATCGTGGAACTTGCCAGGTCGGCATCGCCCTTGAGCTGCTGGGCCATGATATAGCCGGCGGAAGCGGCCGGGGCCCCGGTCAACAGAATACCGACGCCGAACTCGACCCCCTGCACGCCCAGCAGCAGGAAAAGCCCTGCGGCAATACCCGGCATCAGGATGAGTTTGAAAATCATCGCGACGCTCATGATCGTGATGTCTCCCCGCAACTCCTTGAACGAGAATGACGCCCCGATGACGAACAGGGCAAGCGGCATAGTCATGCCCGAAATGATCTCAAAGCTGTTGGCCAGGACCGCCGGAATCGGCAGTCTAAAAAAGCTCCAGGCAATCCCGGAAAACGACGCGATGATCAGCGGATTAAACGCTATCTGGTGAATCCAGAACGACGCCCTGAGATCGTGCCCCTCCTGCCGGTGGGGAAGCAGCAGAACGAGGATGCTCAGGAAGTTGATAACCGCGGTCATGAAGCCAATCATGATGCCCGCAATCGCAAACCCGGTCTCACCGTATGCGTTGTAGACAATCGGCAGCGCAATAAATACAAGATTTCCCCTGAAGGCCGCCTGACTGAAAGTCCCGCGCTGGACCTTGTCGTATTTGCGCACGCCGGCGTACAGGTAACTGGAAATCGACATGACGCCTATAGTGGTCATAATTCCTGCCAGCAGGCGCGGATTGAAACTCGCGGCAAAATCGGCCGTCGCGATTTTGTAGAAAAACATGATCGGCAGCGGCACGTAATAGACCAGGCGATTCAAGCGCACCAGGAAATCACCGTCAACAAGCCCGCTCCCTTTCAGCGAATAGCCGAGGCCGATAACGAGAAAGACCGGCAGAACAAGTAATAAAATTTCAATCATGGTCCGTGTTGGTTCGGTATTATATCGATCAGGCGGCACCTGAATATCCACCAAATAATCGGTCGGAACTTATCACGTTATCGGTTATAAAACAAAAGGTTGTCAAAAACCGTGTCTGATTCCGTGAATTTCACCGCTGGTTATACCATGAACACAATCGCCCGATATCAACCGCCCGATTTCAATGCAGCACCACTGTCGCAAAGCCCCGATGCCCGGCTCGCCCCGGCTCCTGCCGACGGTATTGCCCCCGAGCAGTTCCATGCCACATCCAATTTCCCCGAATACGTCAAGCTTGTTTCCTACGGCTGGGTTCTGGCCCCTGAAAGCAGGATGGATGCGGTGCTGGTGGCTGACGCCGGCCGCCTGTCCGTGGTCGAACCGCGCAACCTGAAGCAGGGAGACATGGTCGTTGTCGGACGAACCGAAAACGGTGAAGAGGGGATTTACGTGTACCCGGACGGATTTCACCGGGTCAAGGAAAACGGGGACAAATTCACGTTTCGCTCACGCGGTACCCGGGAAACCCCGTTTTCAAGATCCTACGACGACCTCTACAAGGTTCTCAGGCACGACCGCGACCACGGTCACATCGTCTGGGTACTGGGACCGGCCGTCTCTTTCGACAAAGACAGCCGGGAGTCGATGCAGGGGCTGATCGAGGCCGGATACTGCCACGGACTGATGGCCGGAAACGCCCTGGCCACCCATGACCTCGAAGCGTCCCGATTCGGGACCGGTCTCGGGCAGGACATTTACAGTCAGCATCTCGTACCGCTCGGCCATTACCACCATCTCGACGTCATCAACGAGGTCAGACGCACCGGCTCAATCCAGGCCTACGTGGATCAGGAGCATGTCGAAACCGGGATTATCTACGCCTGCGAGAAGAACAACATCCCGTATGTGCTGGCGGGATCGATCAGGGACGACGGACCGCTGCCCGGCGTGGTCGGCAACGCCTACGACGCCCAGAACGCAATGCGTGAGCATGCCCGCAGGGCGACCACGGTCATTGCCATGGCGACCCAGCTCCACTCGATAGCCTTCGGCAACATGGTGCCCAGTTACAAGATCGCGGCTGACGGTACGGTCAGGCCGGTATTTTTCTTCATCGTGGATATGTCCGAGTTCAGCGCCGACAAGCTGGCCAACCGTGGATCGGCCCAGGCGCAAGCCATCCTGACCAATGCCCAGGACTTCATCGTGAACCTGTGGAATAACCTCAAGCAGTAACCCGGGCGCTGGCACACACCCCCCAATCATGATAGTGGCCAGCCCGATTTCAGAGCTCGCCGAGCGTACTGCCGGAGGCCCAGTTCCATGACGGCATCACGTTCCGACGGCACTATTTCAGAGATTGCTGCAAACGGGCGCTCCGCGAGCGCTTTTAACCGTACAAGAAGTTACAAAATTTTAAACGAAGCGAAAGAGAAAGCCCGCCGATAATATCGACGCAATGTCGACGAGGCTTATGAAACGACCGCGGAACTCAGGGGCGTCCTCGAAAACACTGCCGCCCGAACACCTGAAAGCGATCGCGGGCTGCCAGTCGGTACATCGCGACGTTTCACTGCAGTTCTAGCACGGTTCCGCCCCACCCTTTCAGACCAATGCGGGGACAGGCTCACACCGGTCCCCGCATTGGTCTGGTGTCTCCAGCGGCCTCTCTAAAGTAATTGCAATTTTGCCTATATTCTTTAAGTTATAAGGTTCTTGTGCCGACGTAATCGGCGGCGACCGTGAAAACTCGGATGTTCACGGTTGCCCGGACTATTGCAAACAGTCGGCATCACCCATCCCAACAGCGGAGGTTCAACAGCGGTCATGGCACGAGCCATAGAAGTTTACGATACAACACTGCGGGACGGCACCCAGGCCGAGAATTTCAACCTGTCAGTCGATGACAAGGTGCGCATCACCCATGCCCTCGACGATCTCGGCATCGATTATATCGAAGGCGGCTGGCCCGGATCGAACCCGATGTCGGTCGAGTACTTCCGAAAAATGAAGGGAGTGAACCTCAAACACGCCCGCATCTCCGCCTTCGGTTCAACCAGGAGGATCAGCAACAGGGTCGAGAAGGACCCCAACATCCAGGCCCTGCTGGAGACCGAGACGCCGGTCATTACCATTTTCGGCAAGAGCTGGGACGTGCATGTCACCGACGCGTTGAAAATCACGCTGGAAGAGAACCTGGAAATCATCGAGGATACGGTCAATTACCTGACCGGATGCGTCGAGGAAGTCATCTACGACGCCGAGCATTTCTTCGACGGTTTCAAAAAGAACGCCGACTACGCGCTGGAAACGCTGGCGCAGGCCGTCAAAGGCGGAGCCCGGACCCTGGTTCTGTGCGACACCAACGGCGGCACCCTTCCCCATGAACTGTCCGACATCATTTCCGCCGTGCAGGCGCAGTTTGCCGGCAACTCCGGCATCAAGCTCGGAATCCATTCCCACAACGACTCCGAAACGGCGGTAGCCAACGCTTTACTGGCGATTGAATACGGCATCGACCACGTCCAGGGAACGATGATCGGGTTTGGCGAACGCTGCGGCAACGCCAACCTTACCTCGATCCTGCCGGCACTGATCTTCAAGATGGAGCTTGATTGTCAGGCAAAAGACCATATCGAACGTCTCTATCCCACCTCGCGCCTGGTCAACGAAATGGCCAACCTGCGCCATAACCGCTATCAGCCATACGTCGGTGAATCCGCATTTGCGCACAAGGGCGGCATTCACGTCAG
>Ga0180435_10004973_pt1 | contig 12994 bp, 10 predicted proteins | sample SS_ome_3_FD_132467 | JGI IMG/M metagenome (GOLD analysis project Ga0180435, IMG submission 132467) | Hypersaline lake sediment archaeal communities from the Salton Sea, California, USA - SS_3_S_1 metaG | ecosystem: Environmental > Aquatic > Non-marine Saline and Alkaline > Hypersaline >... | reverse complement strand
CTGGGATCCTGTTGTGGAGATAAGTTATGTGGGCGTTCAGGAGACATATGATTTAAGTGTTCCAGAGACTCATACTTTAATTGCTGACGATATTATTTCACATAATACAGATTCTGTTTGCGTAGATATTATTTACCGGATGTACACCACAAGGAATATTAAAATTCTTGTGGCCGGGCCGCAAAAGTCTCAAACAGAGGAGCTTATCACCAGAATAAGAAGCTTTATAAATAATAATCCTGCCCTCAAGAGATCAGTTGTTAGAGATGTCTCTGCCCCTTGGTATGAGATTAAGCTACAGAATGGAGCAAGACTTAGAGGCTTTGCTGCAGGCACCAAGGGCAAGCAGGAGGGTGTTTCTATGCGGTCTCAGGATGCTGACGCCATCTATATTGAGGAGATGGACTACGTAGATCCTAATGCTATTGAGGGTGCTATCTATCCTATTATGCAGACAACTCCAGATACAGCTCTTATCGGCTTCTCTACTCCGACAGGATTTAGAACACCATATTATTCTCTATGTGAAGAAAGCCCACACTATAAAGAATTCCAGTATTCCTATAAAGTACTTCCTTGGTGGAAGAACGTTGAGGCTGAGAAGTCTAACTTTACAGAAGAGAAGTGGACTCATGAGTATCTAGCTGAATGGGGGGATTCAGAGTCTGGTGTCTATAAGCCTTCTTATGTTGACAGGGCTCTCCAGAACTATGAGTATAAGGACCAAGTCCGAAATCCTATTTGGAAATATACTATTGGCACTGACTGGAACGAGAAGCATGGTACGGAGATAGTTGTTCTCGGCCATAATACTCATACAGGAATGTTCCAAGTAGTAGATAGCGTACTTGTAGAGAGGTCAGAGTTTACGCAGCTGTCTGGGATACAGAAGCTTCTTGACATGAATAAGAAGTGGCGACCAAATTTTATATATATAGATGCCGGTAATGGCTCGACTAACTATGAGGTTATTCGCAAGAAAGCCTATGAGAACAGCACTAAAGATGGAGACAGAGATACGGCCAGACTATTGACGATGTTAAAGAAATACGACGCAGGTTCTTCTCTTGAGGTTAAAGATCCTGTCTCTAAACAAAAGAGACGTGCTCCTGCTAAACCATTTATGGTACATGCCTCTGTAAGGATGTTTGAGCAGAATAGAATCTTAATCTCTTCTAGCGATAATACAATGGAAAAGCAGCTCAGGAATTATATTATTGATAGAATCACTCCTACTGGCACAGAGGTCTACGGCCAGATGGATGAAACTATTGGCGATCATAGACTTGACGCATTGAACTTAGCCATAGTAGCATTCCATTTAGAGTTTGATGACTTACATGCTCCAATAGTAATGATGGATGTCGGAGCAGCACCGGATCCAAGAGTTATGAAACTAAAAGAATCTAGAAAGATTACAGATGCTCGCTCTAAAGATAGTGTTATTCATGAGCCCGGAGATAGAAGACTCGAAGGGCCGGACCATTTAGAGAAGACTTGGGCGGAGAAACAAGTTTTTGGAATCGCACATTCAGGCCCTCTTGGCGGCATCAAACATAATAGACCTGGCTGGTCTACAGACGAAGAAGATAAAGAGCAGCAAAAATTCTTACAGAGACGGCGAGGAAGACAAAACCGCAGCCGTAATCAACCAACTCGCACAACATTCTAGGAGAACTTCCTATGTCAATCAAAATGTATTACAAAGAGGATGACGCTTTTGTTGAAGTTACCAGCGGAGACGATACAACAAATCCAGTCACAACTACCCATGATGGTAAGAACGGAGACACCAGAACTGTTTGTCTTTATCTTCGTAATGATGATGATACTAAATGGTATTCCAATATTATCGTAAAGGCTGTAGACTTGGTAGACGCAGAACCTTATGGAGATGTTATCTATAATGAGACAGGCTGGGGCGTTAAGATGAGCGAAGGTGGCATAGAGCCAACAGAGACAGAATGGGAAGATTTAGTTTGGGGCGAAGAGGTTGATATGCCCGATATTGGTTCTGATGGCAGCGACGACACAACAACATATTTCCCCTTCTGGTACCTAATCTCCTGTCCTCCTAATGTTCCTGCCCAAAACAAAAGCGATATTGTTTTAGACGTAGAGTTTACAGAAAATGCTGTGGTGGCCCCATAATGACTGATCTAAAGAAAATGTTGTCTCCGGATGACATGGATATTTTTAATGCTAATACAACAACCAATTGGGTTCCGAAAGAACCTCTTGATGTTTTACTTCCCTATATGGAAGAGACTCCTCCAGAAGAGAAGAATGATTTAGAGAAGAGAAGAGATAAAGCGAAGAAGGTTATGGAGGAATACGGAAAACTCATTGACGAGAGCAAGCAGATTGAGGATCAGGTTAGCGAGCGATGTAAGAATGTTAAAGTTGTTTTAGACAGAAGAAAGCATCATAGAGTAATCCAAGCTATTGCAAGAATCTTCCAGATCCCTGAAAGCGAAGCCACAGAGATTACCTTTGAGATGTACAAAACCTGCATCCAAAGGCTAGATGCATTAACAGATGAGAGAATCCCAGCACCACAAGGAGCAGAATAGCCATGATGGTAGACTCAATATATAACGAATTTGATTATGATGAGACCGCGACCAATATTATATATTGCAAACTGTTTCCTCTAATAATGGGAGACTTCCTATCTAGATTAGATTCTCAAGACATGATGAAAACATCTAATCTTGTATCTTTTGTTGTTACGAAAGGAAGTCCAACCACACAAGAAGGCAACCCAACAATTACCCCTATTTATAATGGCGGATATGCAAGTCCTGGTAGCGAAGCTTTAAAGGGGCAACGAGAAGCAGAGAGAATGAAGGGTGGGCTTGAGCTAGAAGCCCCTCAGCTTATAACAGAACAGATAATGGGTAGCGGAGCCTAATATGGGATTAACTGACGACAGAACCGGCCCAGTAGGAGTTAAGAAGCATCCTCTTGTTACTGGGGTTGACCCAATAACAAAAGCTACTGCAGACCCACTAAACCGACAAAGTGCACGGCAGAGGCATCCCTTCGAGAAAGAAGATTATGGCGCAGTGATTCATGCCTTTGAAGTTGAGTCTACTAATCAGAATCAGGAGATATCCACACAGGCTCCTCTATACAAAGATGTTTATTCTACAAGAAGATTCTCTGAGAGAGTTCGCCGACAAATGGATTATTATCCTGGAATGCATCAGTCAAATTATCCTCCAAGAGAAGATCCTGCCTATACTGTCTCTCAAGATATGGCCAGCAATAGAATGAATAAGTGGGATAGGGCCATGGACAGCCCGGCTGCTTTTATGAATGGGCTCAGGGCTAATAAGAACGACTTTGACTATACTAAAATATTTGGAACAGATGTCTCCGCCGAAGAGAGAGCAAAACAATTTGGGAAGATGATTACAGAGTGTATCCCTTGCTTTAACCGGCCTTTAGACCTTAATGGTCTAGTCCCAGACGGAGACTTGCTTGAAGTTCATGCCTTAAATTTAAAGATACGGTCTGACTTGCTTGAAGAGATTAAAGATCTCTTTGGCAATCCTAGTGGCATGAGTCTCGATATCTGTGAGCTTCTAAAGCTTTTCTCTAGCCTCTGCCCATCAGATTTAGTTGGAATAATTGCTGTTTTAAGCCAATACTTGGCTAAAATGAATTTAGATATAAGATTCAATATAGACTTTATTGCTAACCTTATCGGGCCAATATTAAGTCCTTTCCTTGATGGCCTCGCTCAGTGGCTAGATAAGTGGATCCAGTTAATCTTAGAGCCAATGCTCTGTATTGTAGACCATATGAACGAGACTATCGCCCTTGGCCAAAGCATGAAGGTGCCTTTCTCTGAAGCTCGGGTTAATTTTGAGTCAGAGCAGAATGTTGCTTTACCAAACAATGTGGATAAGCTTGTTCCTGGTGTTGGTGGCGCATTTGAGAAAGAGAATATGACAAGGAGCTTAAAGTTTGGTGCAGATGCAAGTACTCAGGAAGCCTGGTCCGAAGGAGAGGTCGCAAGATTTAACACCCCGCAGGACCAGAAATATAATCCAAATATACCTGAGTATCCTACTGAAGAAAGCTTAAGAGGCGGGCTAGAGGTCGCTGCTACAAGCATGGACGCTGTCGGCCATCCTATTCCAGAAGAGGACAGGCAAGCAGCAGATGTTAGATGGAAAGAGCTAAGAGAAGCAGAGAAGGAGAAGCGGAGAAGAATTCCGCCGCCTGAAAAGTATTCTCGGAGAGACGGGACTCGTTGGAGTAAAGATGATGTTCCTGCATCAGAGAAAGACGAGGCTAGTTTCCGTAGTAACTATCATCCGCCAGAAGCACAAGATCCTGCACCAAAGAGAGCTGCAGAATATTGGGATCCTGCTCCTGTTGCTAATGCTATTGTCCAGACCAGGAATATCCTTCAAGGCGCAATCCAATATATGAATGATTGGTTTACCTTTATTACCCAGATGATTTACGACCTTCTTGGCACAGATGCAGGTTGGATGACCAAGAAGCTTGATACTACGAAGAAGAAGAATGATATTATCCAAATTATTGGAATCATTAAAGCTATTCTAGAAGCCTGGAGTAAAAATGGCTTAGAGTGTGGTCTTGATACTAATTTTGATACAGCACAGGCAAAATATATTCTTGAAGATACACTGAATAAGACTTCGCCGACTCAATTTAAAGTTAAAGAGAACGGGGACATAGAGGTTATTCCTCCTGGCCGCAAACCTCTTCCCGAAACTACTGATGATAGTGAGCTTGCAGAACCTACAAATGAGTCTGGTATTTATGCTGGTCCTGATATTGGCACAGTAGATGACAAAGCAAAAGCTAGAGAAGTTAAGCAAAAATCAGTACAATCAGGTATTATTGTGAAAAATTGTCTGAAGGACGTAACCAAAGAAGATCTTAGTAGAGCGACAGAATGGATAGCCGAATTTGAGAGGGGATTATCGAATGCCTAAAAATACAGCAGCTACTCCTCCAGAACCAAAGAAGAAGAATACTGGATTCCCAGTACCAGATAAGAAAGCAATAATCCCTCGGCATATACCTTCCCCAGTAAAGGCATATACCTCAAATATAGGAAGAGGCCGAGCGCCTCGACTTCGGTGGGAAGTTCCTGAGTGGGATTTAGCTCTTTGTGGAAGAATTATTGATACAGAATCTTTTGTGAGAAGGGCCTTCAGGAACAAGAAGAACCTATGGCTTAAAGAAGGCTACGAGTTTACAGGGCCAAATTCCGAAAGAGTTCAGTATGTTAGAAGACGATTGCAGCAAATGGAGTTCGCCACAGGGACGCCATTCCCTGTTCTCCTGTCCCGCACAATCAATTCTCTAGTCCGACTACACAATGCATTCTGGGTTAAAGCCAGGAAAGTAGATGCTTCTGGCGGTCGCGTAAGAAGAGTGGGGAATAAAACAATCCAGCCGGTTGCTGGATATTTCCTCCTGCCAGCAGAAACAGTCCGGTTTAAGCGTGACGAGTATGGCAAGATAGTTAAATATGCCCAAGAGGTATACGGCAAAGAGATAAAAGAATTTAAGCCCGAAGATGTAATCCATTTCTGCCTAGACAAAAGAGAAGGCTTTGCTGTAGGCACTCCAATCACAGTGCCTGTACAGGATGATATTCGTGCCTTACGCCGGATAGAGGAAAATGTAGAACTACTTGTATATCAACACTTATTCCCATTATTCCATTATCAAGTAGGCACACCAGACCAGCCAGCTGCAACATTCCCTGATGGCACAACAGAAGTCCAAGTCGTACAGGCAGAAGTTGCAAGAATGCCTTCAGATGGCTGTTGGGTTACTCCAGAAAGACATACAGTGACAGCTATCTCTGCTGAGAGCGGAGTGCCTGCTGTAGATAAAGTTCTTCAATATTTCAAGCAAAGAGTATTCACTGGTTTAGGTGTAAGCTCTGTGGATATGGGTGAAGGAGGAACAGCATCGAGGTCTGCTGCCCAAACAATGTCCCGCAATCTTATCGATGACACAAAGGCTGATCAGAAGGAATTTGGGTCACAGTTCTTAGCTTTTGTAATCCGCGAGCTTCTATTGGAATCTACTTTCAGCGACCGAACTTTACTAGATGATGAGAATCAAGTCTATCTTAAGTTTAAAGAAATTGACTTTGAGTCTCGCATGGCGAAAGAGAACCACTATACAGACCTTTACCTAAAGAATGCTATTACTCACGATGAGATGCGAATTGCAATGGGTTACGAACCATTTGAGGGCGACGGTTGGCCGACCGCTAACAGCAAGCCTAAAATGTTTGTCTCTGGCGATAAAGACTGGTCGCGCACTAATTATGGTCTCATTGAAAGAGATAAGGTTATACTCCAATCTCTGGATGAGCCTGGAACTGATGTGGCCAAGTCTGAAGCTAAGTCGAGGACCACAACGAACAAGAGTGCTGGCGGAAATTCTGTAAGTAATAAGAATAAACCAGCTAATCAGACAGGTTCTCGCCCCAGCGCGAAGATAAATAAAGATAGTTATGTCGTCCCGCACTTCCTGCCGTCACTAGAGCGCATTTACAGACAGAGGCCACCTCTTGCCAGTAGATTTAATGATATGAAAGCAGATATGGTACTTATGACTCGGGTTGAAGGCCTCCGTATGAAGAAGCTCAAATTGAATCTAGATATTGCCTTCACTCAAGCTAAAGATAACTTAGTCTCGCTTTGCCAACAGTCCTATAGGGCTGGCTTAGAAGATACTGGAAGGTTTCCTTACGAGGTCAGATTAGACAAGGTTAACCTCAAAATCCAGCGTCATGTGGAGAGATATGTATATAAACTTAAAGATGATTTGCTTGAAAGAATTGACAAAAACACCGTAAAGAGTCCAAAATTGAAAAATGAAGATTCTCTATTCATGGGATTTGTCTTTGATTCACTTTCCCATAGAGCAGAGATGATAGATGATAGTGAAATAATGCGGGCTTATAATTACGGAAAAGCTAGCGGACATCGTTTAAATGGCTTCGATATGATGGCCTCCACACGGCATGGGGACTCTGATTGTGCTATATGTAACCGACATTCTTTGAAATATACCGATGCCGATGTTATAATCTACGAAGAGTTGCCACCTCTGCATCCACATTGCAAGTGTACGATGGAGGTAACTGCGCAAGGAGGAACGCAATAATATGCCAGGTAAAGACTTTATAGTTTTCAGGGACTATTATAAATTCCATACCCCGTCCGAAGAGGAGACCATTGAATGGAAAGACAATCTTGTTACTTCTCCGACATCAACACATGGCCTTGAAGTAATCCTTGAAGCTTCTCATTCAGGGATCCTTAACGACAATATGAAATTCTATATTCCATCACGTATGGAGGATGGAGTACATACATTTGTTAGAGAGCCCAAGCCCCTAAAGATTCTCAAGAATCATGATCCCCATCAAGACCCATTAGGAGTTATCACTGGCGCAAGATATGTAAATACTGTGCCAGAAGTTCTAATGGACGACAAGAATGTTCAAGTACTATTAGATAGTACCAATAGCGTTAAGAAACAAATTAAGGCTGCCAAGAACTTTCTTGCCACAGGGATCCCATTATCTAATGGCTGGAAAGGCTTAGGCTACGTCGAGCTTCATGCTCGTATTTTGGATGGCAAAGCTATCCGTCAAATCAAAGATGGTAGATTCGATTCTGTCTCTACTTTCTTCGTTTCTCCTGGACATGCTTATTGTAGTGAGTGTCAGGCGAACTGGGCAGTAGATGGTCAATGTGAACACGAACTTGGGCAGCAATACCCAATGGCTGATTCAGATGATCTCGGCCCTCCAATGGCGCTAATCCCTGGCGTACATAAGAATAAAGAGTGTAGCTTAGTTGTGTTTGATGCAGACCCGCTGACTACAATAACATTAGGACATAGTGACTCCAAGAAGGAATTCACCGTTCCAGTTGAGGACTGGAAAAAGCATAACGAAAGTTATGAATCGAAGTCATATTTCGTATTTAAAGACTTTAAGGAGGATAATATCATGGCAAAACCAAATGAGAAGGCATTTTCTGATGCTGAGAATAAGGTTCTTGCTGTCGTGAAAGAACTTCGTCCTGAACTGGGAGATGAGAAGCTGTCTGAACTGACAGTTGCTATTGCAGCAACACAGGGTGAAGATGGTATGTTCCCAGATCAGGCAGAAGCAGAGATCGACGAAAAGACTGCTATTCAATATGCACTGGAAGATCTTGAGACTCAAGGTCAAGAAGTGAATGCCGATGAGAACATCAAAGACATGCGAGAAGAGCTTGCGAAGATGAAAGACGAAGGTCTTATCGATGAAGAGGCATTTAATAATGCTGACGCGAAGCTAAGCTCAGAGGGAAGAAAGAAACTTCCCAAGTCTACATTTTGTGGACCAGACAGGTCTTTCCCTGTTCCAGATTGTGCTCATGTAACTGCTGCTCGGAGACTGATTGGCAGATACAAAGGCCCAGGTAACAAATCAACTATCTTAGCTTGTGTTTCTCGTAAAGAGAAAGCTCTTGGTTGTGGTTCTAAAGACAGCGCACCTGCACAAGGAGAAGAAACTCCGGCACCACCAGAGTTCAAGCTCCCAGCATGTGAGAGTCTGACAGCACTTAGCAACGAAGATGCCCAAGCCCTCTTCGCAATGGCAGAAGCAGAGCTTATTTCTCGAAAAGCGAAAGTAGAGAGAGAGTGCTCAAAGTGCGCCGCAGCTGCAGACGAAGCAAAGAAAGCAAAGGATAAAGTTACAGAGGCAGAAGACGCAGTTAAGGAGAAAGACATGACGTTAAAGGTTCTTCGCGAAGAATTACAACGTCAATATGCAGATTATGCCGAGCAGGTCGATCAGGCAATTGATCTTCGGGCTCAGCTCTATGCTGCTAAAGTAGACGAGACAGCCTTAAAGGGTGTTCTTACTGGCAAGTTCAAGGACTTAGAAGCTGGCAAGGAAGCTCTGAAGGAAAATTTTGAGGACCAAGTAGCTGTAATCACTGAGAATTTCGACCTGACGGCAGCAGCTGAGAAGCTGAATGACGGCATGGCACGGACTCCAGATGGTGAGGTTGAGGATCCGACACATAATATTGATAATAACAACAATCAACTTCCTGAGGACTTAGACTATGCTGGCCTAGAGGCCATCACTAGTATCAAAGACCTCGTAAATGAAGACAAAATTGGCGCAGCGAAATCTCTTTATGGTAGAATGGTTTCTATCGGAGTACTTGATAAAGAGAAAGTACCGTTTGACAGCCTTTCAGCAGTAGAGAAACCTGCTGAGTAAATATTAGGGAGGTAAAGAATATGGCAATTCCAAGAGGATATGTTCCGAACCACAAGTTTTGGGACCGGATGGGCCGGGTCACTCCGAACGTTGAGTGGTCAGAATCACATCGTCCGCATTTCGAGAGCTTTCCCGCCCCTTGGCTACCCGTTCAGCGCTACGAGATCGAGATTGAAGCTTGGTACGTAGTGTCTGCTGGAAAGGTTGTAGCTGAAGACCGTAATGGGAATTTAGTACCAGCAGGTTTACGGAAAGCATTCAACAAGGCGCAGGGCACAACCGTATTGACTTACACAGCCGATGACGTAGCAGACAGCGTTATGGACTTAACGACTGGCGCAGCAGTTGCTGCAGCAGGTAGCTACACAGAGGCAGAGGTCACAGAGGCTCTACGTGAGCGCGGATTAATTCGACCGGATGAGAGAGCAATGGACTTTGTTTCAAAGCCTATTGGTATCGCATCTTACAACTACTTTAAGGCACCGGGGTCTGATTGGTATAACCCACGGAACCTGACTAGCCACAACTTCAGACCACAAGCACTGACAGCTGTTACTTGCGACTACGCAATTACTCTGCCAGTACTTCCTGCTGTTGAAACCACAGAAACTATGGACGGAGACCTTGTTAACCTAGCTGGTTCTATTGACTGGTCTGGAGACTTAGGGACACGTACAGGTGGATGGTTCGGTAGCACGGCAATTAATGGTCTTGTGAAGTATGCTAGTGATGTTGCTGCTGGCGCAGAGGTTGTAGCCTATGTCTTCGAGAAATTCCCGATGGCACATGTTACTGCAGAAAGCCCAATCACAGCATCCGTTGCCGGTCTTGTGAAAGAGAAAAGTAGCGTAACAGCAATTTCTGCTGCAGGCGACTACTTCATCGATTACGACCTGGGCATGCTGTTCGTGTATGAGGCTGGCGGAGACGCTATCCCATCTCCATGGACAACTGGAGCAACAATTACTTATTACCATTATGAGGATGAAGGAACAGGATCGAATACTGTTACATCATTCACATGCGCAACTGGTAACTTGGAGTATGGCGACTTCTTAACATACGACGAGAACAGTAACTTTGTGAAGGCTGCACTTGATCTGGCAAACCCAGAGGGCTATCTTGCTGATGGTTCGGCAGTATTCACCGCAAATACAGACCCAGACTATAGTGGAGTTGACGCAGTTATCTCGCATCAACTAGAAAGCGCTATTGACGGCCATCTGTTCGGTATTGTAGGCCAGATTATCGGGACGACAATCTTCCCGAAGGACTATCTGGGCGAAGTAAAAACAGCCTTTGCAGGGCAGACGGCTGCTAACATGAGAACTCCTGGATCAGCTACAGGAGGTCGGACAGATCAGCTGACTTACACTAACTCAGCCGAGAAGATGATCATTGTTAACTTGATCTTCCGTTAAGATTCAAAGGAGGAAATAGAAATGGGTAAGAAATTTAACCCCAACGAAGCCTTCGGCGACAATTACCAGCTGTTCAGAGATACCTGGATGAGTGATGGCGTCTATGCTCCTACGGGAGAGAAAGTAGAATTTGCCGACTTAATGGCAACATCACAAGCTAATTATTGGATGCCGAAAGTGGTAGAGGAAATTGTTCGGGAGCCTGTTGAGCCGATGTTAATCATCCCTCAGCTCCTAGACAGAATCGCATACACACCAGCTGCACGGATTACATTCCCCGCAATTGGTGCCTTAGTGGCATATGACCTGGCAGAAGGTCAGGCCTACCCAGAACAGACACTGAATGTTGCCCCTGGTAGCATCACAGTGAATGTTGGTAAAACTGGTGTGGCCTTCAAGATCACTGAAGAGATGAGAAAGTACTCGCAGTACGACATCATCAATATGCACATCCGTGCATCACGCAGAGGTCTGGACCGTCATAAAGAGAAGAAAGGTATGGACTATGTATCAGGCATGGGCGTAACATTGCTCGACAATGTAAACCCAACGGAGTCTGTATATGGGACATGCACAGGGCGTGACATCACAGGTGCTGGCAACGGTTCCTGCCGGATGGAAGACCTCCTGAAAGCCTACTCTCATATTATGATGCAGGGTTATACTCCTGACACTATTCTGATGCACCCCTTAACATGGTCTATGTGGATGGTAGATCCACTGCTACAGACTATCGTTAAGAATACTGGTAATGGCCAATGGTTCCAGCCCCACAGCATGCCAATGCAAAGTCGTCCATGGGACGCAGCAAATCAGGCTAAGATGGGCCAGGCCGGCGGATATGGCCAGTATACCCCAGGTGAGAATGCCGCAGGAGAGACAGCGACAGCTAAAGCGGATATCGATCAGAACTTAGAGACTTCTCCTAATGTTCCTAGCTACTTCCCTTATCCTTTAAGGGTACTTGTTAGCCCATTTGTGCCTTATGATGTCAACAACAACACAGCTGACATTATGATCTTTGATTCTAGTAATCTCGGCGCACTTGTGGTAGACGAGGATGTATCTATGGATCAGTGGGAAGACCTGAGCACTGATATCATCAAGATCAAACTGAAAGAACGTTATGCTTTCGCAATTTACGAAGATGGCCTGGCTATCGGCGTAATGCGTAATGTTCCGATTGCTGCTAACGAGATTGCACTGCCTGTGCAGCCCACAATTTCGTCTGCAGGGACTCTTGATGAACTGGATATTACAGCTCCAATAAGTGGTCTATAAGCGTCAACTCATCATGACGTAGCTTGAAGAGGGAGGCGGAGCGGTCGGTGCTTCTCCTCCCTTTTCTCTTTAAAGCAAGGAGAAAGCCATGAGGCTTGTTCAGATCAAACTTCGTCCATATCAACCCTTTTGGTTCCTTAATGAACAGATTCAATTAACTGCAAACAAACCAACTAGTGATTTTATTAATATCGATAGCCTAGAAGAAGAGGACTGCGATATTATTGATGCGTCAGCAAAAAATCTTAAGGTAAGTCTCTTCGACTTTGAGGGTATAAAAGTACAGAGCTTGGAGGAAATCTCTACTGTTGAGGGAGAGTTCAAGGTCAGCACTGAAGATATTGAAGAGACAGATTCAGCATTCCCAGAAATGGTTTCTGTTACAGTCCATGAAGAAGAACCAGAAGAAGAAGTTGAAGAGGTGCCTGATTATTCAGAGGGAGCAAAGATATTGCTAAGTCAGAATGGGCATACAGTAAAGAAAGCAATAGGAAGCCTTCCCAAAGAAGATACTTCCCTCCATCTCTTGCATGCTATGCTGGAGGTCGAGAATAGCGATAAGCGACGTAAAGGTGTAATCAATACGATTACGGCTGCGATAGGAGAGTTTTAAATGCCGACAGAGAAAGAATGGAAAGAAGCAACAAAGAATCTAGAGTCAGAGATTGAAGAAGGTGTGCTGAAAGTTACCAAAGAATTTATCAAAGGGATTCGGGACTTAGTTATTAAACAAAAGCAGACTGAGACTGTAGAAAAATTTGCCAATGCCTTAGGTGTAGAGCCTGGCCATGATGGTAAGTTTGGTTATGAACCTGACGAGCTGGATGCATGCGAGATCGAAATTACTGAGGAATAAATAAATGGGAACAACGCCAAGCATAGTAGATGTACGCCCCGCTCCGGACGCTACGGGAATTGTCGTTGGTGATCAGATACAAGTTACTTTCGACCAAGAGATGGATGAAAGTTCTATAAATACTGGGACTTT
>Ga0180435_10004972_pt1 | contig 12994 bp, 7 predicted proteins | sample SS_ome_3_FD_132467 | JGI IMG/M metagenome (GOLD analysis project Ga0180435, IMG submission 132467) | Hypersaline lake sediment archaeal communities from the Salton Sea, California, USA - SS_3_S_1 metaG | ecosystem: Environmental > Aquatic > Non-marine Saline and Alkaline > Hypersaline > Sediment... | reverse complement strand
ATGAGCCCCTGGGGCACGCATATCTTTTTAGTGGTCCGCGCGGAGTAGGGAAGACCACCTGTGCGCGGATTTTTGCCAAAACCATTAATTGCGAAAATATCTCTGATTCAGGAGAGGCCTGTAACCAGTGTGAATCATGTATGTCCTTTAATGAAAACCGTTCCTATAGCATTCATGAACTGGATGCTGCCTCCAATAATTCGGTGGATGATATCCGCACACTGACCGAACAGGTAAGGATTCCACCACAAATCGGCAGCTATAGCATATATATCATAGATGAGGTGCATATGTTATCCCAGGCGGCCTTTAATGCCTTTCTGAAAACACTGGAAGAGCCCCCTGCTCATGCCATTTTTGTGCTGGCCACCACAGAGAAGCATAAAATCATTCCGACCATCCTCTCCCGGTGCCAGATATTCGATTTCCACCGGATCAGGGTGGAAGATGCGGTGGATTATCTCAAGCAGATCGCAGGCAAAGAGGGCCTGGCGTATGAGGAGGATGCCCTCCATGTGATTGCACAGAAAGCAGACGGCGCCATGCGGGATGCACTATCCATTTTTGATCAGGTAGTCAGCTTTTCCAAAGGGAAGATCACTTACCAGGATGTGATCTCTAACCTGAATATCCTGGACTATGAGTATTTCTTTAAACTCACCTTTTCGCTGTACGAGGGTGATGTGGCATCGGCCATGCTTTTGTTTAACGAGATTCTGGCCAAGGGCTTCGATGCCCGTAATTTTATCAATGGATATGCAGCGCACCTGAGAGATTTGATGGTTTGTAAGGATCCTGAAACTGTCCAGTTGATGGAGGTGGGTGCCGGAATCAGGGAGAAATACCTGGGCCAGTCGGCGGAGGTCTCCTTGCCCTTTCTATACGAGGGACTGGATATCTGCAACCAGGCTGATATTCAGTTTAGAAGCAGCAGGAACCAGCGCTTGACCATCGAACTTGCACTGGTAAAATTGGCCAACCTGTCCGGGGTGTCAAAAAAAAAAATAGTCACTGAAGCTGAATCTAAACCACGAACAGAGCAGGGATCAGAATCGGCACCAGAGCCTGCTCCGGAACAAATAAAAAATCAGGAGGATGCATCTGAAGCCATGGATCTATCTGTACAAACCGGAACACGGGGAGGGGAAGTGGCCCGGGAAACACCCCCTTCCAACAATGGGCTTAGCGGGTTGGTTAAAACCCCTGGAATTTCCATAAAGGATAGTCTGAAGGGCACCTCGCCGGAAGCTGTTCATACAGAATCTCCATCCTCTGAAGACGCTTCAGATGAAACCTTTAAACCGGAGGGAAGTGGGGGGGGGCATCCGGTAATAGAAGCGGATCCTGATTCCATTATGCATGCCTGGAACGAATATGCCAGCTCCATACAGAAGAGTAAACCAAGGATATACAGTACCCTGATTCATCACAGGCCTGTTGTCAAAGGAGAGGGAAGTATTTTGGTACTGCTGAACAGCGAGGCACAAAGGGATAATTTTGTAAAAAATATCAGGTCCGGCCTGCTGGAGTACATTAAAAAAGCAACCGGTCTGGAAAGCCTTGAACTTATTACTGATGTTTCTGAAAATGAGCAGAATGAAAAGAAGATATACACGGAACAGGATAAGCTGGAATACCTGCTTAAGAAGAATCCCGGTCTGGGTAAACTAAAAACCCGGTTCAACCTGGATTTCGACGATTGAACATTAAGAATATTTAATTGTAGTTATGCACATAAACCTTAATATAGAAATATGACCGGAGAAAAGATTACCAACCAAATGGGAAAGATCACAGTTCCCGATTATCCAATTGTTCCTTTTATTGAAGGGGATGGCACAGGCCCTGATATCTGGGCGGCTTCTGTACGGGTGTTGGATGCTGCTGTGGAGAAGGCCTACCAGGGGAAAAGAAAAATTGTCTGGAAAGAGGTATATGCAGGGGAAAAGGCCTTTAACAAGACAGGCAAATGGCTGCCCGAGGAGACCCTGGATATTATTCATGAGCACCTGGTTGCCATCAAGGGACCCTTAACTACTCCTGTGGGGGGAGGGATCAGATCCCTGAATGTGGCTTTACGACAGATCCTGGATCTATACGTCTGTATGCGTCCGGTGAAGTATTATAAAGGGGTGCCCTCACCGGTGAAGAAGCCTGAAACTACCGATATGGTGATCTTTCGTGAAAACTCGGAGGATATTTACGCGGGAATCGAGTGGATGACCGGCACGCCTGAAGGAGAAAAAATAAAAAAGTTCCTTCTGGAGGAGATGGACGTTTCTACCATGCGCTTTCCCGATAGTACTTCCATCGGTATTAAACCCATATCCAAGGAGGGAACTTATCGTCTGGTCAGAGGCGCCATCCAGTATGCGGTTCGTAATAACTTGCCATCAGTCACTCTGGTGCACAAAGGGAATATTATGAAGTTTACCGAGGGACAGTTTAAACAGTGGGGCTATGAACTGGCAGAGGAGGAATTTGGAGACCGGGTGTTTACCTGGAGCCAGTATGACAGGATTGCCGGCAAAGAGGGAAAGGCAGCCGCTGATAAAGCTCAGGATGAGGCATTAAAAACAGGTAAGATCCTGATTAAGGATGTTATTGCAGATGCTTTCCTGCAACAGATTCTGACCCGTCCGGCTGAATACTCCGTGATTGCTACCATGAACCTGAATGGCGACTATATCTCGGATGCCCTTGCTGCTATCGTTGGGGGGATTGGCATTGCCCCGGGGGCCAATATTAATTACGAAACCGGACATGCTATTTTTGAGGCGACTCATGGTACGGCTCCCAAATATGCCGGATTGGATAAGGTGAATCCCGGGTCGGTGATACTCTCCGGAGTGATGATGCTGCAGTACATGGGATGGGAGGAAGCGGCCGGTCTGATTATAATGGGACTTCAGGAAGCAATTATGAAGAAGAAAGTTACTTATGATTTTGCCCGCTTAATGGAAAATCCTACGGAGCTGAAGTGCTCCGAATTTGCTTCGGCCATCATCGAACATATGTAATAATTATAGCTAATAACCGATTAACTCAAAATCCATGTTACCAAAAAAAGTTGAAGAAATATTAAATGTTCAAATTGAGAAGGAAGACTATTCTTCACAGCTCTACCTGGCCATGGCCTCCTGGGCTGAGAACAAAGGATTCGAAGGTGTTTCAAACTGGCTGTATGCGCAGGCAGAAGAGGAGCGGGTCCATATGCTTAAACTGGTTAAATATGTGAATGAGCGTGACGGAGTGGCGGTGATCCCCGGGATTAAACAGCCACCTGTCGATTTTCAGGATATTTTTGTAGCGTTTGACCAGGTCCTGGCACATGAGAAATTCATCTCAGGATCCATCAATGAGATTGTTGCCGTGTGTATTGCGGAGAATGACTACACAACCCAGAACTGGATCCAGTGGTTTGTGACCGAGCAGATCGAAGAGGAGTCATCCGTGAAGGCAATAATCGATAAATTGAACCTGCTGGGCAAGAACAACCTTTATATGTTCGATCGCGACATTATGTCCATGCGTGGTAGCGAAGATCCTGAGGGGGAATAGTATATCGAAGTATTAGGGGAGTTTAGGTGATCTCTCCCTTTTTCAGTATAGATAACAGGGATGTGGGAACATCCCTGTTTTATTTCCAGACTGACAAATTCGCCTTTTTTTAATATTGGTACACTATTTGAAAGTACTGGACCAATAAAAAAGGGTAATTTGTCCTTTCGCAACTTCATTATAAACCAATTTAATCACATCGGATCATGGATGTAGGCAAAGTACTAGGAAAATTTCTGGGTAATAAGGCGGATCGGGATATGCGTGAGGTGCTGCCTTATGTGGATAAGATTAAGGCCGCATACGAGCCATTGCCTGAGCTAAGTAATGATCAGCTACGTGAACGTTCAGCCTTGCTGAAAAGGCGTGTGGCTGATTTTGTGGCAGATGAAAAATCGCAGATGGATGCGCTGAAAGCCAAAGCCGAAGACCCGGAAGTGGATGTTGGTGAAAAGGAGAACATATACAAACAGATCGATAAGCTGGAAGAAGAGATTGATGCGAAATATGAGGTGGTGCTGAACGAAATCCTTCCTGAAGCTTTTGCGGTGATCAAAGACACCGCCCGGCGCTTCAAAGAAAACGAAGAGATTGAGGGTACGGCGCTGGATTATGACAGGACACTGGCCGCTTCCAGAGAGTCGGTGGAGATCAAAAACAACAAGGCCATCTGGAGGAACAGATGGATTGCCGGGGGAAATGAGGTGATTTGGGATATGGTTCACTACGATGTTCAGCTGATCGGGGGTGTAGCCCTGCACAGCGGAAAAATTGCAGAGATGGCTACCGGTGAGGGAAAGACGCTGGTGGCAACATTGCCGGTCTTTCTGAATGCACTTTCCGGGAAAGGGGTACATCTGGTTACTGTGAACGACTACCTGGCTAAGCGTGACTCTGAATGGATGGGCCCCATTTACGAATTTCATGGACTCACCGTGGATTGTATTGATAAGCACCAGCCTAATTCGGAAGCCAGGAGGAAAGCCTATAACTGTGATATAACCTTTGGAACCAATAACGAATTTGGGTTTGACTACCTGCGTGACAATATGGCGCACAGTCCTGCTGAACTGGTGCAACGCAAACACAACTATTCCATTGTGGATGAGGTGGATTCTGTACTGGTGGATGATGCCCGGACGCCGCTGATTATTTCTGGTCCCATTCCAAAAGGGGATGATCAGGAATTTGGGGAATATAAGCCAAAAGTGGAGAAGCTGATTAGCGTTCAGCGGCAGTTGGTTACTACTATCTTTACAGAGGCCCGGAAGCTTTTATCCGAAGGGGATACAGAGAAGGCTGGCTTTAAATTGCTACAGGCTCATAAGGGCCTACCCAAATACAAACCTTTGATTAAGCTCTTGAGTGAAGAGGGGAACAAGACGCTCTTGCTTAAAACCGAAAATCACTATATGCAGGAGCAATCCAAGAATATGCACCTGGTGACTGATGAACTTTTCTTCATCATTGAGGAGAAGCTTAATTCGGTAGAGCTTACTGAGAAGGGGATCGACTTGATTACCGGCTCCTCGGATGACCCATCCTTCTTTATTCTGCCGGACATCGGATCGGAAGTCGCTGAAATTGAGCGCTCCAGCATGGACGATAAGAAAAAACTGGAGATTAAAGATAAGATGCTCCAGGACTATGCGGTGAAGTCCGAAAGGATCCATACGGTTAATCAGCTACTGAAAGCCTATGCCATGTTCGAAAAGGAGGTGGAGTACGTGGTCATGGACAATAAGGTAAAGATCGTTGACGAACAGACCGGACGTATTATGGAGGGCAGAAGGTACAGCGATGGATTGCACCAGGCCATTGAGGCCAAAGAGAATGTGAAGGTGGAGGCTGCGACCCAGACCTGGGCCACCATTACTCTGCAGAATTATTTCAGGATGTACCACAAGCTGGCCGGTATGACCGGAACGGCGGAAACGGAAGCAGGGGAATTATGGGACATCTACAAGCTGGATGTGATGGTGATCCCCACCAACCGGCCTATTGTAAGGGACGACCGGGAGGATCTGGTTTTTAAAACAAAAAGGGAAAAATACAATGCGGTGATCGATGAGCTGGTACGGCTTAACAAAGAAGGCCGGCCCTCCCTGGTAGGTACCACCACCGTTGAGGTTTCGGAGCTGCTTTCCAAGATGCTCAAGATCAGGAAAATACCTCATAACGTGCTGAATGCCAAATTGCACCAGCGGGAGGCCGAGGTAGTTGCCCAGGCCGGTAAAGCAGGTACAGTGACCATTGCGACTAACATGGCCGGCCGAGGTACAGATATTAAGTTATCCGACCAGGTGAAAGCTGCTGGTGGATTGGCCATCATCGGGACCGAAAGACACGAATCGCGAAGGGTTGACCGACAGTTGCGCGGCCGCTCCGGCCGGCAGGGAGATCCTGGTTCTTCTCAGTTTTATGTCTGCCTGGAGGATGATCTGATGCGCCTTTTCGGGTCAGAGCGAATTGCCGGAATGATGGATAAGCTTGGTCTCAAGGAGGGAGAGGTGATTCAGCACTCCATGATTACCAAATCGATTGAGCGGGCCCAGAAAAAGGTGGAAGAGAATAACTTCGGCATTCGTAAGAATCTGCTGGAGTATGATGACGTGATGAATTCACAGCGCGAAGTGATCTACAAACGCAGAAAGCATGCGCTCTATGGAGAAAGGTTAGGGCTTGATATCGCCAATATGATGTTCGATGTCACGGAGAGCATCGTCAATGAATATCATGGCAGCGGCGACTTTGACGGTTTCAAACTAGAGCTGATCCGCTTTCTTTCCATTGAATCACCGGTTAGTGAAGATGAGTTCAAAAGCTTGAACAGCAATGACCTGGTAGATAAGATATACGAAGATCTGCTGGTGGCTTATAAAAGGAAGCAGGAGAGTATCTCTGAGCAGGCCATGCCGGTGATCAACCAGGTGTATGAGCATCAGCGCCAGGTATATGAGAATATCGTAGTTCCCGTTTCAGATGGAACCAGAGTGTTCCAGGTGCTGGCAAATCTGGAGAAATGTCACACTTCAGAGGGAAAAGAGCTTGTACGCTCCTATGAAAAAAGTATTATTCTGGCCACCATTGATCAATCCTGGCAGGAACATCTCCGGGAGCTGGACGATTTACGGCAGTCCGTGCGTAATGCCCAGTATGAACAAAAAGATCCCCTGTTAATCTATAAATTTGAGGCATTCGAATTGTTTACTGCCATGATCGATAAGGTCAACAAGGATGTGGTATCGACTCTGATGAAGGCCCATATTCCCATAAAAGATCCCAATAGTGTGCAGCGGGCACAAGCCCCCAAGAAGATGGATCTCAGTAAATTTGAAGCCAACAAGGATGAGATGAGCAGCTACAATGATCCATCCGGTGGGGGAAAAGGAAAAGATGGCCGCACACAGGCACAGCAACCGGTAAGGGTGGAGAAAAAGGTCGGTCGAAATGATCCCTGCCCCTGTGGTAGCGGTAAGAAGTATAAAAATTGTCACGGAAGGCCCGGAGCCTGAAATGGATAATACTCCCTAATGAAGTGTTTGATCCAGCTGAGCAATCTCCCGCTGCAGTTCAGAGGTGGCAGGGATCAGGGGAAGCCTGACCATATTCTCTATCCAACCCTGTACCTCCATGGCGGCTTTTACTCCTGTGGGATTTCCCTCTTTGAAAATGGCTTTAATCATCGGGAATAAGCTATAATGCAGTTCACGAGCCTTTTCATAGGAACCATCCAGGGAAGCGGCCACAAGCAGGGACGTCAGAGCCGGGTAGGCGTTGCCTATGACAGAGATGGCCCCATCGCCGCCTGCAGCAATCATGGGAAGGGTCAAAGCATCATCGCCGGAAACGACCAGGAAACCTGCGGGCCGGTTTTGCACGATATCCATCACCTGCTCCAGATTGCCCGAGGCCTCCTTTACTCCAATGATGGTCCCGCTGAAATCCGTGGCCAGTCTGAGTACCGTCTCAGCTGAAATATTAGATCCGGTCCTTCCAGGAACATTGTACAGCATCAGCGGAAGTTCCGTCACGGAAGCAATGGCAGCATAGTGTTGATATATCCCTTCCTGTGAGGGTTTATTGTAATAGGGGGAGACACTTAACAATCCGTGTATATCCCTGAAATCCAACTGCTTGACCGCACCTATCACTGCTTTTGTATCAAAGCCACCGACCCCCAGCATTAGTGGAACCCTGCCTCCGGAAGCTTCCTGGATGCAACGAATGACATCCTTTTTTTCACTGGAAGAGAGGGTAGGGGTCTCTGCGGTGGTGCCCAATACCACCAGGTAGGAGATTCCCCGGTCAATCAAGCGTTCCGTGTGTATTGCCAGGCGGTCGAAATCAACCTCTCCATCGTTCTGAAACGGGGTGATCATTGCCACGCCGGTACCTTTGAATCGAACTGATTCAGCCATAATATATGCTATTTTGAGTGGTTTAAAATGGAAACGTAGTGTTTGATCTGCTCGGATAGAAAAGCCATGTCATTTTTATCTGAAAGATTGATCATCAGGTCGTAATCGTTCTGTTCCTCAGTAAAACATCCTATTTTAAAACGGGCGGGGGAGAGTTGCACCAGGTATTGCATCTCCAGCCGATGTGTTGTGTGGAAATCTATCAGCATATCAGGATTTTCTTTTTTATACAGTTCTACGGCTTCTCCTTTTGGTTTTAAATACCAGTTCAGATTGCTCCGGTTGATCATATGCAGATCTTTCCAGAAAAGCATATCCGGAGGCACTTCTTTCAGGTTGATGTAGCCATAAATAGTGCAGCTCATCTCATGGTCTTTCAGAAAGCCACGGAATTCCCAGATAATCTTAAATGCATCTTTTTTTTGAGCATCAAATAAAATCACAGCCGATTTGGCAGACTCAAAATTATGAACCTTTGTCTCCCTTTTAAATCCTTTGAGTTTATTTTTCAGTACTCTTCTTCCAATAATTTCTCTGATACCTGCCATGGGAACAAAAATACAATTTAAATTGGATGTTATTGAGCTAACATAGCCAGGAACTGTTGCTCTGTGATGATTGGTATTCCCAGTTTTTGCGCTTTTTGATATTTACTGGGGCCCATATTCTCTCCTGCCAGAATGTAATCGGTTCTGGCACTGATAGAAGCACTGTTTTTTCCTCCGTTCTCTTCAATTATGCTTTTTAGTCCTTCCCGGGAGTACTGGGTAAAAACTCCTGAAATAACAAATGTCAGACCAGAGAGGATCTCACTGTTTGGCCCGCCAGCAGGTTTCATTTCCATTTGGAGTCCTGCAGACTTCAGTCTACCCACCAGTTGTCGGTTGCTTTCACGGGCGAAAAAGGTGAGCAGCGAATGGGCAATACCTTCCCCTATCTCATCCACCTGTTCCAGACTCTCCTGGTCGGCCGCCATCAACTTTTCCATACTAAGGAAGGCTTCAGCTAGTTTTCTGGCCACGGTTTCTCCCACATACCGGATCCCAAGGGCATAAAGGACGCGAGGAAAGGGGACATTTTTCGACAGCTGTATACTTTGGATCAGCTTACGGGCAGATTTCTCCCCAAACCTTTCCAGTTCGGCTATCTGTTGGATGTTAAGCAGATAGAGATCTGCAGCATCCTTTACCAGTCCCTTTCGATAGAGCAGATCAATCGTTGCTTCGGCTGCGTTGATCTCCATGGCCTTCCTGCTGATAAAGTGTTCGATGCGTCCTTTGATCTGAGGTGGACAGCCACTGTCGTTGGGACAGTAAAAAGCCGCCTCATCATCTTTCCGGATCAGACCGGTTTCGCATTCCGGACAGGTGGTGATAAATTGAAAAGCCACGCTGCTACCGTCCCTGCGGTCCTTATCCACTCCCACAATCTTTGGGATAATTTCTCCCCCCTTTTCTACGTATACATAATCTCCCAGGCGGATATCCAGCAGCGCAATCTGGTCCGCATTATGCAGGGAGGCTCGCTTGACCGTAGTTCCGGCCAGCTGAACCGGCTCCAGGTTTGCAACCGGAGTAATGGCACCGGTGCGCCCCACTTGGAAATCCACGGAAAGCAGGCGTGAAAGAGCCTGCTCGGCCCGGAATTTATAGGATATGGCCCAGCGGGGGGTTTTGGCAGTAAATCCGAGCTTTTTTTGAAGTTCCAGGTCATCTACCTTGATGACCACTCCGTCAATCTCAAAGGGCAGGGTATCCCTTGCTTTTTCCCAGTGGTCAATGAAATCAAAGACCTCCTCTATGGAGTGGGCCAGTAAGTTGTATTCTGGCACTTTAAAGCCCCAGGAACTGGCTGCTTTAAGACTTTCATGCTGAGTCTTAAAAAGCTGCTGTTCTCCTGGAATATAGTAGAAAAGACAATCCAAGGGCCGCCTGGCCACCAGGGCAGAATTTTGCATTTTCAGAGTTCCGGATGCAGCGTTCCTGGGATTTGCAAAGCCGGGATCTCCATTTTTTTCACGCTCTTTGTTTAGTTTCGCAAAGCCCTCTGCAGGCAGAATAACCTCCCCCCTGATCTCAAATTCGGGTGGAACATCCACGATCTGTAAACGAAGCGGAATGCTGCGGATCGTTCGGATATTATGAGTAACATCATCCCCCCGGGTACCATCCCCCCTGGTCAGAGCCCTGTAAAGCTTTCCTTTTCGGTAGGTCAGGGCCACCGCCACCCCGTCATATTTAAGTTCGCAAAAGTACCGGACATCAGCTCCAACTACTTTTTGCACTCGCTGGTCAAACTCCCGGAGTTCCTCCCTGTTATAGGTATTTCCCAATGAAAGCATGGGATAGCGGTGATCAAAGGACTCAAATTCCCGGTTCAGGTCACTGCCCACCCTTCGGGAAGGGGAGTTATCATCATCAAACTGGGAAAATTTGGATTCAAGTCTTTGTAATTCCTTAATTAATAAATCGTACTGGAAATCTGAAATACTGGGTTCAGATTTTACATAATACAAATAATTGTGCCTGGAGAGTACTTTTCTCAGTTCCTCAATCCTTTTTTTCGCCTGCTCCGGGGTCATATGAATCTCTTTTAACAAAAGTAAAAAATATTTTACCGTTAATTTTTATTATCTACATTTAGAGAGATGAAAGCAAGATTTCTACATATGGGAGTACTTTCCCTGCTTTTATTACTGACAGGGAACCAGGCAGTACAGGGGCAGCTCCAATTTCCGGGCAGGGCGTTGGGGATCAACTCCGGTCTGAAGGCTGCTGAGGTCATGTATGTACTTCCCCCGGTAGATCCTCTGGAAATCGAAGCGGAGAAGGAGTTAAACAGGACCAGCCATTCGAAACCCCTTCGTTTTGCATTGGAGCGCCCGGTGAACCTGACTCCGGAAACTCATGGCAGCTGGAGTCGTGAAGCAGGTCTGAGGGTATGGAGGATTCATATTCTTTCTCCCGGGGCTTACTCTTTAGGAATGGTATTTGCCTCGTACGAGCTCTTGCCCGGGGTGAAACTATTTGTTTACGATCCCGCCCAGCAGCAGGTAAAAGGAGCCTTTACCTCTGGGAATAACAAGCCTTCCCGGATTTTACCGGTTGGACATATTCCGGGAGATGAAGTGGTCATTGAGTTACAGGTGCCCGAGGCGATGTTGGACTATGGCGAGTTGGTGCTGGAATCCCTGTCACATGCCTTTCTCAAAACCGGGCATAACCCGAGCAGTGCAGCAGAATGTCCCGCCGGGGTATTTGGCTGTTCGCAGGCATGCGAGATTGATGTGAACTGTGTGGAAGGGGATTACTGGTGGCTGGTGAAGCCTTCTGTGGTGAGAATCTATACCACTACTCTTTACTGCACCGGGGTTCTGGTAAACAATAGCTCCTATGATGGTACTCCCTATATCCTTACGGCGGAACACTGCATAAGCAGGCAGGAACACGCCGACCGTTCCGTGTTTCTGTTTAACTATGAGAGTGCTGCGTGCTTCGGGGAGGATGGACCCTTGAATATGTCCCTGGAAGGTGCCACACTTCACACTTGTGGAGACAGTCTGGATTTTAGCCTGGTGGAGCTGGTTCATACCCCGCCTGCCTCCTATAATGTCTACTATGCCGGCTGGGACCGAAGCCAGTTTCAGACCAGTTCCACGGTGACCATTCATCATCCCTTTGGGGATGTTAAGAAAATATCCATCGATGAAGATATCCCTTCCATCCCTCAACTTCCTGATGATGTGCCTTCTTCCTTAACTAACTATTACCATTATTTCTCCTACTGGTGGATCAAATGGTGGGATGTGGGATCTACAGAAGGAGGATCTTCTGGAAGCCCCCTGTTTAATCAGGATCGAAGGGTGATAGGTATGCTGAGCGGGGGAGAAGCAGCCTGTGGCGATTCCATTGATTACGATTACGAAAATGACCGGGTCATCTACAATCCTGCCCCTAATCATGATGACTATTACACTCAATTTGGTCTGGCCTGGGATTATGAAGAGGCCAAAGGAAATGCATTGAAACCATACCTGGATCCGGTCAACACCGGATATGAAACTCTGAATGGATATAATCCAACGTCCACAGAGCCATTAAGAGTGGAAAGCGGGCAGCACTTCCAGGTATTCCCCAATCCGGCCGGAGAGCTGTTCCATATTACCCCGAAGAATCCAGTTCATCAGAAGGGCTCTTATAGCATTTTCAATGTGTCCGGGGCTCTCTTGCTGCAGGGTGAGCTGGATGGAGAGGGGCGAGCTACAATTTTCACCAGGGTTCTGGCACCAGGACTCTACCTGATTACTATAGAAGCAGGGTATAACCGGGAACAACATAAATTGATGCTTACAGGCCGATGAGAATTATCTACCTGGTCATACTGGTAGTTCCGTTGCTCTGGGGCTGTAGGCAAGGGTCTGATTCCATTTCTTCATCTGATCGCGTCGAGCCAGGCAGGGAGGCATATACACGTTATGCTTCAGGATTCAGGGTATATGAACAGGGATCCTTTACAGTGGTGGAGGTCACTGATCCCTGGCAGCAGAGTCAGGATATCATTTTTACCTATGTACTTGGGCCTGAAGAAGAAGGGCTCCCCCAGTCGCTGAAGGAGTATCCGTATATCAGGACTCCGGTAGAAAGAGTGATTGCACTCTCCACTACCCATGTGGCTATGATTGAACAACTGGGAAGTAGCGAAACTATTGTAGGGCTTTCGGGAACAGACTTCATTTACAATCCTTCGATCAGGGAACGGGTTGAAACTGGAGAAGTAAAGGATGTGGGATATGGACAGGGGCTCGATTTCGAAAGTATTGTGGGACTTAACCCGGATGTACTCTTTCTATACGGAGTAGAAGGACAGGTGGTAAGTACGCTTGAAAAACTCACCGACCTGGGTATCCCGGCGGTCTTTTGCGGGGAATATCTGGAAGCACATCCCCTTGGGAAAGCGGAATGGATCAGGTTTTTTTCACTCTTTTATGATAAGGACGAGCAGTCGTCCCTGTT
>Ga0180435_10004971_pt1 | contig 12995 bp, 14 predicted proteins | sample SS_ome_3_FD_132467 | JGI IMG/M metagenome (GOLD analysis project Ga0180435, IMG submission 132467) | Hypersaline lake sediment archaeal communities from the Salton Sea, California, USA - SS_3_S_1 metaG | ecosystem: Environmental > Aquatic > Non-marine Saline and Alkaline > Hypersaline >... | reverse complement strand
GCTGCCCAGGTTGAGTTTCCTGAAATTGATATTCGCCAGAGACTTACGGTGAGTAAGGGATACGGGGTCAGTGAAATCTATGTTCCCGAAGGTTCGAAATACATCGGCAAGCAACTTGCAGAAACTGATTTATCAGAGAAAGATCTCAATGTACTGACCCTGTATCGTGGTAATAAAGTGGTACCCAATCCGAAGATGACGCGTGTGCTCGAGCCCGAGGACAAGTTATTGTGTTTCGGTAAGCTGGAATCCATGCGCGGCATGGTACCGGCAAAAACCAGGCGTCAACGTCAACCCAAAGTTCAGGATCTGCCGGATACGCCTGTTACCCAACCAGAAGAATCTGATCATGACTGATATACTTGGCTGGAGAGAGTGGGTCTCACTACCTGATCTGGGTATAGACCGTATCAAGGCTAAAGTTGATACCGGTGCAAGAACATCAGCTTTGCATGCTTTTGATGTCGAGTTGGTGGAAGAGGGGGGCGAGAAGATTGTTAAGTTCAGTATTCATCCCAAGCAGAAAGACCTGGATGCCGTAATCCAATGCCAGGCACCACTGCTGGATGAGCGCGAAGTGCGCGACTCGGGCGGACATACCGAAAAGCGTTACGTCATAGAAAGCAGTATCGCCATTGGTTCTGCTGTACACACTGCTGAAATTACACTGACAAATCGCGACAGCATGGGGTTTCGCATGCTATTAGGGCGTACCACCATGAGAGGCCATTACCTGGTAGATCCCGGAAGATCTTACCTTAAGGGTAAACGAAAATTGCGTTCAAAATAATGTCTATCTGCTTTAGTGGTTGTTGGCAACAAATGGCAAATTTACAATTTCGACTACAGAGTAGACCAAATGATTAATGGAAAAATGGAACTTTAGGCTTACAATTTCTTCACAAAATGCTGATAAGCGCTCAGTTATTTTATTTTTTCAACTTACAGATGGATGGTCCCCCGTGTTCTATCCATCCGCGAATCATTTTACTGGTAGTAAATCCGCATGGCGATTTTCTTGATCAGTTGGGCCATCATGATCAAGTCAAATACGATGCTCTTTGTGAGCCTTTTTCCATTGCTGATTTGTGCAACTGAGCCTGCTTGAAGGTTCATGCCATCCATAATTGCAGCATTCATTTCAACCTTGCCGTCTTCATTTAAAACGGAACCAGCACCTGCATTGAATAATTCATCATCTTCGAGTAATGCCGCACAGTGAGTCACTAAATCAAGAGGCTTTTCACCCTTCTCAAGAAGTTTTCTTCCTTGTTCCAAAATATGAACAATATGCTCTTGATAGAGATTGTGCTCTGCTTCGGTTTGAATGTTATCTAGTGCGCCCGCTCCACCGTGTAGCATTAAGGAAAAACTGATGTAATTTATCATTTTGATCGTTTAGAGATTATTTTGAACCAGGTTGAATAACTATCAAATGATAAGGTCATAAATACCCGTGTTAATAGCTTCTCTTTTAGGCGAAAAATCTTGTTGCCAAGCATCAATTATAAGAGTAATTTCGCCAGTTTTTATAAGATTCCTATTTGTGGTTGATAGTTCGCTCCATGCCTGTATTTAGGGATGGAAAATTTCTGAGGATGCTTGTATGGAAAAGATCAAATCTAATGTCATTATTCCAAGTTCTGCTTATTCGGTACCCAAAACATTAATTAAGCACTATGACCCATTAAGTCGTAAGAAACCAGAAGTTGGCGATCTCGTTTTTGGTGAAGTCTACGAGCTTGGTCATCATCGTCTTATTGAGAGCCGTTCAGCCCGTTTACACACTTTGAATATCGGCACCAGAGCAATCTTTGTTTATGGAAATCGTTATGCGCCTGATCAATATGAAGGCCTGGTCCCCGAAGATAAAAATGACTATGTTGATCTTTTTAGTAGAGGCGGAGTGGTTGGTGAAGTTCAAAGTCAAAACCAACTGATAGGAAGAGCCACTAAAGTGAAGGTGCTTGGCTATGTCTGCAATGATGATGGCACAATCATTAACACAAAAGATCATGTTTTATTGAAACCAAAGAAGCAGACACGGAAAAAAGATGCTGCAAAGCTGATTCTTTGTGTTGGTACTAGTATGAATAGTGGGAAAACCGAAGCTGCTGCCGCTTGCTGCTATGCCATTTCCTCAATGGGACGTAATGTCAGGGCTGCTAAAATTACTGGCACAGCCAGCTTAAAAGATATTTTACTGATGAATGATTGCGGTGCTGAACATATTGCTGATTTTACTTATTTTGGTCATCCATCTACTTATAAAATGGAATTGAATGAGCTTTTAAGTATGCTCAATGACTTTGATTTAAAGTATGGCAATAACCCTCAAAATTATCTAGTTGTTGAATTTGCTGATGGTATTTTTCAGCGGGAAACAGCAATGTTATTAAAGTCAGAAAAAGTACGTGACAGGATTTCAAAACTTATATTTTGTGCACCAGACTCAACTGCAGTGTATGGTGGTATCAATATTCTAAAAGATGAATTTGGGCTTGTGCCTGATGCAATTTCCGGTCTTTGTTCAAGCTCACCGTTAGCGATGCGAGAAATTGAGAGTTTTACAGATCTGCCAATTATCCAGAGCATGGAAAAAGATTTTAAAAAGATATTCAATATAATTGGTTGATATCAATACCGTGACATTTTGTTGTAATACCGCTTTCGATGAAACAAGTAGATTTTCTTAACAATACCCTTTCTCATCAATATGCTGGTACCAATGCAAATGATAGAAATCTCTTTGAACTGATATCGTTGGATATTAAAAATCAAGGATATAGTATTCGTCCGGCCGCATTGCCGGATCAATTGACCTCATCTCTTTATCAACACCAAACAAGAATGGACGATCAAAAATTTGATGAGGCTGGTATTGGTAGGGGTTTGGATTATTTAAAAAATAAGTTTGTTAGAACCGATGAGATTTGCTGGATAACCGGAGACTCCGCTGCTGGCCAACAGTGGCTTAATTGGATGGCGTCTTTACAAACATTTTTAAACCGAAGTCTATTTTTAGGCTTGTTTTCATTCGAAAGTCACTTCTCACATTACCGCCCAGGGAATTATTACAAAAGGCATTATGATGCTTTCAAAGGTGAAGCGAATCGAATCCTTTCAGTTGTTGTCTATTTAAATTCTGGATGGACAAATGAGGATGGTGGTGAACTTGTGCTTTATCAAAATGATTTTGATAGTGTTGGCATAAAAGTTTTGCCACTAATGGGAACAATTGTGACATTTCTTAGCGAAGATTTCCCACATGAGGTTCTACCAACATCTAGAGACAGATATTCAATTGCTGGTTGGTTTAGAGTTAATACTTCTGTTTTTGGTAAAATAGACCCACCAAAATAATTAGCCTGACGTTACTAGACTGGAAATACGCTTCTTCTGAACCATCCAGTTAGCGAATAACCTGTGACATAAGTTGGCAAGACTTCATACTCGAAGGTGTTGCTTAAAAATGCAACTAGTCGACCACCGATCGGTGCCACATCGATTGACATATTATTCTTCAGGTAGATGCGTAATTGCCCTTCGTCCGCAGGTTTCCATTGTTGATTTAAAAAAAGCATAACCGTCAATACTTTCTTGCTTGAACTGTGAAAATTATCCACATGTTTTTGGGAATAACCGTGTTTGGGTATTATTGAAGCCTGTAGCTCCAGCTCAGATAAGCCCAGATAATTTTCCCTGTTCAGGTGATGGCGTAATTTTTGAAATGACTGTAAAACGCTGGACTGTGCCGGGAAACATTTTTCAGGATTGATCCAGGCTATCTGGGACATATCCTGTTGAAGGTCAATGATGCCGTCTTTTAAAAGTTGTTTCGATTCTTCCTTTAATTCCTGAATTGTTCTGTAAGGCAGGTAGTCATCGATTACGGCCCAGCCTTTTTCATTGATCTGCTCGGATATTTGCTGGTTAAAGGAGACTGGTGTGTTACAAATAGCCTGGCTGGACTCTAAAGAAAGCATTGATTTTCCTGGTGTATTGAGTAAGTCAGAATTTAGTTTTTTTTGATCTTTATTCAACAAAATTTCATGATGGTTTTGATCAAAAAAATTGTTTGACCGTTGTCGGGTTTCAGTAAAAATTCCACTTTTATCCGTGGGGGTTTTACGATGCATCAAGAAACTGAAACTCATAGCAAGGAAGCGGAATTCAATGAAACCGAGTTGTTTGATATGCAAATCAGCAAGACGCTGAAAAGCCAGTTTAACCTGGCGGCCAGAAGACGAATTGAAGATCTTGAGGAAGAGAAAGCGCTTCGAAGATTAATGGATGATGACTATTTCTGATTGATTTTATGGTCTAGCCGAAATATTCCAGTGACTGCTGTATGGTGGGGTTTTTCGGATTGTCGGTACGCCATACAGCATGAATTTCCCTTTCTATAATCGGTGTATCGGCAACAGGATAGAGTGTTTTGTTTTTCATCAGCTTGTGGCACCAGTTTTCAGGAAGGTACGCGGTGCCCCCATTTTTAAGAATATAGCTCAGCCCCAGGGAACCATGGCTGATAAAAATCGATGAAGTCGGTGCATCAGGGAAAAATTTCGAGTGATTGATGGCATAAGCCGTACCCCAGTCAATCATGACGTAATTGTCTGCCAGGGCCTCGTCAATGGATAATCCTTTGATCGTAGAAACCATCTGCAGATTCATGCGTTTCAGAAAACGAAAACTCAATTCCGGGGAAGTCTGGGGTTCGAATAAAAAAGCAATATCCAGCATGCCATTTAACACCTGTTGTGTTAATGCAGTCGCAGATGCTGTCGATGCATGAATGGCGATATCAGGCGATTGATTTTTAATGGCGATTAGCCAGTCAAGCAAGTCAGTCTCCCATAGATCAGACAAGCCTGATACCGATAACAACACGGCCTGGCTGTCTTCCAGGCCGGCTTCCTGTCTGGCACGCTGCCAGGTGCCTACGATGGTTTCAGCATAGCTGATAAAGCGCTGACCCGCCGGCGTTAGCCTGATGTTGTTGCGCTGGCGCTCAAATACAACGATCCCCAAAGCATCCTCTAACTGTTTGACGCGGGCGCTGACAGCTGACTGGGTAAGATAGAGGTTATCAGCTGCCTTACCGAAATGCCGGGTTCTGTTGACCTCCAGAAACGTTCTTAATAATTCGATATCCATAACGATTAAATTAATTCATCAAGATCATTTGTAAATATTGTTAGACCAGTAGAGTCATCAAGTCTATAAAGCTTTCGTCCTTGGGTTAAGGATCATTCCAGACAATAGAATTGTTGCGAATGAATATATAGTTTTTGGAGACTTTAGAAAATGAAAAAAATTGTCATTGCTGCTTTGGTTTCATTTGTTGTATTGCCTGCTTTTGCAGCAAAGGATGCTCAAAAAGAACAGGAATACATGGAACTGTGTCAGTCATACGCAAAGGATGATGGTATTGCTGCTGATGAGCTTGATGAATATCTGAAATCCTGTATCCAGGACTTTAAGGATACTGCAGAAGAGAAATAAGACAGGTTTAGTTTGGCGGATAACCAATAATTTAAGTATAAAATGCGTTCTTCCCTTCAATACTAAAGTTATCCGCCTTTTTTCCACCGCTGGATGCGGTTCCCGCCCCGTGACACGCTAGCTCGTATCGGTCTATTATTTAATAATGACGAAAAATCCCCTTATAGGGATCCAGATATGAAATTCCGAATTTTATTAACGCTGTTCATTTTGACAGTGTTTGGCTCTGTTGTTCTCGCGAAAAATCATGACACAGCGTGGGTGGCTGAATCTGAATTACAGCTTCAAGCCTGGCAATCAGACCTTGATAAATGGCAAAAATCCCCACCATCCTTGTCGAAACTGGAAGAGCGTCAAAATGAGGTTTTTTTCCTCAAGCAAAGGGCGGAAGCCTGTGTAAAGAGTTTTTCTGAACAAAAAGCTTCAGTCGATGAAAAGCTGGCAGCTTTAGGGGAAGAGGAGTCGGATGAACCGCAGGAAATCCGTAAAAGAAGGCAGGATCTCAGCCAGCAACAAGATACTGTAGATTCCGAACTGGCTGTTTGCCGGCTTATCAGCCTGGGTGTTAAAGAATTACAGGAAGTCCATAAAACCATTCGAAAAAAATTGCTCTCACAGGCATTAAGCCACCGCGAAGAGCCGGTCTGGTCGACCTTCTTTAAGCTGTTAAAGAATCCGGTCTTTTTTGCACAAGAGTTTCAACTCAGTTTCGCAATTTGGCCGGCATTGTTGGCAGGGGTATTGTCATTTCTGATTTTGCTGCCATTAGCCAGGTATGTTGCGCAAACATTAAAAAGAAAATATCCGCATGGATCTGAACGAGCCTCTGCAGAGGTTGTGCGCGTTGTCGGTATGTTTAGCAGGAGACTTACCTGGCTAGCAGTTCTGTGCAGTCTTGTTCTGTTTGGTTACGTGGGGGGATGGTAAGCGCTGCTGCTATTTTGTTTGTCTTGGCCATTTCGCTGCTGCTGGCTCCCTTTCTCGAACTGTTGCTCTGTTATGACGTGGATGACTGCAAAGCCGGTCTACCAGCAAGAATATTGTTTGACCTGGTGTTGATTGGAGCGGTCGTTTATTTCTCGGATATTGGCAACAACTTGACTCCAGAAGCTTTTCAGCTGCTGCTGGCAGGTTATTTTCTGTTGGTGATGTTGATTTCTCTATGGCTGCTCTTTTTGTTATCTAAACGGGAGAGCTTTCATTATCTGGGTACGCTTAAAACCCCGGTTGCACTGGCTATGCTATCCGGTCCGATATCCATGTTTATTGGTTACCAGTCCTTGTCAGGATTGTTGATTCCTGGAGTCTATGGGACACTGGCCGGGTTGCTGATTGCCTGGGTGCTGTTTACAGCAGGTAATTTGTTCTTCGGTCTGTTTGAGCCGGGTGACGAGGAGGCTTCCAGCGAGGTCAGGGAGTTTCTGGGTTATAAGGATGACGAGCGGGTTCCAGGGCTTTGGATTGGCCGGTTATTAATGGTGGTGGCCATCGTGTCTGGCCTGTTCTACTGGTCCCTGGTGGTATGGCAAATTCCATCTTCGCAGATTAAAACCATCAGTTCTTATTTTACCGACGGTTTTCCTGTTGGAGCTATCAGTGTCGTACCCGGAAAAATACTTTCCGCCATATTGGCCTTTTTTATTCTGCTGACACTAGCCAGGTGGTTGAAAAACCAGCTGTCAGAACGCTGGCTGAACAAAACCCGGCTGGATGCGGGGGCGCGTGAATCCGTTGTATCGCTCACCACTTATACGATCGTTGGCCTTGCCCTCGTGTTAGCCCTGGGCATGGCAGGCGTCGATTTTCAAAATGTTGCCATCGTCGCTGGTGCATTATCCGTAGGTATTGGTTTCGGCTTACAAAATATTGTTAATAATTTTGTATCCGGGCTTATCCTGTTGTTTGAGCGCCCGGTTAAACCGGGTGACTGGGTCATTGTCGGTTCTACCGAGGGATATGTTAAAAAAATCAGTATCAGGTATACCTTGATCCAGAGTTTCGACAGGGCCGATGTGCTGGTGCCAAATTCAGAGCTGATATCCAGCCAGGTTACCAACTGGATGCACAGGGACACCATGGGCAGGGTGATTGTACCTGTTGGTGTGGCTTACGGTACCGATGTCAATAAAGTCAGGGAGATCCTGCACCAGGTCGCGGCAGATCATCCATTTGTGCTCATGAACGATTGGCGCGTGCCCGGACCCAAGGTACTTTTTATGGGATTTGGCGAAAGCTCCCTGGATTTTGAACTACGTTGTTTTATCAAGGATGTTGACTATCGTTTATCCGTGCGCAGTGACCTGCTTTTTGCGATTGATGAAAAGTTTCGGGAAGAAAATATCGAAATACCTTTCCCGCAGAGGGTCATACATAAGGCTGAAGCCGATAGTAAAGATCAGCCGGACAATGCGGACTAATGCATTGATTTAAAAAATCAGGATGTCAGATGGTTAAGAGAGTCTCATTTGAAATTGGGCAGGAGCAGGTCAAGCCGGGTGAAACAAAGATTGTTCAGCTGGAATTACCGGGTCTTCATTCCGAAACATCTGTTGCCATGCCGGTTCATGTCATACACGGAAAAAAAGAGGGGCCGGTACTGTTTTTAAGCGCAGCGGTACATGGTGATGAAATTAATGGTGTGGAGGTGATTCGTCGGCTGCTTTCCATGAACAGTCTCAAGCGCCTGAGAGGTACGCTCTTGGCTGTACCCGTGGTTAATGTTTTTGGCTTTGATGGTCATTCACGCTACTTGCCGGACAGGCGTGACTTAAACCGCTCTTTTCCCGGCAGGGAGTCAGGATCGCTGGCAGGCAGGCTGGCCAATATTTTTATGTCGGAGGTGGTGTGTCTCTCGGATATCGGTATTGATCTGCATACCGCGGCCATACATCGGGATAATTTCCCTCAAATCAGGGCTGACCTGAAGGCCGGGCAGTTACATGATCTTGCACGTGCTTTTGGGCCGCCGGTGTTATTACATTCAGCACCACCTGAAGGTTCCTTGCGCCACTCGGCTCAAAAGGAAAATGTGCCAGTGATGGTCTATGAGGCAGGTGAAGCGCTGCGCTTTGATGAGGTCTCTATTCGCGTTGCCGTAAGAGGCATACTGAATGTCATGCGCGAACTGGGTATGTTAGCCAAAACAAGGGCCAGGAAATCCAAACCGCCAGTACTGTTGCGATCCAGCACCTGGGTGCGTGCACCACAGAGCGGCATATTAAGAGCCCAGGTGGCATTGGGCGATATGGTGTCCAGGGGAGACGTGCTGGGCTATATATCGGATCCAGCCGGTAAAAAAGATGTCGTGGTAGAGGCAAGTTCAAACGGTGTCATAATCGGTAGAAGCAATATTCCGCTGGTTTACGAGGGCGAGGCATTATTTCATATCGGACGCTCGCAGCAGACCTCGTTACTGGAAGAGCATCTGGATACACTGCAGGATGATGAGGCTTTAACGCCACCGGAACTGGTGGAAGAGCCTGTGATTGTGTAACCCTTTCTTGGAGAAATGCTCGCCAGCCCAGGTAGCTGGGACTGGCGAGTGGTGACCTTATAATGGCTCGAATTCTACTGGTTTTTTCCTGATACGGTTTCTTTTTCGCTTTTCGGGTTCATCATCATAAAGATGAAATTTTCTGCGGGTTAAGCGTTCTCTATGACTGAGTGAATCGATCGTTTTATCCAGATCATATTCGATGCCATAAAGCCCGCTATCAATGTCGTCCAACTGACTATAGATGTCATCGAAATAAAAGTTTTTCACACTGTTTCTCCTGTGATAAAAGTTCCAGAAATCCTGGTAACAGGGCAACAATTGCTGATTACTACTGAAAAGGGAAACGGTATATTTTTATCGTTTTGATGAAGAAAATTGATCAAGGAAATTAATGGCAGGCAACAACATGAAAATCGCGCAGACCTTTTTATCTTTACCCAATGCTGATGCAACTGAGGCAGACGTGCTGATATTGCCAGTTCCGCATGAAAAAACCGTGACTTATAATCACGGTACCCGCAAAGGACCAAATGCCATCCTGGCCGCCAGTGAGCAGCTTGAATTTCATGAAGAGGATAAAAACTGGGCGCCGACACGCCACCTGAAGCTGTGTGTGCTTGATGCTGTCAGCGATGACTTGCTGTCTGCAGAGGATTTCCATCAGCAACTCTATACCAGGGTCAAGGCGTTGAATCCGCATGCTTTATTGATAGCGCTTGGTGGTGAGCATTCCATCACGCCTGACATGGTGTTTGCGCGTATGCCCAAAGGTGGAACCGTCGTGCAGATTGATGCGCATGCAGATTTTCGTGAAAGTTACCATGGCTCTATCTACAATCATGCCTGTCCCATGTATCGTATTCGTAAACAGGGCTATGACCTGGTGCAGATCGGCATTCGTTCGCTTAATAGTCGGGAGGCAGAGTCACTTGCCGGGGATGAGGGAATTACCACCTGGTTTGACCGCCAGTTGCAGCACCCGGAGAACTGGCAAGCCCTGCTGTCACAACTGGCATCACTGCAGGGGGATGTCTGGCTGACGGTGGATATGGATGGTTTCGACCCTGCCGCAGTCCCTGGTGTGGGTACACCACAACCTGGTGGGCTTAGCTGGCATCAGGGGCTGGATATTCTTGATGCATTAACACAAAACAAGGCAATTCGTTTGTGCGGTGTTGATATTGTCGAGCTCATTCCGGAGTCATCCTGTGTGTCAGACATGATAGCTGCCAAGCTGGTACAAAAAAGTTTTTCATACTGGGGCAAGGCACAGGGTTTTGATCGGCGTGAAGCCAATGGCTCGCAGACAGGAGTAGAAGATGACTGACTCTGACTGGAAATATGAAGATGCCCAGGCACTGTACCAGACAGAAGGCTGGGGCAACGGCTATTTCAGTGTTAATCAACGGGGACACCTGGAGGCAATAGCTGATGGTGTCCATGGCATTGACCTGATCGAGCTTTGTGACGAACTGGCTGAAAAAAACATTTATCCACCTATGCTGCTACGTTTTTCGGACATTCTCAAAAGCCGCATGCAGCAAATTTATCAACGCTTTGCCAACGCCCGCAAAGAAGCCGGCTACCAAGGGGAGTACTACGGCGTCTATCCGATCAAGGTCAATCAGCAATATCAGGTGGTCGAAGAGATTGTTGAATTCGGCGCCGACTTCAACTGGGGACTTGAAGCAGGTTCCAAGCCCGAACTGCATGCCACCCTGGCCATGCTGGATAATAATGAGCGCCTCATTATCTGCAACGGCTACAAAGACCAGGAATACATTGAGCTTGCCATGATTGGTCGAAAAATGGGTAAGCGCATCTTCATAGTGGTTGAAAAGCTACAGGAGCTTGATCTTATTCTCGCATCCGCCAAACGTCTGAAAGTTTCTCCGCTGATTGGTTTACGCTGCAAGCTGGCCACGACCAGTAATGGCCGCTGGGATGATTCAGGTGGTGATATGTCCAAGTTTGGTTTGTCAGCGAACGAACTGCTGGAGTCCATTAATAGACTATCGGATGCAGGCCACCTCGAGTCGTTGCAGTTATTGCATTTTCATATTGGTAGCCAGGTGCCTGAAATACGTGCCATCAAGGAAGCCATGCAGGAGGCTGCGCGCTATTTTGTCGAGGTACGTCGTCTGGGGGCGCCTGTTGAATATATCGATGTAGGCGGTGGACTGGGTGTCAATTACGATGGCAGTATTTCAAGCAGTCTGTCTGCGGTGGACTACAGTCTGCAGGAGTATGCCAATGATATTGTGTGGAGCATGAAACATGCCTGTGAACAGGAAGGTATGCAACATCCGCATATTATTTCTGAATCCGGCAGAGCACTGGTGGCTCATCATTCCGTACTGGTGGTTGATGTGCTTGGTGTTACCAGCCCCACAGGGCAAGTTGACAAGAGTGCTGACGCTGCAGCTGAATTCGATAGCAAGCAGGTACAGGTTCAGCAATTGCGTGATACGTTGGAGCTGTTGAATGCTGATACAGCGCGTGAAGCCATTCATGATGCCATGGCATTGCGCGCTGATATCAATAAGCTGTTCAGTCTCGGGCATGCAACACTGGCTGACCGTGCCGCTGCTGACCGGCTATACTGGCAAATAGTATCGCGTTTGCTGCAGCTGTTAACTGAAGAGGAAATTGATCAGATTGTGCCTGATCTGCCATTACAGGCAGCGGATCGATATTTTTGTAATTTTTCCGTCTTCCAGTCCTTGCCTGATGCCTGGGCAATCAACCAGGTGTTTCCGGTGATGCCGCTGCATCGCCTCAATGAAAAACCTGATCGCCAGGGCATACTGGTTGATATCACCTGCGACTCCGATGGTAAATTACAGCAATTTCCCCTGGAGGAAGGTATCAACAAGACGCTGCCATTGCACCAGCTAAACAATGGCGATAAATACCTCATTGGCATTTTTCTTACCGGAGCTTACCAGGAAATTCTGGGGGATTTGCATAACCTGTTTGGTGATACTCATGCTATCCATATTCGCATGGATGGTGATCATTACGAGCTGGAACAGGTACTTGAGGGTGAGTCTGTTGCTGATGTTCTTGATTACGTGGAATTTCATGAAACCGTATTGATTGACCGTATGCGCCGGCAGATACAGACAGCGCGTCAGGATAAGCGCTTAAGTTCAAGACAAGCCAATGCGTTTCTACGTTTCTATCGGGAGGGACTGAAAGGTTATACCTACCTGGAAGAAGATATTCCGCTGCCTTGAGTCAGTGTCCTGAATCTGTTCAGCCGAGTCGATTACGGTAGTCGTTATAGTCGAATTCACGTTTAACCTCGATATTTCCATCTGCGTATTCAATGGCAAGCGCAGGATGCTGAACACCATTAAACATCGTGGTTTTCACCATCGTGTAATGAATCATGTCTTCGAAGATTAACTGATCACCGGTTTTGAGGGGGTGTTCAAATGCGTATTCGCCTATGACATCTCCGGCTAAACAGGTCAGCCCACCCAGTACGTAGGTATATGGCTTCGTGTCCGGTAGCCCCGCTTCACGCACCTCGGGCCGATAGGGCATTTCGAGCACATCCGGCATATGGGCGGTAGCGGAAGTATCCAGTATGGCAATATCCTTGCCGCCACGCTTTACCAGATCGAGTATCGTGCAGATCAGTATGCCAGTCTGCCAGGCGATAGCGGACCCCGGTTCCAGGACCACGTCAATATGCGGGTGACGATGTCGAAATTTGTTGAGGGAATCAATTAATAGCTCCAGGTCATAGCCTTTGCGCGTCATTAAATGGCCGCCACCCAAATTGACCCATTTAAGCTGATCCAGTAAATGGCCGAATTTTTCCTCGACAGCCGCAATTAACCTCTGAGTAGAGTCGGCATCATTTTCGCACAGCGCATGCACATGCAGGCCTTCGATGCCTGCCGGTAAGGCGTCGAGCTCTTCACGGGGAATACCCAGCCTGGATTGAGGAAAAGCCGGGTTGTAAAGCGCGGTTTCGACT
>Ga0180435_10004970_pt1 | contig 12996 bp, 9 predicted proteins | sample SS_ome_3_FD_132467 | JGI IMG/M metagenome (GOLD analysis project Ga0180435, IMG submission 132467) | Hypersaline lake sediment archaeal communities from the Salton Sea, California, USA - SS_3_S_1 metaG | ecosystem: Environmental > Aquatic > Non-marine Saline and Alkaline > Hypersaline > Sediment... | reverse complement strand
GGCCTCGGGCATCAAGGTATGGTTGGTGTAGCCGAAACAGGCTTGGGTGACCTCCCAGGCTGTATCCCATCCCAAGGAGTATTCGTCCACTAGGAGGCGCATGAACTCCGCAACTCCCACGGCCGGATGGGGGTCGTTGAGCTGGATGAAGAACTCGTCCGGAAAGTCGCGCAGGTCTTTGCTCTTCTGAAAAAAGAGGCGTAGCAGATCCTGGAGGGCGCAGGAGACGAAGAAGTACTGCTGCTTTAGGCGCAGGGCCTTGCCTTCCGCCTGTTCGTCGTTGGGATAGAGCACCTTGGTGATATTCTCCGAGGTCACCTTGTCCAGCACAGCACGGTAGTAGTCCCCCCGGTTGAATATTTGGAAGTCAAAATCCTCCACCGCCTCGGCTTTCCACAATCGTAAAAGGTTGACCGTATTGACCCCGTATCCGGCGATGAGGGTGTCGTAGGCCATGCCGCGCACCACGCTGTCGGGGACCCAGCGCACCTGGTAGCCCCCGTCGCAGTTGTAGACCTCGGTGTGCCCCCCGAACTTAACCTCGAAGGTGATCTCCGGCCGCGCGATCTCCCAGGGGTTTCCCAGGCGCAGCCACTTGTCTGCCTTTTCCACCTGCCAGCCGTTCACGATCTCCTGGGCGAAGATGCCGAACTCATACCGGATCCCATGGCTGATGGAGGGAACCTCCAGGGTGGCCATGGCGTCCAGGTAGCAAGCCGCCAGGCGCCCAAGTCCGCCGTTACCCAGCCCGGGTTCGAACTCCTGTTCGAGGATCTCATCCAGATCAAAATCCAGCATCCCTACCGCCTCCCGCACGGCCGGCATCAGCCCCAAGTGGAGCAAATTGCTCCCCAACTGGGGACCTAACAAATACTCCGCGGAGAGATAGCACACCGACTTGCTGCGACGGCGGTAGTAGGTCTCGGCCGTCCGGGTCCAGCGGTGCAGGAGGCGGTCGCGCACGGCATAGGCCACAGCCATATAGTGATCGTAGGGTGTGGCCACGGCCGGAAAGCGAGCCTGGATAAGGTGGAGATGGTCCCGGATCGACTGAGCGATCTGTTCAGGATGGGTCCCCGTGCGGACGCGATTATGATCGTCGGGTGGAATCGTTGCCAAATGGGATGGGTTCATGAAGTCCCCTGTAAGCATAAAACATGGGCCTCATGGGGCCAAGGTGTTAAAGCGGTAGTTGAGACGGGTGGGAAGCGCGCTGCTGAAAAAGAGTATGGCAAGATGGACCGAGAGTGTCAACGATTGTGGTTCAAGGGTCGCTTGAAATATCCTTTACCCGGCAAGCCGGAAGAGTGATATCTCTGGTTAGGTACAAGCGGGATTGTTTTCAATATAAATGGAATCGGCTGATATTTGGACTTTGTATCTTTATCAGCAGCCTAGCCGCTCGTACCAACTTGATAATATCTGAAAAAAATATCCTTGTTGGGAGACGTTAATTTGGGGTAAAATTTGCATTGTTGATTATTCCAGTCTCCACAATATATCTGAACCGTCTGTAATTGTTATGCATTGGCTGTCATGGCAAGATATCCTGTGTCGAACTTAGGATTTTGTAACCTCAATATTTTGTGCTTGAGTTCCTTTTTTGGTTATAGAAATATCATTTGCGATCTACACTCGAAGTTGTATTTCTGCAACTTTATTATTAAATACGGTGTCAATAGTATCCTAAATCTTTTTCCATTACATTCCAGGGCCACTGTCCGGATAACGCCAAAAACATAGCCACTTCACTTGCATGTTTAATAACCCCTTATTATTTCCGATCCGCTCAATTTGTCATTTTCTTGTGATGGTTCCATGGTTGTCTTTTGGAATAATAATCGGGTTATTCAATAATGAGACAGGAGTCAGTATTATATTCTCATGGGTTAGATTCTTTTTTAAAATTTACGGTATTGAAGTCCGCGTGGAGAACGAAAATGATACCTCTGATAATCTGTTGGGTTGTGTTTTTACGTTATTGAGCCAAAACAGTCTACTCGATGGTCCAGTGGGTATTTATGCTATCCCAAGACCATTCAAAGGCATAATTAACCTTGAATACGCCCTGATACCATTTTTTGGCTGGTGTATGTGGATCTTATGTTGGGTGATTGTCCGTCAATGGCCTTCACAAGCAAAGAGTACTCTATCAAAGGTTGACACCTATCTACAGAACGGTGGCAATATCTGGATGTCCATTGAAGGAAAACGATCAGAAAACGGATCGCTATCCCAATTCAAGAAAGGTCCTGTAGTTACTGCAATACGCGCCCAATCGAAGATTGTCCCGGTTATTATTTGTGGCACTAAAGAGGTCCTTGGATATGGTAAATATAGAATAAGACCGGGAAAAGTTGTGGTTCGATTATTAAAAACGATTCACACAAATGGGATGAAATATGAGGACAGAGATGTGCTTTTAAGTCAATTGATTGCTCTTGCAGAGCGTGAGGTGCCAAAGATCTAATAATGTAGCTACAGAAAAACTATTCAATATTTATATAGGAGCAATACCATAACCATTGTTCACAATGAGCCGCCAACTATCAGGTGAATAAATAGGTCGCCATGGTGATGTTGTCTTACCAGACAAGAATTTGCCAGAAAATTAAGCCGGTACATCTTTGATTTTAACCAGCCAAAATGTTTGGAATACGACTCTGAGTCCTAACATTCTGAAATATAAAGGATATCCCAGATATAGTGTTGGGTCTATGGTCAAAATTTGGGCGCAAGGTTCATTTTGAATTAAGGGGAAGGTAATAAAAAGCCTTCCAACTCAAAATCAAGGTCCATTGGTTGATGACCCTTCTACCCATTGGGAATTATCAATTTCAACGGACAAAAATTGACGGGCTGCGAATATCCAGGCGAGGAATAGCAGCCCAGCTTTGTTTATCTTCCCAGACACCAAATTCAGAATATGAGACCAACTGAAATTGGCAGACTTAATGTTATACCTGCGATTTCGGTGGGGACTTGAAGCGGCGCGGCACATCGCGTTTTGACAAGCGGTTGTTCAGGTGCTAAATAACGGGTCCGACGGTATAAATATCCATTGCCTTGGTATATCCTGAGATTTCCGCTTTAGTCAATTTGCCCGAAGCCACCTCCAGTATGTCATCGACAATCCTTCGACCAGCCTCGGGCAGCAGTTCAGTACCTGCCATCACTCCGCTGACATTCAGGTCCATATGGTCCTCCAGTCGTTCCCAGGTATGGCTGTTGCCGGTAATCTTGATGACTGGTACAAAGGGAAACCCTTGGGGGGCACCGCGCCCGGTGGTAAAAGCGATCACATTACAGCCACTGGCAGCTAATCCCGTTAGAATTTCCGGCTCGCGGCCAGGCGAGTCCATAACGACCAGGCCCTTTACTTGGGGGATTTCACCGTATTCGTAAACGGCTTCGATGGGGGCGCTGCCTGCTTTGGCAATTGCACCTAGTGATTTTTCCTCGATGGTCGTTAGCCCGCCTTTGATATTGCCACCGGTCGGCTGTCCCCCTCTTATATCTGCTCCGACGGATTTAGCTCTGTCTTCCATGCGTTTGACCAGATCGATGATCTGGCTACCCAGTTCGGGGGTCCGGGCATGTTGGGCCAACAGGTGCTCAGCACCGATAAATTCTGTGACTTCCCCCAGAACGGACGTAGCGCCAGCCGCAACCAGTCGGTCCGAGGCAATACCCAGTGCAGGGTTGGGGGCCAAGCCTGACGTGGTGTCCGAACTGCCGCATTTGAGACCCAGTTGTAGATTATCCACTGGGCAGAGCGTCCGTGTTTCCCTGGAGGCAGCTTGAACCATTTTCTGGGCAATTAGCACCCCTTTAGCTGTGGATCGAGCAGCCCCGCCGGTTTCCTGTATCACCACCACTTCGACGGGTTTCCCGGTCAACGCAATGGCCTCGGCCACACGTGATACATCCGTGCTTTCGCAGCCTAGGCTGAGCAGGACGACACCGTATAGGTTGGGATTGCAGCCCAGACGGATCAGGGTGTTATTGACGCGTTCGATATCTACCTGTGTCTGGCAGCACCCCTGCTGATGGAGAAAAGAGGCCGTGCCGTTAACCTGCCGTGAAACCGCATCGGAAACCTCATTAGCGCAGACCACCGTCGACAGGACACCGACATAATTGCGGGTGCCCACGGCACCATTTTTTCTCTGATATCCCATAAATTCCATATCCGCTCTCCCTTAATCCAGATCACCGCGTCCGCGGAGGCTTTCGATATTCTGTACATGCGCATGGGCGCCCGGTTGTATGGGGTGTGTGGCCCTGCCGATGATTTCTCCATATTTTATGATGTCACCCCCCGCTTCGATACCGTTCACCGCAAGTTTATGGCCAAATGGGATATCTTCGGCCACCTGGAGCGCCTTTCGGCTGTCACCGATACCGACGGATGCCGATTCTCCAGTTTTGAGATCCCGCAACGCTGTGGCTACATTGTCTTCGGACTTGATCATGATAGCGTCGATTTTCATTTACTGGCTCCTTTTGATGATTTCGATCTCTCCATTGTCTGTATTTGTAAGTTTTCAAATCGTTTTGGACAAATCAGGCCCAAAAATTAAAGAGGGTTTCAGGTTTCAAATAACCGTTCCAGATCGGCTAAGCAACCCTTAAAGAGCGGTTATACCTCATACATTGGATCCTTGTTTTTTGTTTGATTCTTTCCCTATTTGTAAGTGTTTCACGGCTTTTTCCATAGCAAACATTTGCCGGAGCTAAATTATTGAGTGACACATGATACCGATATTATTATGTAATTCGACAAATGGACCTATCTGGATCGTCAATTCATTGGGGTTGTAATATTTTTTAAGCAGCAGGAATTTTTCATCGAGCGATGATAACGTTCGATTTAACCGTGGGTCATGGGATAATACGGCTTGCCACTGGTAGGGCCAATATCCATGAGGATAAATCAAGGGTTTCGGTAAGATACAGTGGTGTTAGCCACCAGATGAACTCCAGAAAAAAAAGCCTTGACAAACCGCGACGCTGCGTTGTATGGGCTTAATAAAGATCATATAATTACAAAGTAAATATATGCTAATAATAACCAAATATAGCCGATTATTTTGTTTAAGTTTCTAAATAACGCTAATAAATAATATGTTTAGTTACAATAAATCATATAATTAACCGTTCGCCTCACGAATGATGAGACCGAAATGAATCGAAAAAGCAAACAACAGACAATTTGTGCCAGTATTGAGGAAGCGATCCTAAATAGGATTCACCATCCCGGTGATAAGCTGCCGTCTGAAAAAGAGCTCATGGAGCACTACGGGGTTGGTCGTGGGACGGTGCGGGAAGCCCTCAAGGCCATGGAACAGCAAGGGCTTGTTGAATTGCGCCGGGGGGCCAATGGTGGGGCTTTTGTTAAGGAATTGGATCCGGAATATGCCAGCCGGATCATGTCCGTGCTCATTCGTCATCAGCAGGTCCCCGAGGAGTACATCTGTGAATTTCGAGAGATGATCGAAGTGAAAATGGCTGCCTTCGCGGCGGAGCGTGCAACCGAGGACGACATTGCGATGTTGAAAGAAAAGCTCAAATCGGGCCGAGCTCATGCGGAAGCCGGGGAGAAAAATTTTGAAGATTTCTATCAGTGGGAATTGAGTATGCATTTAGCGATAGCCGAAATCTCAAGAAATCCTCTATTTAGATGGACATCGGGTTCTTTGCACTTGGATTTCAAGCCTTTTTGGCAACTGATCCGAATGAACAGGAAGGCATACTATGCCAGCCTGAATGACTGGGAAGAAATCATCACTGCTATGGAAAAAAGAGAAGTGTCAAAGGTCGCTTTTCTGGCTAAGCTTCATGTGAGCCGTCTTAGGGAGCGATTGAAATACAAGGTTGACTTAATGGTAGAGCAAGAAGGGAACCGATAAGAGAACCCAGGAAAGGATCTGGGAAGTTTTAATCGGATCTTGTTACAGGACACATTTTTTCAATCAATGGCTGTTTATTCACGAGGCAAGGTGGTTATATGTCAATAAGATTCGGAATAGATGTGGGCGGGACCTTCACTGATGTAGTCGTTCAGGACCAGCACAGTGGAGAGACGCATTTCGTAAAAGTCGACTCCACTCCTCGGGATCAGTCGGTCGGAATTTTAAATGGCATCCAGGCGGCGATTGAAAGATTCGGTCTTGATTTCAAGGATACCTCCCAACTAATTCATGGTACGACAGTAGCCACCAACGCCGTTCTCGAGCACAAGGGTGGTAAGACCGTACTTTTCACAACGGAAGGTTTTGGCGATATCTTGGAGGTCGCCAGGCAGATTCGCCCCAAACTTTATGACTCTTGGGCGCGCAAGCCCGAGCCCCTAATCCCCAGGCATTTGATATTTGAGGTTCCAGAAAGGATCACCCATGACGGACAGATCTTAAAGGAGTTGGACGCTGAAGCGGCTGAAAGACTGATGGAAGAAACGAGTGACGATATTCAGACTGACGCCGTCGTCATATCCTTTTTACATTCCTATAAGAACCCACTGCACGAGCAAAAAATCAAAGCGTTGGCTGAAAGGCATTTCCCAAATACTCCTGTTTTCACATCCCACGAAGTCCATCCGTTGATTAGGGAGTTCGAACGAACGAGTACAGTCGTCATTAACGCCTATATCACGCCAAAGATCAAATGGTATCTAAGTCGCCTGGTTAGCGGCCTCAAGGGGATGGAGTTCAACAAGGATTTTTATGTAATGCAGGCCAATGGGGGCATGATCTCCACAAACACGGCCGAGACCAAGGGTATGTACACAATTCTATCTGGGCCAGCTGCCGGGGTTCTGGGTGCGGGCCGGATCGGACAATTGGCTGGTTACAATAATGTCATCACCCTGGATATGGGAGGTACCAGTGCCGACGTCGCCTTGATTAATGAGGGAGAAAAGGAAATTGTGTCATCAACCGAAATCGGCGGTCATCCGCTATCCGTTTCCACTATCAATATCAACGCCGTGGGGGCAGGTGGGGGAAGCATCGCCTGGATCGATCATGGGGGTACGCTACGGGTAGGACCCCAAAGCGCCGGGTCCGATCCCGGTCCGGTCTGCTATGACAGAGGTGGCATGGATCCGACCGTCACCGACGCTAACCTAGTGGTCGGGGTCATTGATCCAAATAATTTCTTAGGTGGAGAAAAGAAACTCAACTGTCAACTCGCCTACCGGACCATCGAGGAGAGACTAGCCAAACCACTGGGCATGAGTGTGGAAGAGGTGGCCAGTGGTATCATCCGCGTGGCCAACGCGTGCATGGTCAGGGCGATTCGGGTTATTTCAGTCGAAGGCGGACATGATCCTAGGGAGTTCGCGCTCGTTGCCTTCGGTGGAGCGGGTCCCATGCATGCAGCCGCAGTCGCAGAAGAACTCAATATCCCGAAGGTTATCGCCTCCTTCGCTCCGGGAATACTATCGGCCTATGGATGCCTGGTAGCTGACGTGCGTATGGATTATGCAAGGACCTACATTAAATCCTTGAAAGATTTGGATTTGGAGGAAATGAAGGGATTGTACGGTAGTATGGCACAGGAAGGCCTAGATCTGATGGAAAAGGAAAAAATCGAGAAAGATAAGATCTCCCTTCTGCGTAGTGTCGACATGAAATATGCAGGGCAGGCTTATGAGCTTTCTGTTCCGTTTCCGGAAGGCAGGATTGATCGGCAAACGGTTGAACAGATGGCTGAGCGGTTCCACCAAAGCCATGAAAGAGCCTATGGCTATGCCATCAAAAGCGAGCCCATCGAAGTAATCAACCTGCGCCTTACTGCCGTGGGACAGGTCGCCCAGAAGGGTATGGAGAAAAAAGCTGAATCCGGTTACAGGAAAAGTGACACTGTCGAGGTCGCAAGGCAGCGCAAGGTTTATTTCAAAGATACTTGGCATACAAGCGCCATATACCAGAAAGAGGATCTATGGGTTGGGGATGAGTTTTCCGGTCCCGCCATAGTAGAGGGACGGGATTCCACAATAGTAATTCATCCTGGTCAAAAAGCAGTCGTCGATGAATACGCCAATATCATCATTGATGCGAGGTAACACCATGCACGCTGTCAAAGTAGACCCAGTCTCCCTGGAGATCGTAAAAAACGCCCTCCAATCTGTAGCCGAGGAAATGGGGGCGACCCTTATAAGGGCCGCCTATTCCACGAACATCAAGGATCGTCGGGACTGCTCCTGCGCCATATACACACGGACGGGAGAGCTGGTGGCCCAGGCCGAACACATCCCGCTACACTTAGGACTGATGGCGAATGCTGTCAAAAAGGTTTTAGCCAAGACCAGCATCGAGTTCAAACCGGGGGATGCCATCATCCATAATGACCCCTATTTAGGTGGTTCGCACCTACCGGATATTATGCTCTTCTCCCCGGTTTTTCACCAGGAGCGCCTGATCGGCTTCGTAGGGAATTTGGCTCACCATCTGGATGTTGGGGGCATGGCTCCGGGCAGTCATTCGCCCCTGTCGACTGAACTCTTCCAAGAGGGGCTCAGGATACCACCTAGTAAGCTGTACAGTGAGAGCAAACTCAACCGGGCCATATTAGACATTATTAAGGCGAATATCAGAACTCCTAACATCACCGAAAAAGACATATTGGCGCAAACCGCTGCCAATCGAGTGGGCCAAACCAGATTGGTGGAGGTGATTGAAAAATATGGCGCCGAGTCAACTATGGATTTCATGGAAGCAATCTTAGACTATTCCGAACGTATGATGAGGTCGAGGATCGAGCAACTGGAAGATAACCAAGCATATTTTGAAGACATCATCGAAGGGGATGGTCATAGCGACGATCCAATCAAGATTTGCGCCGCCTTGAAGATTAAGGGTGATGAGGTTTTCGTGGACTTCACTGGGAGCGACCACCAGGTGAAGGGAACTATCAATTCGGTCCAGTCGGTGACATTGGCCTCAGTTTACTATGTCATGAAATCCGTTCTTGATCCGGAAATCCCATCTAATAGTGGTGCCTACCGACCGGTACATGTCATCGCACCAAAGGGGACTGTAGTCAACCCGGTTTTTCCGGCAGCTTGCGTCAATATGAATCCCATCACCTCCCAACGTATTGTGGATGTCCTTTGTGGGGCTTTTGGAAAGATTATTCCTAACCGGGTTCCGGCTGCCAGTTCAGGCTCGATGCACGGTTTCGTGATCGGCGGAATGGACCCTCGGACCCAGGAATACTACGCCCACGTGGAGACGTATGGCGGCGGCCAGGGTGCTATGTACAATCAGGACGGGATGGACGGGATTCATACTAATATGACCAACACGCGAAATGCTCCCACCGAAGTTATCGAGGTGGCTTATCCCTTGAGAGTTGACCGCTACGGCCTCGTCCGGGACTCGGCGGGTGCCGGAGAGTTCCGCGGAGGAATGGGGTTGACACGTGAAATTACTGTAGTGGGTCACACAGCCAAAGTCTCCGTTCTTAGTGACCGCTCCAAGAATGGTCCCTGGGGGGTTGGTCTGGGGCGGGAGGGTGCCTGCTCGGAATGGCTGGTGGCCAAAGCGGATGGCGAAGAGATCAAACTACCGGCCAAGGGAAGTTTCCTTGCAGAATCCGGAGACAAGATCATCGCCCGGACTTCTGGCGGCGGCGGCTATGGGGATCCCCTCAAGCGGGATCCGGCGAAAATACAAAAAGATGTAAACGAGGGGTATCTTTCCGAAGCTAAGGCGGCGACAGATTACGGCTTCGACACGAAGAACAAAGGGGATGTGCAAAGCGGCTAAACGGCCGAACCGAAAATCACTTTCGACAGTCGTTGCGGGTTATCAAGGATTAAACACAACCTGACAAGTAACTTACCAATCGGATGGTGGAATCCGGTTTCCATGGTCAAGGATAATCAACATAATTTAGGAAGGATCGATATGGCAAGAAAAATAGAAATGAAGCTTGGCGATCACAAAATACAGTGTGAGCTGCTGGATGAGGATGCGCCGCTGACATGTGACAAGCTATGGGAGTCACTCCCCGTAAAAAGCCTGACAACGAACGCCAAGTTTGTGGGGGATGAGCTCATCGTAATGGTACCGGTAATGGCGGATGAAGAAAACCAGTTAAAAGATGTGGGCCGAGGAGATGTGGGCTATTATCCCTTGCAGCAAACGCTTTGCATCTTTTTCGGAGATTTATTGCCTTTTGGTTTCTGTAATATCGTTGCCAAGGTGACAGAAGGCTTGGATGGTTTAAAGGCCGTAAGTGATCAGGTTATTGAAAGTGGCGTACTGCCTGTCGAAATCAAAGCGCTGTAATTGGGAGCAAATGAAAATGGAAAAGCAACTGGAAGATATGAAAGCTAAAATTACGGCCAAAAGATGTGAAATATGGGATGAAGAGCCCGCAGAAATGCGGGAGTTGAAGCAAACTAATTTTCCCAACACCAATTCCTTTGCCTCGGTGATGTATGCCTATGCCGAGATATATCATTTAACAAAGAACATCTATCTCTATCGTAATGCAATGATCGATGGGGAAGTATCTTTTGAGGCGATAAAAAAACTACTTTCGCTCTGGCTGGACACAACGTCTAAAAGATACACGACTTGGAAGCTGGTTGATTCCGCACAACTTGTGGTCGATGTATCCAAAGCGGTTCAACAAGCCCAAGACCCACAGGCGGTGAAAGACCTCTTGGACGAATTTTTGATTTATAACAACAAGCTCTTTGTATGGCTGGACACAAGCATTCCCTGGTTCCAGCTTGGCAAGAAAATCACGATTGACTGAAATATAAAAGAAGAAGCCGCAGGAAACCGTCCATGTGAGAGGCCGTAATCATCACAGACTGTTAAGGGTTTAGCAGTGGAGAGACAATTTCATCTGCCAAGCCCTGGATCTCACATCTTTGGTTCGAGATTTCATGTTCTGACAACAGCCGAAGTGCAAAGAGTAAAGAGGCCGTCGTTCAGGTTTGAACTACGGGCAACCAACCACATCTCAAACATGGGGGAAAGGCAAATGAAAAGAGCATTGGTCTTAATGGTAACTTTTATTTTTATGGTGTGCGCTTTCTGTGTCTCATCAACATGGGCCAAAGATGAAATTATCATTGGCCGCAAGGTGTCTACCCAGGCAATGGACCCTGGATTTCTGCGGGAGGCCGCGACCATCGTCGACAATATCTTCGACACTTTGGTTTTAAGAAATAAAGAAATGAAACTTGTACCAGGCCTAGCGGTTTCTTGGGAGGCCCTGGACGATAATACCTGGCAGTTCAAGCTCCGGGAAGGAGTTAAATTCCATAATGGTGAGCCATTTAACGCCCAGGCGGTTAAATTTACCATCGATCGCGTCCTTGATCCGGAGGCAAAGGCACCGACTATCTCGTATATCAGGACAATTGAACAGGTCGTGGTAATAGACGATTATACGGTGAATATTGTTACCGCAAAACCAGACCCGCTCATCCCGACCCGAATGAGCCGGTACCCCACATACATCGTTCCGCCGGGTTACATCGATGAAGTAGGAGTGGACGAATTCGCGCGGAAACCTATTGGTACGGGCCCTTACAAGTTCAGTGAGTGGGTCAGGGATGACCACATTACTCTCGTAGCGAATGAGCAATATTGGAGAGACGCTCCCGTGATCAAAAAGGTTACGTGGCGCCCCATTCCAGAAAGTGCGTCCCGGGTGGCGGCTCTTTTGGCAGGAGAGGTTGATATCATAGAGAGTCTGCCAGTCGATCAGATCAAGCTTTTGGATAAGAATCCCCAGACGAGGGTCGAACAGGTCAAGAATGGTGGCCTGATTGTCTATCTCGGTATCAAGATGGACCAGAAGCCGCTGGATGACAAGCGCGTACGGCAGGCCCTTCTTTATGCCATTGATCGAAAGACCATCGTCGAGAAGGTCCTCCTCAACTACGGGTCAGCCGTCGGGTCACAGATTGGGCCTTACGATTTCGGCTACCTCAATATGGAACCTTACCCTTACGATCCGGAGAAGGCAAAAAGTATACTGGCCGAGGCCGGGTACAAAGACGGGTTCGAAATCGACATGCAAGCCACCCGGCGTTACTTAAAAGGTGCTGAAATCGGTCAGGCGATCGTCAGTCAGCTTGCCAAAATCGGCGTCAAGGTCAAGCTGGAAATTCCCGAGTGGACAGTATACATCCAGAAAGTGCCTGCGGGCAAACAGGCGCCTCTTTACATGCTGGCCTGGGGCAGTACGCAAACATTGGATGCTGATGCATCTGTTTACGCGATATACAAATCCGGCCAGCCTTATTCCACGGTGAACATTCCCCAAATAGATCAGTTACTTGACCAGACGAGAAGCACGGTGGATGCTGGCGAGAGGGAAAAGCTCTTTCATGAGATCCAAAAAGTAGCCTACGAGATGGTCCCCTGTTTGCCGCTTTACCAGCAGGACAGTATATTTGGTATGCAAAAAAACATAGACTGGAATGGTAGGGCGGATGCCCGTATACCCGTATATGATATGCGATTTAAATAGGGCCTGATGCCTACCAAATTAATCTTAGACAATGGAGGCCGGTCATTAGAGGTAACACAGAAGCACTTTGAAGGTGCGTGACCTACTGACCGGCCTTCGGGAGAGCGGTTTCGCCGTGTCCGCTATCAGGCGCACGGCATAACGCCAGGACAGTGATCGAGCGCTGCCAAAGGGTTCAGGTTGATTCCTGAGCGCTCTTTATGACAACGCTTTTTTTAGGGACTTTACCAATCCACCCGCGCTGCAGGTGGCCTGTGACAACGGGGTGAAGGGTCAGTGAAAATGCCGAAATGGGCCAACTTCGATTTTATTATGGGGTTCACTTTCCTGGCTCTAATCCTCGGAGGTGTCTTTGCAGGGCCGCTTCTTTGGCGGGCCGATCCTTACGATCAAAACATCGACAATGTATTTCAGCCCCCTCTCGAAAAGGGAAACGGGGAGCAGCTCTATCCGTTAGGTGCTGACCAACTCGGACGAGATCTTCTGGCTCGG
>Ga0180435_10004969_pt1 | contig 12999 bp, 13 predicted proteins | sample SS_ome_3_FD_132467 | JGI IMG/M metagenome (GOLD analysis project Ga0180435, IMG submission 132467) | Hypersaline lake sediment archaeal communities from the Salton Sea, California, USA - SS_3_S_1 metaG | ecosystem: Environmental > Aquatic > Non-marine Saline and Alkaline > Hypersaline >... | reverse complement strand
TCATCGACCGCGCCAGGCAGTTCGTTGGCCTTTGCGCCTTCGACATCGGAATAGGCGAAGCAGCCGACACGATCAAGTTGTGCCTCATCGAGGAAATCGAGTAGCTGCTGGAAGTCTTCTTCGGTCTCGCCCGGAAAGCCCGCGATGAAGGTGCTGCGCAGGGTGATCTCGGGGCAGATCTCGCGCCAGCGTTGTATGCGTTGCAGGGTGTTCTCGGATGAAGCCGGACGCTTCATCGCTTTCAGTATCTTCGGGCTGGCATGCTGGAAGGGAATATCCAGATAAGGCAGTATTCTGCCGTCTGCCATCAACGGGATGATCTCGTCGACATGCGGGTAGGGGTAGACATAATGCAGTCTCACCCAGGCGCCGAGCTGTCCCAGTTCCTCACACAGTTCGGTCATGCGCGTCTTCACCGGCCTGCCGTGATGGAAGGTCGTGCGATATTTCATATCCACGCCATAGGCGCTGGTGTCCTGTGAGATCACCAGCAGCTCCCTGGTGCCGGCGGCAACCAGGCGTTCTGCTTCGGCCAGTACTTCGTCAACAGGGCGGCTGACCAGGTCACCGCGCAATGACGGGATAATGCAGAAGGTGCAGCGATGATTACAGCCTTCCGATATCTTCAGGTAGGCGAAGTGCCTGGGCGTCAGGCGGACGCCCTGCGGTGGCACCAGGTCGACGAACGGGTCATGCTGTGCCGGCAGGTGTTGATGGATCGCCTGCATGACTTCTTCGGTGGCATGCGGGCCGGTCACGGCGAGCACGTTAGGGTGCGTCTGTTCTACAATATCACCCTTGGCACCGAGACAGCCGGTGACGATGACCTTGCCGTTCTCAACGAGTGCCTCACCGATGGCATCCAGTGATTCTTCTACTGCTGCATCGATGAAACCACAGGTGTTGACCACGACCAGGTCGGCTTGATCATAACGGGGCACGATATCGTAACCCTCGGCGCGAAGCTGTGTGAGAATATGCTCGGAATCCACCGTGGCTTTCGGGCAGCCCAGGCTGACGAAGCCGATGCGATTGCCGGCAACACGCTTAATGCTGGCGCGCTGCAGGGGGGTATCAGGTGCTGTACTGTCTGAAGGCATAAGGGTGAGAACATAGGATGTCGTAACAGGCCATTTTAACAGTGTGGCGATTTTAGTAAACGTGTGATTTCACACAGATTTTTTGCAGGTCTTTATTGGTAGTCCGTATGAGTGATCATGCTGAGCGTTTCTCATCGCTGGCGCGTGTCTATGGCCCGGAAGCTTTCGACAAGATACAGCGTTCGCATATCTGTGTCATCGGTATCGGTGGTGTCGGCTCCTGGGCGGTCGAATCACTGGCACGCACCGGGGTAGGGCGTATCACCCTGATAGACGGGGACGATATCTCGCGCAGTAATATCAACCGCCAGTGTCATACCCTGGAATCGACGCTCGGGCGAATGAAGACGGCAGTGATGCGCCAGCGCGTACTGGATATCAATCCGCAATGTGATGTGCGTACCATCGAACGCTATATCGACGAGGATAATGCCTATGAGCTTTTACTGGAGCAGGAGGCGGGTTATGACTGTGTCATCGATGCCATCGACCGCATCAAATACAAGGCCCTGATCATCTATTTCTGCAAGCGTAACAGAATACCGGTGGTGACGACGGGCGGTGCCGGTGGCCTGCTCGATCCGACACAGATCGAAGTCAAGGACCTGACCCGGACATGGAATGACCCGCTTGCTGCTTCGGTACGCCTGCGCCTGCGCCAGATGCATAATTTCACGCGCAATCCGAAACGCAGTTTCGGTGTCCCCTGTGTCTATTCGACCGAACAACAACGTTATCCTACTGCCGAAGGGGACGTCGGTTACCAGAAGCCGGGGGTAGCGGGCCTGTCGCTGGACTGCAGTTTCGGTTATGGCTCGGTGGTTGCTGTTACTGCGAGTTTCGGCTTTGCTGCAGCAGCCAAAGCGATCGAACTGGTGTTGAAGAAAAGCTGATTTGATGTCTGCTGGCCATGGATTAAGTGTACGTTAACGGGCCAAGCGAACGTTCAGTGAACTGTAAAAAATGCTAAATTGTTGTCTCAAAAACTTTACACTTCTATGAGGTGCAAGAGATATACATTTTTATAACTATATTAAATTTAATGAGTTCTATATTTGAGCATAAATTTTGCATGATTTTTTCTATATTTTTTAGATTGGAATTGATCATGAAATCATATATGCAAAATGTAACCTGTGCTTCTGTTTTAACTTTAGGCATATTTGGCTCAACCCTGGTAGAAGCAGCAGTTTTTTCGCAAGCAAACCTGCTTTCACCAACATTCGAGGACCCTACAAATGAAACCGTAGGCGGGTTTGATGTTCTGAATGCTGAAATTACACGAACGGGAAGCGATACTCCTGTGGAGGGTGTTAGTCAGGAAGTCTCAGGCTGGTCTATTGCCTCAGCAGCGACTGGTCGCCTGGCATTCAACCTCCAGAGTCAGGTTAGCGTAGCTGCCGATGCCGCAATCAATGCCTATGGCAGCCCAACTATAGACTCAAGAAATAACGCGACTTTTGATGATTTTTCAATTGGCGCGGGTATTGGCCCCGGTGGTGAACTGGAAATTGGTGATTCTGCATTTGTTTTGCTGCAGGCAAAACTGGATGCAGAATACCAGTATGAGGGTCGGCCAAGTACCGGCCTGAGTTTTTCTTATAGCCTGGATGTGCGAAGGGGGACTTTGGAGAACTTTATTGATTTTTATTCTGGTACCATCCAGCCACCTGCAAGTGATGAAGTCCATGAGCTGTGGAGCTTTTTACTTCCTGTGACCATTGGTGAAACTTTTACTATCGAGCAACGCATGTCAGGCTATTTAGGTGGCTCAGCATTTGACAGGGGTGAAAGTGGCACAAATTATTTATATATTGATCCGATATTCCGCATTTCAAATGCTCCCGGTTACGATCTGGATATTGTCTCTGCTGCGGGTGCCCCGATATCACCAATTCCGATACCAGCTGCAATTTGGCTTTTCGGCTCAGGCCTTATTGGTTTGATCGGTATTGCAAGACGTAAGAACGCATAGGATTCAATGCTGCTCAATGGCGTCTCCTTCGGAGACTGTGTGAAAAGGGTCTGTATACTGTCAAAATACCCGCCTCATTTGATGCGGCAACGTATGGTGATTGTTGAGCGACCTTTGCCATTTTCAAGTGGTCAGTGCGCGCCATCCAAGCAGTACGATCATAAGATTCACGACAATCGCCAGTACGGGGTGGCGAATGAATGTATCTGTTAGTGAGCGCATATTATTCTTCTATAGAGATATTTCTGGCACTGGCCCGGTTGTACCGCTTCGTGATACCAGGGTTGATTCACGCAGCTTGAATGCCCCGGTCGTTGCGACTACATCACCGCTATTGATACCGTGATCGATCAGTACGATATTGCCCAGCCGAGCGACGACATCGACTGGTCGGCGATAAGCGCGGTCAGCTCCATTTGTCAGCGGCAACCACGAAAACGTAGTCACCTGCTGGGCTCTTGCGTAATGCGCTCGATGGAATTGAGATAACATTGATCGGTGTGCCTGTTGGTACACGGACCTGGACTGACATACCCGGAGACAATGCATTGCCTGTCGCTTGTGCGCGCACTGTCGCATTGCGCATAGACGGGTCGACACGTGCATCGACTGCCATGACTGCGGCACCTACACTCACGTCATAGCGTTTTCCGGCTAGCACATCTACAGCATCGCCGACCTCAAGTGTCGCTGCAATCTGTTGATCGACTGCAAAATCGATATAAACGTCTTCGCTGACGCCCTGTAGCGTGGTCAACAGCGTCCCTTCGTTCAGGTACTGGCCAATGTGAACATCAGATAAACCGGTACGAGAGTGAAACGGAGCACGGATACGTTTACGCTCGATAATCGCTTCAATGCGGCTGATCTCAGCATTGATTACCTCGAGATCAGCGCGAGCCTGGTCCAGTTCTTCCTGAGAGACAGCTTTCTTCTCCCATAACTTCCGGGTTCGCTCAAATACAGATCTGGCAAGTGCCGCTCTGGCTTTGTGAGCTTTCAGTTCTGCCTGTTCTACGGATATATCGAGAGTAACCAGTAAGTCACCGGCATCCACAATACGTCCCGGTTTAAGGTTTATGGTCTTCACGGTGCCGGGCAACTCGTTTCGAAGCGTGATTGATCGAGAGGCAATGACAGTACCCACCAACTTCGTCGTCGGCTGATACCGGTAAGGTTCGGCAATGGCTGAAGCAATCATCTCGACCGGTTCAGGCCGACTGGACGCTACTTGTGCAGCTACAGTCAACGTATCCTGTTTCCAGGCCGCGAGTCCTGAGGCAGTGGTAATGACTCCTGTCAGCAGAATAATGGCTTTGAGCCGAGTGTTTTTCTTTGTCTTATCTGTATGTTTATTCATGATGTTTCACCGCTCTCTTCTATGGTTGCCTGGTAATACACGTACAGATCCATTGGAATGAGACGTGACGGATTAAGGTTGCGTACTTCACCGTTGACGTGCATCGAGCTGCAGAAATAGTGTTCCCTGATGAGTTCGTGATCGAACGTTTCAGCAATCTGGTCGACAGATTGCAGGCGAACAAGATAATCTGATAGAGCAGTGTAGTCAGCGATCCGCCTGACGCTGCATCTGAATAACGGGTAGTACACGCTATCGAAGCGCACCAGTGTTGCTAACAGGAACAGGTCGCTCTCGGTGAGCCTGTTGCCCAGCAAGTATGGGCGCGTTGCGAGACGCGCTTCGAGCTCTCCCAGCGAATGAAACAGCTTCGTGACTTTTCCCTCGTAATCTGCTTGCTGGGTGGCAAAACCTACCTGGTAAACAGCACGATTTATGTTTACGTGCAGCCACGAATTCATATTGTCGATCTGTTCGAGCAGATCAGATGGGCATAGATCACGCTCGACTGGATATGCTCCATGCATACCCTGCGAAAAGAAGCGGGTCATCTGCGCTGAACTGTCCGATAATAAGGTTCTGGAAGCCATGTCAACCAGCATTGGAACGGACGGTACGTGATCGACATCCGGCTCAAGTCGCTGGTAGATACCCTTGATGGTCAACTCGTTGTATAACGGGTCATCCCCCGGTGATATTTCCCAGCCAGATGCACCTTTAATATTGCTTACCCATGTGATTCCTACATGGCGTTTCATGCCTGTCAGCTCTAGTGCTGCCAGTACACGGTGACAGAAAGGGCAACCCCAGGCGAGATAGAGAAGCAGTTGCGAATCAGCAGTGGGTTTCGGTATCCCGGTTTGTTGCATTACAGTCATGGCTTTTACCTCCTTGACTCTGGTTGAATAACTTTTTGTTCGCACACCTTCACGCCGAACAACATTACGATGATGCCAGCAGCAATCAGCGTCGCGCTCGGCAGGAATGCCGGAAGCATTGGCTCAGCCAGCAGGACCATGGCAATTGGCACACCGAATACTGCACTGACACCCCCCATCAGGCTCAGGAACACCGGGCCTCCTGATTTCTGTAATACGAATAACAGCAGGAACTGGCCAGCAAACACGATTGATTGCACTGCTATCAGCGGTTTTGCATAAGCGTTTTCATCGGATACACTGAGTGACAGATCAAAAACCAGCGCTGTGAGAACGAGGATTGCAAATGCACCTGTGAGCATACCCGGAGCCAGGGATTCGGCACTTGCCGCAGGTGGCCAGCGGTGTGACCTGTATATATTTCCCGCTGCAAGCAAAACAGGTCCGATGAGTGCGACTAAAATCCACATGGGATCAGCATCCGTCGTATTCCATTGCCGGATAACCAGAACAGTCGTCCCGGCAAGCGCCAGCAACACACCGGATGCACGCCACCAGCAGAATGTTTCCATCTTCATCGCCAGTGCGGCTGCATACGTTAGTAGCGGTGGTAATGAGAACATCAGTGCAACGAAGCTGACACCCAGGTGGGGCACCACATTGAAGAAGATGAGATTCGAACCTGCCGTTGACAGGAAGCCGGCGATGACAAAGTACTCAACAGAGCGTCGGTTTACCCTCGCGGTCTGCCCCCTGTAACTCGATGTGATCGAAAGTAGCAGAGCTGCACCCATCAATGACCAGGTGAGGTAGGCCAGCGGCGTAACACCGATACCGTTTGCCACCTTGGCTAGATTGGTTGTAACACCCAGAAGCAGTCCGGAGCCTAATAAGGCAGCCAGTGCGGTCTGCCGTTGCCGGGGGCGATGCACCTCGCCCCCGGCTTCATTGTTATTATTAATGTTCATCATCATCGCTCCCTGTGCTCGCTATTTGACAGGTATCGCAATCGGACGGATAGGCGCCGCGTCGGAGCCGCGAAGCTTGAGAGACCCGCCGACAAAGGCGAATTCGTATACCTTGTCGCGTGACAATTCTTCCAGGTAAACAAGCTCCATGATGGGGGCGCCCTGTTCGGCGAGCAGATAGGTGTGCACAGGCACATAGTCGGTCTCGAGCTCGGACGGAAATGACTCAAAACTCAGGTTGTCAGCACCGACTACCATGGCGCCGCTTTCCTCAACAAGGAAGCGAGCCGCTGCAAGACCCAGTCCCGGGGGGTTAGCCATATAGGCCTGGGTGTCTTCATAGACCTTCATGCGTCCTGTACGGATCAGGACTACATCGCCCTCATGCAGCCTGGTATTCTGTTTCTTCAGTGTCGCTACCAGATCATCGCGTGTCACCCGATAACCATCAGGAAGCATATCGAAGCCTTTGGCTGCGGCCACGTCGATCAATACGCCACGAGCAACAAGTGGCGGGATTTTCTCTGCACCGGCCACCTGCCAGCCGCGATCGCCGAGGTGTTCTTCTGCTTTGAAGTTGTTCCAGATCTTGCCATCAAGACCGAAGTGAACGAGTGCATCGATGTGCGTGCCCATATGGGTGTACATCGAGATTGCAGCGCCGGTGTAACTGACGTGTTCGTTCATTGTAGTACCGACATGAAGCGGATCGTCTATGACTGTGCCATGAGGTGTATGCGTCATCCACATGCGGTAGTGTGGATCACCTGCAGCCTGCCAACTCGGCATACCAATGAAATAATCGACTGCCAGGTCATAGACGTCTCCACCGGTTACACGGGACATAATGGCACTGCGTGACGCCTCTGTTATCAGATTCAGGCGACCGATTTCATCATCCGGTCCCCATGGGCTGTTGCCCACCGTTCGATCAGTAGCGTTTGCAGATAGTGTTAACGCAGACAGCAACGCTGTAGCGATGGTCAGTTGTGAGAATGTGTTTTTCATGTCATTACCTCCTGATTCGGGGTTACAGTTAATAGGCGGCTGTGAACCGAGCTCTGTGATGCCTGGGGTTTTCAGCCTCGTCCAGCAGAACGACGGCGAGGTCATCGATGGTGATCCTGGAGTCACCATCCTCATCGAGCAGAAGTTCGTCTCGACCGAGGCGGTACCGTCCGGTACGCTTACCCGGCGTAAGCCGTGCCGGTGGGCTTAGATAGGCCCAGTCCACTCGAGTCTCCGCCGTACATATATTGAACTGTGCGATACTGGCGAGACCGACCTGGCGCAGGGATGGGGGCAGAAATTCCGGACTGTCTACTACAGTCCTGTTACCAGCACCCGGTACCGAAAGACTCGCCGCACCGCCAACAACCAGTAGCCGGACGCCGGTCTGTGCAAGTCCATCCATCAATGTCCGGGTCGTTCGGGTTACTTCATTGATGTCACTCGTGGCTGATCGGGTCGCATTGATTACGACATCCTGATCAGCGCTGATCATTAAGACATCACCGATCTTTAAAGCATCGCCGGTACGGGCGAGGGCATTGGTCGGTAAGTCGTTTAGATGAGCCGGATTTCGGACTACGGCGGTGACAATATGTCCACGAGAGACAGCCTCCTCGACTACCGCTCTGCCGACCTGTCCTGCAGCACCAAAAACTGTGATTCGCATGATTCAACCTCCAGATGATTATTTTTTACAGTTCGAGGCCCGGGGTAATCTCTCGAGCATCATCGTGCTAATAACAATAATGTTGATTGAAAAGTTGATAAACTGGTCAAATGGAATAACATTGTTCACGTATATTGACTAATATGATAAAGACAATGGATTCACTCACCGATATCGCCGTGTTCGCCCAGGTCGTCGACAGCGGCAGTTTCACTGCCGCAGCTGAGCGTCTTTCGCTTTCAAAATCAGTGGTTAGCAAGTACGTAACCCGGCTTGAGGATCACCTGGGTGCAAGGCTTCTGAATCGTACGACAAGGCGATTGAGCCTGACCGAGGTGGGGCGGGTTTTCTACGAACGCAGCCAGCGTGGCCTGCAGGAAATTGAGCAAGCAGAGGCCGAGGTTTCCCGTCTGCAGGACAAGCCACGCGGAACATTACGGCTGAATACGCCGATGTCGTTTGGCATCATGCACATCGCTCCTGCACTGCCTGAATTCCATCGACGCTACCCCGAGATATCTATCGATATGAACCTTGATGACAGACAGGTCGATGTTATTGAGGAGGGTTTCGATCTTTCAATACGAATATCTGAGTTACCTGACTCTGCGCTGGTGGCAAGACGCCTCGCGCCATGCCGCCATGTCATTGTTGCATCGACAGAATACCTTGAAAGAAACGGTATACCTTCAACGCCCGAAGATCTCGTGCAGCACAATATCATCAGCTACCGATATCAGGAGTCCGCTCGTGAATGGCATTTCAGAAGTTCAGATAACAGGACAATTACAGTGCCGATATCAGGCAATGTACAGATGAATAACAGCCTCGCTTTGCGTGAGGCCTTGCTTGGCGGTATGGGGGTCACCAGGACGCCCACCTTTGTCGTAGGGGGAGACATCCAGTCAGGACTCTTGCAGCCGGTACTCACCAGCTATGAGATACTTGAAGTCTCGATTTATATCGTCTATCCACAGCGCCGTCACCTTTCACCTAAGGTAAGGGCTTTCGTTGAGTTTTTAGCCGAGCGGATAACTGATAAACCGTATTGGGATAAGTGAGGCATATCACATGTATTATTGTCACTAAATTATGCGGATTTTCTAGATATGAGACATTACAAACAATCAGCAACTCTCTGGCTGTTACTCTTCGCTGTAGTCTCGGTGGTACCTTCAGTATCTAGTTCAGGCCTGACCTCTCAAACAATAGCAATTGATCATAAAAGTGTACCAGGTGAAACACGTTTAATGGATGCAGTACGTGCTGGTGACGCTAGACAGGTCTCAGCGCTACTTAAAGAAGGTGTTGACGTAAATAAACGTAATGCTGGCGGGGTTACTGCCTTAATGATAGCTGCCTCCAAAGGTCAGACCGGTATCGCTGAGTTACTATTAAATGCAGGAGCGAGGCCTGATATTACTGATTATGATGGAACATCTGCAGCTGACAGGGCCGCGCAAAACAACCACAAGCAACTTGCCAGCATGCTTACAGCACGTTCCAAAAAGGTGGATAAAAGCAAGCAGGTCGATGGATATGACTTTGCCGACGATGCCATCGTGGATATTTCACATCCTGAGTGGTTCAAGCATAGTTTTTATAATCTGCCTGATGATCTCGACGATGCACGGGAGAATGGAAAAAAAGGAATCATGCTGTTCATGAGCACACGACGCTGCAGTTACTGCAAGGTCTTCCTGGATCGTGTATTGAGTGAACCGGATATCAAGCGTCGCGTGCAATCCAGTTATGATGTTATTGGTCTGGAAATATTATCAGATTTAGAGATTGTCGATGTCGATGGTGAGAGTTATCGCGTGAAGGAATTCGTAACGAGGGTGAAAGCGGCATTTACACCAACGTTGATCTTTTACGGGACAGACGGCCAGTTACAATTAAAAATCGTCGGCTACTATCCTCAGGCTAAGTTCAAACGAGTGCTCGATTATCTTGAGGGGAAAAATTATCGAAAGGAGATGTTACGCGAATATTTAAGTCGTACCGAAAGCCCAAAGCCTGGTCTTGCTGCGCAGATGATTGTTGATCGCGAGTTATTCAGTCAAGCCCCGCACATTCTTGATCGCCGTGCTGCCAATGCACAACAGCAGTTGATGGTGGTATTCGAACGTAGTAACTGTGAAGCCTGCGAACGCATGCATCGACGGGTACTCAGCGATAAATCAATCCGAAAACTGGTAGGACAGTTTGAGGCCATTCAACTTGATATCTCCGACAAGGAACAGCGAATTATCACTCCTGAAGGGGAGGGACTTTCACCAATGCAATGGTATCAAAGGTTGAATTTGAGCTACACACCAGCCATCGTGTTTTTCGATGAGGCTGGTCAGGAAGTCTTGCGACTTGATTCGGAGACTTTGCGTTATCGCATGGAAGGTACATTACAGTTGGTTCTGGAGAAAGCATACGAAAATGATGCTCAATTGCAACGCTGGAGACGTGAAAAGGCTATTGAGGCCATACGAATTGGACAGTAGTAATAAATTTAACAAGGAACTCGTTCGGGAGCTCCTTTAGTCGCGCCACACAGCTTAAAGTTGAGAGTCCGTTTGTGGCAAGACCAGTAAGCAGGCATCTGTCATCAGTTTATAAAGTAGTTAAAGTGTAAGGCACTACTTTTATGTCAGGTTCAGAAGACGATGTGTCGTTCAGTTGCTCACCCGAGATGTTTGAAATAGATCAGGGTGGTCAGCATGATGAGCATGGTGATCCAGATGCTGATGTATAACAGTCGTGACTGTTTCGCCTTGTGTGCTTCCAGCCAGGTGCGCGGCTTGATGCCACGCAACAGGAACACCAGCTTGGCTGACAGGTTGACGCAGACGATATTCACAGCCAGCAGCAGTACAGCGCCCAGGGCGAGTGAGAAGTTGCCCGTACTTATCATCAGGCCGATAGTGACTGCGGGCGGCATCAGCGCGACCGCGACCATGACGCCGACCAGTACGCTGGAAACGCCGCTGACCAGCGACAGCGAGGCGGCTGCGCCCGAGGCCAGCGCGATCGCCGTACCTGAATAATCGACATCGGTGCGATCCAGCAGTTCGAAACTGTCGAAACTGCCGGGCCAGACAAGGCCGATCAGGAAGGATACCAGTATCGCCAGGGCGATACCTGTGAACATGGCCTTCAACGATTCGATGACCAGTGTCTTGTCTCCCAGCGAGGTGCCGAGCGAGAAGGCGATGTTCGGACCGAGTAATGGCGCGATCACCATGGCGCCGACGATGACCGCCAGGTTGTTCTCCAGCAGGCCGATGGCTGCAACGATCGCAGACAGGACCACGAGCAGCACATAGTTATTATCCAGCTGTGCGCCTTTCTCAACCTGCGAGATGATCTCTTCGCGGGTGTTCATCAGGGCGGCTTTCCTGCGCACTTTCTCCGCCTGTTTTTGTTCTTCGCTTAATTCATCTGCCGGAATCTCGACCGGTTTGGGCAGGGCGGTATCGACAGGCGTTATGATGATGCGATAGTACTCTGACCTGCTGAGGATCGACTGCAGGGCATCGAGCACCTTCTGTCGCTTGTGGGTATCGACGAGTATTCGGGCGGCGATGCGATCCTGTTCGGAGTCTTCATCGATACCAGTTTTGATGATGGGAGTGAACCAGATATCGTCGACCTGGTGTTGGTCGGCGATACCCAGTATCGTGCCCTGGTGGGCGCTCTCGGCAATGACTTCGATAATCTTCATCGCCGAAGATTATAAGGTGTGAATGGTTGCTAGACTATAGTGTGCTGTTGAACATCAGTATTGCTACCATGATTGCGACTGACACGGCCAGTACACAAGGAAGCTTCAGACAGATGCCGGGCAGTTCAGCACAGCGGTGTTTCTCTTTGCAGTTATTGCAGACTCTCATAGCTCGACTCCCTTTTAGGATTGAATCAGAGATTCTTATCTAATTATTTTAATAATCGAAACGTTCCTGCTTTTTTTCATTTCATCTTGTAGCGTTTACAGGCGTCTCTTCTGCTTCGGTGCCTGATGCTGATAATCTTCTTCCAGTCGATTATCGCCACAGATTTCCCTGTGGTGTGTCTTGATATCATCCTTATATCACCGTGGTGACTGGCTCGATGACAACTGTATCGGCAGTCAGCCGGTTTTCAAACTGAACCGAGTCTACATAGTAAACGCTACTATGCACAGCCAATACTATCTGATTTTCATGCCGATGTGTCAGATTTTTGTAATATTTTTGACGGTTTTACGTCATTTAATTAGCGGTGCGCACTAAGCGTAACTTATTGATACTAATGTGTTATTTTTCGTCATGACACACTGTCAGCCGTGTCATTAAGCCAGTCACCATGATTTTTGTAAAATATCGTGACAGTGTGTAGAAAAATGGCTGAAGCTGGCGGGCCATAGCCGGTGAATCAGTAAGGCAGCCAAAAGCGGGCAATAAAAAGGGCGATGATCGAAATCATCGCCCCGTAAAATCACTCCAGCCTCCAAGGCTTATTGTTTTATCCCTTGTTTACTTCCGATGTTGGTTGCATCTAATCCCAACTCGGTCAATCCCTTTTTGGTGCTCCCTGTATCGATCCTGGTGTTGATTCTGGTGTCATTTTCCAGCAGTTTATCGCTCCGCCCGGGAGCTGAACCGCATCGTGCTGGTCCCGGCCGGTTAATCCCAGCTCAGCGCGCCACCGGTCTGGTATTCGGTAACACGCGTTTCGAAGAAGTTTTTCTCCTTCTTCAGATCCAGCACCTCGGACATCCACGGGAACGGGTTGCTGGCACCGCTGTACTGTTCAGGCAGGCCGATCTGTGAACAGCGACGGTTAGCGATGAACTGCAGGTATTCTTCAAACATCGGTGCGTTCATTCCGAGTACACCACGTGGCATCGTGTCGCGGGCATACTGGGTTTCGATTTCGACGGCGTCACGGATCAGCTCGACCATCTCCTGCTGGAACTCGGCAGTCCACAGGTGCGGGTTCTCGATCTTGATCTGGTTGATCACATCGATACCGAAGTTCATGTGCATGGATTCATCACGCAGGATG
>Ga0180435_10004968_pt1 | contig 12999 bp, 12 predicted proteins | sample SS_ome_3_FD_132467 | JGI IMG/M metagenome (GOLD analysis project Ga0180435, IMG submission 132467) | Hypersaline lake sediment archaeal communities from the Salton Sea, California, USA - SS_3_S_1 metaG | ecosystem: Environmental > Aquatic > Non-marine Saline and Alkaline > Hypersaline >... | reverse complement strand
TAGAACAGGAGCTTCCCAAGCTTCTAACGTGGGTTCGATTCCCATCACCCGCTCCAAGTCTCACCCAGCCATGCAGCAACTCTACCAAGCCGCCAACCGCATCGAGGCACAGCTGCTGCATGATCTGCTCGACCGACACCGGATCGAGGCTCGGGTCTTTGGCGACTATCTGTCCGGAGCCGTCGGCGAACTCCCCGCAGATCTCTATCCGACCATCTGGGTCATTGAAGACGCCGATCTTCCCCGTGCTCAAGCCCTGATCAACGACTGGCGCGCCGAGAATCAAGCCCGCGCCGCGGCAAGCTCATGGGTCTGTCGTGGATGCGGCGAGCTGGTTGATGGCAGCTTCGATCTCTGTTGGCGCTGCGGTCGGGAGCGCTAAACTGCATGTGAGGGTCGTTGTTGATGCCAAGCTGGATCAAGTGGAGCCTGGGCTCCGTCCTCGCGGTGCTGATGCTGGCGCTTGCCACGGCTGCGATCGCGCCATTCTTAATCGATAGAGCGCGGCTTCTGAGCGATATCGAGGCCGATATCAGCCTCTCGCTGGGGCGGCCAACGCGGATCGAGTCCATCGGTCAGTTGCGACTGTTGCCAAGCCCGCGTCTTCGCCTGGATCGGCTGTTGGTCTCCGAAACCCTTGCCGCGGGGGCACCGATCTTGGCGAGCGTCGACTCCGTTCAGCTAGAGGCCGCGATCTGGCCATTGCTCAGTGGTCGTCTGATGCTGACTGAGGTCTTAATCGAGCGGCCGCGGATCAGTGCTCCATGGCCGCCTCGCGTACCCCAGCCTCTGCTCGGCAGCCCGGTCAGTCTTGGGGGCAAACCTCAGCCTCTCCTGTTGCTGGTACAGAATGCTGAGCCGGTGGCTGAGCTGGGATCGGTCACCAGCGCTAACCAGCAGCTGGCAATCGGGGCCGGGCCACAAGGGTTACCACAGGGACCATCACAGGCAGCAACAGCTGTCAGGCTGCCACCGATTCGCCGTCTGCTGATCCAGGATGGCGAGCTGAATGGGCCAGCGACGACGCTAGAGGCGGGCTGGATGCCTGCGCTGCGCGCCTTCAATCTGACCGCTGGTCCGATCGCGCCAGACCGCGTTGGACGCCTGGATGCAACCTTCGACCTGATGCTTGATCATCGGTCTGGTTGGCGGATGCCGGGACTCGCCGAGGCCGAGATCATGCTCGATGATCCGCTCACCGAGATCGCATTGCGGCCGTTGCGCCTGCGCTTTGGTGACAATGAGGGTGGGCAAGGTCCGCCGACAGCGATCGAGTCCGAGGTGATCATTCGGCTCTTGCATGGGTCTGTCTCGATGGCTCCGTTCAGCCTGGTCGCCGATCCGCTGCGGATCAATGGGCAGGCCCGGGTAACGGGAACCGATGTCTGGCTGCGGGCGACCGCGAATGGCGTCGATGTGGCCGCCCTGCTCGGCAATGCCTCGCTTGGCGCGAGCAAGCCGGCGCCGATCACCGGTCGCGCTGACATCGATCTTGACCTATCGGCGCATGGCGCTGATCTGCCATCGATTATCCGCACCCTTGGTGGCGAGGTCAGCTTCGCGGTGCGTGATGGCGCGGTGACCATGGTCGACCTTGAGCAGTTAATCACTGGTGCCATGGGGGCGATTGGCGTCTCTCCCGAGGATACCGAGAACCTGACCCGGTTCAGTCTGCTCTCAGTCTCCGCCGAGGGTGCGGAGGGACAGTTCAGGAGCCAAGACATCCAGCTGCGCGCGCACTTTCTTGATGTCGACGGCAGCGGCCAGCTCGATCTGACAACCCAGCAGATCGCGCTTGATCTGCAGGCGATGCTGACCAAGCCACCCAAGGGGCGCGGGATCAAAGAGCTAGAAGGCATCCCGATCCCGGTCACTGCCCAAGGCCCTTGGACCGGCCCGCGTTGGCAGGTCGATGTCCGGGCCGCACTCGATGCTGCCGCGCGGCGTGCGCTGCGTGAAGACAACGGCCTGCTCGACGAACTCGAGGAGCGCACTGGCATCAAGGGGCTTGGCGATGGGCTGCGCCTGATCCTGCCGGGGCTGCTCGGGCGATGAGTCAGGGCCATCCTCGACCGCAAGCGGTCGGGACGACGCCGATACCGAGCCCAGCCACCGCGCTTGACTTTGCCCAACGCCTACTCAGCTGGTTCGAGCGCCATGGACGCCAGGATCTACCCTGGCAGCAGGAGACGACCCCTTATCGCGTCTGGGTCTCGGAGATCATGCTACAGCAGACCCAGGTCGCGGTGGTGATCCCCTATTTCGAGCGCTTCATGGCGCGTTTCCCGGACCTCGCCTCCCTGGCCGCCGCCGAGCAGGACGAGGTGCTGCATCTCTGGTCCGGGCTTGGTTACTACGCTCGGGCACGACATCTGCACCGGGCGGCGCGGCGTATCCTCGCTGAGCATCAAGGTCGCTTCCCAACGCAGATCGAGGCCCTGCAGGCACTGCCCGGGATTGGTCGCTCGACCGCTGGCGCCATCCTCTCGCTGGCGTTGGGTCAGCGGCAGCCGATCCTCGATGGTAACTGCAAGCGTGTGCTGGCGCGCTGCTTTGCGATCCCCGGCTGGCCCGGTAGCAGCGCCGTGCTTGCCAAGCTCTGGGCGCTGGCCACGGCGCTGACCCCGGCCGAGCAGACCGCTCAGTTCAATCAGGCGATGATGGACTTGGGGGCAACGCTATGCACCCGCTCGCGTCCCGACTGCGGCCGCTGTCCGCTCGCCGACTGCTGTCAGGCGCTAGCGCGGAATCGGGTTCATGAGTATCCAGCGCCGAAACCGCGCAAGCAGATCCCCTTGCGGGCTGCCCAACTGTTGCTGGTCCAAGACCCCGCTGGAAAGATTCTGTTACGGCGGCGACCGCCGGCCGGGGTTTGGGGTGGACTCTGGACGCCTCCGGAACTGACCCTTGAGGCCGATGCCGAGGATTGGTGCCGTTCGCAGCTGCAAGCATCGGTGCTGCGACTTGAAATGCTGCCGCCGCGCCGACATACCTTCAGTCACTTCCAGCTCGAGATGCGGCCGCTGTTGGTGATACTTGCATCGCAACCGCAACGGATCAGCGAGCCTGGCGCGGTCTGGATCGATCCGCTCCAGCCGGGCATCCTAGGGCTGCCGGCACCGATCCGCGCGCTGCTGAATACGCTGGGAGCAACAACTAGCAGTGAGCCGCTTAGGGTCTCATGCAGCGGGTCTCATGCAGCCGCTGAGGTCAACAGCCAACCTCTAGCACCAAGTCCAACTGAATCGCACCCAAACACAGCCGCACGCAAATTCCGCGCGCGCAAACGACAGGAGTAGCCTGATGAGCCGAATGGTCAACTGTGTAAAGCTCGGCCGTGAAGCCGAAGGTCTGGACCGGCCGCCCTATCCAGGCGCGCTTGGCCAGCGCGTCTTCGAGCATGTCTCCAAGCCAGCCTGGGCCGATTGGCTCAAGCATCAGACCATGCTCATCAATGAGAATCGTCTGAGTCCAATGGACCCTAAGGCGCGCAAGTTTCTTGAGGAGCAGATGGAGAAATACTTCTTCGGCGAGGGGGCGGAGATGCCCGCGGGCTATGTGCCGCCGAAACACTAGCTAGGCAGCCGCCCGCGCGCTCAAGCGAAGACCAGGGTCTTATTCCCCCGCGGCAATACCCGGTCTTCAAGCTGATAGCGCAGGCTAGGCGCCAGCCCCCTCTTCTCGACAGCCGCGGCCTGATAAGCGGCTTGATAAGGCGCTGGACGTCGTGCCACTGAGCTAAAATGTTAATAGCTGATAACAGATTTGTATTGATTATGATTATTGCTTTATTGTTGGTCTTTTTTTTGATTTTGTTAGTACAGTTGGTCAGCGCCATCCTGCTTGGCTATCTGCTGCACTGGTTGATGCCGGCGCTATCTCTGGAAATAAGCGTTCTAATCAGCGTTATTTCCATAACCAGTACCTTCTATTTATGCGTAAGATTTCTTAATGCCATGTCTGATTATGCGGAGAAAGAACAGATTGGAGACGAGACGATTGTAGAAGCTGAGAAGGATATCTTTTCTATTTCCAGATTCCCATCAGATTACCTTAGTAGCCGTCGCCGAGGATATGCGGGTAAAAGCATTAGAAAGAAGAAACCATCCTAGGCATCTTCGGTCGATGCGATCAATTCCGCCGCGCGGTTTGCCGCGTGCGCTCAAAGGCCTGGGCCGGGAAGCCCTTGTCCGCGAACTCAGCTAGCCACTGCTCGACCGAGGCTTCGGCGGGCTGGGGGTCGCGCGCAAGCACCCAGCCGCGGCGGCGCGAGGGTTGCCCAACCAGGGCGTATTCGTAGTCGGCGCCAAGGCCGATGACCCAGTAATGATCCCAGAGCACATGTACGCCGTAGAGCATGCGGAAGCTGATCTCAAAGCGGCTATTGCTGTTGCGGTCGGTAACCCGAGCGATGCCTTGGGCGGTGCCAATGCCGCCATCGGCATGGGTACAGCGGTTGGTGACATAGACCATGCCGTCCTCACCGAGCAGATAATCGGCGGTGACGTCTTGGGTGCAGCGGCGCTGAGTGAAGTAAGGTAGCCGCGCGATCTCATACCAGCGCCCCATGTAGCGCTTGAGATCGATATGCGCCACCGTGGTGGGCGCCATGAGATGCACCTTGGGCTTGCGCAAGCGGGTACTGACCGTGACCTTGGCATCGACATCATGACGCCCTTGGCTGTCGGGTGGAGCCGTATAGATCTCTTCGGCCCAGTCAGAGAGTTCCGATGCGCTTTTGCTGGCGCGATTTGGCGTGCCTGGGTCGGTGCGGCTCGTGAGACGGCGCTCGTCGTTAGGATCAGCCGCCGCCGGCTTGGGTGTTCGGCGACGCTTAGGGTGACCATCGGCTTGACCGCTACGGCGCTTCGGTGGCGGACGATCGGTCATGCGCGAGTCCTGGAGCTGGCGCGGGAGAGGTCAAGGTTGAGTGGCGTTGGGGATAACATCATGCAAAGAGCTTACTGCTGCCTAGGGCAACTTGGCGGTTGAGGGGCGAGACTTCAGAACCGCTTGGAGAGCCGGCTCCTGCCTCATAAGAGCGAGCTTGCTCGCGGATTGCGACTTGCGCGGGCGAACCGCGGTGTACAAAGTTGCTAGCATTTTTTGCAAAGATTAGGCCGAAAAACCCTTGCGGCAAGCATTGGCAACCGAAAGTTGCCGATTTTGCCTGGGGTCCAAGGCCCCTCGCCTGCTCCCTGCTCAGAATGGCCGCCTTGATGGCCGCCTTTGTGTGCGATTCTAGGTCAATCGCATGGCGAGGCGAGCATCCCGGCAGGCATAATGACCTGTTTAGAGCAGAGGATGCGCTGCAGTGCGCACCATAAAAGACCATGCGTTACGAAACAGACGACCTTCGTATTCGTGCGATCAAACAGGTGATCGCGCCTAAAGACCTGCACGCCGAGTTTCCGATCACGGATGCGGCAGCCACAACGGTATACGAGACCCGTCAGGCCATCCAGCACATCTTACATGGCGGGGACGATCGGTTGTTGGTTGTGGTTGGCCCCTGCTCGGTGCATGACCCGGCGGCTGCGCTTGAGTATGCCCAATACTTGCGCAAAGTCCGCGACCAGCTCAGTGACCAGCTGCTGATTCTGATGCGGGTCTACTTCGAGAAACCACGCACCACGGTTGGCTGGAAGGGCCTGATCAATGATCCAAACCTCGACGGTAGCTTCGAGATCAACAAGGGACTGGGGATGGCGCGGCGACTCCTGGTCGACCTCAACGACCAAGGTATGCCAGCCGGCACTGAGTTTCTGGATCTGATCAGCCCGCAGTACATCGCCGACCTGGTCAGTTGGGGTGCGATCGGCGCGCGCACCACCGAAAGCCAGGGCCACCGCGAACTCGCCTCGGGCCTGTCTTGCCCGGTTGGCTTCAAGAATGCCACCGATGGCAGCATCAAGGTCGCCATCGATGCGATTCACGCAGCAGCCCGGCCACACGTCTTCATGTCGTTGACCAAAGACGGACACTCAGCCATCTTCACCACCACCGGCAACGAAGACACCCATATCATCCTGCGCGGCGGCAGCCGACCAAACTACGACACCGAGAGCGTCGATATCGCCGCGACGGCGATCCAAGACTCGGGGCTGGTGCCGAAGATCATGATCGACTTCAGTCACGCCAACAGCCGGAAGCAGCCAGACAAGCAAGCGCGCGTCGCCGAGGATGTCGCCGGGCAGATCGCGCGCGGTGAAGCGCGCATCTATGGCGCCATGATCGAGAGCAACCTGGTGGGCGGGCGGCAAAATCTGACCGCCGGCGGCGAACTCGTCTATGGCCAGAGCATCACCGACGCCTGCATCGCCTGGGAGCAGACGGTACCGATGCTAGAGCAGTTGGCCGAGGCCAGCGAGCGACGGCGAGCGCGTCGTTGAGGCTGGTAATCGGCGCGCCTACTTGTCGTCGAAGCCCGCCAAATGATACCAGCGGCGGGCCTCCTCGGGGTCCTTCTCGACGCCGCGCCCCTCCTCGTACAGCATCGCCAAGGTGGTCTGCGAGCCGGCTAGTCCCTGCTCGGCGGCCTTCTTGAACCAGGCCACCGCCTTGGTCGCGTCTTTATCGATACACTCGCCCTCCATATACATAAAGCCAAGCCCATGTTGGGCGAGACCAAGACCGGCCTCGGCGGCGGCGCGCATGTACTTATAGGCCTGCAGCGGATTCTCGACCATGCCGAGGCCGTTCTGCGCCATGATGGCGACACGGTACTGAGCCTCCGGGTGGCCGGATTCCGCGAGTGGACCAAGCAGGCCCACCGCGCGCGAGAACTGTTTCGATTCGAACGCGGCGATGCCGCTGCTGAGGTCCATATCTTGGTTGCTGATCTGCTCGGACATTGGAATTCCTCTGGTTTATAAGGATGAAGGATGAAGGATGACGGTTCGCTTTAGGTTTTGCGCTTAGGGGTTGTCGAGCGGCAGTCCAACGCGTGTCTGCCATTGCCGCAGCAGGTGTGGGTTGGCGGCGCCGAGGGCGATGCGCTTGGCGAGCGTCAAGGTTGCTTCCGGTTGGCTGCTGCCGGGTGCGTATAATTGGGTGGCGGCACCGGCTTCGGTGGCAATGAGTCGGCCAGCGGCGTGATCCCAGAGTCCTTGGCCACCATGCAGATAGAGCTGAAAGCGGCCGGCGCCAAGCCAGCACCATTCCAGGGCCACGGCGCCTAGATTGCGCTGCGAGCGGAATGAATCAGCGCCAAAGAGTCCGGCGATACGCGCTTTCGGCAGGCGTTTGAAGTCGATCATCGCCAGGCAGTCGCTGAGCCGTGGTCCGGGGCTGTAGGGTTTGATGGCTGCTCCGTTCAGGGTCGCGCCCTGGCCGCGCAAGGCACTGAAACATTCATCGCGTACCGGGTCCAAGACGAGACCGAGTTCGACCTGTCCAGCGCGCAGCAGTGCCAAGGAGATGCAAAAGCCGGGGAAGCCACAGGCAAAATTACTGGTGCCGTCGATCGGGTCTAAACACCAGAGCGCTGCGTCCTGATCGTTGAGTAGTCGCTGCTGCTCGGCGGCGGACATCTCCTCGCCAAGCAGCGGGATGTCCGGCCAGTCTGTCGCCAGGATGTTGACCAGACGTTGCTGAACCGCCAAATCGGCTGCGGTGACCAGGCTGCCATCGGCCTTTTCGCTCGCTGGTAGCTGGCCGAAGCGCGGCATAAGCTCATCACGCGCGACCTCCCGCATGCGCTGACTCAGGGTATCGAGATCGGGCTGGTTGAATAAGGCCATGATGATGCTCAGCGTTGATGTGGCGGTTGGTTTCGATGGGGTTGCGAGAGTCAGATGAACGCTATTCGACACAAATCAATCGGGGCCAGGTCAGCGCGGGGCCGATTGCGGCCACGGCCCTGGTACCTCTTGCTGCGTTTCATGGCCTACGTTGGCCTCTTTTTGCTTGTGCCGGCTGCGCTTGAAGGGTCAGCGTCACCAGCGGATCTCGCTTACGCCGATCTAGAGTCACGACTCGAGGTGGCCGATGCCAAGGAGGTGAATCGCTTTCTCTCCCGCCACCAGGGTTCCGTCGCGGCTGAGCGCCTACGCGAACTCTGGCTGCGTCGACTGGTGCGCGAGCGGCGTTGGTCAGACTATCTGGCAGCGCATGTCGATAACGGGTCGACCGAGCGCGACTGCTGGCATCGACGCGCGCTGCTCGGGACCGGGCAGCCGGTTGCCGCCTTCGCTGGGCTCGCCGATCTCTATCTGACGGGTCGCTCGTTGCCCTCGGACTGCGATCCGCTGTTTGCGATCTGGTCCGAGGTGGGTGGGCTCAGGAGCGAGCTGGTCTGGGCACGCATCGAGCGGGCCTTGTACGCTGGCAATCCAGGGGTTGCCGCCTTTCAGGCGCGTTACCTGCCCGCTGAGCAGGAGCCTTGGCTCGAGCTGATGTTGGCCGTGCATCGACGGCCATCGTTGCTGCTCGAGGAGGCGATTACCAGCGAACGGGTAGCCGATGCGACGCGGCGACAACAGATCCTGGTCTATGGTCTGCAGCGGCTTGCCGCGGAATCGCCGAGCACCGCCGAGCAACTGCGGGCCTCAATCGGGGCGGCGGAGCAGTTGCCCGCGTTGCTCGCCGAGCGGGCCGATGCCGCCGTTGGCAAGGCCCTCGCGCTGGCTGGTGATCTCAGAGGTCTTGAGTATCTGGCTCAGCTTGAGCCGCGCATCGATAATCAAGATCTGCAGCTCCAGCGTCTGCGTATCGCGCTCCGGCTGCGTGCCTGGCAACCGCTTGCGGATTGGTCAGAGGCGTTGCCGCCTGCCGCGGATGAGCTTGGCAAATGGCGCTACTGGCGCGGTAAGGCGCTGCTGCAGGTTGCCACCGACCCGATGGATCGTGCTGCCGCGGCGCATGCCTTTGCGGCGGCGGCCGAGGAGCGCACGCTCTGGGGCTTCCTCGCCGCGGAGCTGATCGGGCGCCCGCCGGCACTCAAGCATCGGCCGGTGCCCGTCCAGCGGCGCGCCTTGAAGGCACTGCTGCGCTCCGATGCGATTGCACGCATGCAGACCCTGAAGGCGCTTGGACGCGATGCCGAGGTACGGCGCGAATGGCTGGAGCTGGTGCGCCTGATGCCGCGCGAGCAGAAGCTCGTCGCCGCGGCGGCGGCAGCGCAGCTCGGATTGGCCAATGAGTCGATCCTGGCCCTGTCTCAGGCCGCTTATTGGGATGATCTCGATCTGCGTTTTCCGCTTGCCTACGCCGACCAAGCGCGCACGGCAGCTACTCAGCAAGGCCTGCCATTGGACTGGGTCTATGCGGTCATCCGCCAGGAGAGCGCCTTTGACCCGGACATCGCCTCGCATGCCGGCGCCATTGGCCTGATGCAGCTGATGCCGCCGACGGCCCGTGAGGTGGCGCTCAAGTCTGGACTGCCCGAGCCCGAGCGGCTCGATCTGATCGATCCGGCGCTCAACATCGCATTGGGCACGGCCTATCTCGCGCAGATGCAGCAACGCTTCGATGGCCATCCGTTGCTTGCCAGTGCCGCTTACAATGCCGGCCCCACCGCGGTTAGCCGCTGGCTGCCCGAGGCGCCGATGGCCGGTGACCTCTGGCTGACCGAGATCCCCTATCGCGAGACGCGACAGTATGTGCGGCGGGTATTGACCTACCGCGTCTTCTATCGTCATCGGCTCGGCCTGCCACCCTTGCGGGTTGGCGCCTTGTTGCGCCGAGTTCGATGATCAAGATCGCGGGTCGATCAGTAGCCTCTGTTATGCTGATCAGCTCTGCTTGATTGTCATCGCGGCCTTGAATCTTGTCCCTGCTTGACTATGTTCCTACTTCACTATGCGTTTTCTTGCCTTGATTGCTCTAGCCCTGAGCCTGTCGGTAATGCTCCCCGCGAGTGCTTCCGCAAGCGATGCGGCCGAATTGATGGCCAAGGCGATGGCGCGGATGATGGAGGCGATGGGGCTCTTTGATGAGGATTCTGGTCCGGCGGTTGCCAGCATGCCCTCGATGATGCCGGGCCTGGGCACTTTTGGCTACGGCCAGATGCCCTTTAACCAAATGCCTTGGGCGCAGATACCCGGCTATAACGCCTTTACCGATCCGATCAAGGCCTTTGGCATGCAGGGCATGGCCGATCAGATGCCGGGCATCAGGGGTTGGCCCTGGGGCGCTGGTGCGAGCGGTCTAGAGGGTATCTGGGAGGGGCGTGACGGTGGGCTGATGATCATCCGTGGTCATCGCTTTCGGCTGCAGGCCGCTCAGGGCGGGCATATCGAGGGCCTGTTCCAGCGCCGCGGTGATCGTATCGCGCTCTATGAGCCTCAAACGGAGACTGTGCGCGCCTATGAGTTCGCTGAGCAGCGCGGGCGACTGGTACTGCGTGATGCGGCGGGTAGCATCTACCTCTATCGCCGACTCTGGCTCGATGAGCCAGCCTTTGCGCTTCCCTTCGGCGCTAGCGACGCCGCGGACTGACGACATCGCGACCTAAGTCCAGTCTTGACTTAGCCGCGGATTAGACCGACACCGACCAAGAGCAGCAGCAGCGCAAACACCCGCTTCAAGGCTTGCGTCGGAAGCCGATGGGCGAGCCGCGCGCCTAGGTTGGCGAATGGCATGCTGGTCGCCACAATCGCTACTGCCGCGGGCCAGTATAGGAAGCCGAGGCTGTGTGCTGGCAGTCCGATACGGCCCCAGCCAGCGAGGATAAAGCCAAGGCTGCCGGCTGCCGCGATCGGCACACCGCAGGCGCTGGCCGTTCCGACTGCGCGTCGCAGTTCAATGCCGTGGCGGGCAAGGAAGGGCACCACCAAGACGCCACCCCCAACACCAAGCAATGCCGATAAGGCGCCGAAGCCAATCCCGGTGCCAAGCAGTCGCGGTCGCGTTGGTAAGGGTTTGGTCGCGGTCCGCGGCTGGCGCGCTAGCATGCGCACCCCGCTGTAGAACAAAAAGAGCGCGAATAGGCGCTGCAGCCAGAGTGGCGTGATCTCGCCCCCAAAGAAGGCCCCAATGCCAGCACCGATGAGCAGGGCCGGACCTAGCACGCGAAAAATAGCCCAGTCAAGGGCGCCGCGGCGATGATGGGAGTAGGCCGAGACCGAGCCGGTGGCGATGATGGTGGCCAATGAGGTGGTGACGGCAAGATGCGGCGCCCAGGTGCTATCGAGATGCAGATAGCTGAAGATGGCGATGAGCGCGGGGACAATGAGCGCGCCACCGCCGATGCCAAGCAGTCCAGCCAGCAATCCGGCGACTGCGCCAGTGGTGAGATAGGCGATAAGGGCGAGTGGGTCCACGTTGGCTGCGGTCGATTTGGGGCGCTGATCGGGCATAATACGCGACTAGATCGCCCGCTGTTCCCCAGCATGGGCCCCAGCCGCGCCAGACCTAAGGCGCGATCTTCAAGGAGTCCGATGAGAACCAAGACAATTTGTATCCTCGGTGGCGCCGGCTTTGTTGGCCAGCATCTGGTTCAACGGCTTGGCGAAGCCGGTTGGCATTGCCGAGTACCGACACGCCGGCCACATCGGCATCGCGACCTCAAGCTCATCCAGCACCTTAGCCTGATCCCGGTCGATCGTCTTGATCAGGCGACCCTGGCCGAGCTGCTTGCTGGCTGTGATGCGGTGGTCAACCTGATTGGCATCCTCAATGAGGACGGCCGTACAACCTTTGAACGCGTTCATGTCGAACTGGTGTCTGAGCTGACCGCGGCAGCGCAAGCGGCTGGCGTGCCGCGGCTGATCCAGATGAGCGCGCTGAATGCGGATGCGACCGGAGGCGGCAGTGCCTATCTGCGCTCGAAAGGCGCCGGTGAGGACCGCGCGCATCAGGCCGAGGGCTTGCAGGTCACCAGCCTACGTCCCTCGGTGATCTTTGGCCGTGGTGACAGCTTCTTTAATCGCTTTGCATCCTTGCTGGAGATGACACCAGGCCTCTTTCCGCTGGCTTGCCCGGATGCGCGCTTTGCGCCGGTCTGGGTCGGCGATGTCTGTGAGGCGATGAAGCGCGCCTTAGATGATCCTGGCAGCATTGGCCGGCGCTATGATCTCTGTGGTCCGCGCGTGTTTCGTCTTGAGGAGTTAGTCGAGCAGACCGCGCGCTGGATTGGCAAACGCTGCCTCCTGATCGGCCTCAACGATCGCGCCTCGCGCTGGCAGGCGCAGCTGTTTGAGCGATTACCAGGCAAGCCCTTTACCATGGACAATTATTGGTCGATGCAGACGCCTAGTGTCTGCGGCGAGCACGATGGGCTGCTTGAGCTTGGCATCCATCCAACCGCGATCGAGACCATCGTGCCGACCTACCTAGGCTAGGCTAGGCGGGATCGCCAAGTCTGAGGTGGATCAGAGGCGGGCGCTTAGGTCGCGCACTGAAAAGCCGCTGAGCAAGAGGTCGTTGAACCCCCTGCTCAGACCCATGACCTGGAAGCGCTCGCCCATCAGGCTCGGCAGCAGGAGTTGTTTGGCGCCGGCGGTCAGTTCCAGCATGGCCATGCGGTCGGCTGCAGCCTCGGCGATCAGCGCATCGATGCCGCAGCCGATGAGAAAGTTGGCTTGGGTGGTGTAGCCGGCGATGGTCAGCCCGGCCGCGATACCGGCCTCAGCGAGGGCGCTGAAGTCGACGTGAGCGGTGAGATCTTGCAAGCCGATGTTGCGGTAGGGGTCGCCCTGCGCTTGGTGGCGGCTGTGGCACATCAGGGTGCCCTGATTGCGCTCGGCCAGATAAAGCTCGCTACGCGGATAACCGTAATCGATGACCAAGAGCAGACCCCTGCCAAGCATCCTGCCGAGCGCCTGGGTCCAGGGCGCAAGCCGAAGGTTGACCTCCGAGCGGTAGCCTGGCTGGGTGGCGAGACCCTCTGCCTGCAAGGCGAGGACGGCCTGTTGTAGCGCCGGCGATGCCGATTCCGAGAGGCGATCGCTGAAGCCCTGGCCATCGATGGCGACGCAGACCTCTTGAACCTGTCCCGCGTCGCCGATCTGAAACCGATTGACCGGCATCGCATCTAACACCTCGTTGGCGATGACG
>Ga0180435_10004967_pt1 | contig 12999 bp, 9 predicted proteins | sample SS_ome_3_FD_132467 | JGI IMG/M metagenome (GOLD analysis project Ga0180435, IMG submission 132467) | Hypersaline lake sediment archaeal communities from the Salton Sea, California, USA - SS_3_S_1 metaG | ecosystem: Environmental > Aquatic > Non-marine Saline and Alkaline > Hypersaline > Sediment... | reverse complement strand
GTACAGATTTTTTTCGATCACATGGCCGATGCCATGGCTCGAGGTGAGCGGGTGGAAATTCGCGGATTGTGCAGCTTTTTCGTGAAAGACTACAAGAGCTATACAGGCCGAAATCCGAAGACCGGTGACAAGGTCACCATTAAGCCAAAAAAACTCCCGTTTTTTAAATCCGGCAAGGAGTTGAAAGAGCGGGTAGATTACTAGTTTTGTGCCTGGGTTTGATTCAATAATTGATCAAAAACGCCCCGTTAGAATACTAACCAACCTCCTTCATCGCGGAAGTATTCCCCATGCGCTGCTGTTCACCGGCCTGGACGGCACCGGCAAAAGAGACGCAGCCCTGGCCTTGACAATGGCCATCAACTGCCGGATGACCGCTGAAGCGGCAATGTCGCCCGTGAGCCCGGACGCTCATCAGGGAATGACCCCGGACGGAACAACAAAGCCGGCGGGCGGTTGCGGCGTCTGCGCAGCCTGCCGCAAAATTCAATCGGGTACCCACCCGGATGTTCACCGGCTGGCGCCGGCGGGGTCGGCCATAAAAATTTCACAGATTCGGGAGCTTGCGGCACGGGTCGCCTTAAAGCCATACGAGGCCAGGCACCGTGGAATCATCCTGGTGGATGCGCACAAAATGAATGCATCGGCGGCGAACGCCCTGCTCAAGCTTCTGGAGGAACCGCCCGAGCGGACGCTTTTTGTTCTGACAGCGCCCCAGCCGGGTGATCTTCTACCAACCGTGGCCTCGCGTTGTCAGCACATTCGGTTCAATCCGATATCCCGGGACCGGCTTCAAGAGGTGTTGACCGACCGATACGACGCGACGGATGAGGAGGCGCATATCGTCGCCGCTCTTGCCGGCGGCAGTATCAAACGTGCCGTCGAAATGTTAGAATCCAACTGGTTGTCACGGCGCGACTGGTTGATACGCAGTTTCATGAGGCTCTCGCCGAAACGACTTCATCTTCTGCTGGCCCTGGCCGAGCGGTTGGCTCGCAGTCGGGAAAGTGTGCAGGAAGGGCTGGATATCCTGCAGGGGTGGCTGCGCGACCTGCTGATTCACCGTTACGCACCGGACAAAATGCTGAACGCAGACCTGGCGGAACTGGTCCCCCGGGAAGCGGCAGACTGGCATACGGAAACAATTTTGACCCAAATGAAAGCAATCGAGACCGCCCGCAGGAGAATCGAGGCCAACGCAAATCCCCGCCTGACCTGCGAGGCGTTGTTGATTCAGATCGTGAGATCCCATGGCTAAAGTGGTCGGCATCCGATTCAAACCGGCAGGCAAAGTATATGACTTCGATTGCGGCGCATTCGTTCTAAGCGAGGGCGATGCCGTGATCGTTGAGACCGAACAGGGCTTGAGCGTCGGGAATGTCGTAAAAACGCCCGAAATAATTGACAAAAAAAAAGATATCCAAACAGCTGAAAAAGGTCTACCGCCTGGCCACCGCCAAGGATTTCGAGCAACTGAAAAAAAACCGGACCGACGAACGGAAGGCTCACCATTACTGTCAGGAGTGTATTGGAAAGCTCGGTCTGAAAATGAACCTGTTCGCTGTTGAGAAGGCATTCGACGGCAGCAAGTACACATTTTTCTTCACCGCGGATGGACGGGTTGATTTTCGCCAACTGGTCAAAATGCTGGTGAAGCATCTGGGCGTGCGCATCGAAATGCGCCAGGTCGGCATCCGCAACCAGGCCAAAATGTGCGGCGGCATCGGGCGCTGCGGCCGCACCCTTTGCTGCTCCACGTTCCTGGACAAATTTGAGCCCGTATCGATCCGGATGGCGAAGGAGCAAAGTCTTTCGCTGAATCCAACCAAAATATCGGGGCAGTGCGGACGTTTGATGTGTTGCCTGACTTACGAGTACGATACGTATGTTCACCTGAAAAAAGGGATGCCCAAGCTGGGCAAGCAGGTCCAGACGGCCAGCGGCAGGGGCAAGGTGATTCGTCACAATGCGATTTGCAATCGACTGACCGTCCGGCTGGAAGACGGCGTGGAAATCGAGACCAGCGTTGATCAACTCAACAAAAGCACGCAATCGCACAAAGGATGAAATTGATGAGCAGGCCATTTTACGTCACCACACCGATCTACTACGTCAATGCCCGGCCCCATCTCGGACATGCCTACACCACCATTGTGGCGGATGTCATTACCCGTTTTCACAGGATGCGGACACCGCAGACCTATTTTTTGACCGGCACCGATGAGCATGGTGACAAGGTCGTCGAAGCCGCCCACAAAGAGGATTTGAGCCCGAGGGCTTTCGTCGACAAAATCAGCGGGCTCTTTCGCAGCCTGTGGCCGGAACTGGATATTTCCAACGACCATTTCATTCGCACCACCGACGAATCCCACAAAGCCGTGGTGAAAATGATTCTGCAAAAAATCTGGGAGTCGGGGGATATCTATTTCAGCGAATACGAGGGGCTCTACTGTTTCGGCTGCGAACGGTTTTACACCGAGCGGGAACTGGTGGAGGGCAGGTGCCCGGATCACGAAACCGAACCCGAATTGATCAAAGAAGCCAATTATTTTTTCAAGATGAGCCGTTACCAGGACTGGCTGATCGATCATATCCGGCAGCATCCGGAATTCATTCGGCCCGAACGGTATCGCAATGAGGTCCTGGCATTTCTGCGCGAACCGCTTGACGACCTGTGCATCTCGCGCCCAAAATCCCGGCTGGAATGGGGAATCACCCTGCCATTTGACGATCAATTCGTCACCTACGTCTGGTTTGACGCATTGCTGAACTACGTATCCGCCCTCGACTATCCGGACGGCGAAAAGTTCAACACGTACTGGCCGGTCGCCCAGCACATCGTGGCCAAGGACATTCTCAAGCCCCACGGCATCTATTGGCCGACCATGTTAAAAGCCGCCGGCATCGAGCCCTACCAGCACCTGAACGTGCATGGCTACTGGAACGTCGACAAAAGCAAAATGTCCAAGAGCCTCGGAAACGTCATCGACCCCCTGGAATTGTCCAGAAGATACGGGCTGGATGCGTTTCGTTTTTTCCTGATGCGCGAAATGACCTTTGGCCTGGATTCCAGTTTCAACGAAGAGGCGCTGGTCAACCGGATCAATTCAGATCTGGCCAACGATCTGGGAAACCTGGCATCACGGGTCATTTCGATGGTGCACAAGTATTTCAAGGGTCGGATCCCGCAGACCGACCCCGAGACCGAAAAACGATTCGAGCTGGGCCTGAAGCCCTTCGCGCTCGACTGCATCAAGCGTTGCGAACGGGATATGGAACACTTTCAATTCCATTCGGCACTGAAGGCGGTCTGGGCTTTTATATCCCGAATGAACAAGTACGTGGACACAAACGCTCCCTGGGTGCTGGCAAAGGAGGAAGCCACCCGGCCGCAGCTGGCAGTCGTTCTATCCAACCTGCTGGAAGGGTTGAGAGTGGTCTCCGGGCTGGTCCATCCGGTGATGCCGGCGACGTCAATCCAGATGCAGAAAAACCTGGCTCTCGCGCCTCCAGATCCCTGCTACTCTCTGGACGAGCTGTCCAACTGGGGAACCCTGGCAGCCGGCACCGTCCTCCCCAAATCCAGGGCCCTGTTTCCCAGAGTGGAGATCAAAGCCGAAGGCGCGGGCACCGATCGCCCGGCGCAGCCGGAACCGATGACGGCACCGATCAAACCGGAGATCACGATCGAAGAATTCAGCCGGATCGACCTGCGTGTGGCGACGGTCCTCAATGCCGAACGGGTTCCGAAGGCAAAAAAGCTGATCAAACTCGAACTGGACACCGGAGCTCCGCGAACGGTCGTTGCCGGGATTGCCGATGCCTATGCGCCTGAGGCGCTGATTGGAAAGCAGGTCATCGTCGTCGCGAACCTGAAACCCGCCAAATTGATGGGAGTTCTCTCAAACGGCATGGTCGTGGCGGCGGTAACCGACGCCGGCGCCGTACTGGCCACCCTCGACAAGACAGTGCCGCCGGGCACCCAGCTCCGTTAGCCCGAACAGGATTACGGACTGAATCTGATCCCGGCAGGACCCGGCTGATTGGCCTTCAGCTGATATCCTTGATCGTCTGGCTTTTCACACTTTCCTTATCCTTGGTCCTTTCACCTTTAGCCTTATACGCCTTTTCGCGCTTTCACAATTTTCGTGTTTTCGTGATCGCTTTTTGATTCTGGTTTCCAATCCGTATCAGTCATCCAATCAAATTCGTTCTCATTTTATTCGAATCCGTTCACAAATCTGTGCTATACTATTAATTTTAAGGTAGCCCCTGCACCGGTAACCGTGAAACGAAACGATCTTTCAAAGACGACCGAAAGCCTGAACGAGGCAAATTTGGCAACCCCTTTACCCGATTGTTTCGGGATCATCCCCGCTCGATTTGACTCCAAGCGCTTTCCGGGCAAACCACTGGAAGACATCCACGGCAAACCCATGTTCTGGCACGTCTATGATCGGGCGCGGCGCTGCCCGGAGTTGAAACGGGTATACCTGGCCACCGATGACCGCCGGATATGGGAGGCTGCCTGCGAGCACAAAGTGCCGGTGCTGATGACAGGATCGGATCACCCCAGCGGCTCGGACCGTGTCATGGAGGCAGCGGAGCAGCTGTCGCTGGAAACCGAATCGGTGGTCGTCAATATTCAGGGGGACGAGCCATTGCTTGACCCGGCGATGCTCAGCACCCTGTTGACGCCCTTCAAGGAACCGCGGATCCAGGTGACGACCCTGGCGCATCCGCTGACACCGGAAGATGCCCTGAATCCGGATCGGGTCAAGGTCGTGTGCTCCATCGGCGGGCGGGCGCTTTATTTTTCACGGCACCGCATCCCCTATCCGGCGGGATCGCACCCGGAAAAAATTTGGGGCCACATCGGCCTGTATGCTTTCCGGCTGACATGCCTGAGAAAGTTTGTGAGCTGGCCGCCCAGCCCGCTGGAATGCACCGAAAGACTGGAGCAGCTGAGGCTGCTCGAGCACGGCGTTCCGATACGGGTCCTGTTTACAGACCGCTACAGCAGGAGTGTCGATACCCGTAAAGACCTTGAGATTATCCGCGATATGATGAAACCACAGCCCCATCAACAGGATTGACGTTATGACCGAAATCACGCTGAAAAGACATTTCGAAGAAACCCCTCCGGGCATCGGCTCCCTCCGGCAGCGTTTCAGGGAAATTCGCAAGTATCGCTGGTACCTGGGCAAGTCTCCAGCAAACGTCGAACCTGGATCCGTCATTCTGTTTCCCTACCGGTCATGTCGGCTGAACTGCGGTCTGGCGGGCATTGTCAGTGTCAAACCCGCCGCGCCCACCGGTGCCGCGGACCTGGAGACGCTAAAACACTGCCTGGCCGAGATTGTCAATTCGGTGCAGACCGAAGGCGAGCTGAGCGATACGGACGTCGACAAAAACTATCTGGGCGACGACGACCTGCTGCTCAGGCTCTGGCAGTCCGTCCAGGGCATGAAGCGGGAAAAACCATTTTGCCAGCTGTATGAGGCACCGGACCGTCAAAAGGCCCTGGCCGGGATGACGCAAAAACTGGAGGCTGTCATCGACAGGGAAACCGACCGGCTGGCCGAGGCCGTGGGGTATCTGGGCACCGCGGCAGCTGACAAGGCCGCCGGTCGGCTTGAACGGCTGAAGGACGTCGCCTGGGCCCTCAAGGCAGAAATACTGGACAACATCGAGAAAGTGTCCCACCTCCTGCCGGTGCGGGAGGACCGGCCGACGGCCGACGCCATCCAGCTGTTCCGCAAAATCAATACGGTGCTCAACAGCATCGACCGGCTTGAAGTTCGCGGCAGGGATTCAGCCGGCATCTCTCTCATGTTTGTCCTCGAGCAGGACGCCTATGACCGCTTCACGCGGGCCCTGGCTGCGGCCGGCTTGACGGATGAAATGCAAAAGCGCTGTCAATTCAGCCCCCTGATCAACCGCAGCATCAGCTACCGTGTCAGCGATGCAGCATCGGCTTCAAATCGGCATTCCCTGGCGATGACCTACAAAATTGCGGTCGAAATCGGGAGCCTCGGAGACAACATCGCTTTTTTGCGCCGCCAGATCTCAGAGGACGGCATCCTGCAACACCTGGCCCCCGTCCCGGCAACCTTTCAGACCGTGTTGGCCCACACCCGCTGGGCTTCCGTCGGCGCCATCACCGAACCCAATTGCCATCCCGTGGACAATCAGGTCAGCTCGGACTGGCCGACCAGCGGCGGCATTATTCATACCTGCCTCAACGGGGATATCGACAATTACCGGGCACTGAGATCGAAGCTGGCCGACGGCGGCAACGGCATTCATCCCGAAGTCACCAGTGACACCAAAATCATCCCGCTGCAGATCGAGCATTACCTTTGCAAGGGAAATGACATCGAGACGGCATTCCGCCTGGCCGTGAAGGACTTCGAGGGATCGCACGCAATTGCCATGCACTCGGATCTGGCCCCGGGTCGGATCTTTCTGGCCCAGCGGGGCAGCGGACAGGCCATTTTTGTCGGACTGGCGGAGGATCATTACATGCCGGCGTCGGAGGTGTACGGATTTACAGAGGAAACCGATCGCTATCTCAAGCTGGACGGTGAATCCGTCGTTGACGGCCGGACCGGCCAAACCCAGGGACAGGTTTTCATCCTCGATCAATCCTCTGCGGGCGGCCTGGACGGCATCAGCGCCAGTTACTACGACGGAAGCGCCCTGCGCCTCACCGACGATGACGTCAAAACCACGGCACTGACCTCGCGGGACATCGATCGCCAGGGATTTTCGCACTATTTTCTCAAGGAAATATCCGAATCACCCGCTTCGGTGGAAAGCACGCTTCAAAACCGCTGGAAAATAAAACAGCGGGGGGAAAACCGGCGCTTGACGGTCGAACTGGACGATACCGTTTTCCCGCCGCGATTGCGTCAGGCGCTGACCGAGGGCGCTATTCGACGGATCTTTTTCATCGGGCAGGGGACCGCCGGCGTAGCGGCGCTGGCCTGTGCAAACATTCTTTCCCACTATCTCAATTCCCCCTCGATTACGGTGAGCGCCCTGAAAGCATCGGAGTTCAGTGGGTTCAATTTGAACGAGGGCGACCGGTCCGATGCGCTCAGCGATGCGCTGATCGTTGCGATCAGCCAGTCCGGCACCACTACCGATACGAACCGGACGGTTGAAATGGTCAAAGAGCGCGGCGCTTACACGCTGGCGATTGTCAACCGGCGGGATTCCGATATCACCTTCAAGGTGGACGGCGTGATGTATACCAGCAGCGGCCGGGACATCGAGATGTCGGTGGCCTCCACCAAGGCCTTTTACTCGCAGATTATCGCCGGTGCCCTGCTGGGGCTCTTCCTTGCCCGGCTGCAAAACCGTCGCGATGACGAATTTGTGTCCAACGAAATCGAGCTGTTGAGAGCCATGCCGGACCGGATGCGCCAGGTACTGTCCGGGCGGCGTCAAATAGAGGCATCTGCCCGGAGGCTGGCGGTTTCAAAGACATTCTGGGCAGCGGTGGGCAGCGGCCCCAACAAGGCCTCGGCCGACGAAATCCGGATCAAATTGAGCGAGCTCTGCTACAAAACCATTTCATCCGACTTTGTCGAAGACAAAAAACATATCGATCTGTCGTCGGAGCCGCTGATCATCGTCTGCGCCGCCGGCACGAGGCCGGCCGTCATTGGCGACATCATCAAGGACACGGCCATCTTCAAGGCGCATAAGGCCACGCCTGTCGTCATCGCCAATGAAGGCGAAAATCGGTTTGACCCCTATGCCGCGGACGTCATCCGGGTACCGCCGGTGGCAGAGCACCTGGCTCCGATACTCAATACCCTGGTGGGCCACATCTGGGGATACTATGCCGCCCTGGCCATCAACGAGGGCTCCCGCTTCCTCTACCGGATACAGGATGACGTCCAGCAGACGCTTTACGACCAGTCCGGGGAAGGGCTGGATATCTACGAACTCATCCTGGAACAGTCATTTCGCGAAAAAATCGCCCGCTATTACTTCGAATTCAGGCGGAGGATTTCCGAAAAGCGCTTTCCCACCACCGTTGGTTTCGATGGCGCCGCCGATATCATGCTGCTGCTGAAGTACCTCTCCGGGCGGCTGCCGGTCGGCGATTTTGAACTGGATTTCGGCCGCAAGGGAACGCCCGCCAATATGCTCGATACGCTGTTCAGCTGCCTGACCGAGGCAATCGGCTACCTGGCACGCCCGGTCGATGCGATCAAGCACCAGGCCAAAACCGTGACGGTGGGCACCAGCAGGGTCAGCGAACGCCTGGAGGGCGTCCTGTTCGATCTGCTGGCAGAGGAAAACTTCCACCTGGCGCAGTTGACCACCCAAAATATCATCGTCCTCAAACGGCTGCAGCCCATCGTCAGCTCACTTGAAGGATCTATCCTGTACCGGATCGACGGGCTGAACCTGCTGGGTGAGCCGGGTGACGAAACCACCATCCGGGTCAAGAACAAAAAGGGCGGCGCGGCCAGGCTGAGTTCGAGAGTCGAAAAAGATTCTCAACTCAAGGGATCGAAACGTACAATCGTAAGAGAGGGCAATGTTTACATCGGCAAAGGGCGCAAAGACGACCGCAGCATCCTGGTGATCCCTGTCTTGTCCGGCAGCAGTTCGAAGCCGGGCATCATCGAGTATCTGCTGCTGTTGCATATCAATTTCATGGACCGGGTGCCGCTCGAGACCCGGATCAAGGCGCTGGGCGGCAAGTACGAAAAAATCAAGAACATCGTTCAGGAAAACAGCGTGAGCTGGTCCGAAAGCCTCCTGGAAATGGTTGCCATCGATGAGCTGTTCGGTCGATCCGCCGAGAAAATTGCCGAGTATATCGTCGCGAAAGTCGGTTGACCGAGACCCTTCCGGCTTGGAGGCCAGGAAGCTAGGAGGCTGGAAGGCTCAAAAACAAAATCAAAATCGCCTGTCCCATTGCGATAGCTTTATACCGCTTGCCATAATTCTGTTCCGATACGAATTATGTCGGCATCAGTGGTTGCGGCAAAAAAACGCCTGCCAATCGGAACTTTTTTTTGAGAACCGCTATAGGGCTCTCAAGGATTTTACCTACCAACCTGTTGTACTTGATAGACGACCCTTCAAGAAACGTTCCGGTTGACTATATGAAAATCCAGCTTCCCGGCCTTTTCGCTTCCCAGCTTCCTGGCCTCCCAGCCTTCCAGCCTTCTGATCTGCGATTTGAATGAAATATCGCACGATCGCCGGAGACTTTCACCAGCAAAGGACCGTATAATATTGTCAACACGCGCAATAAAATGCAAAAAAGTTGACAGGTTTTACCAGATTAAGTATAATTTTTAATAATTGAATACTTTTGTAGTCATGTTTGCCCGATAAAATTGGCGCTGCGATTTGCAGTCGGAAGGTCACCGAGACGTCCGCTTGCGGATCGCCCTGCACCTCGTTGCAGAAAAATGTTCGGTTGTTATCCATCCCCCGATTCTCATCTTCTGCAAGCATTGCCACCGCCTGGAAAGCAGGCTGCCCCGTTTACGGCAAAATGGCCATGAGGCACCGCCTGGTTTGTCGCGGGGGTAAAGGGGGGATTTGCCGCGCTGTCGATTGCAGGTCGGGTGCTCACCATCGCTCAAAGAGAGAGGACTTCGCACAGTATGGACGCTTATCCAGAGAAATTGTCATCATCCATTGACCGATTGAGGGAAATCTCCAACTGGGTGTCATCGGTCCATGATCTGGACCAGCTCCTGGAGCTGATCATCGAGACGGCCACCCGCATGATGGACGCAAAGGCCAGCTCGCTGCTTTTGCTGGATCCGAAAACGCGCAAACTGTATTTCAAGGTGGCCACCGGCGAAAAGAAAATCGATGTCAAACAATTTCAAATTAATATCGGGCAGGGAATCGCAGGCTATGTCGCCAAGAACGGAGAGCCGCTTCTCATACCGGATGTATCCAAGGAGCCCCGCTGGTACAAAGAAATCAGCGAATCGATCGGTTTCGAGACCAAATCGATTGCCTGCGTGCCGATGAAAGTGAATGGCGATACCATCGGTGTCTTCGAGATCATCGACAAAGCGAACGGCAGCAGCATCCGGAAGGAGGATCTGTCCCTGCTGACGGTGTTTGCCGACCTTGCGGCCCTTGCCATCGGCAATGCGCGCAAGATCGAACACGACCGGCGCGAAATCAGGGACCTGAAAGAAGAGCTAGAGAGCCGCTTTGAAATAATCGGCGAAAGCCAGGCAATCCGCAAGGTGGTATCGGATGCCATCAAGGTGGCCAATTCCAAAACCAGCACGCTCATCCTCGGCGAAAGCGGAACCGGCAAGGAGTTGCTGGCCCGGTTGATTCACAGGGCCGGCGCGCGCAAGGATGAGCCCATGATTGTGTTGAACTGCGCCGCCTTGCCGGAAACACTGCTGGAAGACGAATTGTTCGGGCACGAAAAGGGGGCCTACACCGGCGCCACCAGCCGAAAAATCGGCAAATTCGAGCTGGCCGACAAGGGAACCATCTTCCTGGATGAAATCGGGGAAATGAGCCCTGTCATGCAGTCCAAGCTGCTTCGTATCCTGCAGGAAGGCCTCTTCTACCGGGTTGGCGGAAACGATTCGATACCGGTGGATGTGCGCGTCATCTCGGCCACCAATCGGGATATCGAAAAAGAGGTGAGCGAAGGGCGTTTTCGGGAAGATCTTTACTACCGCCTGAATGTGGTCCAGATTCGCATGCCCTCCCTCAGGGAGCGGAAGGAAGATATCCGGCTGCTGGCAGAGCATTTCCTGAAGATCTTCGCAAGGGAACGCGGCGTGCGGGATTTCACGATATCCGAAAAAGCCATGCAGCGGATGTGCGAGTACGACTGGCCCGGCAATGTGCGTGAGATGAAAAATGCCATCGAACGGGCGGTCGTCATGGGTAACGGCAGGAAAATCATTCCGGAGGACCTGCCCACCTTTTCCAATACCTGCGAATACCAGGGAATGCAACTCGGCCTCACCATGAAACAGGCCATTGACGTGTTCAAGAAAGACTACATTGCCATGAACCTTCAGCACACGAACGGCAACCGCAGCCTGGCGGCCAAAAATATGCAGATCCAACGGACGTATCTGTCCCGGCTGATATCCAGATACGGGCTGCGGGACATATAGGCTCCGTTTGGCCTGTCGGGCCCGTTGGCCTGTTAGTCCCGCCGGGGCGGACTGGACCCGTTTGGCCGTTGTCCGGACAACGGTTTAGTGGCCTACAGGAGGTGCACGGAAAGATACATTCCTGGCATAAATGCGTCCGCATCTGGATGGGTGCCAGACGGATTCGTATCAATTTCAGCAGGTTTTGGTTGCGGAACAGTTCTTGCTGGATGCACTTTGAGCCGGAATGGAAAAAGGTTTTGTTTCAACAGAAATCATGGTATGGGCTGTGATGGAGCTATTCCCCTAAACCGATTGCGTTTCCGTGGAGAAAATCAGCAGGGTGCCATGAAAACATACAACTTATTGCTGGTTGACCACGATCCGTTTATCCTGGAAGGAATCGGCGAGGACCTTGAAAGCCGCGGCTATCAGGTCACCCGGGCCGACAGCGGCGACAAAGCGGTCCAGCTGCTCGCGAAGGATACCTTCGATCTGGTCATTACGGATCTGGTTATGGAGAGAACCGACGGCATCCAGGTATTGAAGAAGACCAAGGAAATCGACACCACCATCATGGTGATTATTTTGACCGGTTTCGGGGACATGATATCGGCGATCGACGCCCTGCGCAACGAAGCGGACGATTATATGTTGAAGCCATGCGAGTCCGAGGAAATATTCTTCCGGGTGGAACGCTGCCTGGAGAAACTTGAGCTCGCCCGCAAGTTAAGGATGTACCAGAAAATACTTCCAATGTGTTGCGTCTGCAAAAAAATCAGGGACGACCGGGGCCGGAAGCCCGGCACAGGAGAGTGGATTCCGGTTGAACGATTTATTCACGAACGGGCCAACCTGGACATCACCTCGAGCTATTGTCCGGTCTGCGCCCAGAAAACGATGACGGAGTTTATCAAGAAGTGATGCGCACATCGATGAACCTGCTGCTGGCGATGACATTCGTCCTGGCAGCATCCGCCGCCGGTTTGGCTGAGGTCGAGTGGCATACCGTCGAGCGCCTGGCCCTGGATTCGGTCCCGCGGGATGTATCCGTTACCCACGACGGTCAAACCCTCTACATATTAACTGAAAAGGGAGATATTCTGGTCTACAGCCAGGATGGCGCCCTGAAGGACACCATCAAGATCGGTCCCCATGCCGACAGCATCGAAATCGGGCAGAACGATGACGTGCTCTATGTCATCAGTCGCCAGAAAAAGACCGTTGAAACGGTGCAGCTCGATTTCATCCGCTCCATCAACACCGAAGGATCTCCATTCAAGGGCCCTGAAAACGCTCCGGTTGTGATCGCTGTGTTCAGTGATTTCCAGTGACAGTACTGCGCCCGGCTGGCGTCGATGCTCGAGCAGTTGCTCGAAAAATATCCCCAATCTTTGAAAGTCGTCTTCAAGAACTACCCCCTTACCGGCATCCATAAATTTGCGGTGAAGGCTGCTGTTTCGGCGCTGGCTGCGGGCAGGCAGGGAAAATTCTGGGAGTTTCACGATTCCCTCTTCGAGGACTACAGAAACCTCAACGAGGAAAAGGTGACCGAGATCGTCACCCGCCTTGAACTCGACAGGGCGCAGTTCGATGCCGACCGCAAGGATGGGGCACTGGTCGACCAGGTAGACAGGGATTACCGGGAAGGCAGGCAACTCGGCATTCGCGGCGTACCGACGATCTTCGTCAACGGCAGGCAGCAGAAAAGATTGAGTCCAAAGCTGTTGGAAGAAGCTATCGAGAAAGAGATACAGAACAAAAGATAAGCATTACCGCAGAGTCACTCAGCAGGAATCCCCTGATTATACAATACGTCATAAATAGTTGCGCATTATAATGGATTATGTTATGCTCAATTCATGAAAAAGCT
>Ga0180435_10004966_pt1 | contig 13006 bp, 10 predicted proteins | sample SS_ome_3_FD_132467 | JGI IMG/M metagenome (GOLD analysis project Ga0180435, IMG submission 132467) | Hypersaline lake sediment archaeal communities from the Salton Sea, California, USA - SS_3_S_1 metaG | ecosystem: Environmental > Aquatic > Non-marine Saline and Alkaline > Hypersaline >... | reverse complement strand
TGATCTGCCGGCAGTCGTGGCGGACAATCATCGTGGAGGCTATTTGGCCACACAACATCTACTCTCGCTGGGGCACCGCCGAATCGGATGTATTGCACGCCCTGTCCGTCTTTCGCATAGCCGTGAACGCGTGCAAGGCTATCAGGAAGCTTTGGAAGACGCAGGCATCCCCTTTGATGAGCGCCTAGTGGCGGCAGGCGGCTACCGTCTGGAGAATGGGTATGAGGCCATTCAATACCTGCTCAGTTTGGACGATCCTCCGACGGCAGTGTTCACATACAACGATATTATGGCAATTGGTGCCACCCGGGCGCTGAAGGAACGCGGAATGGATGTGCCGAAGGACTTCTCTGTTGTTGGTTATGACGACATCCCGGATGCAGCCTACAGTTGTCCGGCATTGACAACAATACGACAGGCCAAATATGAAATGGGTGCCAGAGGAATTGAACTGTTGCTGCGCATCATGGATGGAGAGAAAGTTGATACGCAGTCAGAGGATCGGGTGCCTGTAGAGTTAGTGATTAGAGAGTCTACTGGACCCGCACCAAGATAATTGTGACGTAGAAATGAGGATGCCATGAAAATTGCTCTGGGATCAGATCATGTTGGGTTTCCGCTAAAGGCGGAGATTGTTGATTATCTGCGTTCCAAAGATATTGACATGGTTGATCAGGGGCCGTTTTCCGCAGATATTGCCGTTGATTATCCAGATTATGCCCGCAAGGTCGCTCTTGCGGTAACTTCTGGGATGTGCGATAGGGGGATTGTGGTTTGTGGGACCGGTGTGGGTATATCTATCGCAGCGAACAAATTTCCTGGCGTTCGTGCTGTGTTGTGCAGCAGTGTGCATCTTGCTGAGCAGAGTCGTATTCATAATGACGCCAATGTGCTGGCAATGGGGGCTTTGACGACGACACCTGAACAAGCCCGGGAATATGTCGATGCCTGGTTATCAACGGCATTTGAAGGCGGGCGGCATTTGCCGCGATTGGCGAAACTGGATATTGCTTTCCAGCAGGGATGGAAAGAGTTGTCGGATATGGATCGATCTGAGATTACATTAGGCGTAGCGCTTTCTCCGCGTGAGACAGTATTTGGTCCGCTGATGTTTTCTGGAAACCTGGCAGAGGGACTGGAGCAGGCTGCTGAAGCTGGTTTTGATGCAGTGGAGATCAGTTTGCGCGATCCTGAGGATATTGTGCTGGGGGATTTGCAAAAAGACTTGCAGAGGCTTGATTTGTTCGTGTCAGCAATTGCGACAGGCCAGTCATGCCTGCATGATGGGTATTGTTTGGCTGCCGCAAAAGAAGAAAACAGGGCTGGCGCAGTGGAGCGTATCAAAGGTCACATCGATGTTGCCGCTGAACTGGGCGCAAAAGTGATCCTTGGGGGAATTCGAGGACGATTCTCGGCCCCTGAAGAGGAATGGTCAGCATTGCAAATTGCTGCGAAAAATGCAGTGGCCGCTTGCCTGACGTATGCCAGTAAGAAAGGCGTTCGACTGCTGCTTGAACCGATAAATCGTTATGAAACGAATTGGATCAATTCTGTCTTTGATGGTTTGGCGCTGATCGATGAGCTTGGCAGCCCGGATTTGGAGCTGCTGCCCGATACGTATCACATGAATATTGAAGAGCGCAATATGTTGACAGCTCTGGCAGTTGTCAGTCCTCATATTGGCTACATGCATTTTTCTGACAGCAACCGTTTGGCGCCAGGGCAGGGGCATATCAATTTCCCGGCGGTGCTCAAAACGCTGATCGAGAACGGCTTTCGGGGTACGATCACCAGCGAAATACTCCCCCTTCCTTCGGATATTGAAGCCATGCATCAGGCTGTTGGATATATTCGAGCATTATTGAAAGCATAACTCCCTTTTATTATTTTCCATAAGAAGTATTGGTTGCTCACAGTTATTGGTGTTGGTTGGATCTTTTTCAAGGAGTGATGGATGAAAAAGTGTGATCGTTTGCCAGCTTCAATTTTGGGTGGTGATCCATTCAATCAGTTCCGCTTCCTTTATCGGCGCGAATTGTTGTGGAAGTTGTTTGACGAAGAATATTGTTATTCAGTTATGCGCGCGTATTATGAAGCGGGCGGGATGGCTTTTGACCTGTCTTTTGATGTTAACACGCGTCTCTTCCACCGATTGCTGGCGGATACCGGGAAGCCGTTATTGGGGGTAGGCAATCCGACCTGGGAGCAGGGTGTCTTCCTGAATGGACGCTATCTACAGTACAGTCGAGATCGTATCATCCGAACGCTGGTGGAACGCTTGTGGCCGAAGGATATCGCACAGTTGGTGAAGGAGGAACTTTCAAGATCAGCTGTTCTGGTTTTTGGTTACGATCCACAGGCACCTTTGTTGAGCGATGAGGAAATTGAAAGTATTGCATTGGATGCAGCTGCATATTTGAAACGCCTCTCACTTTTCAAAGATTGTGAGATTGTGCTCTTTGGCGGCGCTGATGCAGATTACCTGGTTTCACTTGGGCGTGAAGATATTGTGGCAGAAATGGTAAATATTGCACAAAGACAGGGATTGCGTCCGTACTTGCTTAGCCAGTACCCATCCTTGGTGCTGCCCAAGATGGAGAAGATCGGATTGGATGTGGAAGGGTATGCGGTACCGCTGAACAAAGATTGGTCCTGGTTTGATCGCGAATCCTGTTTGGAGGCGGTGCAGGCTACCGAAAAGAGCGTGATTGCATTCATGCCGCTGGCGAGTGGCGGCTTGAAGAAAGATGTGCGCGGGGCGCTCGATTGGTTGTACCAGGTGGCTGGGGTGGAAAGTATCCTGTTTGGCACAGCAACGGCGGCTCATGCAATGCAAACGGCAATGATTGCTCACGATGCGCGCGCTGCAGCGGATGAGAAAAGGCAAAAGGAAGGTGAATATGCCCATCATTGAACTTGAACAAGTCAGTTTCACCTACAAGGAGGGCAGTAAACCAGCACTTACTGGCATTGATTTGGAGATCAACGAAGGTGAGTTTGTTGGCATCATCGGGCCGACGGGGGCTGGTAAGACGACTCTGTGCTGGGCCATGATCGGGGTTGTACCGCAGATTCTGCGCGGCGAGTTTGATGGACGGGTAGAGGTGAAAGGCTTGCCTTCTAATACCACGCCGGTTGCACAGATCGCACAGGTGATCGGTCTTGTCCAGCAGGATGCCGAAGCGCAACTGCTGATGACCGACATCGAAAAGGAGATCACTTTTCCGCTGGAGAACCTGTCGATTCCGCGGCATGAGATCGACCGCCGCATGAACTATGTGCTCGATCTGGTAAAGCTCCGTGAGAACCGTCAGCGGCATCCATTTTATCTTTCTGGTGGGCAAAAGCAGCGCGTCGCGGTGGCTGCAGTGCTGGCTATGGAGCCGGATGTGCTCGTCCTGGATGAGGCCACCTCCGAACTGGATCCTGTGGGCGCGGAGGAGATCCATAACCTTGCTGGCGACCTGAAGCAGAAAGGGAAGACGATCATCATGGTTGAACACAATATTGATGAATTGGCGCGTCATGCGGACCGAATCATTGTCATGGACCAGGGAAAAATTATGCGCAATGCACCTACCCGTGAAGTGTTGTCGGATGTGGATTTTCTCATCAGCCTGGGCATCTATCCACCGCAAGTAACCCAGGTAGCCTATACATTGATGAAAGAGAGCGGTAAACATTTTGATGAGCTGCCGATCACCCTGGAAGAAGGCGAAGCTGTTTTTTCAGCAATGAGGGAAGCATGATGAGCGAAGTTGTCCTGCGTACCGAAAATTTGTTTTATAAGTATCCCAGCCGTCAGGATTATGCATTGCTGGATGTCAGCCTCGAGATCAAGAAAGGTGAGTTTGTGGCCATTATTGGTCAGAATGGCTCCGGCAAAACGACGCTGGTCAAGCATTTCAACGGCTTGCTCAAGCCAACCCGCGGCCAGGTGATCGTGGAAGGTCAAGATACGAAAGACATTCCTACCTCAGAACTGGCGCGCTCTGTGGGGTATGTTTTCCAGAATCCCGACCACCAGATCTTTGCGGATTCAGTAAAAGAGGAAGTCGTTTTTGGACCAAAAAACCTGGGGTATGACGAGGAGCGCATTGAAGCGGCTTATCAGCGGGTGATCCAGGAAATGGATCTGGAGGGCTTTGATGACGAGATGCCTTTCCAGCTCAGCCGCGGGCAGCGCCAGCGTCTGGCGGTGGCCTCTGTCCTGGCGATGGAACCCACTATTCTGATGGTGGATGAACCCACCACTGGCCAGGACTGGAAGGAGTCGATGGCCTTGATGAAGCTGGTCAAACAGTTGAATGACCGCGGTCATACTTGCATTGTTACCACGCACAGCATGAATCTTGTATCGCTGTTCGCAAAGCGCGTCATTGTAATGCGCGAAGCACAGGTCTTCATGGACGGCAGCACTCAGGAGGTTTTTTCCCAGGTGGAGCAGATCAAGAATGCAGGCATTAAACCGCCGGAAGTCTATTTCCTGGCGCGCGACCTGCTGCCTGAGTTCAACCTCGACCGGCCGCTCACCCCAGAAATATTGGCTGATCTTCTTCTTACACATTAAAGCAGGCAGGAGTATTAATATGGCTTTTGTATTGCAGATGTTGGAGATGGGAAAATTGAAATCACCGATCCATCAGCTGGACCCACGGGCGAAGCTGCTGTGGTGGCTCGGAATGGTGATCGTGCCAATTCTGGTGACCAATCCGTTTATTTTGCTGGGTTTCACAATATGGGTATGGGTGATGGCCTTCATTGCCAAGGTCGCCCGTCGCATGTATAAATTTCTTATCGTAACCTATCCGGTGATGATCGGATTTATCATGCTTACCTGGCCCTTTTTCTATGAGGCCACAGAAGGGCAGAACTATTTGTTCCAGTGGGGAATATTGCATTGTAGCGTGCAAGGCATCATTTACGCGCTTGCGATGGGCATGCGCATTATCATGGCGTTGACAGCCTGCACTTTCTTTGTCATGACAACCGATCTGATGGGGCTGGCCAGCGCCTTGGGAGAATTCATGCAAAACAAGCTGGGCATTTCATATATGTATCCATTAATGGTGATCAGCAGTTTTAAGTTTCTGCCGGAATTGAGCGGTGATTATTTGACCATCACGGATTCCTTCCGTTCACGGGCCATGGACATCGACACTGGCTCCATTGCTCAGCGGTTCCGCAAAACCATTCCCGTGGCCGTTCCATTGATTGATAGTATGCTGCGCCGTGCGATGCGCATTTCTATCGCACTGGAGCTCAAGGCGTTTGATGTGGACAACAAATCACGCACCTTTTACGAGCAGTATCGATTTCAGGGGCGGGATGTGCTTTTTGCTATGACGGGATTGTTGTCTGTTGGGATCGGGATTCTGGCCATTGTTCTGGATATTGCAAAAGTGGAAATGTATTTGTAATTGTGATTTCTTGGTATTCAGAACGCTTTCAGTGAGACGGGAGGTGGCTATCGCAAAATCGGAATTTGTGTTAATTTGTCTTGTTTCATTTTGAGAAGAATTGGAGGATAACGATGGATAAATGGCTTCCTGATAAGATAGTCTGGAAACAAAAATTTGGTACGCTTGAAATCGCGTTGACCATCATCGGCGCCGTGTTGTATGGTCTGGGTGCTTTCTCAACCATGAACTGGGCGATAGGCTTTATCACATTGCGGCCTTTTGCCTTTATTGCCGTTGTTTGGGGCGTTTTCTTTGGTCCGTGGGTGGGCGGTCTCGCGGCATTGATCGGCAACACCTTTATTTCCGATATTCTGGCCGGCTGGTTCGGCATCGGTGGTGTGGGCGGCGCGGTAGGCAATTTCCTGATGGCTTTCATCCCCGGCTTGCTGGTTGCGCATCCCAAGAATTGGAAAGCAGTAGCCCTGTGGGGTGGCATTGTTGGCACCCTGGTTGTGGCTGTTTGCGTTGGTGGCTGGATCGCTTTGATGGGATTTGCTCCTTTCTGGACCCTGTTCTCCTCGGTCCTCATTGCTGATATTCCACCAAACCTGATCATTGCACCAATTGTGTGCGTTTGGCTCTTCAATCGTGTACAGAAACGCGGTCTGTACTGGCGCGACCGTTTGGAGGATTGATTTCTTGATCGAAAGCAGTGAATAAGTGTGTAAAGGGAGGCCGGATGGGATTTCTGTCCTCCCTTTTAACTAAAGGTATCTATTATTTATTTCTAGTTGATTATGAAGTGAGGCTTTGCGATGATCAATGAAAAACAGGATGTGTTGGTCACGAATGGACATCTGATTTGCATGGATGCTGCCGGGACGCGGTATCAGAGTGCAGATATCGCGATAAAAGATGGGCAGATCACAGCAATAGAACCGCAGCTTTCGTGTACGGCAAAGACGGTGATCGATGCCAAAGGGAATGCCGTCATGCCTGGACTGGTGGACTGTCACATGCATGAGACACTTTTGCGTGGTTTGATGGAAGACTTGCCGTTGATGCGTTGGCTGGAGGAAATTTGTTTTCCCAAAGATGCAGCCTTCCAGCCTGTTCATCAACGGGCAGCGGCCTTGATGTCTCAACTTGAAATGATCCGTGGCGGAATAACAACCTTCATTGATATTTTTCGTTATCCGGCAGTTGCTGCAGAGGTGGCTGAAGCTTCCGGCTTGCGAGGAATTTTCAGCCCTCAATTAATTGATGACCCTGTTGGTCCCGGGGAAACACTTGAGACAAGCCTGTCTTTTATTGAGGACTGGGTAGATCGTTGCCCGGGGCGGATCATGCCCTGGTTTGGTCCGCATTCCTTATACACTGTGAAAGAGGAAACAATGCGCAAGATGCAGCCTCTGGCAGAGAAGTATGGAATAGGGGTGCACATCCATCTTGCTGAAACAAAGGATGAGTTTAACCAGTGTATGGAAAATCGAGGATTGACCCCCACGCAATACCTGGCCGAACTGGGGGTGCGCGGTCCGCGCGTGGTTGCTGCACACGGCGTGCATTTGACGGATGAGGATATCGGTATTTTGGTTGATCTGGATATTGCCGTGGCGCATAACCCTTCCAGTAATACGAAGCTGGCTTCGGGGGTGTCTCGTGTACCAGATCTGATCGCAGCTGGTGTTAGGGTGGGGTTGGGAACGGATTCCAATCTGAGCAATAACAATCTGGATATGTTTGAAGAGATGCGATTGGCGGCGATGATACAGAAGTTGTCTCGCAAGGATGCCGCCAGTATGCCGGTGGAACAAATGCTTCATATGGCGACCATTGGTGGTGCGGCTTGTCTTGGCCTGGCGGATCAGATTGGTTCTCTGGAGGTTGGCAAACGGGCAGACATCATTATCGTTGACTTGCATGCACCACACATGTGGCCGGTGCTGCCAGAGCCGAAGAGCAATATCATCGAACAGCTTGTTTATTCTGCCAATGCAGGGGATGTGCTCACCACAATTGTGGACGGCAAATTGTTGATGCGAGATCGAGAAGTTTTCTCTCTGGATGTGAAGGAAGCGGAAAAGATCGTATTGGAGGCCGCTCAACATTTGATTTTGAAAGCGGGTATTCAATTATAGGAGCAATCATTAAGGGTAATTATGGCGATTTCATTAACAGGGAAGAATAAAAACAGAAGCGGTATTGGGAAGAGTGTCCCGAAGGTGGATGTAATCCCGAAAGTCTGTGGCGCAGCAGTGTATCCTCAGGATTTTAATCTGCCGGAGCAACTTTATGCAAAAATCCGTTGGAGTGATCATCCCCATGCACATTTGGTTGCTTTAGATGTGTCTCGGGCCGAGGCATTACCCGGCGTTGTGAGGGTGATCACGGCATTGGATGTACCGCACAATCAGTATGGAATTAATTTACCAGACCAATTCGTTTTTGTCCCTGTGGGGAAAAAGGTGACCAGTATTGCAGATCGCCTGGCAATGGTTATTGCGGAAAGCGAGGATATTGCAGAACGTGCATTGAGCTTGATTATGGCGGAATATGACATATTGCCTGTTGTCACTGATGCGCGCGCGGCAATGCAAGATGGAGCTGAACTTGTTCATCCTGAGCGGGGGCAAAGCAATGTGTTTGAACATATCAAGATACGAAAAGGAGATATAGCCGAAGGGTTTGCAGCAGCTGATGTGATCGTTGAAGGTCAGTATGAGACGCCATGTCAGGAACATGCCTACATGCAACCAGATGCCGGTATAGGGTATATTGACGAAGAAGAACGTGTGGCAGTTATTGTGGCTACACAGGCACCGCATGATGATCTTCCGCATATTGCTTCTGTCTTGGCAGTGGAAGAAAAGGATGTTTGCTTGATCCTGCCAGGCATAGGAGGTGCCTTTGGTGGGCGGGAAGATATGCATGTACAGCATTTGTTGGCGCTGGCAGCGAAATTAATAAAGAAACCAGTCAAACTTGTTTTTTCTCGGCAGGAGACGGCCACCCGAACCGGTCACCGGCATCCATTCTTAATGCACTATAAGACAGGAGCCAGGAATGATGGCACGATTACTGCTATGCAGATTGAATTGATCGCCGATGGTGGTGCTTCGCTTTCTTCCAGCGTGTGGATGTTGAATAATGCAGCCAGTTCTTCCGGTGGTCCGTATCGTATCCCGAATGCAAGAGTGGATGCTTATGGCGTGTATACCAATAATGTGATGAATATGGCCATGCGTGGGTTTGGCGCTTTGCAGGTTGCTTTTGGCTACGAGATGCAGATAAATAAACTTGCAGAAGCCCTTGATATGGATCCCGTGGAATTACGCATGTTGAATCTGCTCGAGGATGGAGATATTCATCTGACCGGATACCCCATGCCAAAAGGGGTTGGGGTGAAAGAAACGTTGAGACAAGCCGCTTTAAGTGCAGGATGGGAAGAAACTGAAGGACACTGGGTAGCCCCTCAAAAACCTGCTCCGAACGACTCGGAGAAAGCACTAGGGTTTGGTGTGGCAGCCAGTTATAAGAATGTTGGTTTTTCCTGCGGCATGGATGATCGGTCACACGCGAAGGTATTCTTGCAGTTGGATGAAAGCGGCCAAATTGACAGCGTTTCAGTGTTGTGTGGCGCAGCGGATTTGGGCCAGGGATCAGAAACTATGCTGGTACAAATTGCTGCGGAAACTTTAGGGGTACCGATAGAGAAGATATCCGTACCCCAATTTCATACGAGCTTGATACCTTATGCCGGTTCTTCCTCGGCCTCGCGGCAAACATATGTGTCCGGGAACGCGGTTATGCATGCCAGCAAGGAAGCGATAAAAAATTGGCATATGGCATTGCGCAACGAGACTGGCGAGAGAGTCATTACAGGGGAACATGAATTCCACACGAATATTCAGCGTCCAACAAGTTATTTTGAGCCTGAGACCGGACTATGCGATCCACATATCAGTTATGGCTATGCCAGCCAGGTGGCATTGGTGGAGGTAGATCTATTGACTGGGCAAACCGAAGTGCGAAAATTGTGGACATCACAGGACTGTGGGCGCATGATCAACCCTGCTCTGGTCCAGGGGCAGGTGGATGGCGCAATTCATATGGGCATTGGTTATACTTTTATGGAGGATTTTGTACAGCAGGATGGCAGACCACGCAAGGATGGTTTTACGACGTATTTGATTCCTACTGTATTAGATATGCCCAACGAGGTGGAATCAATTACTATTGAAGTGCCTGATCCGACCGGACCGTTTGGCGCAAAAGGCGTGGGAGAAATGGCTCTGATTCCCACAGCAGCAGCTGCAGCAGCAGCTATTCGCGAAGCGACCGGTGTGTGGGTGAACAGGTTGCCTATTACTCCAGAACGGCTTTGGCGCGTCATGCACAATATGCAAGAATACTAAGGAGGATTTATGTATCGAGTGGGATTGGCGGGGTTTATTCATGAGACAAATACTTTTTCCGAGACCCCTACGCCTTTAGAAGCGTTCATTAATCAGAGCGGTTTTTACCCTGAACTGCGCAAGGACAAGGATATCTTCAAGTTCAAGGAAGGGCGGTTTAATATCGCGGCGAGCGGTTTCCTTTCCGCAGCTGATGATCTGAATATTGAGGTGGTGCCTTTGGTTTGGTGCGGGACAGAACCTTCACGACCTCTTTCGGTTGAGACCTTTGATACCTTGATGGCGATGATCATTGAATCGTTGAAAGCCAACGGCCCCTATGATGGCATTTTCCTTGATTTGCACGGTGCCATGGTGTATGGCGATTTGCAGGATGGTGAAGCAGAGATTCTGCGCCGTGTGCGTGCCGTGGTAGGGAGTGTGCCTGTGGTGGTTTCGTATGATCTGCATGGCAATATCGACCCGGCCTGTTTTGATCTGGCGACTGCCATGGTGGGCTACCGAACCTATCCGCATGTGGATGGGTTTGAGAACGGGCAGCGCTGTGCAAAATTGCTGGCGCATATTATGCGTGGCGGAGCGTTGTTTGGTGCATTCCGCCAGTCGCCTTTTCTGATGCCTGCCACAACCCAGGCCACAACCAAAGATCCCGCCCGCAGCCTGTATGAATTTCTTGAAGAGGTCGACAGCAAGGAGGGGGTACTTTCTACGACCTTTATGGAAGGTTTCCCGCCCTGTGATCTGCCGCATACAGGGCCTTCGATCTTTACCTATGCAGAAACACAGGCGGCTGCTGATGAAGCGGCTGATCGCCTGTACCAATACATCCTGGATCATGAAGACCAGTTTGTTTGTGATTTGATCCCCTGGGATGAAGCGGCAAAAATGGCTGTAGAGTTGGCGGGGACAGTCGACGCGCCCATCATCCTGGCTGATATTCAGGACAATGCTGGTGGGGGCAGTCCGTCTGACTCCACCTGGCTGCTGGAATCCTTGGTGAAATATGGCGCGCAGAAGACTGCCCTCGGGTTGATTCATGACGCTGAGGCTGCGGAAGCTGCTTTTGCGGCGGGTGAAGGTGCAGAAATTGAGCTGAGCGTGGGTGGCAAGTCGCTAAAAGGACATCGACCTTTCCGCGCAAAATTCAAAGTGGTGAAAGTACACGATGGGGACTTTATGGGTACAGGCCCCATGGTGAAAGGCAGGAAGCTGAATTTGGGCAAGATGGCGCAATTGCTTGTGGATGATGTGCGCGTACTCGTTGCTGCCGAGCGCATGCAGGCTCTCGACCAGTCTCTCTTCCGTGTGGTGGGGGTGGAGCCAAAAGAGATGAAGATCCTGGCGTTGAAAAGCGCTAACCACTACCGTGCGGACTTTGGCCCCATTTCTGGTCAAATTATCAATGTAGAGTCGCCTGCCGCGATCATCGAAGACCCGAGCAAGATTCCCTATACCCGATTGCGTGAGGGGGTGCGCCTGAAGGGTTTGGGGCCGGAATACCACCGCAAAGGTGAATGAACCGTTTCACAAGTTCCGCTAGAAATGGCGGAACTTCCTTGAAATTTTGTGAAATTTTGAAGATTCAGGTGAAAACCGCTTGACTTTTGATCTGATTTTCTATAATATGATAGTAAGTGTTCAGAACACCTGAACAATTTTCGCCAATTTTTCCATACTCGCGGGGCTGGTATGACCAAACAAATTCAACCCATCCATCGCAGGCAAATTACCAAAGCAACGATTGATCGGCTTCTTTCGATGATTCGTGATGGCTACTGGATGCCCGGTGAACGCCTGCCTGCACAGCGCGAATTGGCCGAGGCTTTGGGCGTGGGCATGTCCACGCTGCGGGAAGCATTACAGTCCTTGCAGACGATGGGCATTCTGGATATGCGCCATGGAGAAGGCACTTTCATAACCAGCCATCCCAATGGAATGTATGACCGCCTGGTGGAAATGTCTCTGGCGATGGGGGAGACAGATCTACAAATGCTTTTTGAGGCTCGGGCGATACTGGAGACAGGTTTTGCCTTCCATGCAGCAACCCGTGCGACAGACGAACAGATCGAGAAGCTTTTTGAGATACTGGAAAAGGAACATCAGGCAATTGAGTCCGGGATGCTGGAGGATGGGCATAATCTTGACCTGGCCTTTCATCAGTTGATCGCTGAAATGGCCAATAATAAATTCCTCGCCCAGATCGACGATACGCTTTTCAATGCGCTTGCTGAATTGATCCGCGCACTTCCACAAACGATGGAGGGCTGGCACTGGCACTATGAAGTTGCTTTGGGCATTCGCCATCGTGAGCCATTCCAGGCATCTGAGGCCATGCGTACCTTGATCGAGGCATCTGCGGCACATTATTTACCTTATATGAAGCGGGAAGTGAAGAAACCCCATTAACGGTTGAAAATTCCATAGGTATGCAAGTGTGGTCTTGTTTATTGGTACAGCTTCGACACGTGTAGATTGTAAACGGCAAACCAAGAGAGAAGAGGAAAGATTGTGAAACGCATACTTGTAAACAAACCGATCCATGAAGATGCAATTGCGTTATTGTCTCAGGAATTGGAGGTGCTTACCCCTTATAAGGCATCTCGTGAGGAGATCATGGCAATGTTGCCCGATGTGCATGCGACCATTCTATGTGCCGGCATGCGCATGGATGCTGAAGCGATTGCCGCTGCTACATCATTGGAGGTGTTGGGGCGTCATGGGGCCGGTCTGGATATTGTAGATATTCCCGCCGCCACGGCCAGGGGCATCCCGGTGGTATTCACGCCTTTGGGGCCGACCGAGTCGACTGCTGAACACGCCTTCATGCTCATGATGGCGGTTGCGCGCAAATTGTCTTACCTGGACAGGGCTGTGCGTGCGGGTAATTTCCATGTGCGTGACCATGTGGTTGGCACAGAACTGAAGAGCAAAAAGGTCGGCGTGGTCGGTTTTGGCAATATCGGCCGACGTTTTGCAGACATGTGCCGCACCGCACTGCAAATGAAGATCTATGCCTACGATCCCTTCATTGACAAGGTGAAGATCACCGATTGGGGCGCTGCTGCTGACGAGAGTGTCGTTGAAATGGCATCAAAGGTGGACTTCTTGTCTCTGCACATTCCTTCCACAAAGGAATCACATCATCTTGTGAATGCGGCGGTGCTGGATGCTCTTGGACCGGATGGT
>Ga0180435_10004965_pt1 | contig 13007 bp, 11 predicted proteins | sample SS_ome_3_FD_132467 | JGI IMG/M metagenome (GOLD analysis project Ga0180435, IMG submission 132467) | Hypersaline lake sediment archaeal communities from the Salton Sea, California, USA - SS_3_S_1 metaG | ecosystem: Environmental > Aquatic > Non-marine Saline and Alkaline > Hypersaline >... | reverse complement strand
GCCGCTGTCGGCAGCAACAACTGGGCGGTGGCCGGATCGCGAACCGCGGACGGCCGCGCCATTCTCGCCGACGACATGCACCTGGGGCTCGGGGTTCCCAACACGTGGTATCGGGCTCGGCTGATGTGGTCCGACCGCGACGGCGGGCACGAGATCACCGGGGTCACCCTGCCGGGAGCGCCGACGATCGTCGCGGGCAGCAACACCCGGGTGGCCTGGGGCTTCACCAACGCCTACGGCGACTGGACCGACCTGGTCATCCTGGAGCCCGTGGGCGACGGCTACCAGACGCCGGACGGTCCGCGGGACTTCGACGTCGTCCACGAGACCATCCTCGTCCGCGATGCCGAGCCGGACACGCTCGAAATCCGCACTACCGTTTGGGGACCGGTCATCGACGAGGACCACGCCGGCCGCCCGCGGGCCCTGCGCTGGATCGCCCACGATCCGGAGGGGGCCGACATGGGCCTCCTCGATCTCGAGCGCGCCACGTCGCTCGAGGAGGCCCTCACCACCGCCAACACCATCGGCATTCCGCCGCAGAACTTCGTCTGCGCCGACGACGCCGGACGCATCGGCTGGACCATCATCGGCCGGATTCCCCGCCGGACCGGATTCGGCGGCGACGTCCCGACCTCGTGGGCCAACGGCGCCCGCGGCTGGGACGGTTGGCTGACGCCCGACGAGACCCCGCGCATCGTCGATCCCGCCGACGGCCTGCTCTGGACCGCCAACAACCGGACCACCTCGGACGAGTTCCTCGCCGTTCTCGGCGACGGCGGCTTCGCCAACGGCGCCCGGGCACGCCAGATCCGGAACGGGCTCCGCGAGCTCGATGCGGCCACCGAAGCGGACATGTTGGCCATCCAGCTCGACGATCGCGCCGTCTTCCTGTCGCGCTGGCGGGACCTCGCCCTCGAGGTTCTCACCGACGAGGCCGTGGCGGACCACCCGCGGCGGCAGCAGTTCCGCACGCTCGTGGAGACAACCTGGACCGGACACGCCAGCACCGGCTCGCAGGCTTTCCGGCTCGTCCGCACTTTCCGCTTCGACACCTTCGAGCTGGTCTACGGTTGGCTGATGGCGCCGTGCGTCGAGGCCGACGAGGACTTCGACATCTACCGCTTCGCCCAGTGGGAGGACGCCGTCTGGCGACTCGTTACCGAGCAGCCGGCGCACCTCCTGGGCACCGGTCACGAAAGCTGGAACGAGATTCTCCTGGCCGCGGTGGACGCGACCATGACGTACTTCCACGACGAGATCGGCCCCGATCCCGACCTCTGGACCTGGGGCCGCCGCAACAGCGTGACGATTCAGCACCCGATCAGCCGCGCGGTGCCGCAGCTGGCCGGATGGCTCGACATGCCCAGCGTCCAGCTTCCCGGAGCGAGCATCATGCCGCGGGTGCAGAGCGCTCGTTTCGGCGCGTCGGAGCGCTTCGCGGTCTCGCCCGGCCGTGAGGATGAAGGCTACTTCCACATGCCCGGCGGCCAGAGCGGCCACCCGCTGTCGCCCTTCTACCGTGCCGGTCACGACGCCTGGGTCGCGGGCGATCCCACCCCGTTCCTCCCCGGTCCCACGGTCCACACCCTGACCCTTCTGCCGGCGGGCGAGTGAACCGAAGAAAGGTGCGGAAAACACAACGCCGAGGCGCAGATCCACCGCCCACCTCACCGTCGCATCGTCGCAACCACAAAGGCTCGAAGACACGAAGACATCGCACCATCACATCGTTGATCTGCCGCTGCACACCGGACGATCTCGGGTTCAAGAGACGCACCCTGGACCGCAACGACTGAATGCCGAGCTGGAGCTCGGCGGTCCGACGCATGGCAACCGTGAAATGCGATGGGTCAGAATTGCGATGGATCTGTGTGATCTGTGGATTGGGATGGAGATCTGCGCCGATCTGCGTGATCTGCGGTTCCTCCCTGCGGTGGATGCGATGCGATGAGATGGATCCGTTCTCGGCAGACTCCGTGAGATAATGCCATCCGCCGGAAGGTCCCGGCGGACCGGAGAGATCATGCTGACAACACAACGATGGGGATGGATGCTCGTCATCGGGCTGATGGCCGTCGCCGCCCTCGCCGCCCCGAAGCTGCTGCCGCTCCTCGACAACGACAAACCGGTGGCCGACACCGGTTCCAAAAGGGTCCTCCGCGTCAAGGTCCACCGGGTGACTCCGGTCGAGCTGGCCGAGAGGCTCGCCGCCATCGGCACCGTGCGGGCCAACGAATCCGTCGAGATCGTGTCGGAGGTCTCGGGCAAGATCTCCGCCATCCACTTCGACGAAGGCAGCCGCGTCGCCAGGGGCGATTTGCTGCTCGAAATCGACGACTCGGAGCTCGCCGCCGAACGCCAGCGCGCGCTGCACCGGGTCGAGCTCGCCCAGCGGGCCGAGGCGCGGCAGCAGCAGCTGCTCGACGACGGCGTCATCTCGTCCGAGACCTACGACGTCGCGCTCGGCGAGCTCAACGTCCTCCTCGCCGAGCTCCGGCTCATCGAGGCCCAGCTCGAGAAGACCGAGATCCGCGCCCCCTTCGGCGGCATCATCGGCCTGCGCTGGGTTAGCCCCGGGGCGTATCTCTCGTCCCAAACGCCGATCGCGTCGCTGCACGATCTCGATCCCGTCAAGATCGACTTCAGCGTCCCCGAGCGCTACGCCTCGCTGATGAAGATCGGCGGCGAGATCACATTCTCGGTGGACGGCTCGGCGCGCGACTTCACCGGCACCATCTACGCCATGGAGCCCAGTGTCGACACCGCCTCGCGGTCGCTGCACCTGCGGGCGCGTTGCCCGAACCCCGACGGCGCCCTCCTCCCCGGCACCTTCGCCAATATCGATCTCGCGGTTCGATCGGCGGCCGACGCCCTGACCGTTCCGGCCATTGCCGTGATTCCCGAGCTCGGCGGCAAGAAGGTCTACGTCGTCGTCGACGGTCGAGCCGAGCCCCGCCCCGTCACCACCGGGATTCGGGGCGAGCGGGACGTCCAAATCACCGGCGGCCTCGAAGTCGGCGACCTGGTCATCACCAGCGGTATTCTCCAGCTCCAGCCGGGGCTCGAGGTCGAGCTCGAAAGCCCGGTCGAACCGTGACCCTCTACACCCTCAGCATCCGCCGCCCGGTGTTGGCCATCGTCCTGTCCATCACCATCGTGCTCTTCGGCCTGCTTGGCTTCTCCTTTCTCGGCGTCCGCGAGTACCCGTCCCTCGACCCACCGCACATCTCGGTGTCGACCTCGTACCAGGGCGCCTCGGCCGACGTCATCGAATCGCAGGTCACCGAGCCCCTGGAGGCCTCCATCAACGGGGTGGACGGCATCCGAACCCTGACCTCCACCAGCCGGGACGGGCGCAGCACCATCCAGGCCGAGTTCGATCTCGGAATGGACCTCGAACGGGCGGCCAACGACGTCAGGGACCACGTTTCCCGGGCGACGCGCAGCCTGCCGCCCGACGTGGACCCGCCCATCGTGTCCAAGGCCGACGCCGACGCCCGGCCCATCGTCGGTGTCTCGGTCCGCAGCGACACCCGCAACCTGCTCGAACTCAGCAAGATCGCTCAGGACGTCTTCGTCGAGCGCCTGCAGACCATCCCCAACCTGGCGAGCGTCGATATCTGGGGCGACAAGACCTACTCGATGCGGTTGTGGATCGACCCGCACAAGCTCGCCGCCTACCGGCTCTCTCCCATGGACGTGCGCGACGCGGTGGCCCGCGAGAACGTCGAGCTGCCGTCGGGCCGCATCGAGGGCGTCCAGGTCGAGCTGCCGATCCGGACCATGAGCCGTCTCGACACTCCCGAGGACTTCAACAACCTGATCCTCAAGAGCGAGGGCAACCGGATCATCCGCTTCCGCGATGTCGGCCGCGCCGAGCTCGGGCCCAGGAACGAGCGCAACGTTCTCAAGCGAGACGGCATCCCGATGGTCCTGGTCGTCGGCCGGCCGCAACCCGGCGCCAACTACATCGCCATCGTCGACGAGTTTCACCGGCGGATCGGGATGATCGAGAAGAACCTCCCGAGCGACATCGAGGTGGCCTACGCATTCGACGCCAGCCGCCACGTCCGCAAGTCGGTTGCCGAGGTCAAGCAGACGATCTTCATCGCGTTCACCCTGGTGATGCTGGTCATCTTCCTCTTCCTCAGGGACTGGCGAACCACCATCATCCCGCTGGTGGTGATTCCGGTTTCCCTCATCGGCTCCTTCTTCGTCATGTACATCGCCGGCTTCACCCTCAACGTTCTCACCCTGCTCGCCCTGGTGCTCGCCATCGGACTGGTGGTCGACGACGCCATCGTCGTCGTCGAGGTGATCTACTCCAAGATCGAACGAGGCAAGAACCCCATGGAGGCCGGCGTCGAAGGAACCCGGGAGATCTTCTTCGCCGTCCTGGCGACCACGGTGGCCCTGGTCTCCGTCTTCATGCCGATTCTCTTCTTGAGCGGGCTCGTCGGCCGCCTCTTCCGCGAGTTCGGCATCACCCTGGCGGGTGCGGTGGTGATCTCCTCGTTCGTCGCCCTGACCCTGACCCCGATGCTGTCGTCGCGGCTGCTCAAGAAACGCGACCGCCAACCGTGGCTCTACCGCACGACCGAGCCCTTCTTCTCGTTCCTCGTCGCCAACTACCGGCAGAACCTCACGGCCCTGCTGCGCCGCCGTTGGCTCGCCATCCCCACCGTTGTCGTCTGTCTCGGGTTGATCGCCCTGTTCATGAATACGCTGCCCCGCGAGCTCGCCCCGCTCGAGGACCGCAGCAACATCAGCGTCAACGCCCGCGGCCCCGAGGGCGCCACCTTCGCCTACATGGAGCACTTCATGAACCGGCTGTCGGCGCTCATCATGGACGAGGTTCCCGAGCTCGACAATCTGGTCTCCATGACCTCGCCGGGCTGGGGGGCCACCTCGTCGGTGAACTCGGGGTTCTGCCGACTCGACCTCGTCGAGCCCGAGGAACGCGTCCGCTCTCAGGCCGCCATCGTCGCCGGGCTGACACCGAAGGTGCAGGAGCTCACCGACGCCCGGACCTACGTCTCTCAACCGCCGTCGATCTCGGTGGGCCGCCGGCGAGGCCTCCCGGTTCAGTACGTCATTCAGGCGCCCACGATGGAGAAGCTGCAGGAGGTGCTGCCGCCCTTCCTCGCCGCCGCCGAGGCCGATCCCACCTTCACCTTCGTCGACGTCAACCTCCAGTTCAACAAGCCCGAGCTCCGAGTCACCATCGACCGCGAGCGCGCCCAGGACCAGGGCATCTCGGCCCGCCGCATCGCCAGCACCCTCCAACTCGCTCTCGCCGAGCAACGTCTCGGCTACTTCGTCATGGACGGCAAGCAGTACGAGGTCATCGGCCAGGTCGTCCGCGACTCCCGCGACGAGACCGTCGACCTCAAGAATCTCTACGTCACCTCCGAAGGCCGGCCACCGGTGCTGCTGGACAAGCTGGTCCGGGTCACCGAGACCTCGAGCCCGCCGCAGATCTTCCGCTTCGACCGGTACAAGTCGGCCACCGTCTCCGCCGCCCTGACGCCGGGGAAGACCATCGGCGACGGCATCGCGGCGATGGACGTCATCGCCGACGAGGTGCTCGATGAGAGCTTCGCCACCACCCTCGCCGGAGAGTCTCGCGACTTCTCCGAGAGCGCCACGAGCCTCGCCTTCGTCTTCCTGCTCGCCCTGGTGCTGATCTACCTCGTGCTGGCCGCCCAGTTCGAGAGCTTCCGCGATCCCCTGATCATCATGTTCACCGTTCCGCTGGCCCTGGCCGGCGCGCTGCTCAGCCTCTGGTACTTCAATCAGACGCTCAATATCTTTTCGCAGATCGGCATGATCATGCTCATCGGGCTGGTCACCAAGAACGGCATCCTCATCGTCGAGTTCGCCAACCAGCGCAAGGCGGCCGGAGCCTCGGTCACCGATTCCATCATCGATGGCGCCACCTCCCGCTTTCGGCCGGTGCTGATGACCAGCCTGTCGACCGTGCTCGGCATCCTGCCCATCGCTCTCGGCCTCGGCGCCGGCGCCGAGAGCCGCATCCCCATGGGCGTGGCGGTCATCGGCGGGATGCTCTTCGGTACCTTCCTCACCCTCTTCGTCGTCCCCGCGATGTGCTCGTTCCTGACCAGCACCAAGGGCCGCGTCTCGCGCTTCACCTGAGCGGAGCCGGACTGCACCGCGAAGACGCAGAGACGCAGAGCCATCGCCATTGAACCGCAGAGAGCGCGGAGAACGCGGGGGATTCACGGGGGCATCGTATCTATCGCACGATCGCTGCCGGCCCACAGACCACACAGACCAACGGGCTCCATTTTGTTCATCGTAATCCACAGATCACACAGATGGGCCCGTCGAAGATCACACGGATCCATCGCAAACGTCGCATTTTCTGATTCATCGCAGCGTCGCAATCACGAGGCAATTGGAGAAAGCGATGCCTGCGTGCTCCGCGGTTCAAATGCAATGGATGCGATTGCTCCGCGAGATCCCTGCCATCTCTGCGCGCTCTGCGGTTCGAATTCGGTTAGCATCGTTCGTCGGGAGGACGAGATGACAGAGACAACCAGGCGTGGATTCATCGCCTCGACCATGGGCGCAGCGGCCGCGGGCGCGCTGCTCGCCGGAACCGGCAATCAACCCGCCTTCGCCGATGAACTGGCATCTGCCGACACCGACCAGGCGTTCTGGCGGCTGGTCCAGAAGCAGTTCAGATTCGAGCCTGGTCTGCTCTACCTCAACACCGCCTCCCTCGGGCCCTCCCCAGCGTTGGTGGCCGACGCCACCGAACACTACCGCCGCACCCTCGACGCCCACCCTTCGCGGTGGATGTGGGGAGGGTGGAAAGGCCAGATCGACACCCTCGTCGGCGCCTTGGCGATGGGAGCCCGGAATTGACGCCGTTCACTGGAGAGATCTTCGCTTTTGCCACCGTCCTGTGCTGGACCATGGGCTCGCAGTTCTTCGAGGCCGCCGGCAAACGGGCGGGCTCGGCCGCAGTCAACATGGTCCGGCTGGTCTTGGCGGCGTTGTTCTTCTGTGCAACCTTGCTGGTCAGCCGGGGTCAGGTGCTGCCGATGGACTTCCCGGCTGCCAACTGGGCCTGGCTCGGCCTTTCCGGTTTCATCGGCTTCACCTTCGGCGACATGTGCCTCTTCCGGGCGTTTGTCGAGATCGGGCCGCGCCTTTCGATGCTGATCATGTCCCTCACCGCACCGGTCACCGCCCTGATCGGGTGGGGTTTCCTCGGCGAGGTCTACGAGCCGCTGCAGTGGCTCGGCATCGCCGTTACCATCAGCGGCGTTGCCATGGTGATCCTCGAGCGCAGCCGGCCCGGCGCCGAGGTCAACGGACGCCGGGTCAAGACGGTCACCATCTTCGGGGTCCTGATGGCGGTGCTCGGTATGCTCGGGCAGGCCGTCGGCTACATCTTCAGCAAGGTCGGCATGTTCCACGCCGGCGAGATGCTCGATCCGGTGGCGGCGACCTACATCCGGGTGATCGCCGGAACCGCCGGCGTCATCGTCATCTTCACACTCCTCGGCTGGTGGCCGAAGCTGCGGCCGTTCCTCCGCGACGCCAAGGCTCTCGCCCACACAACCGGGGGCGCCTTCTTCGGCCCCTACCTCGGCGTGGCGTTCTCCCTCGCGGCGCTGCACCACACGTCGGCGGGGGTGGCTCCACCATCATGGCCCTGACCCCGATCACCCTGATCCCGTTTGCCGTCTTCCTCCACAGGGAGCACGTCTCCCTGCGAGCCCTGACCGGCACCGTGATCGCCTTTCTTGGCGTCGCACTCCTCATTCGATAGGGACGGAACGAAGAAGGTGCCGGCTTCCCGGCACCTTCATCGACTCCGCGATCGCCTCAGGGCGAGGGTTCGAGGGCTGCGAGCGAGGCGTTTCGCTCGTCCTCGAACTCGTCGCCAGGGTTCCAGGTCGGGGTGACGTCAGCCACGGTGATGGCGGCGCCGACCCTGAAGGCCAGCCGGGCGTCCTCGGCCAGCCCCTCGAGATTCCAATCGTCTTCGACCTCGTCCGCGGGCTGGTGGTACTTGTGGGCGATCCAGTCGGCGTACTGCTGCTCACCCCACGCCTCGTCGTGGCCGATGAAGTCGATGCCCGACTTGAACCAGATGGCGGGAACGCCGACCCGAGCGAAGCTGAACTGGTCGGAGCGGTAGAACCAACCGGCGCGGACATCCTGCTCGGAGCGAACGGTCCGGTCCTGGGTTCGGGCGGCGGCCTCGACCCAGTCGTCGAGCTCGGACTTGCCCATCCCGTAGATGATGACGTCTCGTGTCGGTCCCCAGACATTGCCCATCTCGTAGTTGATGTTGGCGACGAGGCGACCCGGCTCGACGGCGTCGCTGGTAGTGAAGTGTCGGGAGCCGAGAAGACCCTGCTCCTCAGCGGCGCAGAAGAAGATCATCACGCTGCGGCGGGGGCGCTCGGGCAACGCCGAGAAGGCGCCGGCTGTGGCGAGGGCCTGCGACACGGCGACGCCGTTATCGAGGGCGCCGTTGTAGATGTCGTCGCCGGTTTCGTCGGGCTCGCCGATTCCCAGGTGGTCGTGGTGGGCCGAGTAGACCATGATCTCGTCGGCGAGCTCGGGGTCGCTGCCGCGCAAGATGCCGGCAACGTTGGCGGTCGAGGTCGTTCTCATATCATTGGTGAAGTTCAGAGTGGTCGTTACACCGAGAGGAATCGGCTCGAAGTCGCGCGAGCGCGCGGCCTCGAAGAGCGACTCGAGCTCGTAACCGGCCATGGCCGCAAGCCGCCTCGAGGCGTCTTCGGTGAGGTAGCCGTTGACCAGGGTGTGCGGCCCGTCGGTCTCCGGCAGCTCGAACTGCTCGCCGATGTTGGACGAGCGCACGACGCCCCACGGGTAACCGGCCGACGGTGCGGTGTGGACGATGAGCGCGGCGGCGGCGCCCTGGCGGGCGGCGCTCTCGTACTTGTAGCGCCAGCGGCCGTAGTACAGCTTGCGCTCGCCGGCGAAGAGATCGGGATCCCAGTGCGGATCGTCGTTGAGCATGAGCAGCACCTTGCCGCTGACATCGACACCCTTGAAGTCGTCCCAGTCCTCCTCGGGGGCCTGGATGCCGTAGCCGACGAAGACCACCTCGGCGTTGTCGATGCTCACCTCGGGGCGTTGGACCCCGGTGGTCACCATGTACTCATCCGCATAGCGGTAGGACTCCGACGCACCGTCGGGTCCGTCGAAGGTCCACAGCTCGGGGAAGTTGCCGGTGATCCCGACGATCTCGAACGGCTGCTCCCAGCTGCCGCCCTCGAAGTAGGGCTCGAAGCCCATCTCGGACAAGCGGTCGGCGAGATACTGTCGGGCGGCGCGATCGCCGGCGCTGCCCGGGCCGCGGCCCTCGAGCTCGTCGCTGGCCAGATAGCTGACGTCGGCGAGCAAGCCCGGAGGTTGAATGGTCTCTGCGGCGGCCTCGAAACCGTCCGGCAGCTGCAGCTCGAAGACGGTTTCGCCTGGTTCCGGCGGCGGCGCCGGCGCGCTGCAGGCAGTGGTCATGACAGCGATGAACGAGACAACGAGAAAGGCGCGCATGAGACCTCCTTGGTGGCCCCGATCAACAACCGACCGCGGACCGCGCACGACGTTTGGGCAGTGTAGCAAGGCGAACGTTGTTGGTCAGGGTGCCGGATCAAAGTGACCGATGATGGAACACCGCCTCGACAGAACGGCGACCACGACGACTCACGATCCGCTGTACCTCATCGAACCGCGTGCTGAACGAACCACAGGACCGACGGACCGGATATGGTGGAATGGGGCACACCTTCGACCGGTTGCACGACTCGAGATCTCGGAGGAGCGAGTGGGAAGCGGAATTCTCAATAACGAACCGGTGGCTGCGAACCTCTCTCGCCGAGGGGGAGTGGTCGATTCTGCTCACCGAGACCACGGCCGACGCCCCCCTGGGACGAACCATGTCCGGTGACCCCCACGGCCCTGCGGCCACCCGCCCTTCCGGTGATCTGCACGTAACGTCGAGCGGTGTCAGACGACGTTTTCTTCAGCACTCGTTGGTCCTGGCGGTAATCTGGCTCGGTTTCAACGGAACCGATTCGGCCTCGTGGATCATCGGCGTCCCGTCCATTCTCGTCGCAACCTGGGCAGCGACCCGATTCGGAGGTCGCCGGTTCGTCAGGCTCCGAGTGGCCGGCCTTTTCGCCTACTCGGCGTACTTCATCCGCCAATCCGTCCTCGGCGGGTGGGACGTGGCACGGCGCGTTCTGACCCGCCAAATGCCCATCGAGCCCGGCCACATCGGCTACACGACGGCGCTTCCCGAGGGCCCGGCGCGCGATCTTCTCTTGGGGACCATCAGTCTGCTCCCCGGAACTCTCTCGGCCGGGATCGACGGCAACCGGATTGATGTTCACGCTCTCGACGTCGCCAGCGAGGTCGAAGCCGACCTCAGCCTACTGGAGCAACGTATCGCCGGTATCTTCCCCGGAGTGGAGGAGCGCCGATGATGACGACCGTCTGGTGGATCGCCGCCGTCGGCCTCCTCATCAACATCGGGGTCAGCCTCGGTGTGATGTTGCGCCGGCGCTCGACCTCGGAGCCGCTGCTCGCAGTCCTTCTCTTCGGAACCGCCGGCGTCGCCCTGACCATCGTCCTCGCCGAGGCTCTCGGCGCCGCTCGGGGAGTCGACATCGCCCTCGTGCTCGCCCTGTTGGCGGCGGTCTTCGGTGTCGCGTCGGTGCGGCTCGGTTGGTTCGGCAGCAGTGCCGGCGGAGAGGACCGCCGATGAGTCTCCTCGACCTCCTGTCGACCCTCTTCCTCGCCGCATCGCTCTTCTTCTTCACTGCCGGCACCGTGGGGCTGATCCGGCTGCCCGATCTGCACAGCCGGCTCCATGCCCTGACCAAGGCGGACAACGTCGGCCTCGGCTTCGCCGTCGCCGCGGTGCTGCTGCACAGCCCCAGCTGGACGTCCGCATTCAAGCTCGCGCTGGTCTGGCTGTTGATTCTCGCAGCCGCCACCAACGTCTGCTTCCTGATCGCGGGCGGCGTCGGACCGGCCGGTCGCACGGACAACGAGGAGGGCCGAGAGTGAGCGCTGCCGTGATCTTCGACGCACTGTTGGCGCTGCTCATTCTCGTCCTCGCGTGGCGGGCGGTGACCGACCCCCTGAGGTTCCGTGCGGTGGTCAGCTTCGTTGCGCTAGGGCTGGTTCTCGCAGTGACCTGGTTTCGACTGTCGGCGCCGGATCTCGCCCTGGCCGAAGCTGCCGTCGGGAGCGGTCTGACCGGCGCCCTGCTGCTCGCCGCGCTGCGAAGGTGGGACGAACGCGACGTCGACGGCGGCGAATCGTCCGAGCGGGGTGAGCCGTGACCGGGAAGCTGTCCGCGGGGATTCTGGCGAGCGGGGTCTTCGGGGCGCTCGCGTGGGCGGTCATTCGGCTCCCGACACCCGCGCCGGGGTTGACCGATCAGGCGTTCGGCGCCCTCGACGCCAGCGGCGTGACGAATCCGGTGACGGCAGTGCTGCTCAACTACCGCAGCACCGACACCCTCCTGGAGCTCGGGGTCCTGCTGCTGGCGGTGGTCTCGATCTGGGCCCTCGGCCGGAGCACCGGGGCCGGCTTCGGCCGGCCGCCGGGGCCGCTCTTCGCAGGACTGCTGCGGGTGCTCCTTCCGCTGCTCGTGCTCTTCGGCGGGTATCTGCTGTGGATCGGCGCCTTTGCCCCTGGCGGGGCGTTCCAAGGTGGCGCCCTCGTCGGCGGTGCCATCGTCCTCGCCGTTCTCGGCGGACTCTCCCCGTCGCGCTTCGCCGGCCGTCCCGCCCTTCTCCGCGTCGGGCTGACGGCGGGGCTCGTCGTCTTCGCGTCCATCGGCCTGGCCGTCATGCTCGCCGGAGGTTGGTTTCTCGACTACCCCGACGGATTCGCCAAGACATTGATTCTCGTCATCGAGGCCGCGGCGACGCTCTCGATCGGACTCACTCTCGGTTGCCTCTTCATCGGCGGTGAGCCGACCGCCGACGACCGATCGGAGCCGAGCTCGTGAGCGCGGCACCCGCGACCCTGTTCCTGCTGGTGGGTGCCGCTCTCTTCGCCCTCGGCATCGCGGGCGTGTTCCGGGAATCCGAGGCGCTGCGCCGGATCATCGCGGTCAACGTGATGGGCAGCGGTGTCTTCCTCTTTCTCGTCGCGATCGCAGCGAGAGGCGGCGGCCGACCTGATCCGGTGCCGCACGCGATGGTTCTCACCGGAATCGTCGTCGCCGTCTGCGCCACCGCGGTCGCGCTGGCCCTGGCCGATGCGGCTCACCGCAGCGACCATGACGATCCGGACGGAGGGACCCGGTGACCGGCGACCGGCTCTTGATTCTGGTCCCCATCGTGCCGCTGGTCGCAGCGGTGGCCGCATTCGCCATCCCGAGGTGGTCGCGCCGCATCGCCCTCGCGTCGTCGGCGATCACTGCAACCATCGTCGTGTGGATCGCCGGTGAGGTCCTTCGAGTCGGCGGTCTCGACCACCCCCTGGCCGGTTGGGGCGCGCCCCTCGGGATCGCTCTGCGCGCCGACGGGCTTGCCGCGGTCATGCTCCTGGCGGTGGCTGTCGTCGGCCTGGTCGTGTCCCTCTACGCCGCGTCGTCGTTCCGTCGGTTGGGAACCCAGAGCCTGCCGGAGCGGTTCTACTGGCCGCTCTGGCTCTTCCTGCTCTCCGCCCTCAACGCGATCTTCCTCGCCGGTGATGTCTTCACTCTCTACGTCGCGTTCGAGGTCAATGGGCTCGCAGCGGTGTCGCTGGTGGCGATCGCCGGCAAGCCGGACGCGCTGCGAGCGGCCCTTCGCTATCTCTTCGTCAGCCTGACGGGTTCCCTGCTGTACCTGATGGGCGTCGCGGTGCTCTATGCCGACACCGGCGTTCTCGACCTGGTACGGCTCGCCGACCGGATCGCCCCGGGACCACCGGCGATCGTCGCCTGCGTCCTCATGACGGGCGGCCTGATGATGAAAGCGGCCCTCTTC